>Ga0335075_10001980_pt1 | contig 33244 bp, 30 predicted proteins | sample Lox_Sample_24_FD_206723 | JGI IMG/M metagenome (GOLD analysis project Ga0335075, IMG submission 206723) | Soil microbial communities from Loxahatchee National Wildlife Refuge, Florida, United States - Lox_Sample_2.4 | ecosystem: Environmental > Terrestrial > Soil > Wetlands | place: USA...
TGGGACCGCCCATGAAGCGCATTCCGTGACGAGACGCTTGAAAAGGGTCCGCAAGCGGCGCGCAGCTCGTAGGCGAAGTAGTCCAGTATAAAGACGCGTATCGGCTCCGTTACATCCGTGGGCCTGAAGGGCTTCTCATCGGACTCGCCCAAGAACTCAGCTGAGCGCAATTCGGAAGTAATTGTCAGACTCCGTGCTTAAAGCTCAGGTCCGTGAAATAGCCTCAGACTTTCCGAGACAAGAGTTGCACCAGCAATTCGAGGCCGCGAGCCACGCCTGTCAGACCCTTCTCGGGATGCAGTCCGCCGCTAGCTTCGATAGCGATGAGGCCGTGCGACGTGGCGAAGAGTAGGACCGCGAGGGTTGCACTTGGCGCATCGGGTAACTCTCCGAGGGACTGACATTCTCCGACAATCCCAACGAACTCTGCGAAAGCGCCAACCGCGGCCGTCTTTAATTCTCCTTGCTGCGCGGCGATGCTCGGGTTGCTGAAAAGAAGATGGTATCGCGCCGGATGTTTTTTGCTGAACTCGACTATTATTTCTAGGCTGCGCGTCAGCTTGGCCGTCGGTTTTACCGTAGAACGGCGGATGTGCCGGAAGGCATCCGCTAACAGAAGGAAGTCTGCCGTAGCTACGGCTGCCAGCAAGGCATCGCGGTTCTTAAAGTGTTTGTATGGCGCGTTGTGCGAAATCCCGCAAGCATGACCAACCGCTCGCAGCGTCACAGCCTGGTCGCCGCCGGTGTCGAGCAAACGCTTCGCGGCAGCTATCAGCTTCTTGTCCGTGGTCATCGAAGTTGAATGGGCTCCTCGTTTGGCTGCAGATGGACGAGGCGTTTCGAGTCGCACCATAACTTAAGCGCTCGTTGTTCGTCGTATGACAATTTGGAAGAACGTCTCTCGATCAATCGACCGTCGTTCGATTGGAAATACTTTCCCGATCCTGTGGCATAGGCAGGATCGGCGGCAATCTTGCCCAGGGCCTTGCCTGAAAAGTCCAAGCTCCCCATCGTGACACCCGCCCGCTTCATAAGCAACTTCATGAAAGCCCTTTCGGCGAGCCACTGCACAGGCTTCGGCATCCCCCTGAGAAATCCAGTTCCCGACGTGGAGCCGGGATCATACGCGATCGACGCGATCGAACTCCCTGATCTTCTTAGGCGCCGGTCCAACTCATATGCCTGAAGTATCATGCATAGCTTTGATGTTGCGTAGAGCTTACCGTTGGGAACGGGCTTTGTACCGTCTTTACCCGTATTGGCAAGAGCTAGTGCGTCATGCTCTGCCGCGATGCCCATCAATTTCCCGTCCGCGGTGTCAGGATCGTGCGTCCCACTCGCCGTGAATACGATGCGCCCATGGTCCGCTACAAGGTCCAACAGCAATTCGACTAGCAGAAAATGTCCCAGGTAGTTGGTTGCAAATGTTTCCTCGTAGCCATCGGCGGTGTAGGAGACAGGCCCGTTGAGCCGTACTCCCGCATTGCAGATGATCGCCTGAAGAGAATCGATCTCGCCATTATCGAGCATGGCGCGGCATTGAGCAGCGCCTGCTCTTACCGACGTCAGAGAGGATGTATCCAATTTAATGGTGCTCACTTTGACGCCGTGGGCAGCTTGCAGTTCTCGTGCGACCGCCTCCATGCGCTCCAGGCTTCGCCCGGCGAGAACGAGATTCATGCGGTAGAGTGCGGCGAGTTCTCTGGAGCATTCGAGACCAATTCCCCCGTGACCGCCTGTGATCAAAATTGTGGGCATAGGAATCTCCTTGTATTGCCAGCCGGAGCATGGAGGCCCGACAAGCCGGGTTACTGTCAGGCCGGATAAGGCGCAGCGGAAGTATGAAACTCCGGCGCCACACCGCCGCCGCAACCACCGGTTGACAGTGTCAACTGTAACACGCGAGGTTGACAGTGTCAACCTAGCCGCATGAAAATATTCCCCAACTTCGCAACGAGGTCCAACTCGGGCATCGCCTCCACAGGCGTTGTCGATCTATCCGAATTGCCCAATCTCACGCTCGGTCTGCTTTGCGTCGTTGGTGCCCTTCGTTCCCGACGCGGCCATAACGGTAGCCAAAAGCAGATCGCGAAGTTTGGAACCGCCCTCGCCAGCCGCGACATGACCGTACCCACGGGACATTGCAGCGTCACTGCAATCTCTTCATTAGAGAGCTCTTCATATTCGCGTAATAGAATGATTTCGCGGAATTCCAGGGGAAGCTGCTCGATTGCGTGCCGGACCTGCTGACGCTCCAAACGAACAGACTCCTGGAGATCCGCCACCGTATCTTCCTGCCGAACCCGGACATGGTGGAATTTCTGATAGCCAATCAGCGCGTCGGATACATCTCCAAACGCTCGTTGTATCGTTTGCCAATAAGCGATCAAAGCCTGTTGATTCTCCGACTTTGCGAGCCGCAAATTTCCGGTTAGAGCTCCGCCTGTGAAAACAGGCTGGATCACTTGAACACCGTAGGACCAGATTCCGAGTTGCGGACTCATCAGATTGGAGAACGCGCTGCTTCGCTCGAAAGCGCCGCCCCCGGAGCCGGTCAGAGAAATTTGCGGAAAGAACTGTGCCTTGGCCACACCGTGCGACGCGAAATTAGCGCGACCGCAAAGATATTTGGCGTGAGTACACCGAGCATGTTAAGCGGGGGCAATTGCGAGTGTGCGGGGTCCATGTTCCCGGTGCGTCCGGAGTCAGCCAGCGCCATTTCGGTAAGCAGCAGGGGTGAACCCGGTAGTGCGGCGAAACGCCGTAGTAAACCGGCTCTGCGTCCCAAGGCCCGCTTCCAGAGCAACGTCTGCCAGTGGTAGAACTGACTCCCTTAGCAGTTGTTTCGCCTTCTCGATGCGCCGTTGCTCGATGAAGGCTCGCGGCGTCGTCCCCGTGGAAGTCTTGAAAGCCCTGGCAAAGTGATACGCACTGAGGGCCGCACGCTCGGCAAGGTCAGGGAGACGAATCGGCTGGCTGAGGTTGGCCTCGACGAAAAGCTGAACGCGACGCAATGCTGCTGGTGACAAGCCGCCCCGAAGACGATTCGCTCTCCCACGAGATAGGGGTTCGTCCAGGAGCGCATGGATCCTTTCTGCATGTACCTCCTGAATTGCCCGTGCTTCAGCGAGAAGTCGCGCGAAGACGGACAGATCTTTCGTCCCGTAGCGTTTAAGTAGCTGATGGCCTTGGCGCTGCAAGGGGCCCCAGATTGTCTCGATCCAACGACGCGCGTGGTCTGTGAGCTCGAACCGCTCGTCTTCGCACTTTCCTACAGGAACGCGCCGGGCGTATCCGGCGAGCTGGATTTTCTGGACTATGGCCAAAACCGCTTTGCGGGCCAGCCCGGTAGCCGCGATCAGCTGCTCGATGGAAGCGGCGCCGCCATACAGGAGCACCGTCAAGCAGGGCAGCGCCGGGCGATCGAGCGCGAGCACCGCCGCAGCTGCGTCGTCCACGGCCGCAGAGCCATCCTGAAAGCGGACGATTTCTGTACCGATCGTTTCGATCAGCGCTTCGCGTGACCTGCTCGTACTCGTCCGAGGTTTCGGCAAGCTATTGCCCAACCTTACAGCAAGATCCAGCAAAACGCAGCAAGCTCTAGGAAGAACCCCACCAGAAGAGGCGCTACCTTACTCCATCGACACACGCCCAGCATAAGGAGGAATACATAATGAACAGCACAAAGCACAGCAAGAAAGCGATAGTCATCGGTTGTGGTATCGGTGGGCCTGTGGTTGCCATGGCGCTTCAGAGGGCCGGGATCGAGGCGGTGATCTATGAGGCCTATGACCGGCCCGCAGATTACGTTGGATCATTTCTGAACACCGCTTCCAATGGGCTGGACGCGTTGCGCACATTGAACTCCCACACGCGAGTGTTGACTAAAGGTTTCGCGACACCTCGCATGGTGATGTGGAGCGGGACCGGCAAACGCCTGGGTGAGGTGGCGAACGGGGTGACGTTGGCCGATGGCACGAGCAGCATTACCATCAGGCGCGGTCTGCTTCATCGCGCGCTACGCGACGAAGCGGTCAGCCGAGGCATCCAAATCGAACAGGGCAAGCGGCTTGTCGATGCAACAGAAGACGGTGCTGGTGTGGCCGCGAGGTTTGAGGATGGCACCGAGATCACGGGCGACATTCTTGTTGGTGCCGACGGCCTCAACTCGCACGTGCGACGTATCATCGACCCAGATGCGCCTAGACCGAACTACACGGGATTGGTCAGCATGGGTGGCTGTGCGCGAGTCACCACACTCGCTCCGACACCCGAGACGTTCCACATGATCTTTGGGAAGCACGCATTCTTCGGTTACTGCGTAAGGCCTTCGGGCAAGACATACTGGTTCGCCAACCTGACCAAGCCGGACGAGCTGACGCGGCAAGAGCTGTCCGCGATTTCGACGCAAACGTGGAAGGAGCAATTGCTCGAGCTGTTTGCCGATGACAGCGGACCGGCGACCGAGATCCTCCAGGCAACGGGCGACGAACTTGCTGCCTATCCGATCTACGATATGCCGACCGTACCAACGTGGTATCGGGGGCGCATCGTACTCTGCGGTGATGCGGCTCACGCCACCTCCCCGAGTTCCGGCCAGGGCGCATCACTGGCGATCGAAGACGCCGTTGTGCTCGCCAAATGCCTACGTGATCTGCCCGACACCAAGCAGGCGTTCACGGCCTATGAGCGCTTGCGCCGCGAGCGTGTCGAGAAGGTGGTGAAGTACTCGGCGCGCATCAGCCGTACGAAGGCGCTGGGCCCTGTTGGACGGTGGTTTCGAGACTTGTTCATGCCCTTTGCCCTCAAACACTTCGCCAGTCCGGCCGCCCACGATTGGTTGTATCGATATCACGTGGACTGGAGCGAGCCCGTGTGCCTAGGATGAGGGCTGGGGTGCCCATAGGAGAGTGCCCATGACCGACCATGCGGTGGTGATCGCCGGCGCAGGTCCGACAGGGCTGATGTTGGCGGGCGAGTTGGCGTTGGCGCGAGTGGACGTCGCTATCGTAGAGCGGCGCGAAAACCAGGACCTCGCCGGCTTGCGTGCACTCGGTATGCACATACGCACGATCGAGGTACTCGACCAGCGGGGAATCGCTGATCGCTTCGTATCGCAGGGGCAGCAGATTCGGAGAGCGCCCTTCGCGGGCTCTGTTCTCGACATCAGTGACCTCCCGACTCGCCACAATTACTTTCTCGCACTCTGGCAGACGCGCATCGAGCGCATCCTGGCCGACTGGGTCGGCGAACTGTCGGTGCCGATCTATCGTGGTTGTGATGTGACGGATTTCCTACAGGGGGACACAGCTGTCGACGTCGGGCTGTCCGATGGTCGATCGTTGCGGGCGAAGTATCTCGTCGGCTGCGACGGGGGGCGCAGTCTGATCCGAAAGAAAGCAGGTATCGATTTCCCGGGCTGGGATCCGTCAACCAGCTACCTGATTGCCGAGATCGAGACGGCCGAAGAGCCGGAATGGGGCATCCGCCGTAGTGAAAAGGGTATCAATGCTATTGCTAAGCTCGAGGACGGCAGACGTGCGCGAGTCGTGCTGAATGAACAGCTGGTCCGTCAAGGCGACGAGCCGACCCTGCGCGATGTCCGCGAGGCCCTCATCACCGTCTACGGGACAGATTATGGCCTCTGCAACGCCAACTATATTTCTAGGTTTACCGATATGGCTAGGCAGGCAGCCTCCTACCGCGACAGACGCGTTCTCCTGGCCGGCGACGCGGCCCACGTACACTCCCCAGTAGGAGGACAGGGACTCAACATCGGCGTCCAGGATGCGGTGAATCTAGGATGGAAGCTCGCCCAGGTTGTCCATGGGACATCGCCGCAGAACTTCCTGGACACCTACCATGCGGAGAGGCATCCAGTTGGTGCCCGTCTCTTGCGCAACACCATGGCGCTCGCCGTAATCGAGCGCAGTGATGATCGTATCGGGGCCTTGCGTGAAACGATGTGCGAGCTGATGAAGCTGGACGCGACCCGCAAGCAATACTTCGCCATGATGTCTGGCCTGGACATTCATTACGACCTCGGCGAAGGACACCCGCTGCTGGGCCGCCGCATGCCCGATCTCGACCTGGTCACCGCCAACGGCCCGCTGCGGCTCTTCACCCTACTGCACGAGGCCCGGGCGGTGCTACTCAACCTCGCTGATCCACGCGGCTTCGACATCACGCCCTGGGCAGATCGGGTTCAATTGATTGACGCCAAATATGTAGGCACGTGGGAGCTTCCTGTGCTTGGCACGGTCACCGCTCCAAGCGCCGTGTTGATCCGGCCCGATGGATATGTGGCCTGGGTTGGACACCAAACCCAACTGGGGCTCACTGAGGCCCTTGGCACTTGGTTAGGATCGCCTACCGCGGCGTAGCGCGCTGACTTCCAGATCATTTTGTGAAGAGTAACCAAGCATTTGTCACAGCCGAGGAACAAACTCAGTACATTACTTGAGGCGTTTTGTGAACAAACGTGTCTTCCCTGAGTTGCTTCAGCATAAAATCCGCCAAGTCAGCTCGCGAGATTTTGGGGATCACTGAGTTAGCTTTGAGATGTTCACGGCTTCGGTAGACTCCCGTGCGTGTCCCAATAGTCAGCATGGGCGGACGCAGGAAGATCCAATCCAAATGGCTTTGCCTGATCATGTCCTCGTCGTCGATCCTTCGGAGCAGTTGTTCCCTGAACCGTTCCTTAACTGAAACTCATTCTGTAAGAGCTACAGGCTTTTCCCCCACTCCGGGGAGCCGTACGATAGGACGTGGCTAGACACCGGCAATCACGACCCAAAGATCCTGAAGGAGATGATCGCTCCGTGATTCGAATCGCTCGCCACGTAGTGATTGTCGGAGTGCCACCGGTCAGGACACTGGATGTGTTCGGGCCTGCCGAAGTGTTTGGCGATGCCAATAGGCTGCAGGGTGGCGATCCGTCTTACAGAGTCACCATCATTTCGGCTTGCCGTGAACGCCTGGTTCCGAGTTACATCGAAAAACCTCTATACACCGACCAGAGCTTTCGAGAATTTCGTGGACCCATTGATACGTACCGTCGGCGCGGATTCGCGGAATGGTGCAAAAGGCCCGCTAACAGTCGCCGAGTGGGTTTCATCTTGGGAAAGTGAAAAGTTCGACGAGCGTCCTCACGCGCTCTCTCTGGCGGCTCGGCGGAAATCGCTTGGTTCTTGATAGCTCTGCAATGCCATGCAGGCTCGCCCAGAACAATTCCGATGTAACCTCTGGCTTTGTGCTTTCCCCTTGAAACAACTCCATGAGTTGGGAAAACGCGAATCGTAGCGCCGGAGGGGTAGCCGGCTGATCGAATGGTACGGTCAGGCTGAGCGAAAACATCACTTCATACAGCGCGGGTGAGGACGCTGCGAATTCCAGATACGCGTTCGCGACGGACTCGACCGCATTTTCAGGTTTACCCAGCTTCCGTGCTTTCTCCAAGGCCAGGCCTATCTCCTGGAAACCCTCGATGGCCACCGCTGCGAGAATCCCTTCGCGGCTTCCAAAATGAGCGTACAAAACGGGTTGGCTGTATGAGATTTCGTCGGACAGCCGCCGAACGGTTACCTTCTGCCACCCTTCAAGCTCCGCAATTCGTCGTGCGGCACTGATAATCTGTGCCCGGCGGGCCTGCCTGTCACGCAGTTTTCGTTCCGCAATTCGGTTCGCTGCCTGTTTCGTCGCCATCGATAAGAAGTATAGCCCGCTAGAATTTCTTCAAGAATCTGTGAAACTTCCTCGCATCCTTCGCATCACATATAGCGGTGCTAGATATTATAGCAGCAGGAGGATTCTATGTACAATGTGATTCCCCTCGGCCTCGCAGTTCTCGTGGCGGCCGGCATCATCGTTATCGGTTCGTTCTACCTTGTATCTCCCGCTCGAGTTTTGGGCTCATTTGGTCTAAAACCGCCTGCATCCGATGCTGATACCCGTGCCTGGCTGCGTCTTAAAGGAATCCGGGACGTTGCAGCTGGACTGGCCGTGTTGACCCTGATGCTGGCTACCGACAGCCGGACGGTCGGCATAATCCTTTTAGTTTTCGCCGTCATCCCTTTTGGCGACATGTGCAATATTTTGGGTTCTGGCGGGCGAAAGGTCACAGCTTTCTCCGTTCATGGCCTGACCTGCGCCGTGATGCTCTTCACCGGGATCTTGTTGATTCATGCCGTCTGAGCGAATCGTCTGGGAAGGAGAAGGACAATGAATCATTGGATGGGTCTGGTTTCTCTCGTAGGAATTCTAAGCACAGCAGTTGTGTTCGGCACCGACATGTTCTTTTTGACTATCGGCCGTCCCGCTCTCAGAACGGCTTCAACATCTGCTGGAACCGAAACCATGGATGCCTGGACCGCATTTCGGGTCCTTTCCTGATTGACTATAAGCGTGGCGACAAGTCTCGATTTAACGGGCTGTCCTCTCATGTGGGTGCGAGCGGGCGCTTTTCCGATTTGCAGCGTGCTAGGAACTTGGCGTAGTCACTGCGACGAATAGCGACTTTCGTCCAAGTGAAACTGTGCCGATAAACACATGCGCGTTTGCCGGTACTAATCAGAAGGACGAACCGATAACTCCCGGGTGGCCTGCTGATACGTCCATTGAGAGCCTCACTAATGGCCCGGGTATGATTGGGCGCAGGCGGCCTGCGTTATGGCTATCATTGAGTTGGAGGACCTTTGGCTATGCGCACACGCGTGGAACGGCGTACCGTCAATCTGTCTGCTTATCCGGATCTGGTAGTCATCTATCTTGGGATGCGAGTTAATCGCATCGCCGGAATCAAGACACTGCTAGGCTTTGGGCCGAAGATTTCTTCTTCTGCTGCGGCACACCCCGACGGGCTGCTTCGCCACGAGACAATCATCTACTCGTTATTTCCAATGCATGTTGGCATGCGCCAATACTGGCGTGACGCAAACTCACTTTTGGAGTGGACGCGTTCGGACCCGCACCGGCAGTGGTGGCAAAGTTTTTTGGGAGACTCCGGCGGAACCGGGTTCTGGCACGAAACGTATTTTAGACGCGGGGGCATCGAGGCTGTTTACGACGATGTACCAGAAAACATCGGCTTAATGGCGTTCGCACCAGTGGTACCGGCTCGCGGACCGATGTTTGGCGCAGCTGCGAGGGCCGAAAAGGAGTTTGGAAAGCGACCCGTATTGACCGAAGAAGAGCTATACGGGGAGTCAGATACATAACGGTAAATTACCCCTGCGAGGGGTTCCGCTTATAGCTGCGAAACGTGTGCCGCGCACTTATTCCCGACGCCACCACGAGAAAATTCTCCTTTTCGGCCCCCAATTGCTAAGGCAGCATCACCGCTCACATTCCCTTCGGGTTACCGACGACTCGGAACTCATTGGTGACAAGGCATTTCTCGGCATCAATCGCAAGAGAGCAGATGATTTCTCGTTGCACGCCGTCCTTCGTCCCCCCACACTTTTATTACTTCTGACGTAATTGCGGCGGTCTTCGATCGGGCCCATAGTGCTGTCGAAGGCGCGAGACGCCTGAAATGAGGAGAATCAAAAATGACGACCCTGATACACGAAGAAAAGGAAGTGACCACTCGAACCATGACGAAAACGGAGCCGCCGAAGTGGCTTCTAGCGTTCTGGAAGGAAATTGATGACAAAACGTTCGGCAAAGGCTTCGACTGTTTCGCCGAGGACGCAACTTGCAACCTGGGCGTCGCGGATTGGCATGGACGCGAGCAAATTCGCCAGAATCTACGGGCCTTCATCGATACCGGCTTTACTGCCCTGCACGATGTCGTTGAATATTGGGACGGCGGTTCATTGAAAGTGTTTCGCGGTACGGTTACGATGACACCAGACGACAAAACCAAGCCGGTAGTGAAGCCGGTGATGACGCACTTCTTCTACATGGATGAGAAAGACCCAAGCAAGGTCCGCCGGTGGTTTGGTTCGGTCGGTCCCGTCCAGTTCTGAGGCACTAATGCAAACCCAGGAACACCTCCAGGAACATGAACTTGGCAATCTGCTCCGCTATTGGCGACGCCAGCGGGGCAAAAGTCAACTCGATTTGTCTCTTGATACTGGGATCTCGCAACGGCATCTCAGTTTTGTGGAAAGCGGCCGGAGCGTTCCGAGCAGAGACGTCTTGTTAATCGTTTCAGAGAAACTGGACATTCCGTTGCGAGAGCGGAATGTCCTCCTCCTCGCTTCGGGTTACGCACCAACCTACAACGAATGCGCGTGGGAAGCTCCGGAGATGACCGTCGTCGCGAAGGCAATAGACCGAGTGTTGCTCCAGCAGGAGCCGCACCCGGCGCTTGTCTTGGACCGCTATTGGAATGTGATCAAGACGAATCAAGCCGCGCCGCAATTCTTCGGTTCGTTTGTCGACTTGGAAGCACGCCAGCGGCCGCGTAACTTGCTCGATCTGATGTTTGATCCCGTAGGGATGCGGCCGTTCGTCGAACACTGGGACCTGGTTGCGGCCGGACTTCTGCAGCGGGTTTATCGCGAATCCATCGGCCACGTTATGGATCAAAAGACGATGGAACTGTTAAAGAGGCTCGAAACGTATCCCGGGGTGAAAACGCTGAGCACAATTCCACGGACTCACAGTCCGGTATTGTCGATCACATTCATAAAAGGCAGTGAGCGTTTTTCTTATTTCTCGCTGATCACGACGGTTGGCACCCCGCAATCCATCACCGCACAAGAATTGCGGATCGAATGCATGTTTCCAGTGGAAACAGAAGGAAAATGAAGAATATGGACTCTCCCATCGCGATTTCCGGAAGGCAGAAGCCGATACGAGAACGAAAACACCTGAACATCGGGTGTTTGATCTATCCGCGGATGGACCAAATCGATTTTACGGGACCATTTGAAGTTCTCTCGCGCATCCCGAACTCAACCCTCCATGTGATAGCGAAAATGAAGTCCCCGGTTCGCGATATTCAGGGGCTAATTCTGACGCCCGAAATGAGCATCGCCGACTCGCGTGAGTTTGATGTTCTGCTGGTGCCCGGCGGCTTCGGACAGCAGCAGCTTATGAATGACGAAGAAGTGCTTTCTCTTATTCGAACGCACTTTACTGCCCGCAGGTTGGTGTTCTCCGTTTGTACGGGAGCTCTGCTGTGCGGTGCGGCGGGCGTTCTGCGCGATCGCGAAGCCACGACGCATTGGGCTGCTTGGAATTTGCTGCCGTACTATGGGGCTATACCCGTGCGGTCCCGCGTTGTCGTTGATGGCAACCTGGTTACCGCCGCCGGCGTTACCGCAGGGCTCGATGCCGCTTTGGTTGTCGCGTCGATGTTGCGTGGTGACGCAATAGCCCAGCAGATTCAATTGAGCATTGAATACGCGCCGAATCCTGCATTTCACAGTGGTACGCCGGATACTGCTCCCGCTGAGGTTTTGCAAGCATTCAACGAAAGCTATTCTGCCATCGCAGCGTCCAGGGAAGCCGAAGCGCAGCGGTTCGCTTCCATTCTGGGCGTCGCTGTCTAGGCTGGTTTAACTTTATCTTCGGCGAATAATGATGAGATTGCCCACAATCATCGCAGGCGATTTTGAACACAGGGCTGTGGATCAGAAAATTTGATCGAAGACATCGCTCTCTCCGCCACTTGGACAAGAAACGCGCCTTCCGTAGAAGTGGCATCCCTCGAAAAGCGTTGCCGCAAGCATGCGCTCTGACTGTGTCAGAACTGTGCGCCAGATCATGGCTGCCGGTTGCGAATGGTTGTGAATCTGAGGGGGATTTTTGTTGTTCTTAAGCCCCGTAAGTGACGCCAGGACGATGGCTTAGGGATTTTTTACTTGCTGGTTCGGGACCAGGAGGTTGGCGGTTCAATTCCACCCGCCCCCGAAAAATGTGGTTAAAAACGGCTCCTTTTGCCTGTCGTTGCTGATCTTCGGCAGCCCCATTGGAGCGCAGGTCCCATCGAAGCGAGCTAGAACAGGAATCCGTGAACGAGTTCGGAGTCGGCCTGACGGCTTGGTTGAGGAGTGTCGGCAACCACAGGTGGCGCCTTTTGAGCTGTTTCTTCGCCCAGCTGTTTAACGGAACTGCTGTTGTCGCCTTTCGGGCGCCGTATGTTGTCAGGTTGTTCGTCGAATTCATTCAAGAGCTTCCGCTCGAGTTCTGCGAGATTTCCCGCCGCCTGCCCGATCAGCATCTTCGCCTTGGCTTCGTTAAAGCCGAGGCGGCGGGCCACTTCACAAATTCTGGCGAGTTGCTCGTCCCTTTCGCCCTGGCCGTTGGCGAGTTCTGGGGACTCCGTGGCTACAGTTTCGCTGTTTGGATAGAACTCCCCCGCAATCTCTTTGGCACGGTCTCGATCGGATTCGTGGACTACATATTGAACGCCACGAGATAGCTCAATGGTTGGTCGGCCTTCGCTCAAGAGCCGCGCAGGTTCGGTCATGTTTGCCACCAAAGTGCGCAGGTCTGTCCCTCCGATCTCCAGACTGAGAATGTAAGCGACAGACGTGTGCCTGGTTCCGTCGTGGTCGGAGTACGCGATTTTCTCCGGGCTGGCCTTTAGGATCGCTTTGATCCCACTCAAACTTCCTCCGTTCAACCGACGAATCTGCATCAACCCATTCGACAAATTGCGAATTGAACGGTAGCTGCTCGTGTGCAGCCGGCAAATTGCGCCGAAAGTTGGAAACTTCTCCAAGATGAAGTAGAGGTCGCCCGAAGGCTTGCAATCACCTCGCTCCAGGTCCGGGCAGCCGTCGCCACATGGCTCGACCGGCTGGCCTTTCTTGGGTCCGTCGACGTACTTGTAATTTCCGGGCCAAGGTTCTCCCTCGGGGTGCTTCTGCGTCCTTCGCGTTGCTTGCATTTCGTAGCGCAGTCCGCCACCATTCGCGATCTGCACAAGTTCGCCGCGACATTTGCAGCCGCTCGGCGCCCACAACGCGTACTCCGTTCGGAAGACTTCTCGGGGGTCATCATTGAGGAAGATGATTCCCAGTTCTGTCGGTTTCTCTCCGTGCGCCTTCGATATGTCCGGCGCAGGTTCCCAAACGACGTCCTGTCCGCGAAGCGTCTTCCGCTTGAAAACGAAGTGATCTAGCCGCCGCGGATGACTGTTTCCGTTGCCTGGCTCCGGCCCCTCGCCGATGGCAACCTTGATTGTTACCGGGAGTTTCTCGAAAGCCGTTCCGTTCTCATCATGGGTTAATCCGAGAATGCCCATGGATTCCCACCTCCTCTTCCATGTGTGGATTGACAAGCGTGCTGATCCCAAACCGCAACCAGCCTCAGAACAGTGTGAGCTGACCTTCGGGAACACCTTCACGTCGCGAAGGCTTACGAGGAACTGGTTGGAATGGAGTGACGACAGCGGGCAACTGACTGGTTGGCGATGTGGAAGGCTCGCTTTCGGCGAGTCCGAGATTGTGGACAAGCACTGGGGCAGGCCCCGCATCCGGTGATTTCACGGCGAAGACTTCTTCCTGTTTCTTTTGCAACGCAGACCAAACCGCGTCTGCCCTTTCTCCGATTCCTTTCTCGGTTACGAGTTCCCGGGCCATTGCCATCAGGATGTCATCTTCCTCGTTGATCGCTTGCAAACCCTCCGAAGAGAACTTACCCTCCATGGCCAAAGACACCAGCAGCTTTTTCCCCATCAGCCGCAGACAGCTCTCCTGCATCGTTTCGGCATAATGAAGAAATTTCACTGCCACGGGAAGCCGCTGGCCAATCCGCCAACTTCTCCTGCTCGCTTGACGAAGGACATAGATGGAGTATCCCGTCTCGTAGAACAGAATCGTGGGAAATTCGATCAGGTCGAGGCCTGTCTGCACCAACTTTGGATGGCAGATGACCGCCTGAACGCCGCCCCGGAGCTGCCGCTCGTACCAGCCCTCTCGCGATTCTGGTGCAACCTCTGTTGTGAGCACCGCAACGCGGATGCCTTCATTCGAGAGGATGGCTTCCAGGCGGCGCGTCACATCTCGCTTCTGCGTGTAGACCGCGTAAATCTGACAGCGGCGCCCCCGCGCAAGCTCCGCCTTCACCTCCTCGACTAGCCGACGCTCCTTGGCATAAACGAGTCTCTCGTCCAGATCCTGTGTCTCTGAAATCAGGAATCGTTCTCGTCTCTGCGTCTCCTGGTCGAATTCCCACCCGTATAAATTCCCCAGTCGAAATGGCCGGTCGGGGTAGAGCAGCAATGCGTTCAATGCCACGCTCATCACCGACTGATTCCCACGGTGTTCCTTCAGGGCGTTTTTCACGTCCTCTTCAAGTTTTTGGTAGGCCTGTTTCAGCGGAGCATCCATCTCCACGCTGAGAACTTCCTCCCGATAAGGCGGTAGTGCCTCCGAGATGTCTTCGAGCGAAATGAACGCTCCGAGGCCCATGAGGAACCGGCCGAACAGCAGTGGCGATGCCCCTGGTCGCCTGCGAATGCGTTTTGTGACGCGCGCCTCAGAACAGGCGTTGTCGGCTGGCTCAATTACGGTGATCTTTTCGTGCAGCCCGTACGTCTCGGTAAAAGCCCGAACTCCTGCTTCGCCATACTCAAACCCTTCTTTGACCATCTTTCCGGGTTCGAGGCGATAGAGGATGTTGAAGACCTCATCCGCATAGCCGCCAAGCAACGTACCCGTGAGCACTACTGTGTGCTGCGCGCAGGCAGCAAGTGTCCCGAGCGCATTCCCCTGCGCTGTGTCTCCTTTCAACTCATGTACTTCGTCAGCGATCGCGTAGTCGAAGAAGTCTGGCATGTACCGACCGATGAAATCGACCGGGGCAAACCGCCGAGTCTTTTTCCCGTCCGCTTGCCACAATGCGCTGTACAGCTCCCGCCGTAGTTTCTTGGATTCGTCGCCGTTTCGCTCCCCCAGAATTTCGCTCAGTTTTGCCTTCTTGAAATCGGCCGACAGCAATCTCTCGCCATCGTCACTCAGATAGATGGGGCAGCCAGTATCGGAATTAACGACGCTTCCTTGGTATCGCCCGCATCGAGCGCGCTCGTATGCATGACGCCAGAAGTAGCTGAGCTTGCCGCGTTCACGACCGACAATGAACAGAGCGGGCGATCCACAGATGGAATCCCACCGTTGGCGGGCAGTGCGAGCAGCTTTCCGAAGTCGCAACTCGGTCAGGGTCGTCCGAAGTCCTTCGCGAACGATTCGGCCGTGGCGGAGTCTCACCTCGTTGATTCCGGCGTGGCTCACCGAACTGGTCGGAGTGCGCAGTCCATCGACGAAGAAGACGCGCACGCACGGCAGAGTCAGGAATGCTTCGCGCGCCCACTTCTCAACCAACTGGGGTGGTACCATGGCGAGAGCTGCAAAGGGTTTTCGCTCAGAGTGCACATGAATGGCACCGAGTGAGATCAGCGTCTTACCCGTTCCGCACTCTGCGATTACCGCCGCACCACGCGCTTCATTCCATCGCTTTACCACACCCATGATGGCGAGCGTTTGTGCCGGGAACGGTTTACGACGAAGTTCTCCGATGTGCTGGGACGCTGCATCTTCAAAGCCGTGCAACGGCGGATACGTCTGAAGGATTCTCTCACCGAGTTCGGGAGCCCACGCGCGCAAATAGGAGGAGATCGAATCGATTTCCTTCGGTAAAGGCATGGCTGTGTCCTCAAGGTTCGCTTAGTGTCAATGCATAACGGCAGAAGACGCTGGGTGCTATCTGAAGGCGCTACCTGAATTGGGATGCACGACGCACTGCGTAATTGTCGCTTTCTCGATGTGCAGCAAATCCGGTGCGTTGAAGAAGCCTCGCGGCGCTTTCCAAGAGATCGAACCATTCTTTTCCGGCACTTGGATGGTGCGCTCCCTCAGGGCTCGGCCGATCCATTTCAGAAAGCCTTGTTTGTTCCCTTTGATCAGAACCGGTGAGCAACCAAATCCGAACAGCGAGACAATGGCTTTGCGCTGGCTGAGCTCTCGCAGGAACCATGGCGCCCATTCCGGCACCGCGGGTAAACCGTATCGACCGGCGACGCGATACAGAACGAAGACGGGGTCGTTGTCGCACAAAATAGTCCGCGTTCCTTCTCGATCCGTGCCTGGTTTGGTCTTGGCCAATTCGGCTGAGACCGCCACTATGTGCCGCAGGGGGCGTTTTCTTCCCGGCACCATGACGCTCCCGCGAAAGCATTGGGCGTCCGGCCCAAGAGAAGCACTGATATTGGTGCTGTCCGGGAATTCAATTCGGAACAAACCACCTTCCGCGACACCCGCGGACAACGCGCCGATCTCCGAGTCTCCGCCGATCATCGAAAGCAAATGGGCATTCGCTGAGGTTTGGTCATTGTTTTTGGGTTCTAGGACGGCACGATCAAGGTGGACGCGGACGCGAGTCGTTGTATCTTTCGTGCGTTTCACGAACTCCAAAAGCGCAAAGCGCTCGTGTGCGTTTTGCATGGTTGTGTCCTCGTCACGATAAAATGTGGAGTCGCGAACGTGTACATAAGAGATTCCGGTTTGAGTCTGAAAATGTGCGAATTTGGCGCGAGTGGAGACGCTATGGCCTGCAAGTGCAGTTCGGAAAACCAAAAGCTCTTTCCTGCGGACGTGAAACTCTACTTCGATAGCGGGCGTAGCGCAGCCGCGCCGGCCTTCTTCCCGGACGTTCTCGTGTGCCTGGATTGCGGTCTTTCCGAGTTTCGCATCCCGGGAGGATGGAACGAACTGCAAGCATTCCGAAGGGCAGCAGCAGGATAATTCGATGCGGCCAGACCGAAGGGAGGGGAGCTGGGTGTGAGGGTACTGCCGTTATTTCAGAATGGCTATCTCGCCAGTGCAAAATACCAGTGTGAGTTCGTTTGAGAAACGTTCCTTCTCGCGAATGACCGTCTTTCCGTCTTCTTCCTCTTCGGTTTTGTCCACCAGCTTAACGGACTGCCAGTGCGCAAGGTGGCGTGTTTGGCCGTCACCGAAGATGCCGTTCAGCATTCCGGCTGTGCAGAGCAACCCGACGTGGCCTCCGTGTAACGGTGTGAGCGGCCGACCGCTCACGTCCGATGGCGGTGCGATCAGTATCGCTGACGCGTGCCGGTAGGCGGACGACCGCGGCAGCAAGTCTTCTATCTGGTCTAGAGGTAATCCGCGGTAGACCATCTGTACTGCCTCTCCAGGTGGAACCGCGCAGACGGCCTCTGGCTCTGTGGGTAACGGTGAGAGTTTTTCCGGGTCGGTTGCCAGAGACTCGAAACGCATTCGGGCGCGCGTGATTTCGGTATCTGAAACCCGATCCCTTTCGGCCCGCGTGCAGCGCACTCCGATCACAACGACCTGCTTGTATTTCACACTCTCGGGTTCCGTAAGCCGATGGACGCGAACATCGCGGAATTGATGCGCTAGGATCTGACTGCAATCGTGGAGGTAGCGCCCAGGAATGACCATTACTAAGACCCCGCCGCGCTTTAGCCAGCGATATACATGCTCGAGGAACAGCCGCTCCATGCGCTGCGATCTTTCTTCACCGATTTCAAAGTCATACGGCGGGTTCAAATAGAGCAGCGAGAACGATTCCACGGGGCACTGCACGTCAAAGCAGTTACCGTGGATCACCTCAATCCCTTTGTTTCGAGCCTGGGAGGCGCGGCCGGCATCCAGCTCAACGCCGTAGCGCAGAACCCGATTGCTAGAAGTAATCTCCGAGAACGCTTCACCATCGCCAACGCAAGGATCGAGCGTGCAGCAGTGTTTGTCTGGGAACGCCAAGAATCTCCGAATCCGCTCCGCCTCCGGAAGAGGCAAGGGGTAGAAACCCAATCGCGTACGACCAGCTAGGCGCATGCCAATCTCCCTTCCGAAGTACTTCGGGGCGGAACCCCCGAATTGCAAATGCGGTCTGCACGGACGATCGCGCACGGCGCTTCACATATTTGGCAAATTACTCAACCGGTGCTAGAGTCCGCGTCCGAAAAAATGAGCACAGCGGCCAAAGCTAAAGAAGAGAAATTGGCAACCGTCGTCCAACGGACAGTCGTCAAAACGATTCCTGAAGCTGCGAGGACAAAGTGCCTTTTTGCCGATGGCACTTCCATCATGGTGTCGAATTTCTTGGCCTCTTTCATTCGCCCTGGCGACGAATTGCGCTTCCCCATGGAAGTCCAGGCACCTGACGTAGGCACACAAATCTACATCCGCTGCACGAGCAGTAACGAAAGAAGGCGGGACGCTCTCCAGGCTGAGGTCGGCTACGCCACGCAGCCCAGGAAAGACAAGCAAGGGAATCTGTTCGTATCCGCAGAAGTCGTTGGCGACCGTCTCGGGATCTCCGCAATTCACCTGCGTTGCGAGGCGCTGAGGGATCACTTCTACGTTGGCAATCGTCGACGCGCGTGGGATCGTCAACCCTCTTTGTACGAACTGCTCCGAGTCAATACCAACGTAGCCCCAGCCGAGCTGCGCCTTGCTTTCAAACTTCGTAGGCTCGAACTCCACGCAGCCCATGCACCAGCCGGCGAACTTCGTGCGCTAGAGCGCGCCTTCAATATCCTTGCGCACCCAGAACTGCGTGCTTGCTACGACGCTCTCCTAAGTGATCCCGCGTCACCCGCGCTCTTTCCGTACAGCGGCTTTGGATCCTTGCTGGTTGCCGGAGATCGCTCGCGTGATGGGACTATGTTTTACGCTTCCCGCATCCTCTCGTTCCTCCCTGAACAGAAGCCGAGGCGCATGCGAGTGCCGCTGCGGAAGTGCACTTTCTACGACGATCACGCAGTTTACCGAGACGTCCGCCGGAAGTGCCAAATCATGTTCGATCAGTGCGCGTTGCCGCTCTCGTGGGACTCCACCTGGAACCAGTGGAAACACCTGCTGGGTGCCAAGGTCGGGGTTAGGGTGGCTTTCATTCAGAGCGGAAAATATCAGCGCCGCGGCGAGAGATGGCAGTTGGTCAGGTGGGAAACTGCCTTGCCAAGCCGCATGGAAATCACCCTCCCGGTCAACATCGCCGAGCAAGTTAACGAAGCGCGTCAGACTCACCATCGCTTCGGTCAATTCGCCGATGCCCTGGACCGAATTCGTACGCGCACCGAATCCACACCAATCGAAAGAGCCGACCTGCAAAAGCTCTGTGCCGGGTTAGGCATCCCCGGAGATTTCGACGTTGCGCTGATCACATGGAAGGCAGACTACGATGCCTTCTACTATAGGCAACTTTGCAAGCGATCTCGCCGACTTTACCTGTTCCGGTCGGAGTACATCTTTGACCTTGAGAAGGCGGTGATTGTCGAGATACCCCAACTCGGCCACGCCACTTATCTTTTCTCCAAGCCAGCCAGCATGACCGAGTTCTTGGCGCTCTATGCGATGGTCACCAGAGAAGGCATTCTCCAGAACCACGGCAACGTGGCTGAGAAGCTCGGCTTCTTGGGCCGAATTATTCACGGCCTCAGGCCACCGGCGTGGTTGAAGGAACTGAAAGTGCGACTTGGTGAGATCGTGGACTATGCGGACGCTTCCGAATAGGGGTCGGAATCTGCCTGTGGAATTTCGCTTCAGAACGGAACCGCTTCGCTTTCCGCATCGGTGGTGCTACTCGCTGCTGCATCGTGATTGCTGTCGCTGTGGCTTGATGTCTTGGTCCCGCCAAGAACCCTCAGAGACGCCACGACGACCTCAGTCACCGCCTTGGTCCCGCCTTCCCGATCCTCGAATTTCCGAGTCTGTAGCCGCCCTTCGACAAACACTACAGTCCCTTTCGTCACAAACTTTTCGGCAATCTGCGCCAGCTTATCCCACGCGACACAGCGAACCCATTCCACGCGCTGGTTGCCGTCCTGCTTGTTACGGAATGGTTGATTGATGGCGATCGAGAAATTCGCGACAGACTTGCCGGCCGACGTGGACTTCACTTCGGCATTCTGCCCGGCGTTCCCGAGCAAAATGACTTTGTTTACTCCAATATTCGACATGACGTTTTGCCTCCATTTGGAACGGATTTCGAAAGGTAGCCATGAAAGCGCGGATTGGCGAAAAAAGAAATGGATGCGCGAAAGAGCCCTTCGGCGGATCGATTCTGCGCAGGTCAGCATACAAATCTCATTCAAACAATGAGTTGAAGCTGGCTTCCAGGCCAACAATGCCGCGAGCGCCGAACAGTCGGACCGACCGTGCACGGCGCTTCATTTGACATCACCCCCGACAAGCCTAAGATTCGTCGCCGGATGGGTGCTTTCGGCAATCGTCGAAAATGCCTTCGTTAAATCAACGCATGGAAACTTCATGAGCGAAGCTGCCCTTAAAGACCTAGCGAGTTCAACATCACCCACCGAATACCCAATGACTGTGAGGGAAGCGGCCAAATTTCTTGGCGTGAGTCAGCAGACTGTGTATCTTTGGGTGGAGCGCAAGCAGATTCCCCATCTCCGCGTAATGGGTCGAAATATCCGATTTTTGAGATCGGATCTCGAAACGTTCCGCGCGTCGTTCAGACAGGAGATGGAGAATGCCTAGACGACCAAATCACGACGGTTGTGTGTACCGCAGAAAGGAGACGAAAGTCTGGTGGATGCACTATCGCGACCGGAATGGGATCCGTCGCAGTGAATCCACCAGAACGGAAGACTGGCAGGAAGCCCAAAAGCGACTTCGCGAACGGCTCGATGCCAGAGACAACAATGTTTTGGAAGTCGTACGGAAAGGGGAATCCTTGAGCTTCGGACAGTGGGCGGACTTCTTCCTTGACAACTACTCGAAGCCGCCCTTGCGAGCGGAGAAAACCCATCAGGTGAACATCCGCGCGACAAAGCACCTCAAATCGGCGTTTTCAGCAAGCCGATTGGTGGACATTACCGCTGATCGCGTCGAGCTTTACCTGCGGGATCGCCTTCGTCAGCGTGTCCGAATCAAGTCTGGGTTAGGCATCAAGGAAAAAACCGTGCTTCAACCAGCCACTGTGCACCAGGAGTTTCGGGTACTACGGCGAATGCTCAACGTTGCCGTTCGCAAGAAACTCTTGCCAGCGAATCCGTGCTCGGGAGTTGAATTTCCCGTGCGCGTCAAAGGTCTGTTCCGGCCGCATTATGTGAGTTGGTCGGAGCAGAAACGCATCGAACAACACGCACCCCCTCACCTGCTGAATATCGTTCGGATCATCACTGAAACGGGGCTCAGGATCTATAAGGAGTTGACACCTATGCGGAAGGACCAAGTGGACCTGGCCAACGCAGTGGTGTGGATTCCCGACTCCAAGACTCCGAACGGAATCGCCGAAGTTCCTCTCACGCCGCTTGCAGTCGAAGCGTTCCGAGATCAACTGAGGATTGCAGGAGAAGGGCAATTTCTATTTCCGAGCAGCCTCAATCCCACAGGACACCAAAGAAACCTCAAGACGGCATGGGGTAAGACCCTGCGGCGGGCAAAAATTCCATACTTCCGGATCTACGACCTGCGCTCCACATATGCAACTCGGCTGAGCGCGGGAGGCGTGGCCGACGAGTGGGTGACGCAGTTGCTTCGCCAAGGCGATTCCCAGGTCTTCAAGAGATATTCACAGATGAAACTGCAAATGAAACGAGAAGCCCTCGAGAAATTGAATCGGCAAGCTAATGAAATGACACCGACAACAAGCCCAGTTGCGGGTACAGCCATGGTGCAGTAACCGCATTCTGGTACAGTTGGAGGTACAGTCGAGACCAAAAATGACGGACTGGAGTAGCAGTAGCGTTGGAAAGTGCTTTAGAATCAATCTTGCACTTCATGTCGGGGCGTAGCGCAGCCTGGTAGCGCGCCTGCCTTGGGCGCAGGAGGTCTGGAGTTCAAATCTCCACGCCCCGACCAGATGGTTCACTCGATACCATCCCTTTAAAGTCTCGACCTGATGTCGTTTGTCCTCCTTCGCATTGGTTTGGCGCCTTAGGGCTTCATCACTCTCAAGCGTCTGTGCCCTGGTGCGGCTCCCGTTGTAACGTCTTTTTAACATTAGTGTGACAGACCGTTTAAGCGCACCCCTTACTGTGCCTCCCGTTCAATGAGCAAACCGAGAACCGAGCAATTTGCTCAATCCTGAGCGCACCGGAAGCTGGACGATGTGACGGTGCGTTCGGCCGCGTTGAATCTGGTCAGTTGAGACTGACAGATGCATCTCGCTCAATCTGCGATCAGGTCCGCAGATGCAAACCGGCGCGACGAACAGCGTTCCCACAGCGACAGCTTTGAAGCTTGAGGCGTGTCGGGGCTGACCACAACAGTCGAAAAACTCAAGGAGGAAATGAATGCGAGCACTTGCGACATGGATGTTCGTCCTCGGGCTTGCCGCGACGCCAATAGCGGCGGCACGAACGGGCGACAACGGTTCGCCGGCAGCGAAGGCGAGCGCAGACAAGGATACTGGGGCGAAGAACGGCAGCAGCGACGCGCCGGCGAACGCGGCGAAGGCCGAGCCCGCCAAGGCGAGTCCCGCGAAAGCGACTGCACCGGCCAAAGCAGAGCCATCGCCGATGGAAGTCGAGCTGCAGCAGCTTCGGGACCTGCTCGAATCACAGGCGAAGCAACTTCAGGAGCAGAACGAACAACTGAAACAGCAACAAGAGAAGATGGAGACGCTCGAAAAGCAGTTGAACGGGCCGGGCTCCAAGACTGCGGCGCCAGCCGCAACGGCATCGTCAGCGCCAAGCGGACTTAGCGCGACGGCAGGAACCCCGGCCAGCGCAAGCGCCACACCTTCGGAGTCATCGAGCGTCGCTACGGCAGAATCTGCGCCAAACGCTACCGCAGCGGTGACCAACGTGGCGTCGAACGCTGCAACCGCCGATGGAGGCCAGGGGCCGGACGCCGACCAGCCGCTCTCCTGGCGTTTCAAGGGCGTGACCTTTACTCCGGGCGGCTTCTTCGCGGCGGAAACTGCATGGCGCCAGCGGGGGCTGAGCGCTGACGTCAACACGCCGTTTAATTCGCTACCAATGCCTGGAAGCTCGGCCTACAACATCTCGGAATTCAATGCCAGCGGCCGTCAGTCGCGCATCGCGATGCTGGTTCAGGGCAAGTTGCACGATGTGACGCTCGGCGGATACTACGAGGCTGACTTCCTCTCGGCAGGCACCACTTCGAACGACAACCAGAGCAACAGCTACACGCTGCGCCAGCGGCAATTCTGGGCGCAGGCTGCCTTCAGCAACGGCTGGACGATCACCGGTGGACAGATGTGGTCGCTCGTCACGCAAACGGCCAAAGGCCTGGACAACCGGACCGAAGTCCTGCCGGAAACGATCGACGCGCAGTACTCGGTCGGTTTCAGCTGGGCACGGCAATACGGGATGCGTCTGGTCAAGGACTTCAACAACAAGGTCTGGCTGGGCTTGTCGGTGGAAGCGCCCCAGATTACCTTCAAAGGCAGCGGTACAACCACGCCGTTCCTGTTCGGTGAAGCCGGCGTCGGCGGGGGCCTTTACAATTCGACGGCAAATTACTCCTTCAACCTGACCCCCGATTTCGTCGTCAAGGCCGCGTTCGAGCCGGGTTTCGGGCACTACGAAGTTTTCGGCCTCGTCAGCACATTCCGTGACCGCGTTTTTCCAACCGGCGTGGCGCCGTATAACGACAAGACAGCCGGCGGCGGTGGTGGCGCGAATGCTTGGTTCCCATTTGACAACGGGCACGTCAACATCGGCCTCCACGCTCTTGTGGGAAGTGGGGTCGGCCGCTACGGCAGCGCCCAGTCTGCCCCGGATGTCACGGTGCGGCCGGACGGAACTTTCGCTACGGTCCGGAGCTACCAGGGCTTGGGCACACTCGCGTTCCACTACCCCAAATGGGACGTCTACTTCCACGTAGGCGATGAATATGGGGCAAGGACGCAGTACATCTCCGGAACGGGCACGATTCCGAACGAGGGATTTGGCGCGATCGGATTCAATAACGCGGGTTGCTGGGCCGAAGTCGCTCCGGGATCAGGCGGATACGCCATTGGCTCCTTGGCCAACTGCACCAACAACATCAAGGACATTATCGAAGGGACTGCGGGCCTGTGGTACAGCTTCTACTCGGGCCCGAAGGGCACCTTCAAATTCGGCCTGCAGTTCTCTCACGAGGCTTACAACACGTGGGAGGGCGTGGGTTCAACCGGTGTTTGCACCTCCACGGCGAACCCGAGCTGCGCTCCGAGCTCCAACGAGAATATGGTATTTACCTCGGTCCGCTACTACATTCCTTGATGTCTGCCAGTGCGTGGGGAGGCGACTTAGCCTCCCCACACTTCTCCAGCTCCCCCGCAATCACCGGAAAAGCCCAATCCGCCTCGACTCTTCGCAAATTCCAGTCTTTGAGCTGGCGTCGTGGTCCGAGTCTTGAAGCGGTTGCAGCACCGCGAGTTCTACCAGAGCAATTTCAGAGCGAATTGCACTTGGCGCGACGTTGTGGAGGTGCTGGTGATTGCGGCCGCGGTTCCGGAGACGCCGGACGGATTCGTTGCGCTGGGCGGAGTAAATACGATCAGGTTAGGCGTGTTGAAGTTGGCTCGATTAAGAAGATTGAAGAGCTCCGCGCGAAATTGCAACGTTAGCCGCTCGCGAATCGGAGTGTCTTTCAGCACGGAAAAATCCCACGTGGCTAGGCCGGGACCCGTAAACGAATCGCGTCCGAGATTTCCGTAGAACCCGATCGTAGATGGCGGCGCGATAAATGCGTTCGGATTAAACCACTCGCCGGGTTTTCCCAGAATTACAGGCCCAGTGAAATCGGGATTGGTGAACGGACGAACGGGGTTGCGTGTGTCGCCGTTGTTCGAAGGGTTGTAGCTCAGCTGCGGGGTGAACGGGAAACCCGATTGAGCTGTGACGATGCTTGCCACAGTCCAGCCGCTTGCGAGCGTGTTGCTCCAGCCGTCGAAGTGCGACCCGAAGGTCTGCCCTTTCCCGAACGGCAACGCATAAATTGCGCTAATCACGGCGACATTTCGGACATCGTAGGTGGCCGGCCCCCAATCTGCCCCCAGATTAAAAGGATTCGAAGCGAGGCCCGGCGCGTTTCCCGCGGTTGTCTGGTTCAGAGAATCTCCGTCGTCGAGCACCTTTGACCATGTGTACACGCCGCGAAGCGAAAGTCCACGACTAAGCCGGCGAGTTAAGTCAAGTTGCAGTGCGTTGTAGGAGCTGTCTCCCACCGAAAACCAAGTCCAAGTATTCGCAAGGGCGGCCGTCGGTTTGGCCGTTCCCGCGGGAATGTAATAGCTCCCTGGTGGAACGGGCGCTCCCGCGAGTGGCGAGCCGACTGGAAAACCGACGGTCGGAGAGTTAGTTGCCGTCGTCGGCTGGCTGGGATCCCACGTGGGAAAAACGGCGGGACACGGCGCGGCGGGACAAATGCTCGGAGCCGGTTCGTTTCCGTCGATGCCGATGAGTTCGTGATAGCCGTGCGAGCCGACGTAGCCGACGGTCAGTGAAGTATTCGGCGAAAGCTCCAGCTCTACGCGCAACGACCACGAAATCAGCGTGGGAGTATTCATGTCAGGCTGAACTCCGCCGGGCACGATCTTTGCATTCGCCGGCACGGCAGCAGCGGGATTGAGCGGAAGGCTCGACACGGGAAGTGCAGCAATGCTGTACGTTGCGTTGAAGGGCGCATTCTGGTCCATGCGGTAGCCAAGCGCGTCCTGAATATCGTTATACATGCCGAAGCCCGCGCGAAGCACGGTCTTTTCGGTGAATGGGGACCAGGCCAGGCCGATGCGCGGCTGCGGCAGAAACTTCGCGTTATTTACGGTGAACGCGGCATCGCCGATGTGAGGCGTTGCTGAGATGACAGCATTTGAAAACGTGTAATTCGCAGCCCGCCCGTGCGCTTCGTTCCATCCGGTACTGAACGCGTCGCGGAGACCCAGTGACAACGTGAGCCGTGAATTGACGCGAAGCACGTCTTGCGCGTAGAACGCTCCGAAGAGCGAGCGCCAGTTCATTTCGGTTGGGGCAGGTGTGTAAAGGAATGAAGAAGTGGTCCCAGCCAGAAAAGTCGACAAGCTGGCAAAGGTAGCTTGTCCATACTGGCTGAGCGCGAGCGTCTCATTCGATTGAAACTGTTGGAACCACGCGCCGAAACTGAACTGATGGCGGCCGTGAGTCCAGTTGGCTTGATCTTCGTATGTGAAAAGGTTTCGCGCCACCCGCAGATTGCTGCCGTTGTTGCTTCCGGCCAAGCCGATCGACGCTTGAGGATTGGAAGCCGCGCTTCCCCCGACCACTACCGCGCCGACCGGAAGTCCCGTGAGGAATCCGGGCACGCTCGCGGCGGGAGTCCCGGGCGTCGGCTCACCGGTGAAGAAATACCCGGCTCGGGAATAGCCGAATCGAACCGTGTTCAGCAAGGTCGAAGAGATCACGTGCGTTTCCTCGGCGCTCAGAACCTGCTCTCGCAGGGTCATAATGTCCGTGCTGTAAGGATCGGCCGGGGTTGCGGTGACATCACGGCCGTCGTCGATTGTGTAAACGCCCGAAAGTGTGTCGCGCGAGGAAAAGAGCTGGTCGACGCGTGTAGTCCCAAAATTTTCGCGGATGGTTTGCAACGGGCTGCCGAACACTTCCGCAATGCCGTTGAAATCGGGCGCGCCCGCCGAAGGTGTTGGCCACAGGTTCAAAAGCGGCTGGACAGCAGAGACGGCAGCCGCTCGCGATGCGAGATCGGGAACGAACGCTGCGGACGTCTGATGAAGATTCTGTCGCAGGCCTTCGTAATCGCCGAAGATGAACGTTTTGTCGCGGCGAATAGGCCCACCGATCGCGCCACCGAACTGATTGCGCTGGAAAGGCGGCGCCGACCCCTGATCAAAATAATTGGGTGCATCGAGCGCATTGTTACGCAGGAAATCGAACGCGGCACCGTGCCACTCGTTCGTGCCGCCCTGCGTCGCGATCAGCACTTGGGCGCCGGGCCTTTTGCCGTACTCGGCGCCGTAGGAATCGCGCAGGACGTTGAATTCGCGTACGGCCTCAACGCCGAGTAACTGGCCACTCGTGCCGCCGGGCTGCATATTATTTTCCGCCGCGCCGGTGTACTCGATCCCATTCAGCAGAAAAAGGTTCTGCTGGGGCCGGTTGCCGGACACCGCGAAGTTGTTGCCCGTCGTCGAATTGGAAATTCCCGTTCCGCCCGTTTTCTGGGAAGTGAAGTTCACGATGCCGGGATTGAGGGGAAGCAGCAAATCATAGCTGCGCCCATTCAGCGGTAGATCCTTGATCTGCTTTTCACTGACGAGGCCCGAAACGTCCGCCGGCGTAACAGCAACGATCGGAACATCTACATCCACTCTCACCTGCTGAGTTACTTCCCCGACTCGGAGGACGAGATCGGCGATAGCATCCTGGCCCACAACCAGACGAACGCCGGCCCGGACTTCCTCCTCGAAACCCGTTTTCTTCGCACTGACCTCGTACTGACCGACAGGAAGCGCAAATATTTGATAGTGGCCGGAGCTATCAGTGGCCGATGTGCGGACCGCGCCGGTCTCCGTATTTCGAACCGCAATATCGGCGGCGGACACGGCTCCCCCCGACTGGTCTGTTACGGTTCCCGACAGACTCGCGAAGGTCTGTGCTCGAGACGGTAAAGGCAGGAGGAAAAGAGAAACGAGCGCCGGCAATGCACATCGGAGGAATCGGCGCAGCAGCCTGGTATTTTGTACCTCTTTGCGGCAAGCAGGAGAGTAAAGGAGCGAAACCATTCGGATGTCTCCGGAAGTGGAATGAGGGCGAGGCCAACACAGCTCCGCCAAAGGCGACTATACGTTCTAATATGATTCGAATCGATAAGTCAATCTTGTTTAAAACAATACTCGAAGAGGCGAATGGTGTCGCGGCTTGCGTCTTCGCGGCGGGACTAAGCCTTGATGATCATCACTTCGGTGGACTTGATCAGGGCGGCGGCCTTATCGCCCGGTTTTAACCGTAACTCGCGGGCAGCGTCGGCGGTGATGATGGAAGTGATGCGTTGACCACCGATGGAGAGCGTCACCTGGGCCATCAGTCCTTCGATCCGCACGTCCAAAACGCGGCCAACGAGTTGGTTGCGTCCGCTGACGTGGCGGAATCCCTCGCGGCGTTCGATCGGCTTCCTGCCTTTTGAAGCGCGGTAAAGGAATTTGTCGACTTCCCTCTCGGGAACACGGTGATGGCCGCCCGCGGTCCGGATTGTGCGAATTTTGCGTTTGTAGATCCACTGTTTGAGAGTGGGATAGCTGATGCCGAGGACCTGCGCAGCCTCGCGGGGTGTGAAGAGCTTTTCGGGCGCAGCCATGTTCTCTCGAGACGATTGAAATAGAGTTGCGGGCTGGAAGGTTCGCACCGAAGGTCGCGATTGTAAAGGGAGATCCCCGCCGGCTCATTGCAAGCGGATCGATGCCAGCAGTGCTAGAAAGAAACTGGAAGGCATCCCGACGCTTGAATTCGGAATCTTATTCCCTTTAAGATACCTCTGACTGAGATCACGCCTCAGCGTTGTCTCACACTTCGAGCATGCAAATCGAGTCACGACGGGAAATGCCCCAGACGGATCGCGAGTATCCTGAAGCCGCATCTTTACGGCCGAACGGATCGTTTTTGATCCGTCACAAACTGCCGATCATTCTGTTTCTTTTGGTCGCCGTCGCAGGGCTCGCCACGATCGCCAAAGACGGACAGTGCTATCGCGGATCGAATCCCGTGCATCAGTACTCTCTCTCCACTAAAATGGTTGACGCCCAGACGCCAGTGGTGCCGGGCTCGTCGCCGTTGCAGGCTGTGGCGAGGGTAGTTGCGTCCAAACCGCGTCCGACCAGACGGATGCGAATCGACAACGTACCGCTTCCAGCGCAGCCCGTCGGGCTCCAGCTTTCTTTTAGCCATCGATCACCACCAGTAGTGTCTCTGTAACCGTTCGTTCCCCGTTTTGAAATTTGGGTCCGTTAAAAGATCTCTAGTTTCCCGTTCTGGTATTTCAGGACAGGAGAAGCCGATGACGGCTAGGCAGTTGACACCAGCGCAACTGGAGCAATTCCGGCGGCTGAGTACTTGCGTTGTGGCAAGCGCTATCGAAACGTTTCGCGTGCGCCTGCCGAACGCGGGTTTTGCCAATTCAAACGTTCGCTGCATGTTTCCCGATATGCCACCGACGGTGGGCTATGCAGCGACCGCACGAATCCGCACGTCCGCGCCGCCTATGGAGGGCCATAGCTATTATTTCCGCACGGACTGGTGGAGCGAGATTCTGAAATTCCCCGCACCGAGGATCATTGTCATCCAGGATCTTGACGATCCGGCCGGTCTCGGAGCGTTTGTTGGTGAGGTTCACGCGCATATTCTGCAGGCGCTCGGCGGCGTCGCCCTGGTGACGAACGGAGCGGTGCGCGACCTCGATCAGGTACGTGCGAGCGGATTTCAGCTGTTTGCGGGAAACGTGTCGGTTTCGCATGCCTACGCACATGTGTTCGATTTTGGTGGAACCGTGGAAATAGGCGCCCTGAGCATCAGCCCTGGCGATCTGGTGCAGGCCGATCTGCATGGTGTCCAGACAATACCGCTGGAGATTGCCGCGCAGGTACCCGATGCGGCCGCCAAAATTCTGAAGCGCAGGCAGCATTTCATCGGACTCTGCCGCTCAGGAACTTTCTCGATCGAGAGTCTCCGCGAAGCCATGAAAGAAGAAGGGGAGCACGATTTCAAAGCCAGCTAAGAGAGGACCGAGAGAAAAATGACTGAGAAGCTCAAGGCAGATCGAACTCGCTCGTGTGCCGCTCAAGCCGCGCTGGTTTTCGCGCTCGTGGCAACCGTCTACAGTTGCGGATGTACCAGCCCTACAAAAGCGCATGCCGGAGGGATGGCGACGATTCCGCACGCTGCCGTAGTTCGCGTCGTGCGACGCAATCTTTCGAGCGAACTCCGGATCGCTTCGGAGTTTCTTCCGAACCAGGAGATCGACGTCTACGCGAAGGTCTCGGGCTACGTGAAGAAGCTATACATCGACTGGGGCACGCACGTCCGCGAGGGCCAGCTTCTGGCCGTTCTGGAAATCCCGGAATTGAAAGAGCAAATTGATCGAGACCAAGCTGCCGTCGACCACGCGAAGGAAGACCTGAACCGCTCGCAGTCGGCATACACCGTCGCGCATGTCACATATACGCGTCTCGCTAATGTCCAGAAGACGCAGCCTGAATTAGTGGCGCAGCAAGATATTGACGTAGCGCAAGGGAAAGACTTGGAGGCGAGCGCTGCAGTTTCCGCGGCAAAGCAAGCCTTGCTTGCAGCGCAGGCAACTCTGGAAAAAGACCAGACGATGTACGGATACGCGCACATGACGGCTCCGTTTGACGGCGTCGTCACGCAGATGTACGCGTACACAGGTGCACTGCTGCCTGCCGGCACGCGATCGAACATTGGCGATTCAGCTTTGTGCCATCTCGCGGAAAACGACCTGCTGCGGCTTGTGATTCCGGTTCCGGAACGAGCCGTACCCGACGTTCGCCTCGGAGAGGTAGTGAATGTGAATGTCTCGGCACTCAACCGGACTTTCAGCGGCAAGATCGTGCGCACCGCCGATCAAATCAACATGGCTACGCGCACCATGCATACGGAGGTGAGCGTACCGAATCCAGCGTACAAGTTGGTGCCGGGCATGTATGCCTCGGTGGAAATCCCACTGCAAACGGACGCAAACGCGCTTACGCTCCCCATTCAAGCAGTTGAGTCGTCCGGGAATGGGATCGGAACTGTCCTGGTTGTGAACAGCCAGAACCAGATCGAACAGCGGCAGGTGAAACTCGGTCTTCAGACGCCGGACAATTACGAAATTCTCTCGGGCCTGAAGGAAGGCGACGAAGTGGTTTTCGGCGAGCAGGATCAGTTCAAGCCGGGCGAAACCGTCGTCCCACAAATCGTCAAACCACTAACGCAGGCAGGGTGAAAAGTACTCATGTCACGATTTTCAATACGTCATCCATATTTCATTCTCGTCGTTTGTTTGATTGTTTGCGTCCTCGGCATCACCAGCGTAGTGCAGATGCCCGTGGATATGTTTCCACCGATCAAAATTCCTGTGGTGCTCGTGGCTACGTTCTACAGCGGAATGCCTCCCGAACAGATTGAAGCCGACATCACTGGTCGTTTCGAGCGCTTTTTCACGCTGGGCAGCGGAATCGATCACATGGAGTCACGCTCGCTTCCGGGCGTCAGCCTGATCAAAGTCTATTTCCGGCCCGGGACGGACGGAAACGCCGATGTAACTCAAATCTCGAATCTGGCCATGGCTGATTTACGGCGTTTGCCTCCCGGCACGCTACCGCCGGTAGTCCTGCGCATGGATGCGTCGAGTTTGCCTGTCTGCTTGCTAACGGTGGATGGCAAGGGACTGAATGAAACCCAACTGCACGACTATCTTCAGTTCCAGGTTCGCGACCAGATTGCGGGCGTACCTGGAGCGACGGTGGTGCCTCCGTTCGGCGGGAAATATCGGCAGATCATGGTGTACGTCAATCCGTTGAAGCTTCAAGCGAACGAATTGAGCCCCATGGACGTGGTACGCGCCACGAACCTGTCGAACCTGATTCTTCCAGCGGGAGACGTCCGGATTGGCCCCTTGGATTACACCATTTACACGAACGCCCAAGTGCCGAACGCACAGGAACTAAACAATATCCCCCTCAAGACCGACGGAACGAGATCCGTATACGTGTCGGATGTTGGAAAAGCAGTAGACGGCTCAGCACTGCAATACAACATCGTGCGCGTGAACGGCCAGCGTTCGGTGTACGTGCCGATCATGAAGCAAGGCGGCGACACGAACACGATCGCCGTAGTCGACGGTATCAAATCGGCAATCAAACACCTGCGTGACATTCCGCGGCAGTTGCAGGCACACGTGGTGTTTGATCAATCGTTGTTTGTGAAGACCGCGATTTCCACTGTGCTCCGCGAGGGCGGAATCGGACTGCTTCTCACCGCAGCGATGATTCTTTTGTTCCTCGGCAGTCCTAGAGCAACTGTTGCAGTATTCCTGTCGATCCCTCTCTCAGTGCTGGCGACGTTCTTCGTCCTGCACTCAGCGAACAAGGGGCTCGATAGCATGGTGCTGAGTGGTTTAGCCCTCGCGTTCTCGCGGCTGATCGACAACTCCGTCATCGTTCTCGAAAATATCTTCCGTCATCTTGAATTAGGCGAAGATCCAAAGGTCGCTGCCGAGGAAGGAACAAATGAGGTGGCTCTCGCCGTCCTCGCGATCACTCTGGTTACCTGCGTTGTGTTCTTTCCCGTGACTTTGCTTTTCGGTGTCAGCAAATACCTGTTCACGGCTCTGGCGCTTGGTGTAGTCATTTCGCTTTTCGCGTCGTACTTCGTCGCGGTTTCCGTCGTTCCGCTTTACTGCGCCCTCTTTATGAAGAAGCTGGCGCATCACGCGGAAGGTGCGGTCGTTGCAAGCAAGGGGTGGGGAGCGCGATTTCACGCCGCTTTCAACAGGCGATTTGAGGCCATGCTCGACAAGTACGACTGGTGGGTCGAGAAGGCGCTGAACCATCCTAAACAGGTTGTTTTCGGATTTATCGGCATATTTATTCTGAGCTTCGCGTTGTATCCCATGATCGGAGAAGCATTCTTTCCCAGAACGGACGCCGGCCAGTTCGTCATCGACTTGAAAGCGCCGACGGGTACTCGTCTCGATTTGACGAACGATTACGTAAAGCAAGTCGAAGACATCGTGCACCAAGTGGTGCGGCCTGGAGATTTGAAAACAATCGTCTCGAATATCGGCGTCACGCCGGGCTTCTCTTCCCTTTTCACTTCGAATTCCGGCATGCACACGGCGTTCATCGAGGTTGGGTTGAACCAGGACCACAGGGTCAGCAGCTTCAAATACATGGACGAAGTCCGCTCTCGCATCAATCAGGAACTGCCTCAGTTGCGCATTTACATGCAGTCCGGAAGCCTCGTTGATGCTGTTTTGAACCAAGGAATGCCTGCGCCAATCGACGTGCAGGTCAGCGGAATGAACATGCACGCAGCCGATGCTATCGCACTAAATCTCGCGTCGAAATTCAAGGCGCTTCCCGGAGTTTCTGACGTCTACATCCCGCAAGATCTGGACTATCCCGGTTTGCAGGTCAATATCAATCGCGCCCGTGCGGCGGAGCTTGGGCTGAATCCGAAGGAAGTGGTGGATAACCTGATTACCGCGCTCACTTCCAACGCGATGATCGCCCCCAGCTACTGGGTGAACCCGAAAACGGGCAACGACTACTTCGTGACAGTGCAATACCCCGACAACCAGGTCCATTCGCTTCAAGACCTTGAAGCCATGCCGCTCCA
>Ga0335075_10001981_pt1 | contig 33234 bp, 25 predicted proteins | sample Lox_Sample_24_FD_206723 | JGI IMG/M metagenome (GOLD analysis project Ga0335075, IMG submission 206723) | Soil microbial communities from Loxahatchee National Wildlife Refuge, Florida, United States - Lox_Sample_2.4 | ecosystem: Environmental > Terrestrial > Soil > Wetlands | place: USA...
GGCTGATCAGGTCCGTATTTGCCACCGAGACGCTGGCGCTCGGCATCAACATGCCGGCCAGGACCGTGGTCATCGAGAAGCTGGACAAGTGGAACGGCGAGCATCACGCCGACCTGACCGCGGGGGAGTACACCCAGCTCACCGGGCGGGCCGGACGTCGCGGCATCGACGTCGAAGGGCACGCAGTGGTGCTCTGGCAGCCGAACCTCAACCCGCTGGCAGTGGCCGGCCTGGCCGGCACGCGGACGTACCCGCTGAGCTCCAGTTTCCGGCCGACCTACAACATGGCCGTCAACCTGGTCGGGCAGGTCGGCCGGGCGCGGGCCGCGAAGCTGCTTGAGTCCTCCTTCGCGCAGTTTCAGGCCGACCGGGGCGTGGTCGGACTGGCGCAGCAGGCAGCCCGGTTGCGGGAGCAGATTGCCGGGCTGGCGGTCACGTGCGAGCGCGGCGACATCGAGTCCTACGACCAGATCCGGCGGGAACTGGGTGAGCTCGAGCGTGACGAGTCCCAGCGGCGCTCGGCGGCGCGCCGGGCGCAGGCGCTGGCGTCACTGGAGAAGCTGCGGCCCGGCGACATCATCGCCGTGCCGGGCGGACGCCGGGCGGGCGTGGCCGTGGTGCTCCAGCCGGGCGGATCGGGCGACGGGCGGCCGCCGCCGCTGGTGCTGACCGAGAACCGTCAGGTGAAGCGGCTGTCGGCGGCCGACTTTCCGGTGCCGGTCAGCCCGATCGAGCGGATCAGGATCCCGCCGTCGTTCAGTCCGCGCTCGCCGGCCGCCCGCCGCGACCTGGCCTCGACCGTGCGCAACCGGCTGGCCGGGAGGGATCTTCCGAAGCCGGAGCGTGACGACAGGCGGGACGAGCCGTCGGCTGCCGCGATCGACGCGCTGCGGCGCCGGCTGCGCAAGCACTCGTGTCACGATTGCCCTGACATGCAGGTGCACGTGCGCGATCTGGCGCGGCGGATAAGGCTCGAGAACGAAGCGGATGCGCTCGAGCAGCGGGTGTCGCGGCGCTCGCACGTACTGGCCCGCACGTTCGGCCGCGTCTGCGCCGTGCTGGAGCGGCTCGGATACATTTCCGGCGACGAGGTAACCGAGCAGGGCCGGCGGCTGGCCGCACTGTACGCAGAGCTTGACCTCCTCGCGGCCGAGTGCCTGCGGCGCGGCACCTGGGCCGGCCTCGCGCCCGCCGACCTCGCCGCGTGCGTGTCGGCCCTGACATTCGAGACCAGGCGGCCCGACGATGCGAGGCCGGTGCGGCTGCCGCACGGCCGCCCGCGCGAGGTCCTCGCCGAGATGACCGGCATCTGGGAGGAGCTGTCCGCCGTCGAAGACAGCCAGCACCTGTCGTTCCTGCGGGAGCCGGACCCGGGTCTCGCCTGGACTGTCCACGCCTGGGCCCGCGGCACCGACCTGGACAAGCTGGTCGGCGACGAGCTGACCGCCGGTGACTTCGTGCGGGCGATGAAGCAGCTCATCGACCTGCTCGGCCAGATCGCCGGAGCGGACGCAGGCGAGGTCGGCAAGAAGGCCAGATCCGCGATCGACGCGCTGCGTCGCGGCGTGGTCGCCTACTCCGCGGTCGAGTAGGGGCCGGTCCGCGATTTGCCCGGCGGCTCGAGCGCATACCAGACTGGCCCGCTGTGACCAGCGTGAGCGCAGACATCGTCGTCCGGAGACTGGAGGCTGCCGACTGGCCCGTCCTGAAGGCGGCCAGGCTGGCCGCGCTCACCGACGCTCCTGAGGCCTTCGCATCGACCCTCGAGCACGAGCTTGACTACACCGACGAGCAGTGGCAGGAATGGCTTGCCTCAACCGCGGCCACGTTCGGCGCGTTCAGGACGGGCGAGGAGCGCGGGCCGCCGGCGGCCCGGATAGCGGGCATGGCGGCCGCGCGGGTGCGGCCGCGTCCCGACCAGCCAGGTGAGCACACCGAGTGGCGGCTGATGTCGGTATGGCTCAGCCCGGACCTGCGAGGGACCGGCATAGCGGCCCGGCTCGTCGACGCCATGCGCGAGCAGGCGCGGCGGTCAGGGGCGGGCCTGATCAGCCTGTGGGTGACCGACGCAAACGAGCGGGCCAGGGCGTTCTACATCCGCCTGGGCTTCGAGCCGACCGGCCGCCACCAACTGATGCCTGAGCAGCCAGATCTCTGGGAAACCGAACTCGCGCAGCCGCTGAACTGACCGCATCCGAGGTCGCACTCCCTGTAAGTTCTCGCACTCCCTGTAAGTTGTACGGTGCATATCAGGTCAAAGCGACCGCGAAAAAGCCGAGAACGTGCAGGGAGTGTGACAACTTACAGGGTGTCGGCGCTGTCGGAGGCCGTGCCGTGCGGGCGGCTCGCTCGGCTGCGCAGTTGCGCCGATCGGCTGTGCGGGCGGCTCGCTTGGCTGCGCAGTTGCGCCGATCGGCAGTGCGGGCGGGTCGGCGCTGTCGGAGTCGTGGCGTGCGGCGATCAGCTGTGCAGTTGCGGCGATCGGCTGTGCGGGCGGGTCGGTCGGCAGTGCCGGTGCGCCTTAGCTGGCGGCCGGAGCGAGGACAGGCAGGTCGTAGACGCGGCGGATGCTGCTGCCCAGGCGCGTAATGTCGGCGCCGTAGACGTGAATGGAAATGGCTACGCCGTCGCCGTGGTTGCGGACCCGGTGGATGTCTCCCGGCGGGGCGAAGCCGCTGACCGCGCCGACGTCGTTCTTGCTGCGGCCGACCTCCACCAGGTGACTCTGCTCGCCGGTCAGTGTGTACAGCTCCTCGTACTCCGCGCCCTGGATGACGCCGAACACGCACCAGGTCACGTGATCATGGATGGGCGTGACCTGGCCTGGCCGCCAGACCATCGCCGTCACGGAGAATGAGCCGTCCGGCTCGACGTGCAGGACGTGACACCGGTATTCGTCCGGCTCGCCGGCCCGCTCCTCCTCGGTGAGGACCTCGGCCCCCGGCAGGTTCTTGCGTAGCTCGGCCGCCACAAGCTCCGCCGTCCGCTGCCAGTCGGCGTGCTCGCGGGTAGCGGCCCTGATCCCCGCGACCAGGTCCGCAGGACACCGGCTGCGGACCGGGGTGATTACCGTCATGGCTGGGCCTCCTGCCGTCCTCGGTCGCGATCTTCGGGGCCTACCCAGCCTAGGGAGAGACATGGGTCAGGCTCCAATGCCAATGACTCATAGATCCATAGAGACCAGATATGAATTACGAAACCGGCAGGACAAGGGGCTTCCGGCCGGCCTGATACGGCAGGATGCCGCCATGGGCTCGCTGATGCTGCTGGACTCCGCCTCGATGTACTTCCGGGCCTTCTACGGTGTGCCCGAGACCATGACGGCGCCGGACGGCATGCCCGTGAACGCGGTCAGGGGCCTCCTGGACATGATCGCCAGGCTGATCAGGGCCAGGCACCCGGCCCGCCTGATCGCCTGCCTGGACGAGTCCTGGCGTCCGGCCTTCCGCGTCGCGGCGATCCCGTCCTACAAGGCACACCGGGCGAATCCGGATGGCTCCGAGCAGATCCCCGCCGCCCTCCTGGCCCAGATCCCGGTGATCTTCGAGGTGCTCCAGGCCGCGGGCGTGGTCATGGCGGGCGCCCCCGGCTACGAGGCTGACGACATCATTGGCACCCTGGCCGCCGCTGCGGACCAGCCGGTCGAGGTCGTCACCGGGGACCGCGACCTGTTCCAGGTCGTGGACGATGCCCGGCACGTGACCGTCGCGTACATCGCCAGAGGGGTGGCCAACCTGGAGATGTTCGACGAGGCCGCGGTCGCGGCCAAATACAGCATCCCAGGTCGGTCATATGCGGCATTTGCCGCTTTGCGGGGCGACCCGAGCGACGGCCTTCCCGGCGTGCCAGGCGTGGGGGAGAAGACCGCTGCCGCCCTGGTCCGGGTGTTCGGCTCGGTCGAGGCGATTATCGCCGCGCTGGACGCGGGTCACGGCGGCTTCCCGGTCGGCAGCCGGGCCAAGCTGGCCGCGGCCCGGCCGTATCTCGAAGCCTGCATGCCGGTCGTCCGGGTTGCCACCGACGCCCCGGTCAGACTGGACGGAGGATGGCTGCCCTCGGTGCCGGACGATCCGGCCAGGTTCGCCGAGCTGGACAAGCGCTACGAGCTTGACTCATCCGCCGGCAGGCTGCTGTCCGCGCTTGCGGCGCAGCCGTCGTAGCCGTCAGCGCGGCTTAGGCCCGGCCGGGATCGGGACTGGTCGGCCCCAGCACCTGGAGTGCCACCAGGCAGGTGTCGTCCTCGGCGTGAGTGCTGCCGAGCGCGGCCAGCGCATCGTTGATGACCAGGTCGGGATCGGTGCTCTGCCTGACCGCTGCCAGCAGGATCTCCAGGCCTTCGTCGATGGCGCGGTCGCGGCGCTCGACCAGCCCGTCGCTGTAAAGCAGCAGCAGGTCATCCGGCTCGAGCTGCACGGTCGCGGCGGAGTAACCGCGGCGGCCGGCGCCGAGCAGAATGCCATTGGGCTGGGGCAGCGGCCTGGCCCGCGGGCCGCGGATCAGCACCGGGGGCGGGTGACCGGCCTGAGCCCAGGTCAGCATGCGGCTGGCCGGATCGAAGTAACCGGCCACGACCGACGCGGTGTGCTCGTCGTCGACGTGGCGGACCAGGTCATTCAGCCAGCCGACGAGCTGCTGCGGCGGAGCGCCGGTAATCGACAGGCCGGCCAGCGCGCCGCGGAGCCTGGCCATCCCGGCCGCCGCGGCGAGCCCGTGCCCGGCGACGTCCCCGATCGCCAGCAGTACCCGGCCATCGGGCAGCTCAGCGGTGATGTACCAGTCGCCGCCGACGCGCGTTGCGCTTGAGGCCGGCAGGTAACGGACCATCGCGCGCAGGCCCGGCAGGTCAAACGGCTCGTCATGTAGGGGCAGGATGGCCCGCTGCAGCTCGAGCGTGACGTGCCGGTGCATCGCCAGCTCAGCCGAGAGCCCGGACTGCAGGTCTTGCCGGGGGATGGCGGCCGCGAGGTCGGGATCTGGCCGCCCGTCATCGGGCTGCGCGTCCGGCCCACCGGGACGCGAAGCACCGGCCGCCGTGTCCCCGCGGCTCGTTGCGGCCTGCTCTGTGTCTGTAGTCAGCATGGTTCGGGGTGAACAACATTGCCGTGCACTTAGCCTGAGCCATGTCCTGCTGCTCTGTCTAGGTGCGGCCGGACTTCGGCGGGATGAGATGATGCGCGAGCAGGCAACGACGCTTGCGAGCTCGATCGCTGGAGGACACCATGGCGCATGATCCGGCCGAAACAGATCTCTACCCGCCAGCCCGGCTGGGCGAGGTTAAAGCCGCCGTCGCGGCGGCCGGCCTCGACGCGCTGCTGCTGACGCCCGGCCCGGACCTGCGCTATGTGACCGGCTACGACGCGCACGAGTCGGAGCGGCTCACCTGCCTCGTGGTGCCGGCCGGCGCTGATCCCGTGCTCGTCGTGCCCCGGCTTGAGCTGCGGGGTGCGCACGCGTCGCCGGCAGGTGGCCTCGGCATCGATCTGACCGGCTGGGATGAGACCGACGACCCGTTCGCGCTCGTCGCGAGCATGCTCGGGCGAGGAACCGGGCGGGTCGGCTTGTCGGACCGGATGTGGGCGATGCTCGTGCTGCGCTTCCGGGCCGCGATGCCGGGCACCGAGCAACTGCTGGCCAGCGCCGCATTGCGCGAGTTGCGAGCCCGCAAGAGCCCGGCCGAGGTCGCGGCGCTGCGGGCGGCCGGCGAGGCCATCGACCGCGTGCACGCCCGTGTGCCTGGCTGGCTGCGGCCAGGGCGCACCGAGCGGCAGGTAGCCGCAGATATCGCGGAGGCGATCGTGGCCGAGGGTCACGCCACGGCGGACTTCACCATCGTTGGCTCCGGGCCGAACGGCGCGATCCCGCATCACAGCCCGGGAGATCGCGTGCTGCAGGCCGGGGACGCCGTCGTCGTGGACATCGGCGGCACGATGCCGAGCGGGTACTGCTCGGACTGCACCAGGACCTACGCGATCGGCGAGCCGCCCGCCGACTTCGCCGCGTACTACCAGGTGCTGCAGGCGGCCCAGGAAGCCGCTTTCCGCATGGTCAGGCCGGGGGTGATGGCGGAGAAGGTCGATGCCGCGGCCCGCGAGCCGATCGCCGCGGCCGGCTACGGCGAGTTCTTCGTGCACCGGACCGGCCACGGCATCGGGCTGGAGACGCATGAAGACCCCTACATCGTCTCCGGCAACACCGAGGAGCTCGAGCCAGGGCACGCGTTCTCGATCGAGCCCGGCATCTACCCTGGCGAGAACGGCGCCAGGATCGAGGACATCGTCGTGTGCACCGGGGACGGCGGTCAGCGCCTGAACAACGCCACCCGCGACCTCGTCATCGTGTCTCCATGAGCGCGGGGGTGGAGCGGGAAAGCCGCGACGACACCACCGCCGCGCTGTTCGCGCTGACCCGTGAGCTCGCGGAAGGCGAGGTCCGCCCGCGCGCCGATCAGGGCGAGCGGGACGCGCGCTTTCCCAGGGAGATATTCCGGACTCTGGGCAGGGCCGGCTTGCTCAGCCTGCCCTACCCGGAGGAGCTGGGCGGCGCCGGCCAGCCCTACGAGACCTATCTGCAGGTAGTCGAAGAGCTGGCCGCGGCGTGGCTGGCGGTCGGGCTCGGAGTGAGCGTGCATACGCTGACGTGCTTCCCGCTGGCGACCGCGGGGACCCCGCAGCAGCAGGAACAGTGGCTGCCTGACATGCTCGGCGGCGAACAGCTCGGTGCCTACTGCCTGTCCGAGCCCGGCAGCGGATCGGACGCAGCGGCGTTGCGAACGCGGGCCGTCGCCGACGGCGAAGAGTACGTCGTCGATGGCGTTAAGGCGTGGATCTCGCACGCCGGGCAGGCGGACTTCTACACGCTGTTCGCGCGGACGTCGGGCGAGCATGACGGGCCCGACCGGGCCACCGGCATCAGCTGCCTGCACGTCCCGGCCAGCACGCCGGGCGTGTCCGCGAATCCGCCCGAGCACAAGATGGGCATGCGCGCCTCGGTCACCGCGCAGATGGTCTTCGAGTCGGCCAGGGTTCCGGCGGCGAACCTGGTCGGCGAGCCTGACCGCGGTTTCCGAATCGCGCTGGCCGCGCTCGACGCCGGACGGCTCGGCATCGCGGCCTGCGCCACCGGGGTCGCGCAGGCGGCGCTGGATCTCGCCGTGGACTACGCACGGCAGCGTCGGCAGTTCGGCCAGGCTGTGATCGACTTCGAGGGCCTGCAGTTCATGCTGGCCGACATGGCCACCGGGGTGGCCGCCGCCCGTGCGCTGTACCTGTCGGCTGCCCGCCGCAAGGACGCGGGGCTGCCGTTCGGCCAGCAGGCGGCGATGGCCAAGCTGCTGGCTTCCGACACGGCGATGCGCGTGACCACGGACACCGTGCAGATACTCGGCGGCTACGGCTACGTCGAGGACTTCCCGGCCGAGCGGCTCATGCGCGAGGCCAAGGTGCTGCAGATCGTCGAGGGCACCAACCAGATCCAGCGCATGGTCATCGGCAGGCAGCTGGCCAGGCAGGGCTAGCCAGGGCTAGGCAGGGCTAGGCAGGGCTAGGCAGGGCTAGGCAGGGCTAGGCGGATTGCGGGCGCGGTCCCCTCACCGGAAGGACCCTGCGGTCAGGCCGGAGATGATCCGCTTCTGCGCGAAGATCACCATCAGCGCGATCGGCAGCGAGATGATCACCACGGCCGCATCGATGAGGTTGTAGAAGACCTGGTACTGGGACTGGCCGAGGTTGTAGATCGCCAGCGGTGCGGTGTAGTTGTTCGCAGTCGAGATGAACGACACCGCGAAGGTGAAGTCGTTCCAGGCCAGGATGAACGACAAGATCGCGACCGTGAACATGGCCGGCATGGCGACCGGGATGATCACCTTGCGCAGCGCCTGCACCCTGGTGCTGCCGTCCACGATCGCTGCCTCTTCCAGCTCTTTCGGGATCTGGGAAAAGTAGTTGGTCAGCAGCCAGGTCGCCAGCGGCAGCGTCAGCACCAGGTAGCAGATGACCAGCCCAGGCAGCGTGTTAAGCAGTCCGACGTGCTTGTAGGCAATGAACATCGGGCCCACGACGGCCATCGCGGGGAAGAAGGCAGCCAGCAGGATGAACCCGAGGATCCCGCCCTTGCCCCGGATGGTCGTCCTGGACAGCCCGTAGCCGGCCAGCGCCGCGATGAGCACGGTCAGGATCGTGGTGGCCAGCGCCACGCCGACGCTGTTCAGCAGCGGCCGGATGAAGTCCTGCTGGGTGAAGTCATCCACGTAGTTGCTGAACGTGACGTGGGCAGGCGGCAGCAGGCTCGTGGTGCCCTGGTTGTACTCCGCGGTGGTCTTCAGCGAGGTGACCACGATCCAGTAGAACGGGAAGAGGCTGACCAGCACGAAGATGGCCAGCAGCAGGAAAAAGCCGGTCTTGCCCGCGACCCGGCGCGGGCGGATCACCCGGCTGCGCGGACGGGCCGCGCGGCCGGCCGGCGCGACTGCGCTGGTAGCGCTCATCGAAGCTCCTCAGTGCCCGGTCGACGTCAGGTCTGCTGGTTGGTGCGGAGAATCCGCTGGTAGGCGCCCGCGATGATGAGCGCCATGATGACCATGGCGACCGCGATCGCGCCGCCGTAGCCGTAGTTGAAGTCGTCGAGGAAGGCCTGGTAGTTCAGCACGGACAGCACCGTGGTCGAGGTCCCCGGGCCGCCCCCGGTCATGATGTAGACCACGTCGAAGATCAGGAACGACGACAGCGTGCGGAAGATCAGCGCCACCAGCAGGGCCGGCATGAGCAGCGGCAGGGTCAGGCGGCGGAAGGTCTGCCAGGCGCTGGCGCCGTCGATCTTGGCCGCCTCGTAGATGTCGCGCGGTATGACCTGCAGGCCCGCCAGCAAGACGATCGCCATGAACGGTGTGTTGCGCCACGCGTCTGCGACCAGGATCGCGGTCCACGCCGTCCAGGTGCCGTCCAGCCACGTGGTGGTGGCCAGCGGCAGGTGCAGGTGCGCGAGTATGTAGTTGACGAACCCGGACTGCGGGTCGAACATCGTCTTCCACAGCTCGGCCGATACCACCGTCGGCACCGCCCAGGGAATGAACACCGCGGCGCGCACGATGCCGCGGCCGCGGAACGGCCGGTTCAGGGCCAGCGCGATGCCGAGGCCGATGGCCGTCTCGACGGCCACCGAGACGACCGTGAAACCGAGCGTGCGGACCAGCGCCGGGACGAACTGATGCGCGCTGAACAGGTCCGCGTAGTTCCTCAGCCCGGCGAAGGCGCTGTAGGTCGCCACGTCGAGGAAGTCCGCGTAGTGGAACGAGTTCCACACGTTGTAGAAGAGCGGATACGCCGTGATCGCCAGCAGCACGATCACGACCGGGGCGACCAGCGCGTAGCCGAGCCTGCGGTCCTGGCTGGTCAGGCTGTGCTGGCGGCCCTGAGCCCTCCAGGGCCTCCGGCCCCGTGCGGCCCGGGCCGGAAGCCCGGGCCGCACGGAGAGATCGTCACGCGCGGCCATCAGCGCGTCACGAGCCCGCGGTTTGGAGCAATTGCGTCACGGTCGAGGAGTTCGACGACAGCGCGGCCGACGGCGAGGTCTGCCCGCTCAGCACCGACGAGATCATCGGCTGGAACACGCTGCTGGATATCTGCGGATACACCGGCGTCACCGGACGCGGTGTGACGACGTCGTAGACGGCGGCCTCGTCCTTGAAGTACGGCGCCGCGCTGTACAGCGCCGGGTCATACGCGGCCTTGACCGAGGGCGGGTCGCCGGCGCTGATCGCCCGCGCGTCCTGCGCGGAGGTGCTGGTGAGGTACTGGATGAACGCCCACGCCGCGGCCTTGTGCGTGGACTTGGCGTTGATGGCGAGATCGTCCCCGCCGAGAGAGCTTTGCGGCGTCGAGCTCGGGAACGGGATCCAGGCGGTCTTGTTGTAGACCGCGGGGTAGACCGGCTTGCCGCCCGAGGTGGACTGCGAGAGCGCGAAGATGTACGGCCAGTTCAGCGCGAACGGGGTCTGCCCGGCGAGCCACGCGGCCTGGACATTGGGCTCCTGCCAGCCGGTGACGGCGGCCGGGGAGATCTTGTAGGTGTGGATGGCGTCGTACATGAACGTCAGCGCGGCGACGTTGGCCGGGCTGTCGATGTTCTTCAGGTCAGACAGCGAGATGCTCGCGCCGAAGCTCTGCCACGCGGTGACTGAGCCCTCGTATTCGGCACCCTCGAACGCGAGGCCCTCCTTGAGCGAGGGGTCGGTCTTCAGCGCGTGCTGCGCGTCGCTGACCAGCTCCGCCTCGGTCGTGGGCGCGGTCTTGATGATGGAGGTGTTGTAGTAGATCCCCTCGGCGTTGATGAACCAGGGGACCGCGTACACGCCGCCGTTGTACTCGCCCGTCTCCATCTGGCCGGGGAAGAACTGGCTCGTGTCCGGGTGGAACGAGTCAAGGTTGGCGATCCAGCCCGACCTGGCAAAGGTCGACGGCCAGACCACGTCGGTGTAAACGACGTCAGGCGTCGACGAGCCCGCGATGAAGTTATGCTCCTCCTGCTCTTCGGCGACGGTGGAGTTCGAGGACAGCGACATGAGCGTCACCGTGATGTTGGGGTGCAGCTTCTCGAACCCCTTGATGGCCGTCATGGTCGCCGTCCCCTCGGTGCCGAGGCCGGCCGAGGCGAACACGATCGTCTGCTTGGCACTCAGCCCGACCTGGCTCGAGGCGGAGCTGGGTGAACTGCCGCAGGCGGCGATGCCCAGGGCTAACAAGCCGCCTGCCGCGAGGCCGGCCAAAGCCTTGTGACGAGTGCTTCCTGGCCACGTGCGCATGGTGGCCCTCCTTTGCTTTGCAAGCAGCCAGCACGCTGGCCGCTTATCGGAGCGGGTTACTAGTCGGAGCGAATGATCTGTTTCAGCTCGGCGGAGAGCTGGGTGAGCGTCGCGCTGACGGACTGTCGCTGCGCGAGTGCCTGGTGGACGGCGCTGGAGACGGCAAGGCTGAACTGGTTGTAGTCGATGAGGGCTGGCCGCGGCTTGGCGGTGAGGATCGCCTGCTTGAGCACGGGCAGGAACGGGAACCGGGCGATCAGCGCGGGCTGGCTGTACAGGCTGGTCCAGACTGGCGGCAGCGCCGAGTGGATCAGGATGTATCGCTCGCTGGCCTCGCTCGTGATGTACCTGATGAACGCGAGCGCGGTGGCCTGGTGCTGGGAGTAGGCGCTGATGGCGAGGTTCGCGCCGCCGAGCGTGCTCGAGCCGGGCCCGTGCAGGCCCGGCAGCGTGGTCACGCCAAACTTGCCGGCCACCACGTTGCCGGGTCTGGCCGCGCTGGCATCCCCGTACACGTACGGCCAGTTCCGCAGGAACAGCAGCTTCCCGGCCTCGAACGCGCGCTCGGACGCCGCCTCGTTCCAGCCCAGTGCGGCATGCGGGATCCACCCCTGCTTGAACCCGCTGACGAGGAACTGCAGCGCTTGCGCGGCCGGAGGCGAGTCAACCGTGATAACTGAGTCCCCGTCAGACAGCAGCGACCCGCCCGCGGACTGCACCGCCTCGGCGAAGTTGACCGTCAGGCCCTCATAGGCCTCGAACTGCCCCCCGTAGCCGCCGAGATGGTAACGAGGAGCGACCGTCCTCGCCTCGTCCGCGAGCTGAGCCCAGGTCCTGGGCGGACCGACCCCGGCCGCCGCGAGGATGTCCTTGCGGTAATACAGCAGCCCGGCGTTGCTGGTGAAGGGAACGGCGTACAGATGTCCCTGGTACATCGCGGTCTCGACGGCGGGCCGAAGGAACTCGCCCGCGGGAACCACGCTCGGGTCGATGGGCGTGATCCAGCCGTTGGAGGCGAACTCGGCCGTCCAGATGACGTCCAGGCTCATCACGTCGTAGACGTTGCTGTGCGCCTGCAGGTTCGTGACCAGCTGCGCGTACTGGTCGTCGGAATCGTCCGGCAGGTAGATGGGCGTCACCTTCTGCGCCGGGTACCGCTTGTTCCACCGGTTGATCAGCGGCTGCAGGTAGCCGGTGTCGAGCTTGCCGGTCGCGAAGGTTATGGGCCCTGTGCCGTCCGAGCCGCGCGGTGCGCCGGTGGCGCCGGCCGTGGGGATAAGTGAGCATCCGGCGAGCAGAACGGCAGCAGAAATGGCGGCGGTCAAGGTGGCTGAGCGTCTCGCCAGCACTTTGCCCGGTCTCGCGCAAAGCCACGCTCGAAGCACCTGAGCACCGCCTTCTGCCAGCGGTCACCGGCCGGCCGAGCCTGATCCCGGCCGGGACGGCCAATACATGCTCGTTATATACTCGTGTTAGGTATGAGTCAACGATTGGCCACGCCGGAATGGCCGGTGTGACCGGTGCACTTGCGGCCACCATGTGCAACCATGTCAATCGGGGGCAAGGCTGGCTTGCCGGTGAAGGGCCTGCTGGCGGGGCGCATCCCGGCGCAGCGGCTGGAGAGGGCGGGCGCTATGCGCATGCCGTTGCTGGCGCTCCTGGCGAAGGAACCTGCGCACGGCTACGAGCTGAAGACACAGCTCGAGCAGATCTTCGGCGAAGCCTACCCGTCACCCAACATCGGCCAGATTTACGTGACGTTGCAGCGGCTGGAGCGGGACGGACTGGTCCGCAGTCAGGATGTCGTGCAGACGACGCGGCCGAACAAGCGCGTCTACGAGCTCACCGAGGCCGGGCATGAGGCCCTGGTGGCCTGGATGGACCGGCCAAGTGAGGGCCCGCGGGTACGGGATGACTTCTTCATGAAGCTGGCGCTGAGCCAGCTGGCCGGCACTGCTGTCGGGATCGGGCTGATCAACCGGCAGCGCCGGCACTACCTCGGGCAGATGCGGAGCCTCTCGGTGCTGGCGGCCGCGTCCGACGGCCGCATTCCCCGGCTGCTGATCGAGGGCGCGATGCTGCATCTGCAGGCGGATCTTGACTGGCTGCAGCGATGCCAGGAAGAGCTGGTGTGATCACGGACACCGGCCGGTTACTGCTGCGGACTGTCAGCCTGACGAAGATATTCCGCGGTGACGGCGTGCCGGTCCCGGCTGTCCGGGGCGTCGACCTGTCGCTGCGGCAGGGAGAGTTCGCCGCGATCACCGGGCCGTCCGGCTCGGGCAAGTCCACGCTGCTGCACATGCTGGGCGGACTCGAGCCGCCGACGGGAGGCGAGATCTGGCTCAACGGCGAGCGCGTCGACACGCTGAGCCAGGCTCGCTGGGCCATAGTCCGCCGGCGCCACATCGGCTTCGTGTTCCAGTTCTTCAACCTGGTGTCGAATATGACCGTCGCCGACAACGTCGAGCTGGCGGCGCTCATGGGCGGTGCGACCAGGAAGCAGGCCAGAGCGCGCCGGGCCGAGCTGCTCGGGGAGCTCGGCCTGACGGCCAAGGCCGACGCCGCCCCGGCGCGCCTGTCCGGCGGAGAGCAGCAGCGCGTCGCGCTCGCGCGGGCCATGGCCAACCGGCCGAGCCTGCTGCTGGCCGACGAGCCGACGGGGAACCTGGACAGCGCCGCGAGCATGACCGTGCTGAGGCTGCTCGGTCAGGCGCACGCCGATGGCCAGGCGATCCTGCTGGTCACGCACGACGCCAGGGTGGCAAGCGGCGCGGATCGGGTGATCAGCCTGTTCGACGGTACTGTCGTTGACGATGCGTCGATCCCGCTGATCCATCCGCAGGCGTCGCTGCCGCACGTGCTCAAGCTCCGGGGCTGATCGTGCGGGCGATGGCTCGCTGGATCCGTGCGGACCTGATGGCCAGCACCGGGCAGGCGATCGCGGTCGCGGTCGTGGTGGCCGGGGTGGTGACCGCGCTGCTGCTGTCGGCGGGCGTCCTGCAGGGCGCCACCAATCCCTGGGCCGGCTTGTTTGCGGCCACGAGGGGGGCGCAGATCTGGCTGCATCTCGCGCCTGGGACCAACGTGCGAAGGCTGCGCAGCGAGGTGCCTGGCATCGTCACGGTCACGGCCCCGTACCCGGCGACTGCCGCCACGCTGGTGCAGCCAGGCCAGCGGACGAGAGTCGAGCTGCGGGCCATGGATGCCGCGCCGCCGGCTATCGGCAGGCCGCTGCGGGTTTCCGGGCGCTGGCTCGACCGCTCGGAGGTCAACGGCGTGGTCCTGGAGGCCACGTTCGCGCAGGCCGTGCACGTCGCCGTGGGCTCGACGGTGACGCTTGAGAACCTGGACGGAACAGGCGGATCGCGGGTGCGGGTCATCGGCCTGGCTGAGACCGCCGACCAGGGCTTCTACCCCGACCAGACGCCGGGCCTGATCTGGGTCCTGCCAGCGCTGCTGCGGGCCATCGAACCCGACCCGGCGCACACCGAGGAGGTTGTCGGCCTGCAGATAGCCGACCCGGACGCCACCGGGTTCGTCGTGCAGCAGGTAGTGACCCAGCTCGGCAGCAGCTCCGTCGGGAGCGTGTCGACCTGGCAGCAGGTCGAGCAGTCGATGGCAAGGCGAGATCCGCTGCTCGGCCTGCTGCTGGCGCTGTTCGGCCTGGTCGCGCTCGGCGCGGCAGTCCTGGCCATCGTCAACGTCACCGCCGGGCGGGTGCTCGTGCAGCAAGCCGAGCTCGGCATGCTCCAGACGCTCGGATTCACCCCGGCGCAGGTCATGGTCATGCTCACCGCGGAGCACGCCATCCTCGCCTGCGCCGGGATTGCCGTCGGCCTGGTAGCGGCGCGGCTGCTGACGCCGCTGCTGCTGGGCAGCGTGCCGGGAGTCAGCCCGGCATCCGCCGCGCTCCCCGGCCGCTGGGCGGTGCTGATTGTGGGCGGCACGTTCGTGGCCGTGGTGCTGGCGACCGCACTGCCGGCCTGGCGGGCAGCCCGGTTGTGGCCGGTGGCGGCCGTGCGCGCCGTACCGCCGCGCGGGCACCTGTCCCGCCTGGCTGCGACGGCGATGGCCGCGCGGATGCCGCCCGCCGTCGTGCTCGGCGCCAGGGCGGCGTTCGTGCGCCGGATGACGGCGGCGCTCACGATCGTCGGGCTGGCCGTGCCGATGGTCATGATCACGATCGGGCTCGGGTTCTGGGCCACGCTCGACCAGGTCCGCGAACACCCGGCCGACATCGGGCTGGCGGCCAGCGTGACCGTAAGCCCGGGACCGCTCACGATGGGGCAGGCGGCCGCTCTGATCGGACGGGATCCGGACGTGCTGGCGGCCTACCGGTGCGTCAAGGCCACGGCGCTGGTGCCGGGGGAGACGACCACGATCACCACGCTGGGCATGGGCACATCAGCGGATCCCTATCCGTTCCGCGTCGTTCAGGGTCACCTGTACCGGGCACCAGAACAGGCGGTCGCCACGCAGGCGCTGCTGACCGCCTTCGGTGCGAGGGTCGGGCAGTTCGTGCAGATGGACTTCGGCGGGGTGCCGGTCACGTTCCGCATCGTCGGGCGCATCATCGACGCGCAGTACGACGGGGAAGTGCTCGCCTACGGCATCGACACGCTGGCCGACGAGGGCGCGCCGGCTCCGATCGGCTTTTACAGCCTGGTACTGCGGCGCGGCGTGCAGCCGGGCGCCGCGATGTCGCGGCTGCTGCGGATGTCCGGTGGCAGGCTGGACGTCGAGCCGGTCAGTGACCCGGCCGATCAGCTCGGAGTCGTGGACGCCGCGCTCGCCGCGCTCATCGTCGTCCTAGCCTTCATCGCGCTCACCAGCCTGCTGACCGCATCGCGCGTGGGCAACCGGGATCACCAGCGCGACGTGCAGGTACTGCGGGCCATGGGCCTCACCCCGGCGCAGCTAAGGACGGCGGTTGTCGTCCGGACGACCGTGCTCGCTGTGCTCGCGGTGACGATCGGCGCGGTCATCGGGAGGGCGGCGAGCGGCTTTCTGATCAGCATCGTGTCGCAGGTCTACGGGCTGGGCGCGGGCCTGGCGACGCCCGCGTCGGCCGGCACGACGGCGGTGGCCATCGCGTTGGCCGCCGTCAGCGCCGCGCTGGCCGCGGCGCTGACGACACGAACGCAGGACCGGATTCCGGCGACGGTCGCGCTCGGTCCCTGATGCCGGTCAGCCGTTGGCGGGGTGACCGATCGACAGTCCGCTGGTCGGGTCGAAGAACTGCAGGTTCGAGGTATCTACGGCCAGGTTGGCCGACGAGCCCGGCTTGATGCCGCTGCGCGAGGCGACCCGAGCCGTCCACTGGGTCTTGTCGTCTCCGAGCGGGATCGCGTCTTCGTCGCCGTCGTCGGAGCGCGCCTCGGAGATGCTGGCGTGCTGGACCTGCGGAGCGTCGATAGTGAAGATGACGTGGATCTCGCTGCCGAGTTCCTCGGTCACGCTGACGTCGACGGGCATGCGCGGCCAGTCGGCTTCGGCGATGCTTGCGTCTTCGAAGTCGGACGGGCGGACGCCAAGCACGACGTCCTTGCCGAAGTAATCGTCCAGGCCGGGCCGCGCCGCCAGCAGCGGCTCTGGCACGCTCAGCCGGTGCCCGGCGAAGACGACGGCCGGGCCGCCGTCCCGCACGAGCTGGGCGGTCGTGAAGTTCATCGCCGGAGAGCCGATGAAGCCGGCCACGAACAGGTTCACCGGCGCGTTGTAGAGCGTCTGCGGCGTGTCGACCTGCTGCAGCTTCCCGTCGCGCAGCACGCAGACCCGCTGCCCGAGGGTCATGGCCTCGACCTGGTCGTGGGTGACGTAGACCGTGGTGACGCCGAGCCGGTTGTGCAGTTGCGACAGCGACGCGCGCATCGACACCCGCAGCTTGGCGTCCAGGTTGGACAAGGGCTCGTCCATCAGGAACGCCTGTGGCTCGCGGACGATCGCGCGGCCCATCGCGACGCGCTGCCGCTGACCGCCGGACAGCGCCGCGGGCTTGCGCTTCAGGTAGTCCTCGAGCCCGAGCATCTTGGCGACGTCGGCAACCCGGCGCCTGATCTCGTCCTTGGGCGTCTTGCGCTGCTGCAGGCCGAAGGCGAGGTTCTGCTCGACCGTCATGTGCGGGTACAGGGCGTAGTTCTGGAACACCATCGCGATGTCGCGATCCTTCGGCGGCAGGTCATTGACCACGCGGCTGCCGATCGTGATCGTGCCCGCGGAGATTTCCTCGAGGCCCGCGATCGAGCGCAGGGCGGTTGACTTGCCGCAGCCGGAAGGTCCGACGAGGACCATGAACTCGCCATCGGCGATGTCGAGAGTCAGCGCGTCGACGCCCTTCACGCCGCCCGGGTAGACCTTGTCGACCTGGTCCAGGATGATCTGCGCCATGTGAACCTCCGCACCGGTGGTGACGACGGCGGGGCTGGGCCGTCCTGGCCGGAGCGTACCTTGCGGGATGGAGCGCGGCTATCGGCTGGATCGGCACGTTACGGGAGCGTAAGCGCCGTGACGTTGCTGTGACCTTGGTTCGTGGCCCACGGGCGGGTAACGGGTTACGGTTTCCGGGTGGAGGAGATCAACCGCAAGATAATCGCGCTGCTCGCGGCCGACGGCCGGATGAGTTTCACCGAGCTGGCGCGCCAGACCGGGCTGTCGGTCTCGGCGGCGCAGCAGCGAGTGCGGCGGCTCGAGCAGCGGGGCGTGATCAAGGGCTACAGCGCCGTGATCAGCGCGGAGGAGATAGGCCTTCCGCTTACGGCCTTCGTCTCGATCAAGCCGTTCGACCCGGCGGCGCCCGACGACGCGCCGCAGCGGCTCTCGCACCTCGGCGCGATCGAGGCGTGCCACAGCGTGGCCGGGGACGAGAACTACATCCTGAAGGTCAGGGTGGGGTCGCCCAGTGACCTGGAGGATCTGCTGCAGGAGATCCGGGCCGCGGCGAGCGTCTCGACGCACACGACGATCGTGCTGAGCACGCCGTTCGAGAACCGGCCGCCCGAGGTGGACGGCATCTAGCTCAGGACGCGACCGCGAACAGGCGCAGCGCCTCCGTGCCTTGCACCTCGAGGCCAAGCGGGATGATTGCCGCGGTGCCACGGTGCTCGGTCGCAGCGGCGGCCAGCTCGTCTGGGTTCGTGGCGACGATGGTCGCGCCGTGCAGCAGCGCATGGTCGAGGAATGCGGTGTACGACCGGCCGTCACCGGCGGGCGGAGCGGCGAGGACCACGTCGTCCGGCCCGATATCCGCCGTCGCGGCGAGCGCGCTCAGCTCGGCGGCGACGCTGAGGTGGGTCAGGCCGGCCGCGTGCAGCGTCCCGTCGGGCCGCCGGACGTAGGGCAGCATCGCGAGGTCGTGCGGGCGGACAGTCGGCGGTCGCAGCGATCCCATCGACAGCAGAGTGCTGAACGGGGTGGCTGCCGGGGCTTCGCCGAATGAGATGACCTGGCGTACCCAGGACCGGTCGGCGGCGGCCAGGGCAGCGGCGGCGAGCGGCTGGGCCGTCAGCAGCATCCGCGCGCCGCAGTCGGCGAGCTGTCCGGCGATCTCGGCGATCGAGAGCTGGGCGTCGACAGGCGACGGTATCCCGCCGGCAGCGCTGATGGCGTGACATGCCAGCACGTAACACGCGGCATCGGGCACGTAGACGCCGACGACGTCGCGCGGTCGCAACCCTCGCCAGGCCAGGCCGGCCGCGGCGCGCTGCACGGTCGAGACCAGGTCGGCGAACGAATACAGCTGGTCAGCCGGGCGGCCGACCAGAGCCGGCCGGCAGCCGTAGGCGGCAGCGCTACTGACCAGGCGCTGCGTGACAGTGGTCTCGGGGTTCAGGCCGCGGGGCGAAATGAAACTGCTGGAGCCACCGGGCGGCAAGTCCGCTGATGTCACACCTCGACCGTATGCACTCACGCCCGCCCCCGCATCGACAGGATTGTGTAGCTGACTATGTATGGCCGGTGCCTGGCGCGTCAGGCGGTTCCACTGGAGGGGATAGGTACGGCGGCGGACCGCGGCGTGGCGGGGGGTACGGGGGGGTCGTCCCCCCGGGGACAGGAACAGCGGCGGACCCGCGGCTTGCCGTGGGTCCGGGGAGCCGTGGGTCCGAGGAGCCGGGGGTCCGCTACGCCGTTCCGACGACCGGCCACCCCCCTCCTGGTGGCCGGGCGCCGGGTACTCGCCACTCCCCCAAGCAGAGAGGCTACGCAGGACCAGGACAGGGCGGCATGCGCCAAATGACGCATTTAGATGTGCAGGTCGATCTCGGCCGGCTATGTAGGCCGGACGTCCTGCGACTGCTCGGCCGTCCAGGCTGCCACCTGAGCGCGGGAGGTCACGCCGAGCTTGGCGAAGATGTTGGCCACGTGCCGGGCGGCGGTGGCGGGGCTGATGACGAGTTCGGCCGCGATGGCTCGGTTGGACAGTCCTCGGGCGATCAGGTCGGCGATCTGGGCTTCACGCGGGGTGAGCACGTTGCCGCCTGGCGCAGCGGTCGGCGCTCCGCCGGACCCGGCCTCCACCGCGGCGGCTGAGCCGTCGGACTGCTCCGCCGCGGCCGTGGCCAGTGCGATGGCCGAGCTGACGGCTTCCTGCATGCCAAGTCGCGCGCCCTCGGCCAGCAGGCGGGTCGCGCTCTGCTCGCCGACCAGGCGGCGGCCCATGCCCAGCACCCGATCGAGCCGGGCCTGTGCCGTCGCCGACGTGACCGGTCCGATCTGATCGCGCAGCGCGGCGGCGGCGCCCGCCAGCCGCACGGCCGCAGCCGGATCCCCCTGGGCCACGGCCAGCGCGGCCACCGCGTCGAGGCCGCGGGCGATGCCGAGGCGCTGGCCGGTGGCGACGCTCAGCTGCAGGCTTTGCCTGAGGCTGGCCGCGGCGGCGCGGTAATCGCCGGCCGCCAGCGAAACCCAGCCGATGCCCGCCAGGCACCTGGCGATCTCGGTGCGCGCGTCGATCTCCCTGAACAGCGCGAGCGCGCTGCGGAAGTGGCGCAGCGCGGCGTCGTTGTCTTGCCGGGCCCTGGCCAGGCTGCCGAATCCGTACAGCGCGTGCGCATAGCCCCAGGGGTTGTTATCGGCCAGCAGGTCGAGGGCGAGCTCGAATGCCTCGCTTGCTTCGTCCAGGCGGCCAAGCCGCGCCAGCACGGTGGCCTTGGCCGTGACCGCCAGCGCCAGCTCCCAGTCGTCTGAGTCGGCCCTGGCGGCGCTGATCGCTGACTCGATGCTCGCCATTGCCTGCTCGGGCTGACCGGATCTGAGGCCGATGAGGCCGAGCAGCCGTAGCGCGCCTGAACTTCCCGGCAGGGACTCGGTGGCGGACAGGTCCGCGGCGCTCTGCGCGGCGGCGGCGGCCCTGGCGTAGTCCTGCTGCTCGAAGGCGAGCTCGGCGCTGAACGTGAGGGCCCTGGCCCGGATGGCGGGAGCAGCCTCGCCCGGCAGGCTGAGGAAGCGGTCGAACCAGCCGAGGCCCTCGGTGACGTCACCGTAGACGACCCATGGCGCGCGCAGCGCCGAGCACAGTCGCAGCCCTTGCTCAGTCCGGCCGTGCTCAAGCGCGGTGGCCAGGGCGGCGCGGTAGTTGGCCAGATCGAGCGCGTTGCGGTTGTAGACGGCGACCCGGTCAGAGATGGACGGCCCGCCGCGGCTGAAGGCGTAGGAGATGATGTCCTCGATCTGGCGGAGCATGTAGTCGAGGTGGTTCAGCCGGATCGCCGTCTGCTCGCCTGCGGCAGTGAGTCGGTCGGCGGCGTACTCCCTGATCGTGTCGAGCAGCCGGTAGCGCGTGACCCCGTCGACCTCGCCGTCGAGCCCGACGAGCGACTTGTCGATCAGCCCGGCCAGCAGGTCAAGCACGTGCCCGGCTGGCACCTCGCCGCCCGCGCAGACCTGCTCGGCCATCTGCAGGTTCCAGCCGGAGAAGACCGAGAGCCTGCGCAAGAGGATCTGCTCGCCATCGGTCAGCAGTCCGTGGCTCCAATCGACCGCGGCCTGCAGGGTCTGCTGGCGCAGCGGGGCAGTGCGGTCGCCCGAGGCGAGCAGCCTGAACCGGTCATCGAGGCGGGCCGCGACCTGTTCCGCTGACAGCGCTCGCATCCGCGCGGCCGCGAGCTCGATGGCCAGCGGCACCCCGTCCAGCGTGCGACACAGCCTTATGACCGCATCGGCGTTACTTGGGCTGAGCGCGAAGCCGGGGCGTACCGCAGCCGCGCGGTCAAGGAACAGTCGCACGGACTCGTGCTCGGCGAGCTCGGCCAGCCACTGGGCGGCCGGCGGTTCGGCGGGCGGCAGGGCTAGCGGCGGCACCCGCCAGACGGTCTCCCCCCGCACCCGCAGCGGCTCCCTGCTGGTGGCGAGGATGCGCACGGCCGGGCACTCGGCCAGGAGCCGCTGCGCGAGACCGGCGACCGCCTCGACCAGGTGCTCACAGGTGTCAAGCACGAGCAGCAGGTGCTGTTGCCTGAGTGCGTCGGTCAGAGTCTCCGCGACCGGGCGGTCCGGCTCTTCGCGCGCACCGAGCGCGGCTGCCACCTGCGCCCCGATCAGGAAGGGATCAGTGACCTCGGCCAGCTCCACCAGGGCGGCACCGCTGGCGTATCCGCCGGCCAGCTCGCCGGCCAGGCGAGTCGCGAGGCGTGTCTTGCCAATTCCGCCAGGGCCGCACAGGGTGAGCACGCGCACGTCGGCGAGCAGCATCGTCAGGTCGGCCAGGTCTCGCTGCCGGCCGACGAAGCTGTTCGGCTCCGCGGGCAGGCGACCCGCGGCTATTGGGCTCGTGATGGCGGTCGTCATTTCGGTAGTTCGGCACGTCCCAGTGCATTCTCTCACCAGCGCGGCAGCTGATCAGCGACACGGTCGAAGGCCCCGGCTCAGGCAATAGTCACCAGGACCGGGTCGGTATACCGGACCCGGCCGAAGTACATGATCTTCACGATCGCCCACCACTGCTCGCCTCGGCGCGCGGTGGGCGCGGCGGCTATCTCGAAGCTTGCGCTCGCGTGCGACCCTGCTGCGACGCTGAATCCGGCGGTCCACGGGCCGGCTTGGTGCCAGCTGCCGTACGGCGACAGAAGCTGAGCCTCGCCCCGGATCGCCGATGCGCACCGGTTCGCGAGCTTCGCCGCGATTGGCCCGGTTTCACCGGCCCTGAGGGTGAGTCGGCTGGCGGCGAGCGTGATCTCAAGCTCGCCCGCCTCAGCGGCCTCGACTGCCTGCTGCTCGGCGGCGACCTCGGCCAGTGGCCGGTCCGTTCGCAGCGGACCAGGCTGGCCCAGGGTCAGCAGGACGCTGTCCTCAAAGGCCTGGCCTGAAGCGTCGGTCACGCTCGCCGTCAGGAAGCTGCGGGCAGGAGCGGCGTCGGGTCCTGCCTGCACGCTCAGGTCGAAGCTCTGATAGCCGAGCGGAGGCAGGTCATAGCGCAGCGGCGAGGCCGGGGTGAGGCCGATGCCGGCGGGCACCGTCAGTTCGACGCGGCCGGCCGCCGCCTGCGGGCCGCAGGCCACCGTTAGCCGTACGAGGGCCGGCTGCCCGCCATCGAGCCGTACCTGGCCCGGCGACAGGTGCACGGCGACGGGCATGTTGCCTGCGGGGGCCGGGCCCTTGCCGTGCAGCCAGTAGCGGGAGAACACAGGCTGGGCCGGCTCGGGCACCTTCTCGTCTGGCACCGGTGCCGCCGTCACTGACCCGGCCGGCGCCAGCACGGCGGTGGCCACTCCCGCCGCCGGGACGGCGACGGCGACCGCGCCGTCGCGGAGCGGCAGGTCCGCGCCGGTGCTGTCCTCGCAGAGGCTGGCGGACCTGGCGCCTTCCAGGCCAGCGTCCAGCCGCACGAGTGCCTCCTGCGGCCCGGAGCCGCCAAGGTCGCGCACCCTGATCGTGACCCCGTCGGCGGCCCGCGGCTGGCCAGCCGGGGCCAGCGGGTTGCCGTACGGCTTGAGCGCCGACAGCAGCGCGGTCGCAGGCTCGACGGTGGCCAGGGCCGCTCGCGCGGGCAGCGGCCCGGCGTGCAGGTCAGATACGACCGTCAGGAATTCGTGGTTGTAGTCCTGGCCCTCGGCCGCGAACCCCGCGGTGCGCCAGTCACCAGGCCCGGCGGCCAGCGCGTACTCAAACGTGTGGCTCCAGTGCTGCCAGGCGAAACTGCTGCCGTCGGGCGCGGTCCGCTTCTCGCCCTCGATCCAGACCCCGCGGGGCCAGCTGCTGCAGGCGCGCATCAGCGCCATCGTCAGCGTGCCCTCGGGCGTGACCAGCCCGCTGGGTGTGCCGCGGTTCAGCAGCGCGACACTGTGCCCGGCCAGTGCGGTGGCGGCGCCTCCGGCGCCCTGGCCGGTTCCGGCCGACTGCGGTACCTCGATGACGGCGTCGCCGAGATCGCCGATCAGGCCTGCGATCTCGGCCGGCAGGTCGGCGCCGGCGACGATGAGGACTGGCAGGTCGAGAGGTCCGCGCACGTCGGGACCGGGCGCGAACGCATCGCCGCGGCTGCGCCGGGCGGGCACCCAGAGCCGGGCCTGGCCGGCGGCGAGCTGGCTGGTCAGCGCCTCGGTGGCCTGAGAACCGGCAGCCGCGAGCACCTCGGCGGTGACGGCGTTTTCTTCGGGACCGCCCACGCAGATGCGGAAGTCGGGCAGGTTCGAGTCGAGCTCGAGGAAGCCGTACCGGGGGCCGCCAGGGACCGAGCACGTGGCCGTGACGCCCTGGCTGGCCAGGGCGGTCAGCAGGCCGCGCGCGGATTCGCGCAGGTCCGGCGGGCAGATCACCTCGGCGACGCCGATCGCCTGGAGCTGCCGGCCGTCGGGGCCGGGCAGCGCTACCCGCGCGGTTGAGCCGACCCCGAACCACTCAAGTGCGGGGCTGTCGAGCGTGTAGGGGTGCTCGGCCACGTCGATGTCGGTACCGCCCGGCGGCCGCCCGATGACCGACACGGCCGTCTGGTAGACGGGCAGGCCGCCGGTGACACTGGCCGGGAAGCTGACGCGGAGCAGCTTGTCCTGGCCGATGGACCCGTCCACATGGGTACGGAACTCGATCCGGTTGGCGCCGTCCCAGAGCACCGTCTCCTGCGTCACCCGCAGGTCGTCGATCTCCAGGGCGGCGACCAGCCTGCTGCCGACCGGGCAGCGCTCGGCTTGCACCGCGGCCGTCAGGCTGGCGCTGCCGCGGGCCGGACCGGCCGGGCACAACAGCCATGGACCCTCGCCCCAGCGCGGGTGCGAGGCGTGCTCGGGCTGGAGCAGCAGCTCGTTCCCGCGGCCGTCGTTCCCGAGCAGGTCGGTATCAGTCCGCTTGTCGACGACCCGGCTCAGCGTGCCGCCCCTGGCCGGATCGGCGCGCAGCCAGAAGGCGTGGTTCTCGATCTCCGCCGCGCCCCCGGCGGCCTGCCAGTGGGCGTTGCCCGGCTCCGCGGCCGGGCGGACCAGGTAGGTGCGATACCCGATGCCAGGCACATCGGCCGCGCGGAAGGTCAGCGTTACCCCGGTCAGGCCACCGCCAGGAGCGCGCCCGACGCCTTCGGCCAGGAATGGCAGCTGAGCACCGGCATCATCGGCCAGCTCGAGCCAGGCCGGCCAGTCCGCGGGCAGTTCGAGGCGGACGGTGGCCATCGCGGTCCTGGTCATCGACAGCGAGTTCACGACCACAACCGCTGCCGGCCGCGGGCCTGCGGCCGGCGGGTCAGGTTCCCCGGCCTCGAGGCTGCCGGTGTTGGCCAGCCGGGCCAGGTGGGCGATGGCCGCGCGCCGGGCCGAATCGCCCCGTTCCCATGCCTCCCGCCAGCCGCCAAGCAGGTCGAGGTACACCTGGTCGCCCTCGGTGCCGGTGATCGCGTCATGGTGGGCGCCGAACACGAGCTGACGCCACGCCTTGTCCAGGCTGGCGGCGGGATACGGCGCGCCGGCCAGCCAGGCGAGCGTCGCGAGGCGCTCGCCGTCAAGGACGGCGGTCTCGGCCGCACGCTGGCCCTGCTTGGTGTCGATGTAGGTGACGTCCTTGCCCGTATACACCGGGTTCATGTCCCTGGTCTGCGGCGTGATCCAGGTGCCGCGCTCGGCCGCGTCGGCTCTCACGGCCGCGAAGAACTCGCTCGGCACAGCGGTGACGAACCGCGGCCAGAGGTAACGGGCATTCCAGTCGCGGTGGATCTCCGGAGCCCAGCGCGGCGGGATCACGTGATCACCGCCGACCGGCAGCAGCACGTTGCGGGTTGTGGCGACCGGAGCGAGCTCGCTGAACTGCTGGTATGCGTCCGCCTCGGCCTTCTCCAGGGTCTTGGCATGATGGCCGGCCAGCCACCCGGCCGAGTAGTGATTGGCCATGTAGCTGGTGAGCAGCCCGGTGCCGTCGGGGGAGAGCCATTCGAATTCCGAGCCAAACTGCATCAGCCGGTTGTCGCCGACCGAGCGCTTAGGCCCCCACTGGTGGAACGGGCCGCGGGCCCACGAGGAATCGGTCAGGCCGGCCGCGGCCATCAGGCCGGGGAAACCTGGGTCGAAGCCGAAGGCGTCAAGCATCCACGCCGTGCGCGGCCCGCGGCCAGGCTGTGTGCTGGTGCCAGCGCCCAGCACGTCACGCTGGTAGGCGATGCCGTAGACCGCGTTGCGGATGGTGGACTCGGCGCCCGTCAGGTTCGTGTTGGGCTCGTTGTAGGTGCCCCCGACCAGCTCGATCCGGCCGGCCTTGATGAAGTCGAGCAGGTCGGCGCGATCTTCGGGGTGCGCGTCGAAATGGGGCTTCAGGTAGTCGATCTCGGCGAGCACGAACTTGTAATCGGGGTCGCGCCTGGCTGCGTCCAGATGCAGCCGGACCAGCTCGAACGCGGTTCTGACCTCCGGCATCTCGCCCTGCTCATTCGGCAGCAGCAGCCGGGTCTGCAGGAACTGGCCCTGCGTGTCCCACCAGACCGGGTCGTAGTGGAAGTGGCTCACCATCCACATGACCCAGCCCGGTTCAGCGACCGTGATCACGGTGGCCAGCTCCGTGGTTCCGCCGGGCCCGACGACCGTGGCCAGCACATTCCTGGTCGAACCGGGCTGCGCGGGCGCGGCGATCTCGACTCCGACCTCTACCGTGACCGCCGCGCCCGGTGCGAGCCCGCTCAGGACGACGGGCTCGGGGGTGCTGACGGCGGGGCCGTGAACTGTGACGGTGACGTGGTCCCGCTCGCCGGCCATGCCGGCGCCGGCGTTGGCCAGCGTCACCCTGACTACCTGCAGCGGCCGCGCGGCCGTGCCCTGGAACAAGCCAGTCGAGTCCACGCTGGTAATCCGCATGGGCCCATGCTCGCACGGCGCTTCCGTCAGCGCGGATCCCGGCTTGCGGCCAGGTCGGCCAGCGCCGGGCCGCTGACGCGGTGCACCGTCCAGTCGGACATTGGCTCGGCGCCGAGCGACCGGTAGAACGCCAAGGCGGGCTCGTTCCAGTCCAGCACCCACCACTCGAGCCGGCCGTAGCCGCGTTCCAGGCACAAGGCAGCCAGCTCGGCCAGCAGCTGCCGCCCGAAGCCGTGCCCGCGCATGTCCGGCCGGACGTACAGGTCCTCCAGGTAGATGCCGTGCCTGCACAGCCAGGTCGAGTAGTTGAGGAACCACAGCGCGAACCCGACGACCTCGCCCTCATGCTCGGCGACGTGGGCGAATACGGCCGGCCTGGATCCGAAGAGTGAGTCACCCAGTTGTTCCTGCGTGCCGGTGACCTCAGGCAGCGCCCGCTCGTAGGCGGCGAGGTCGCGGATGAGCTCGTAGATCACCGGCACGTCGGCCGGGCCTGCGGGCCTGATCATGCCGGCGGTCCCGGTACGTCGAACCGGTACCGCAGCCTGAGCCGGTCGGCGGGGATCACGATGTCCGCGGTCTCGACCGGCTCGCCCCGGCTGACGTGTACCCGCTCGACGTGGATCACCGGGGCGCCCGGCGGGAGCGCTAGTGCGTCTGCCTCGGCCAGCAGGGACTGCCGGACGCTCAGCTCTTCCACCACCTGGTCCACCTCGATTCCTATTGATCGCATCCGCTCGATCACGCCGCGGCCAGCCAGCGGCCCGTGCTCCGGCAGCGCGACCGCGGTGTCCTCGGTAAGGCCGGCGGGCTCATAGCTGAACGCAAGCTGCACCGGAGCGCCATCGGCGGTGAGGAGGTAGCGCGTAGCGGTGACCACGAGCGCGGCCGGACTCGCGCCAAGCCGCCTGGCGACGGCGGGCGGTGGTGCGATGTGCTCGGTCTGATGTTCCCAGGTCAGCCGGGGGGCATGGTCCCCAGGGCCCGCAGACTCGTCGAACCCGAACGGCGAACCGGGGAAGTGCAGCCGGTCATGCTCCAGGTACTTGCTCGCGGGCACCTGGCGCACATACGAGCCCGATCCGGCCCTGGCCTCGATCAGGCCCTCGGTCGCGAGCACCTGTAACGCGTGCTTGGCGGCCGTCTCGCCGACGCCGTACCTGGCGATTATCGCGTTGCGGGACGGAACCCTGGCACCGGGCGCGAGGATGCCATCGCGGATCCGCGTCCGCAGGTCCTCGAGCACCCGCAGGTAGACCGGACTGTTTGACCTGCCCATAGCCGCTGCCCTCCCGGGACTCCCGGCTGACAGCCAGCCGCGCTGGCTGCCTGAGTCACGACCAAGCTGAAGCCATTGTGGCGGCGCAGGCCGGCCAGAGCGCGTCTTCGCCGCACTTGCGCCGGCGAGTCGGCCTGATCCGTTCGCGTGCGTCCCGATGAGGCGTGATCGCCCGGCCGGGCGGAGCCTGCGCGCCTCTTCCCCTTCTGCTTGCTTGCATACACAATTCATGCATCACCGTTAAAGAAACGGCTGAGGCAAGGGGTGGAAACATGAGCGAGTCGGCTTCGGTTCCATTCTCGGAAACCAAGGCGCCTGAAGCACCCGAGCGCCTGCACCGGGGCGCTCTCAGCCTAATCGACATCTCCGCCTCGACGATGGCGAACATCGGCCCGGCGTATAGCTTCTACTTCAGCTTCGGATTCCTCGTTTTTACCGCGGGTATCGCGGCGCCGCTGACGATCCTCGCCGCCGGCATCGCAGTCGCGCTGCTCGGCAACACGCTCGCGCAGTTCTCCCGCGCGCATCCCTCGACTGGCGGCTTCATCACGTTTGTCGGCAAGACCTTCGGCGGCACGAGCGCGGTCACGACCGCGCTGCTGTGCGGGGCCGGCTACATCATCGCGATCTCGTCGGTGCTCGCCATCTCCGGCGGGTTTGTGTCGATGACGCTGCAGTATTACTTCAACTGGAACGTACCGTGGATCATCTTCTCGGTACTGCTCACCGGCGGCGCGGTCGTGATGATGCTGCGCGGAGTCGGTGTCTCCACCCGCCTGGCCGGCTTGTTCTTCGGCTTCGAGATGCTCGTCCTGGTCATCGTCTCGGTCGTGGCCCTGATCAAGAACGGAAGTCACCTGAGTCTCGCGCCGTTCGACCCGCATCACATCACCAATGGCTTCAGCGGGCTGGCGGCCGGGTTCCCGCTCGCGGTCTACCTGTTCATCGGCTGGGAGAACTCAGCGGCACTGGCCGAGGAAACGAGCAACCCGCGCCGCAACGTTCCGCGTGCTGTCTACCTGTCGGTCGCGATGATGCTGGTGGGGTACCTCCTGTTCGCCTACGCCACGGTCAGCGGCTTCGCCAACAACGGGACCAAGCTGGCCGCAGCGCCGATCCCGTTCATCACTGTCGCGCACAGTTCGCTCGCCGCGCTCGCGGTGTTTGCCTATCTGGCCGGCCTCACCTCGACGATGGGCGTGCTCATCGCCGCGTGCAACTCGCAGGCGAGGCTGATCTTCAACGCCGGCCGCGAGGGCCTGCTGCCGCGGTGGATCGGCCGGGTCCAGGCGCCGCGGCAGACGCCGCGCAATGCGCTCTTCCTGTTCGTCGGCGTGGCCGGCGCGATCATCGTGGTGTGGGCACTCGGGCACCTGATCGGCGGCCACGGCAACAGCATGAACCCGCTCGACTTCTTCGATGACTCGGGCACGATGGGCACGATCCTGGTGCTGGTCGTCTACTTCCTGGCCAACCTCGCGCTGCCGTTCTACTACCGCAGGTACCGGCCATCTGAGTTCAGCGTCATCAAGCACGCCGTGCTGCCGGTGCTCGGCATGATCGCCGTCGGGATCCCGATGTACTACCTGGTGAAGCCGGGTCAGGCGGCGCCGCTTGACTGGTTCCCTTACGCGGCGCTAGCGATCATCGTGCTGTCGGTGCTGTACTCGCTCTGGCTGGTCAGGCGGGACCCCGGAGTTGGCGACCGCGTCGGCTCGATCGTGGCGGACGAATAGCCGCCCGTCAGTCACTGCCCTCCTCGAGCAGGAGGTGGTAGCCGTTCGGCGTCCTGGCGTGCAGCACCCTGTACTGCCAGTCCGCGCTCGGAGTCATGAGCTCCTCGCGGTACCTGACCCCGGCCTCATCGAGCCGCTTCTTGGCCAGATCAAGGTCGCTAACCCCGAACTGCCAGGTAAGGACCCGATCAGGGCCTGCCGGGGAGAAATCGGAGCGCCACTCGATGCCGAACTCGAGTTTGCCGTGGCCGAGCGCAAGGAAATACGGGTACTCGGGTCCCTCATAGGTGACGTGGAAACCCAGGCTCTCGTAGAACTTGCGCTCCGCCTGCAGATCTCCGACAAACAAGATCGGAATGATCCGGCTGAACAATGCCGCCATAGCGGGACATCGTACCGACCTGGGTGGTCGCGGGTGACGGAGCGCGCACACTTTCCCTACTCGCCGCTATTTCGTAACGCAATTGCCTGGGCCATCCCGGCCTGCACGATGCCGCTGCCGACGATTTCACCCGCGCCGGGCGATAGGTCCGCGGCGGGGGATCGGGTTGGCTAGAAGCGGGCGGGTACACCGGTAGTAAACGCGAGGTCCGCGCCTGGCCTCGTGACCTTGCCGCAGCCCAGCGTTGCCCGTAGCGGAGAGGGGCTTTGCGGACGGACGGCGCGCGCTTTGCCGTTTGCGGGCGGGTCGGGCCGCACTGGAAACTTTGGCCGTTGAAACGGTCGGTAGTGGGTAGATTACACTGGGTACACGAGCATGGGCGCCGCTGCAGACGATGCCCGTGACTGTCCGGTGATAGCGACTCGGGGGGAGATGTCACCATGACAACGCAGGCCGAAGAACTCCTTGGCGCTCAGGTAACGGGGGCCGACGGCAAGGTAGTAGGCACCGTCGAGCAAGTATTCAGGGACGACGTAGACGGGACGCCGGCCTGGGCTCGCGTCCGTTCCGGCAAGACGGGCCGCTTTGTGCCGCTCGGCACCAGCCAGGTAACAAAGGACGGCCTCAGCGTCCCATTCGACTCGCAGAAGATCATGGGCGGCCCGAACATCGATGCCGGCCAGCACATGTCGGCTGCGCAGGCGGAAGATCTGAGCCGGTACTACGGCCTGACGGTACCGAGCCAGGGCCAGCCCCAGGACCAGACCCAAGGGCAGGACCAAACCCAAGGGCAGGACCAGCAGCAGGCCCAGGCCCAGACCCAGCCACAGCAGTCAGCCATGACCGACGACGACTGGCTCGTCCGCCAGGAGGAGCGACTCCAGGTAGGCACGGAGATGCTCGAGACCGGCCATGTGCGGCTGCACAAGTACGTCGACACCGAGCCGATCGAGCAGACCGTGCACGTGTTCCACGAGGAGTACGACGTGGAGCGCGTTCCGATTACGGCCGATGAGCGCATCAGCGGCAACATCTCCGAGGGCGAGCAGGAGATCATCCTGCACGAGGAGCGCGCTGTGATGCGGAAGGAAGTCATCCCGGTCGAGCGGGTCCGGCTGCTCGCCAAGCGGGTCGAGGAAGACAAGATCTACCGTGACCAGGTCCGCCGCGAGCGGATCGAGATCGAGCCCGACCAGCAGATGTCCACCAGCGGAACGAAGTCGGGGAGCTAGCCAGGTCCAGGTTCGCCGTCAAAGGCGGCCAGGGGCCCCCGGTCCGGCGGACCGGGGGCCCTTTGACGCCCGCGGGCGGTGCTGGCTGCCGGCCCTAGCGCTTGCGCGCCACGCTCAGCCCGTCACCAATCGACAGCAGAACCAGGTCGACTCGTTCGTCCGCCAGCGCGTGGTCGTTGAACGCCCGTACCGGTACCCGCTCATCGGGCACGGCCGGGTCGGCCACCCGGCCGCTGGAGAGCGTGTTATCGGCCAGGATCAGCCCGCCCGGCCGGATCCTCGGCACGACCTCATCCCAGTAGCCCACGTATCCGCCCTTGTCGGCGTCGATGAAGGCCAGGTCAAAGACCGTCGCCTCAGGCAGCGCCCGCAGGGTCTCGAGCGCCGGCCGCAGTTGCAGGTCGATGCGGTCGGCCAGGCCGGCCCGCTGCCAGTACCTGCGGGCCATCGAGGTCCACTCGTCGCTGACATCACAGCAGGTCAGCTGGCCGCCCTCGGCCAGCCCGCGGGCGATGCAGATGGCGGAATACCCGGTGAACGTGCCAATCTCGATGGCCCGCCGCGCGCCAGTCAGCCGGGTCAGCATGGTTATGAAGGCGCCCTGCTCGGGGCCGATCTGCATGCCGGCCGCGTCAGGAAAGGCGCTGAGCGTCTCGGCGGCCAGGTCGATGAGCACCGAGTCGGGCTTGGCGCTGTGCTCGGTCACATAATTTTCCAGGTCAGGGCTGAGCCAGTCACTTCGTCTCGTCATATTCCGGCATGCTAGCTGAGTGGAGATTCTCGCTCAGATGGGCAGATACGTGGCAGGCTGCCGCAATGACCTGGCCTGGGAGGCGCCAGGGATTACCGGTCCTGAGAGCTTGTCCAGGTCCTGGCGGAGGGCCTGCGCCGTTTCCACCAGGCCAGCCCGGATGAGTGCCCGTTCCCGTCCGGAATTGAAGTGATCATGGCCGAGGCCGACAGGAGGGTGCGGGCCCGGGTTCGTTGAGCTTGGCCGGCTGGGAGTCGCCGACCGCTGGCTGGACATCGCCGTCGGCAGCTGGAGCGTGACCTGGAATCTCGGACCTGGCTGGGAAGACCTGTTCGTCGCGAGCTACGGATGGCAAGGGGAGGACCGCGGGATAGCGTTCTACCGGCTTGCGTACGACCTGACCGCGTAAGGGACTCAACCCCCGCGATCCACAGCCCGGGCAGGCGCAGAAACCGAATAGTCTCTGGGGCATGGCGAAGCATGCCCACTTGCTCAGCTACCTCCCGAGCCCGTCGATCAACGGGGTCCACCTCGGGCCGCTGTTCATCCACTTCTACGGCCTCATGTATGTGGTCGGGATCGCGCTGGCGATCATCATCACCAGGCGGCGGTGGAGTGCTCTCGGCGGTGACGCTGACCTGGTCTATGACGTTGCCATCTGGGTCGTCCCGCTCGGCCTGGTCGGGGCCAGGGCGTATTCCGATATCACCACCCCGTCGGTGATCCCGCCGCACTGGTGGGGCGTGTTCGCTATCTGGAACGGCGGCCTCGGCATCTGGGGCGGCATCGCGGCCGGCGCGGTCACGGGGGTCTGGCGAGTGCGCCGGGCCGGCGCCAGCGCCGGTCTGTTCGCCAACGCCATTGCCCCGGCGCTTCTCGTGGCCCAGGCAGTCGGCCGGGTGGGCAACTATTTCAACCAGGAGCTGTTCGGCAAGCCGACGACCCTGCCGTGGGCGCTGGAGATCTCGGTGGCGCACCGGCCGTCCGGTTACCTCCAGTACGCCACGTTCCAGCCGACGTTCCTGTACGAGCTGATCTGGGACCTGGCGCTCGCGGCCTTCCTGGTCTGGCTCGGGCACCACAGGAAGATCAAGCCGTGGGGGCTGTTCGCCCTGTACGTGGCCGGTTACTCGGCATTCCGCATCTTCGAGGAGTCGGTCAGGATCGACACCTCAGAGCATTTCCTCGGGCTGCGCCTGAACTTCTACGTTGCCACCGTGATGACCCTGATCGGGCTGGCCTGGTTCGTCCGGTGCCAGTGGCCGCGGCGGTCGCCTGTCCTGGCCGGGGACGGGCCCGCGGCCGGCGGCCCCGGCGCCGCTGGGGCTGACGCACCGGAGGCCGACGGCTCAAAGGCCGAAGGGCCTTCGGCCGGCGGGCCACATGAGGACGGTCAGGACGCCAAGCCCGAGGCAGCTCACGTCGCGGCCGGCGACACCGTAGCCGTAGACGACCGGGCGACCCGCACCGCGGAGGGGTAGCCCGGACAGGTAGCCAGGACAGGCGGCCCGCTCCGCCGCCCGCTGATGGCGCTTACCGTGGCATGATCTGCGTCCATGGGAAAGGCGACAGCCGACATCAGGGTCTTCATGGAGGCGGGGAAGACGCGGGTATTCGCCTCGGCACTTGACTGGCCGGGCTGGGCGCGGCGCGCCAAGACGGAGGAGCTTGCGGTCGAGGCCCTGGCCGAATACCTGCCCAGGTACGCGCCGATCGTCAGGCTGGCCGGATTTGAGCCGCCCGAAGGCGAGTTCGTCATCACCGAACGGCATCCCGGTCTGGCCAGGTACGCCGACTTT
>Ga0335075_10001982_pt1 | contig 33224 bp, 35 predicted proteins | sample Lox_Sample_24_FD_206723 | JGI IMG/M metagenome (GOLD analysis project Ga0335075, IMG submission 206723) | Soil microbial communities from Loxahatchee National Wildlife Refuge, Florida, United States - Lox_Sample_2.4 | ecosystem: Environmental > Terrestrial > Soil > Wetlands | place: USA...
GACGACGGACCGGGTGACGATGGCCGACGGCACCTCCATGGCCAACATGCTCGCCATGGCCGCCCTGATCGCGCCGGGCGATCATGTGCTGGTCGAGCATCCGGTCTACGAGCCGCTCGTGGCGGCGGCGCGCTTCCTCGGCGCCGACGTGACGCGGTTCAGCCGGCAGGGGCCGGGCTTCGCGCTCGATCCGGCGGCGGTGCAAGCGGCGCTGACCGAGCGCACGACGCTGATCGTCCTCACCAACCTGCACAACCCGACGGGCAATCTCGCCGACGCGGCGACCTTGCGGGCGATCGGCGGGCTCGGCCCGCGCGTGCTGATCGACGAGGTCTATCTGGACGCGGCGGGCCAGCCGAGCGCGGCCCTGCTCGGCGACGCCTTCGTCTGCACGGGCAGCCTCACCAAGGTCTACGGCCTCTCCGGCCTGCGCTGCGGCTGGATCCTCGCCGACCCGGTGCTGACCGAGCGCTTCTGGCGGCTCAACGAGCTGTTCGGCGTCGCCCAGGGCCATGCGAGCGAGCGCCTGTCGCTGCTGGCGCTCGAGCGACTGGACGAGGTGGTTGGCGACACCCCCGCCTTGCTCGCCCGCAACCGCGCCCTCGCCAACGCCTTTTTCGAGACGCGCGACGAGCTCGAGGTCGCGCCGATGACGCACAACGTCACCTGCTTCCCGCGCCTGCTGCGCGGCGACGTGGATGCGCTGAACGCCCATTTGCGCGCGGCGCACGACGCCGCCATCGTCCCCGGCCGCTTCTTCGGTCTGGCCGACCATTTCCGGCTCGGCGTCGGCATGGCGACGGCGGTGCTCGAGGCCGGGCTGGAGCGGCTCGGGCGCGCGCTGGACGCACACGCGTGAAAAAGGCCGATATCGCCGAATTCTACCGCCGCCTCGCGGACCGCAATCCGCATCCGGAGACCGAGCTGGAGTCCGGCAACACCTACCAACTGCTCGTCGCCGTGGTGCTGTCCGCCCAGGCAACCGACGCCGGCGTGAACCGGGCGACCAGGGACCTCTTCAAGGCGGTGACCACGCCCGCGCAGATGCTGGCGCTCGGCGAAACCGGACTCAAGCGGCACATCAAGACGATCGGCCTGTTCAACATGAAGGCGAAGAACGTCATCGCCCTTTCCCAGGCGCTGATCGACACCCATGACGGCGAGGTCCCCGCCGACCGCGACGCCTTGCAGACCCTGCCCGGGGTCGGCCGCAAGACCGCCAATGTCGTCATGAACGTCGCCTTCGGACAGGAGACCTTCGCCGTCGACACCCACGTCTTCCGGGTATCCAACCGCACCGGCCTCGCCCCGGGCAAGAACGTCGACCAGGTCGAGGCGAAGCTGGAGAGACTGACGCCGGCGCCCTATCGCGTCACCGCGCATCACTTGCTGATCCTGCACGGCCGCTATGTCTGCAAGGCGCGCAAGCCCGAATGCTGGCGCTGCGTGGTCGCCGATCTCTGCGCCTTCCGGCCCAAGACCCCGCCCCCGGCTTAGGCGCGGCCTTGACCGGGGCGGACGCGCGGCGATAGCCTCCGGGCGACAGGGTGAAAAAGGGGGACTGATCATGAAATATCTCGCACTGGCGGGTCTCGCGCTCCTCGCGTCCGGCGCCGCGGCGCAGCCCACGCGGGACAGCGACCGCACCGTCACCGCGGACCAGGCCGCTTATGGCGAGGTCACGATCAGCGACACCGTGCCCTGCCCGCGCGCCACGCCCAACCATTCGACCACCTACAATTTCCCGATCCGCTTCCAGACGCCGTTCGCGAACGACCGCTATGCGGTGGTGCTCGGGCAGAGCGGCGCGCTCGCCCAGCCGGGCCAGAACCTGACCTACACGACCCAGGTCAGCGACCGGGCGCGCGAGGGAATGACGATCACCGTGATCCTGCGCTGCCAGGCGGGCTCGCGCGCGCTGACGATCAACTATGCGGCGATCGGCCGGCGGTAGGGAAGCCGGCAGGCTGGCGCACCCAAGAGGATTCGAACCTCTGACCTCTGCCTTCGGAGGGCAGCGCTCTATCCAGCTGAGCTATGGGTGCCGGTGCCGGAGGCGGGGCCTTAGCAAAGGGCGGCGGAGGGGGCCAGCCCCATTTGAGTCAGTCGGCGCCACCGCCGGAATCGCTGCCGCCCCCGTCATGAGACGAATGGCCGCGCGTGGGGTCATGGAGCTCGCCGCCGCTCTCCACGCCCGCGCCTGCCCTGAGGCCGCGGCGATGCCGCCCTTGCCGTTCGCGCCGCTCGGCGCCGCGCCCGATGAGAAACAGCACGCCTCCGATCAGGAGGATCGCCGCAACGCTGGCCGCGGCATAGATCATCTCACTCCACCGTCACGCTCTTCGCGAGATTGCGCGGCTGGTCCACGTCCGTGCCCTTGGCCACGGCGACATGATAAGCGAGCAATTGCACGGGCACCGCATAGACGAGCGGCGCGATCAGGGGATGGACCTGGGGCATCTCGATCGTCGCGATCGCGCCCTCGCCGGCCAGAGCGATGCCCTCGGCGTCGGAGATCAGCACGACCTGGGCGCCCCGCGCCATCGCCTCCTGCATGTTGGAGACGGTCTTGTCGAACAGCGGCCCGGACGGCGCCAGCACGATCAAAGGCACGAGATCGTCGATCAGGGCGATCGGCCCGTGCTTCATCTCGCCCGAGGCATAGCCCTCGGCATGGATGTAGCTGATCTCCTTGAGCTTCAGCGCGCCTTCCAGGGCCAGCGGATAGTCCGGCCCGCGGCCGAGATAGAGGACGTCGCGGGCGCCGGCGAGCTTCGGCGCCATCGCCTCGATCTCCGCGTCATGCTCCAGCGCGGCGTTGATCGCGGCGGGCGATTCGACGAGATGGCGGACGATCTCCCGTTCCTCGGCCTCGTCCAGCTTCCCCTTGGCGCGGGCGAGGTTCACGGCGAGCGCGGCCATGACGGCGAGCTGGCAGGTGAACGCCTTGGTCGAGGCGACGCCGATCTCCGGACCGGCATGGGTGGGGAGCAGCAGATCGACCTCGCGCGCCATCGAGCTGGTCGGCACGTTGATGATCCCGGCGGTGGTGACCCCGTGCTGCTTCATGTGGCGGAGCGCGGCGAGCGTGTCGGCGGTCTCGCCCGACTGGGAGACGACGACGCCCAACGTGTTCGGCAGCAGGACCGGGTCGCGGTAGCGGAACTCGGAGGCGACATCGACCTCGACCGGCACGCGGGCGAAGCGCTCGATCCAATATTTGCCGATCATCCCGACATAGGAGGCGGTGCCGCAGGCGACGATAGCGACTCGCTCGATGCCCTGCAGGTCGAAATTCATGTCGGGCAACGCCACCTGCTCCTCGAGCGGGCGGAGATAGGAGCCGAGCGTCTGCGCCACCACCACGGGCTGCTCGTATATCTCCTTCTGCATGAAATGGCGGTGATTGCCCTTGTCGATCAGCTGGCCGGAGGCGCCGCTGTTGACGATCTCGCGGGTCGCCGGCTGGTTGTCACGGTCGAAAATCTCGACGTTCTCGCGGCTGACGCAGGCCCAGTCGCCTTCCTCGAGATAGGCGATGCGCTGGGTCAGCGGCGCCAGGCCGATCGCGTCCGAGCCGATATAATTCTCGCCCTCGCCATAGCCGACGGTGAGCGGCGCGCCGAGGCGGGCGGCGATCAGCAGGTCCGGATCGGTGCGGAACAGGAAGGCGATGGCGAAGGCGCCGTGCAGCCGCGGCAGCACCGCGGCGACGGCGTCGCGCGGACCGCGGCCGCGCTCCAGCTCGCGCGAGACGAGATGGGCGACCACCTCCGTGTCGGTCTGGCTGTTGAAGACGCGGCCGTCGGCGATCAGCTCGTCGCGGAGCGGCTTGAAATTCTCGATGATGCCGTTGTGCACGATCGAGACGTCCCCGACGATGTGCGGATGGGCATTGTCCACGGTCGGCGCGCCGTGCGTCGCCCAGCGCGTGTGCGCGATGCCGGTGGTGCCGGCGAGCGGGCTTTCGTGCAGGATCTTCGCGAGGTTGTTCAGCTTGCCCTCGGCCCGGCGCCGGTCGATCCGGCCGCTTTCCAGGGTCGCGATGCCCGCCGAATCATAGCCCCGATATTCGAGCCTCTTCAGCCCGTCGAGCAGCCGCTCGGCGACATCTTCCTTGCCGACAATGCCAATGATCCCACACATTTATTTGTTCTTCTTCCTGGCTGACATCACCTCGCGGAAGCGGGCCGCGCGCCCCGGTTTCTCGGCCTGCTCGCCGCGGGCCAGCGCGATCGCATCGTCCGCCACATCGCGCACGATCACCGACCCGGCGGCGACGAGCGCGCCCTTGCCGACGGTGACGGGCGCCACCAGGGCGCTGTTCGAGCCGATGAAGGCCCCCTCCCCGATCACGGTCCGATATTTGAAATAGCCGTCATAATTGCAGGTGATCGTGCCCGCGCCGATATTGGCGCCCGCCCCCACCTCGGCATCGCCCAGATAGGTCAGGTGACTGGCCTTGGCGCCCTTGCCGAGCCTCGTCTTCTTCACCTCGACGAAATTGCCGACCTTGGCCTGCTCGCCGATCTCCGCGCCCGGCCGCAGCCGCGCATAGGGGCCGATCTCCGCGCCGGCCGCGATCGTCGCGCCCTCGATATGGGAGAAGGCGCGGATCCTGACATGGTCGCCGACGGTCACGCCCGGCCCGAAGAAAACACTCGGCTCGACAAGCACATCCCGGCCGATTTTCGTATCGTGGCTGAACCACACCGTCTCCGGCGCGATAAGGGTGGCGCCGCCGGCCATGACCTCGGCCCGCCGCCGTTCCTGCCAGGCCTGCTCCGCCCCGGCGAGCTCGGCGCGGCTGTTCACGCCGTCCACCTCGGCGCTGGCCACCTCGACCGCCAGCGACGGCTTGCCGTCGCCGCCCGCGATCATGACGATGTCGGGCAGATAATATTCGCCGGCCGCATTGTCGTTGCCGACCCGCGCGAGCAGCGGCCAGAGCTCGGCGGCACGCACCGCCATCAGCCCGGCATTGCACAGGCCCAGCGCCCGCTCCGCCTCGCTCGCATCCTTATATTCGACCATCTTCACGATCGTGCCGTCGCCCTCGGCGAGGATGCGGCCATATTGCTTGGGATCGTCGGGCCGGAAGGCGGCGACCACCATGCCCTTCGCCCGGCCGAGCCGGTCCAGCATCCGCCGCAGCGTTTCCGGGCTGACGAAGGGGACGTCGCCGAACAGGATCAGCACGTCGCCGTTGAACCCGGCCAGCGCGGCTTCGGCCTGCTGGACGGCATGGCCGGTGCCGTGCTGCGGATCCTGCAGCGCGATCACGCCGCCGAAGTCGCGCACCAGCGGCTCGACCTGATCGGCCTTGTCGCCGACCACGACCACGGTGCGCGCCGGCGCCAGTTCCGCCACGCTGGCGAGCAGGTGCGCGAGCATGGGCCGCCCCGCAATCGGGTGCAGCACCTTGTGCAGTTCGGATTTCATCCGCGTGCCCTTGCCGGCGGCGAGGATGATGGCGGCAACGGGCCTCGTCATGGCCGCGCAAATGCCATGGAAAGCTTGCTATTTCCATAGCGGGCCGTAGCCGCACGCAGATGACCGCCTTCCCCTTCGATCTCGTCGCCTTCGATCTCGACGGCACGCTCGCCGACACGATGCCGGACATCGCCGCGGCGGTGAACCGGATGCTCGCCGATTTCGGCCGCGCTCCGCTGGCCGAGGCGGCGGTCCGGCCGCTGGTCGGCGACGGCGCCCGCAACCTGCTGCGCAAGGCGCTGGCGGCGACGGGCGACGCCCCGGATGCGCTCGTCGACCAGGCCTATCCGCTCTATCTCGATCATTATGCCGCCCATGTCTGCGACGGCACCCTGCCCTTTCCCCATGCGGCGGCCGCGCTGGACGGGCTTGCCGCCATGGGCGTCCGCCTCGCCATCTGCACCAATAAGGGAGAGCGGGTGACGGGGCTGCTGCTCGACGCGCTCGGCTGGACGGAGCGGTTCGCGGCGATCGTCTGCGGCGACAGCCTGCCCGTCCTGAAGCCCGACCCGCGCATGCTGCACGAGACCATCGCCCGCGCCGGCGGCGGGCGCGCGGCCTTCGTCGGCGATTCGATCATCGACGCGGAAACCGCGCGCGCGGCCGGCCTGCCCTTCGTCGCGGTCAGCTTCGGCTTCCGCGACCGCCCGGCCGACGCGCTCGGCGCCGACGCGGTGATCGACTCCTATGCGGACTTGATCACCGCGCTGCGGCGAATCGCCGGCTGACCGGCTTACTGGCGGTTGCCCTCGGCGTCGCTCCCGCGCTGGCGCCGGTCTTCATCGCCGCGATTGCCGGGACCACGCTCGGCGCGCGCGCCGCCGCGCTCATTCCGGTCCGCATCGGTCCCGCGGTCCGGCCGCTCGGCGCCGGGACGCTCGCCGCCGCCCCGCCGGGGGTCGTCGACGCCGCGGCTGGGGCCGGCGCTGTCATTCTCCGGACGGCGCGGCGCCTGCCCCGGCCAGTCCCGGTCCGGGCGGGGCGCCTGCTCGGCGCGGTCACGATCGCGGCGGGATTCGTCGGCGAGGCGGCGCGCCTCCGCCTGGCGCTGCGGCGAGACGGCACCCGGACGCCCGCGTCGGTCGAAGGCGCGCTGCGGCCGCCCGCCGGCATAAGCGAAGGTCTCCTCGCCCTGCTGGACCAGGAAGGGCGTGCTGTCGCCCGGCCGGAAATAGGAGACGCGGCGGCCGTCGCGCGAGGCGGTGCGGACGATCCGCCCGTCGCGCCGCCAGGCCCAGCCGCCCTCATAGGGGATGCGCTCGACGCCGGCGCCGTCGTCAATCTCCTCCATGATCGCGGCGGCCTGGGTCAGCGGCGCGGTCTCCGCGGCGGGCGCATCGGCGGGCGCCTCGGGCAGGTCGACAAGGTCGATGTCATTGGGCAGTTCGTCCCCGTCCAGCGCCTCGTTGCCCAGCGTGGCGAGCGCCTCGTTCGCGCTGTCATTGCCCCCATCGGCGGTGGAGCCTGATCCACCGCAGGCGGCGGCGAACAGCAAGGCGGAGGCGGCGACGGGCCGCAGCAGGACGGAAGCGTTCATGATCTACTCCGGAAGAAACGAATGACCCCCACGCCATATGCGGGCGCGGGGGCCTTGGTTCCCCGGAAAATTGTCGCAAATTGTCCGGCCGCGCCCGGCTATCGGCGCCGGCGATCCTCCTCGGGCGGCGGGCTGAGCTCGTCGCGCGTGATCCTGCCGTCGCGATTGCGGTCGATCAGCAGGAAGCGCTGGCCCGCCGTGTGGCGGAACTCCACCGTGGAGACGCCGCGGTTGAGATCGGCGTCGGCGGAGATGACCGGCTGCGGGATGTTGAGCAGGGCCTGGCTGCCCATGCCATAAGGGCCGTCGCCGGGCCGCTCGCGCACCCGCCGCCCCCTGTTGCCGGCGACGATCCGCATGCGCAGCCCCATCTGCACCTCGGGCGCGACCTGCGTTTCGTAGCGGATCATCTCGTCGGGGGCGATCTCGCCGTCGCTGTTCCCGTCGAGCGTCGCGAAAAAGCGCAGCGCGTCGGCCTGGAACTCGGTGACGCTCAGCGCCCCGTCATTGTCCGTGTCAACGCCCCGGAACCAGCGGTCGATCGGCTCGCCCGGCCCCTGCGCCCGGCGGAACGGCTCGCCCATCGGGCTGATGAAGACGTTGACCGGAGGCGCGCCCTGGCCCGCCCGGGGCGGCGGAGCGCCAGGGCCCGGCGGGGGCGGGCCGCCCGCCGGCGGCTGGGCCGGCGCGCTTCCCGCGAACAAGCCGAGGCAGACCACTGACAAGACACATTTCCGCATTCACGCAACTCCCCGCTCGGGCCACACGTTGAGACAATTAACCGGCTTGTGCCGTAATGACTTCTCGCCCACATCTAGAACGACAGGGGCGATGCGTGAAAGGGATTTGATGTGGCGTTTTCCCCCTTCCGGCTCGCGGCGCTGCTGAGCGCGGCCGCGGCTCTCCCCTCGATGGCGCCCGCCGCCGCCCCGGCGCCGCAGCGCCAATCAACCCTGGTCGTCTTCGGCAACGATCCCTGCCCCAGCACCGGCGAGGACAATGAGGTGGTGGTCTGCGCGCGCCGGCCCGAAGAGGAGCGCTACCGCATCCCGCGCCGGATCCGCGAGCGCCAGCCGACCGAGACGAGCTGGGCCTCGCGCGTCGAGGGGCTGGAGGAGGAAAGCCGGGTGATGCGGCCGAACAGCTGCTCGGCGGTCGGCTCGAACGGCTTCACCGGCTGCACCGCGGCGGCGATTCGCCAATGGTATGCCGAGCGCCGCGCCCGCCGCGCCGAGGAAGCCAGCATTCCCTAGGAGACGGAGCCGCCCTAGCCTTCCGGATCGACGCGCTCCGCCTCGTCGCGCGCCCGGCGGGACTGGTCGGCGATCCGCTCCGCCTCTTCGCGGGCGACGGCGGACACAGGCGCGGGGCGGCCGGCCGCGTCATAGGCCAGTTCCGCCCGCCCCTCGTCGAGAGCATAGGTCTGGCTCGCCTGCTGCACGAGGAACGGCCGGCTCTCGCCCGGATGGAAATAGGCGACGCGGCGGCCGTCATGCGAGGCGGTGCGGACCACGTCGCCGTCCTGCAGCCAGGCGAGGCCGCCGTCGACCGGCACGCGCGCGATCATCGTGTTGCTCGCAATTTCCGAGGCGATCTCGCCCGCATCGTTGAGCGGCTCGGCCTCGACCGCATTCGCCTCCTCGGCCACCGCGGGCGGGCGGGCGACCTCCGCCTCCGCGAGCGCGGCCGGCGTATCGGCGCGCGACGCCGCCGCGTCCCGGTCGCCGGGCGCGCCGGCGCCGCAGCCCGAGACGAGAAAAAGCGCCGCGGCCGCGGCGCCAGTGGCCAGCTTCTGGAACGTCATCTCCGGGTCTCCGCTGTCGGGACCCGGTGTCAACGCCGTCCCGGCCCCCGGGCTCCCGCGAGGCCGGCGGTTCGACCGGAAAAGCGCTCCGGTCAGCCCGGCTGCCTGCCCCGCCGCGCCTTGGTCCAGAGATGGCGGGCCAGCATGAGCGGCGGCATGCGCAGCCAGTGCGAACGGACGTAGAAGGCGAAGCGCAGCAGCTTGCGCCGCTCCTGCCCCCAGGCGTTGCGCGCGAGCAGCCGGGCGCGGAACAGCGCGTCGGCCGGTCGCCAGGCCCGCCAGCCGTCCGGGACGGGCGTGGCGTAGAGCTGATGCGAGAGCCGCACGGCGCGGCGGACGGCGCCGCGGAGCTGGTGGCGAACCGCGCGCTCCTCGAGCGTCGTCCAGAAAGCCGGATCCGCCGCCGCGAACTGCCGCAGCAGCCGGTCGATGTCCCACAGATTCCGCAGCCCGCCCGCCAGGTCGCCGTCGGCGATGAGATGGGCGGCGGCGTGGACGATGATGTCGGCGGGGGCGAGGATGCGCAGCCCGCTCTCCAGTTCAACGCTGTCCGCGATCAGGGATTCGGCGTCGGGGGTCGGCCGCGCGGTGAGCGGCAGGATCGTGTGGTGGACGTCGATCATCCGGTCCCGGGTGCGATGGATGAGCGGCGCGATCTCGTGCATCCACTGGCGATAATATTGGTCGTCATAGCCGTCCGCCGGCTTCAGCCGCTCCCAGCCGGCGGCGAGCAGGGCCTGCTCGACCCGCTCGATGTCCGCGCGCGGCACCAATATGTCGAGATCGCCGACGCTCCGGCCCGCGCAGGCATCGAGATCGGCCGCATAGAAGGCCGTGCCCTTCAGCAGCACCACCGGCACGTCCAGATCGGCGAGCGCGCGGCGCGCCATTTCCGCCTCCCAGAGCGCCTGGGTCCGCGCATAAGCGGCGTCGCGGCGGGCGGAAGCGAAGATCGCGGCGACCCGGGGCGGGACGTCGCATCCCGCCATCCGCATGGCGAGCGTGCCCGCAAGCTGCTCCGCGCGCGCGGCGCTGACCAGCCCGGACCAGTCGGTGTCCGGCCCGAGGCTGGCGGGATCGCGCAGCGCCCGGACGAGCAGCCCGCCGTTCATGCCGCCCGCTCCCGCCAGAAGGCCTCGACCAGCCCGACGGCCGTGTCCGTGTCCGGATAGTCGATGGCCAGCGCCGGCACGGTCTCGACCAGCCGGGCGAGCGCGTCGAAGCCGCGCCGGCCGAGCGAGACGTAATTGGTCGAGGCCTGGGTCAGGCGCATGAAGATCTCGGCCTTGCCGACGCCGCGCACCGCCTCGGCCGGGCCGAAGCGCGGGAACAGGAGCAGCGACGGCATCCCCCCCTGCCCCATGCCGGCGATCGCTCGATCGTTGGGCCGCATGTGGCGGATCGCGCCCTTGGGCGTGTCCTCCAGCCGGGGCCCGAAGCGGTCCGCCCCGACCTCCGCCTCCATCACCCGGATGGCGCCGTTCTTGAGGCTCACCGCGCGCGGAAAGGGCATGAGCGCGCCCGTATCCATGTCGAGCAGGCCGAATTCGTCGCCCATCAGGCGCCAGCCGCGCTCGCCGAGCAGGGCCGCGAGCGTCGACTTCCCCGCCCCCGATTCGCCGGTCATGATCAGCACCCGCCCGTCCTTCTCGACGGTGGCGGCGTGGAGCAGGAGATAATTCTTCTGCCCGAGCGCCATCTGCAGGTTCATGCCCATCTCGGCCGCCAGCAGCCCGTGGGCGAGCGCGAGCGGCGCGGCGTCGGGCAGGATATAGTCGCCCTTGATCGCCACGGACGGCCGCAGCCAGCGCCGCCAGGGCTTTTCGGGCTCCAGCCGCACGGTGAAATCGGCGAGCCCGTCGGCGGGCTTCGGATAGGCCGCGTAAAGCCGGCCGAGCGCGTCGAGCGGCGCCTTCCACGCCGAGCCGATGCGGAAGGCGACCGGGCCGATCTGGATGTCCAGCCGGTGCCTCATGCCCGGCGCACCAGCCCGGCCTCCTCGAGCTCGCCCAGGCGGACGTGGATGACCTCGTCGCCGTCGAACTCATAGCGGGCGTGGAGCCGGCGGAGCAGCTCCGTCGCGTCGGCGGGCCCCTCCATCAGCGCTTCGAGGATCTCGGGCGCGGGCGGCGCGACGATGTGGGTGGCGCCCGACGGCTCGTGATAGACGAGGCTGAGCCCGTCCAGCGGCACGGTCACCAGCTCGTAGAGATCGTCGGCGATATAGGTGGGCCCGGCCATCGCCGATTCGCCTAGCAGCTTAGCGCGGCGTCAGCGAGGCGTAGCAGGTAAAGCCGCTCATCCCCGCCTGCAAACGCCTGATATAATTGGCATAGGCTTGAGCGGAGGTCGGATCGGTGCCGGCGGGCGTGACGCCGTTGCGCAGGAGGGATTTCACCTCCTCGCCGCGCAGCGGCCGGGCCAGAGGCGGGGCCGCGCCGGCGGTGCCGGGCGCGACGAGGCTGCCGTCGGCCGCGATATACTGGCCGCCGGCCTGGGGGCCGGGCACCGGAATCTCGCAGTTCATCACCGAGCCGGCCGTCTGCGCCAAAGCGGGCCGCACCGTCACCACGGTGGAGGCCGCCGCCGCGCCGAGCACGAGCAACGTCCGCCGGCTGGGCGCGAAGCCCTTGTCGCCAGCCTCTTGCCCGCCGCCCGCTTGTCCGTCAGTGCCGCTCATGGAGAATCCGATACACGTCCGCTCTTTATTAAGCGTAAAGCGCGGGCGAAGGCGAGCGGAACGGCGGAGGCGTCCCGGCTTGGGACGAAGTGGCGAGGGATTGTGACCGGGACGGGGAGCGACCAGATGGTGCGGGCGATCGGCGCGGCGGCCCTGGCGGCGGCGGGCGTCGCCGTCGCCATGCTGCTCGGCGCGAGCCTGCTGGCGGCCCTGCTCGCCTTGCTCGGCGGCATCCTCGCCTTCGCTCTGGTCCCCCGGGTCCGCCAGCCCGAGCCCGCCCAGCCCGCGCCCGCGCCCGCCGAGGAGGCCGCGCCGGCGGACGAGGCGGCGAATCTGGTCGCGGCCTTCGAGGAGCCCCTGCTGGTCGTGCGCGAACGGCGGGTGACGATCGCCAACCAGGCGGCCAAGGCCCTGCTCGGCGCCCATATCGAGGGCTCGGACGTCCGCCTCGCCTTGCGCCATCCGGCCGCGGCGGAGCATCTGGCCGGCGACGGCCCGGTCGCGCCGGTGCGGATCGAGCTGATGGGGCTTGGCGAGCTCGGCCGGCCCTGGGAGCTCGGCATCGCGCCGCTTCCGGACGGCAGCCTGCTCGTCCGCCTCGCCGACCAGAGCCAGCAGCGCGCGGCCGAGCAGATGCGCGTCGATTTCGTCGCCAATGCCTCCCACGAGCTGAGAACACCGCTCGCTACCCTGCTGGGTTTCCTGGAAACCCTGCAGGATGAGGAGGCGGTGGATCCGGCCACGAGGCAACGCTTCGTGGCGATCATGTTCGGCGAGGCGACGCGGATGCGCGGCCTGCTGGACGATCTCATGTCCCTCTCCCGGATCGAAGCCGAGCGCTTCGCCGTGCCGCGCGACCGGGTCGAGCTGGTGCCGCTGATCGAGGAGGTGAAGGCCGCCGTCCGCCCGCTCGCCAAGGGCCGCACGATCAAGCTCGAGAACGAGGCGGGCGACGCGCTGGTGAGCGGCGACGAGATCCAGCTCAGCCAGATGCTGAACAACCTGGTCGTCAACGCGCTCAAATATGGCAAGCCCGGCTCGCCGGTGCGGATCCGGCTGGAGCGGACGCCGCCGGAGCTGGTCCGGGTCAGCGTGATCGACAAGGGCGAGGGCATCGCCCCCGATCATATTCCGCGCCTCACCGAGCGCTTCTACCGCGTCGATCCGGGCCGCAGCCGCTCGGTCGGCGGCACCGGCCTCGGCCTCGCCATCGTCAAGCATATCGTGCTGCGCCATCGCGGCCGGCTCGACATCCAGTCCGAGTTGGGCACGGGGACGACGGTGTCGGTCACGTTGCCGCGGGCTTAGGGACTGGGGACTGGGGACTGGGCTTAACGACGGTAGCAGCAACTCCTGCCAGTCCCTATTCCCCAGTCCCCAGTCCCTCCCCCAATGTCATCAAAGAGTCATGACAGCGAAGCAGTGAAATCCCGTCCCGGCCGACCGGGCTCCGGGATTCGCGAACGGGCAATGGACAAGGTGAAACGACCGCTTCTCGGGCTGCTCGCGGCGATGCTCGCGCTGACCGGCTGCGAGCAGGGCCCGCGCCAGCAGATCAAGATCGTGGGCTCGTCGACCGTCTATCCCTTCACCACCGCGGTCGCCGAGCGCTTCGCCCAGAACCGGCCCAGCTTCCATGCGCCGATCGTCGAGGCCACCGGCACCGGCGCCGGCATGCAGCTCTTCTGTTCCGGCGTCGGCGCGCGCTTCCCCGACGTCGCCAACGCCTCGCGCCGCATCCGCGAGAGCGAATATGAGCGCTGCCACGCCAATGGCGTCAATCACATCATCGAGGTGCCGGTCGGCATCGATGGCCTCGCCTTGATCGAATCCAGCCAGCGCCCGACCGGCTTCAACCTCAGCGTGCGCGACGTCTATGCCGCGCTCGCCGCCGAGCCGTTCGGCCGGCCGCAGACCGCGCGGACCTGGCGCGACGTCAATCCGTCACTCCCGGACGTGCCGATCCTGGTCTACGGCCCGCCGCCCACCTCCGGCACGCGCGATTCCTTCGTGGAGCTCATGCTGACCAAAGGCTGCGAGAGCGACCCCGCAATGGTGGCGCTGAAGGCACGCGACCCGCGGCGCCAGACCCGCCTCTGCAGCCGGATCCGCGAGGACGGCGCGTTCGTCGAGGCCGGCGAGAACGACAACCTCCTGATCCAGCGCGTCTCCCAGAACCAGGGCACGGTCGGCGTGCTCGGCTATTCCTTCATGGAGGAGAATCTGGACCGGGTGCGCGGCGTCCCGATCGGCGGCGTCGCCCCGACCGCCGAAACCATCCAGAACTTCACCTATCCGGGCGCGCGCCAGCTCTTCATCTACGTGAAGGGCGAGCATCTGGACGCGGTGCCGGGCCTCCGGGAATTCCTCGCCGAGCTCGAGCGCGGCTGGGGCCCGGGCGCCTATCTCACCGATCGCGGCCTGATCCCGCTGCCGGACCCGATGCGGGCGCAGGCGGCGTCGGTCGTCCAGAGGCTGCCCGCGATGAACCGGGCGGGGCTGCACTGATGTCGGTGCCCGTCATCGCCTTCCTCGTCCTGGGGCTCGGCTTCTTCGCCTGGCTCGGGGCGCGCGCCAAGGCGGCGGCCTTAGCCGCGCCGAGCGTCAGCCGGCGGCCGCACAGCCTGCCCGGCTATCATGGCTGGTACGTGGCGCTCTGGGCGGTCGTGCCGGCTCTGCTCTTCGTCGCGCTCTGGGCGATCCTCTCCGAACGGCTGATCGCCGACACGGTCCTGCAGAGCCAGCAGGCGGCCTCGCTTCCCGCCCTCGACATGCAGCGCGCCGCCATCCTCGCCGAGGCGCGCGGCCTCGCCAGCGGCGACTCGATCCGCGTCTATCACGAACAGGCGCAACTGCTTGCCCCGGTCTATGCGCGCGCCATCTCCTTCTACACCTGGCTCGGCCTCGGCATCGCCCTGCTGATCGCCTTCGCCGGCGGCGCCTTCGCCTATACGCGGCTCTCGCCCCATTTCCGCGCCCGCACGCGGGTCGAGCGGATCGTGATGGCGCTGCTGCTCACCGCCTCCCTGATCGCGATCCTGACCACGCTCGGCATCTTCCTCAGCCTGGTCTTCGAGAGCGTGCGCTTCTTTTCCATGGTCTCGCCGGTCGAATTCCTGACCGGCACCGCGTGGAGCCCGCAATCGGCGGCGCCCGGCAGCACCGAGGGCGCGTTCGGGGCGGTGCCGCTCTTCTGGGGGACGATCTTCATCGGCGCGATCATCGCGATGATCGTCGCCATCCCGCTCGGCCTGATGAGCGCCATCTACCTCACCCAATATGCGAGCCCCCGGGTCCGCGCCTGGATGAAGCCGCTCCTGGAGATTCTCGCCGGCGTGCCGACCGTGGTCTACGGCTATTTCGCCGCCTTGACCGTCGCCCCCGCGATCCGCGATCTCGGCATCAGCCTCGGCATCCCCGCCTCGACCGAATCCGCGCTCGCCGCCGGCCTCGTCATGGGCGTGATGATCATTCCGTTCGTCTCGTCCATGGCCGATGACAGCATCGCCGCCGTGCCGCAGGCGATGCGCGACGGCAGCCTCGCCATGGGCGCGACGAAGAGCGAGACGATCAAGAAGGTGCTCGTCCCCGCCGCCCTCCCCGGCGTCGTCGGCGGCGTGCTGCTCGCGGTCAGCCGGGCGATCGGCGAGACCATGATCGTGGTGATGGCCGCCGGGCTCGCCGCCAACCTCACCGCCAACCCCTTCGCCAGCGTCACCACGGTCACCACCCAGATCGTGCAATTGCTGACCGGCGACCAGGAGTTCGACAGCCCGAAGACGCTCGCCGCCTTCGCCCTCGGCATGGTGCTGTTCCTCGTCACCCTCGCCCTCAACATCGTCGCCCTGCGCGTCGTGAAGAAATATCGCGAAGCCTATGAGTGAGGCCGCCCCCATCCCCGTCGATCCGACGCCCACCGACTGGCGCGATCCGGCGATGCAGAAGCGCATCCGCCGCCGCTACCGCGCGGAGCGCCGCTTCAAGCTGATCGGGCTGGCCTCGATCCTGCTCTCCGCAGGCTTCCTCGCCTTCCTGCTCGTCTCCATGGTGGCGAACGGGATGAGCGGGTTCAGCCGCACCGAGCTCAGGCTCGACGTGGACCTGCGGCCGCTGGCCGCGCGCCTGACCCCGCAGCAGCTCGCCGCCCCCAATGCGGAGGATGTGCTCGCCCAGATCGATTTCGAGACGATCATGCGCACCGCCGCCGACGCCCAATATGGCGAGCGCGGCTCCCGCTTGTTCTCCCCGTCCGGCCGGCTCGTCATCCGCGACGCGCTCCGCGAGGATCCGGGCCTGCTCGCCCGGCCCGCCCAGCTCTGGCTGCCCGCCGAGACCGGCATCGATCAGGCCGCCAAGGGCCACGGCCCGCCCGAGCTGGAGGCGCGCTACCGGCAGCTCGAGGGCGAGGGCCGCAGCCGCGTGAGCTTCAACGCCGCCTTCCTCGGCGGCGCCGACGCCACCGATCCGACCGCGGTCGGCATCTGGGGCGCGTTCAAGGGCTCGCTGCTGACAATGGCGATCACCCTGCTGATCGCCTTCCCGATCGGCGTGCTCTCGGCCGTCTATCTCGAGGAATATGCGCCCCGAAACCGCTGGACGGACATGATCGAGGTCTCGATCAACAATCTCGCCGCGGTGCCCTCGATCATCTTCGGCCTGCTCGGCCTCGCCATCTTCCTGCAGGTCATGCATCTGCCGCGCTCGGCGCCGATCGTCGGCGGCCTGACCCTGGCGCTGATGACCATGCCGGTGATCGTGATCGCGGGCCGCAACGCGATCAAGGCGGTGCCGCCCTCGATCCGCGACGCCGCTCTGGGCATCGGCGCGAGCCGGATCCAGGTCGTCTTCCACCATGTGCTGCCGCTCGCTCTGCCCGGCATCCTCACCGGCACGATCATCGGCATGTCGCGCGCGCTCGGCGAGACCGCGCCGGCGCTGATGATCGGCATGCGCGCCTTCATCGCCTCCCCGCCCGGCGGCGTCTCCGATCCCGCGACTCTCCTCCCGGTCCAGATCTTCCTCTGGTCGGACGAGGTCAGCCGCGGCTTCGTCGAGAAGACCTCGGCGGCGATCATCGTCCTGCTCGTCCTGCTCCTCGCAATGAACGGGCTGGCTATCTATCTACGCAACAAGTTCGAAAGACGCTGGTGATGGACATGGAAACCACCAATCCCAAGATGACCGCGCGCGGCGTCAGCGTCTTCTACGGAGACAAGAAGGCGATCGACGACGTCTCGATCGACGTCAGCCGCGAGCATGTCACGGCCTTCATCGGCCCGTCCGGCTGCGGCAAGTCCACCTTCCTGCGCACGCTGAACCGGATGAACGACACCATCGCCAACGCCCGCGTGGAGGGCGAGATCGCGCTGGACGGCGAGGATATCTACGCCGCGTCGATGGACGTGGTGCAGCTTCGCGCCCGGGTCGGCATGGTCTTCCAGAAGCCGAACCCCTTCCCCAAGTCGATCTACGAGAATGTCGCCTACGGCCCCCGCATCCACGGCCTCGCCGCCGGCAAGGCCGAGCTCGACACCATCGTCGAGCGCTCGCTGAAGCGCGCCGGCCTCTGGGAAGAGGTGAAGGACCGGCTGAACGAAAGCGGCACCGCTTTGTCCGGCGGCCAGCAGCAGCGGCTCTGCATCGCCCGCGCCATCGCCGTCGATCCCGAGGTGATCCTGATGGACGAGCCCTGCTCGGCGCTCGACCCGATCGCCACCGCGCGCATCGAGGAGCTGATCCACGAATTGCGCGGCCGCTATGCGATCGTGATCGTCACCCACAATATGCAGCAGGCGGCGCGAGTCAGCCAGAAGACCGCCTTCTTCCACCTCGGCACGCTCGTCGAATATGGCGAGACCACCGAGATCTTCACCAATCCGCGCCAGACGCGGACCAAGGATTACATTACCGGCCGCTACGGCTGAGGCCGGCGAAGACTGGAGTTTCGACATGGCGACGGGCCACACGATCAAGGCGTTCGACGAGGAGCTGGACGCGCTGCGCGGCACCATCTGCGAGATGGGCGGCCTCGCCGAACAGGGCATCAGCGAGGCGATGGAGGCGCTCGTCCGCCGCGACCTCGCCGCCGCCGCCAAGGTGGTCGAGCGCGACCATCGGCTCGACGAGCTCGAGGCGGAGATCGAGCGCAAGGCGGTGCAGATCATCGCCCTGCGCGCGCCGATGGCGGACGATCTGCGCGAGGTGGTCGCGGCGCTGAAGATCGCCGGCGTGGTCGAGCGGATCGGCGACTATGCGAAGAACATCGCCAAGCGCGTTCCCTCGATCGAGGACAGCCGCATCCGGCCGATCTCCCTGCTGCCGGAAATGGCGCGGATCGTCGGCGAGATGGTTCACAACGTTCTTGACGCCTTCGCCGCCCGCGACGCCGAAAAGGCACGGATGGTCTGCGAGCGCGATGCCGCGGTCGACGATTTCTACAACAGCATCTTCCGGGCGCTCCTCACCCACATGATGGAGAATCCGCACAACATCACGCCCGCGACGCACCTGCTCTTCGTCGCGAAGAATCTCGAAAGGATCGGCGATCATGCCACCAACGTCGCCGAGATGGTCTATTTCGCCGCGACCGGACGCCATCTGGGCGACCGCGCCAAGGGCGCCGACACGACCGGCATCGCGGCCGACGATATCGGGAACGACCCTTATGGCCGCTAAAGGCAAGATATTGGTCGTCGAGGACGACAGGGCCCTCGTCGAACTGCTGGTCTTCAATTTCGAGCGCGAGGATTTCGAGGTCGAGCATACGCCCGACGGCGAGGAGGCGTTGATCATGGCGCGCGAGAGCCCGCCCGATCTCGTCATCCTCGACTGGATGCTGGAAAGCCTCAGCGGGATCGAGGTCTGCCGGCAGCTCCGCCGCATTCCCGAGACCGCCAACGTGCCGATCATCATGCTCACCGCGCGGGGCGAGGAGGGCGACCGCATCCGCGGCTTCGAGACCGGCGCCGACGATTATGTCACCAAGCCCTTCTCCCCGCGCGAGCTCGTCGCCCGCACCACCGCCGTGCTGCGCCGCGTCCGCCCGGCTCTGGTCGGCGAACAGCTCGTCTATGCGGACATCGAGATGGACGTGGCCGGCCACAAGGTGAAACGCGGCGGCGCGCCCGTCGCGCTGGGGCCGACCGAATTCCGCCTGCTCCGCCATTTCCTCGAACATCCCGGCCGCGTCTTCTCGCGCGAACGGCTGCTCGATTCGGTCTGGGGCCAGGACAGCGAGATCGAGTTGCGCACCGTCGACGTGCACATCCGGCGGCTGCGCAAGGCGATCAATGCCGGCCACCAGGCGGACATCATCCGCACCGTCCGCTCCGCCGGCTACGCATTGGACACGGACGGCCACCGCTGAACCGGGGCTGGGCTGCGGCGGGCCGCGTGGAAACTTCCTCCTTGATCCACGTTTAGCTCCCCGTGACCGCGGGCTTGCGCGCGGCCTTGCGCCCCTCCCCCTCGGGCGCGATATCAAGGAGGACATCGATGAAATCGTTCCTGTTCGCGGCGGCCCTGCTGACCAGCACGGCGGCCATTGCCCAGACCGACCCCATGACCACCACGCCCGCGGAGCCCACCGCCGCGGCCGAACCGGCGACCCAGCCCGCCGAGCCGGCGATGACGACGACCGCGGCCGCCGAGCCGATGGCCGCCTCGCCGACCGGCCAGCAGGTGGCGCCGGGCAATACGGCGCCCGAGCGCGACGCGCGCGGCATTGCCGTCATCTCCGACGCCGCCACCGCGCCCCCGGGCTTCAACAACGCGCCGGGCATGAACGGCATGGGCGGCCCGGTCGCCGATGCGTCGCAGCCGCCGGCCCAGCAGCCCGCCGACCCGAGCTACCAGGCCTGTTCGCGCACCGTCACCGACAATTGCGTGCAGACCTACGAGCGGCGCAGCCGCCGCTAAGGCGAAGCGGGCCGGGCTTTCCGGCGCCGCGATAATCCCCTAACCGGCCTCCTCAAGGATCAGCCGGTTGGGGGATTTTTCGCTTATGACCATCAGCTTCACGGACCGCGTCGCCATCGTCACCGGCGCGGGCGGCGGCCTCGGCCGCGCCTATGCCCTCGAGCTTGCCAGGCGCGGCGCCAAAGTCGTGGTCAACGATCTCGGCGGCAGCCGCGACGGCACCGGCCATAGCGACGCGGCGGCCGCGGTGGTCGAGGAGATCCGCGCCGCGGGCGGCGAGGCGATGGCCGACGGCGGCAGCGTCACCGATCTCGCGCAGATGCAGGCTATGGTGGCCAAGGCGAAGGAAGCCTGGGGCGGCGTCCACATTCTCATCAACAATGCCGGCATCCTGCGCGACAAGAGCTTCGCCAAGATGGGCATGGACGATTTCCGCGCGGTCGTGGACGTCCACCTGGTCGGCTCGGCCAACGCCACCCATGCGGTCTGGGAGACGATGCGCGACCAGGCCTATGGCCGCATCCTGATGACCGCCAGTTCCACCGGCCTCTACGGCAATTTCGGCCAGGCCAATTACGGCGCCGCCAAGCTCGGCCTCGCCGGCTTCGCCAAGACGCTCGCGCTGGAGGGCGCCAAATACAATGTCCGAGTCAACACGATCGCGCCGACCGCGGCGACGCGGATGACCGAGGACATCTTCCCGCCGGAGCTGCTGGAGCGCTTCCAGCCCGAGCAGGTCGCGCCCGCCGCCTTGTTCCTCGTCTCCGAGGACGCGCCGACCAACGTCATTCTCGGCGCCGGCGCCGGCGTCGTCCAGGCCGCCTATGTCACGCTCACCCGCGGCGCGGTGCTGGCCGAGCCGACCCCCGAGGCGGTGGCCGCGCAATATGCCGAGATCACCGACCGGGCGGGCGAGACCGTCCCCCAGTCCGGCGCCGAACAGGCGATGACGATCATGCAGCGCCTGCAGGGCCAGTAACCGCCCGGAAACCGGACGCTCCTCCCCGTCAGCCGCGTTGACCGACCCGCATAGTCGTGTGAAACAGGTGCCCTGGATGTGAACCAAAGGGGGAGGACGTCCGAATGTATAGCCACAGCGATATCGAAGAAGCGGTAGCGAGCGGCGCGCTCACCGCCGACCAGGCCGCGAGCCTGCGCAATTTCGTCGCCAGACGCACCGGCACGCCGACCGCGGACGAGGAACATGTCCGCTGGCTGCAGGGGTTCAACGACTATTACGTCTTTGCCTCGTCGATCGTCCTGATCATCGGACTCGGCTGGCTGGGCAGCAAGATCGAGGTCGGCAGAGGGCCGTCCTTCTTCATCCCGCTGCTCATCGGCCTGGCCAGCTGGGGCCTGTCCGAATATTTCGTGGCGAAGAAGCGGCTGGCCCTGACCGGGATCACCCTCGCCTTCGTGCTGGTCTACAGCACCTATTTCACGGTGATGCTGCTCGCCGCCCAGGCGCTCGGCTCCAGCAGCGGCCCGGAGACGGGCAAGATCGTCAGCATGATCAGCGCCCTGGTCGCGGCCGGGGTCGCCTTCATGCACTGGAAGAGGTTCGACGAGCCCGTCGCCATCTCGCTCATCGCGGGCGCCGGCGCCATCGCCCTGATGTCGCTGCTCAGCCTGGTCGCGTCGAACGATCCGGAAGGCACCGTCGCCTTCCTGGTGCTGACCCTGATCGGTCTCGGCACTCTCTTCTACGCCCAGATCTGGGAGGCGCGCGACATCCACCGCACCAGCCGCAAGGCCGACATCGCCTTCTGGCTGCACATGACCGCGGCTTGGGAGACCCTGATCGGCCTGTCCGGCCTGATCGGCCTGACCCAGGGTTACATTTCCCAGGGCGCGGCGATCGGCGCGATCGTCCTGTTCATCGTGGCGGTGCTCGCCGGCCTCGTATTCGACCGGCGCGTCTGGGTGCTGGGCGCCGCCTGGCCGTTCGGCGCCGGCCTCTACACCCTGATCCGCGGCGACCGGGGCGGCTATTCGCCTTATGGCGGCGGCTATGGCGACTATGGCAGCTCCTATGGCGGCTATTCGCCCTACGGCATGGGCGGCGGCAGCTCGACGGACAGCATCATGCTGACCGTGCTGATCGTCGGCGTGATCCTGGTCGTGCTCGGCATGTTCTGGACGCAGATCCGCGGCGCGCTGGGCGGCCTCGCCGCGCCGCTCGCCGGCAAGGTCCCGCCGACCAGCCACACGCAGAACGAAGGCCAGACCTTCGAATAAGCCTGCCTGCCGGAGGGGCCGCCCGCGCGGCGGCCCCTCCGGTCGCTTTCCCGCCGCCCGGCGTCGCAAGAGGCGACCGGCACGGTTGACCGCGCCGCCGCGCCCGTGAAAAGCAGGGCGATGATCGGCACCATCCTGAGCTTCGACTCCGAAACCGGCGGCGTGCTGCGCGGCGAGGACGGCCGGCGCTACACGATCGCCGCCGCGGCGTGGAGCGGCGACTCGCCGCCGAAAGCGGGCGACCGGGTCGATTTCGATGCCGAGGGCGATATGGCCGTGGCCGTCTACGCCCTGCCCGACGACATCATCGCCGCGCCCGGGCCGTTTCTCGCCGACCGGCCGGGCCTTCCCATCGCCCTTTTGCTCCTGATCGCCTGCTTCCTGCCGTTCCTGACGCTCGGCCCGATCACCGCCAATCTGTTCAACGTGGTCAGCACCGCCTCGTCGCTCGGCCGCTACGCGCCGGTGAACGTGAATATGGAAACGGGCCTCTGGCTGTTCCACTTCCTCTATGTCGTGCCCGCTCTGGCCGTGACCCTGATCCTGCTCGAATGGCGCGGCCTCGCCGGGCGCTGGACCAGGATCGGGATCGGGCTCGTCGGCCTGCTCGGCCCCGTCGCCATCGCGCTCGGCGCCCGCGCCCTGTTCACCGCGACGACGGCGCCGCAGGGCAGGCTCGCCGCCCGGCTGCTGCGCAAGGCGCGCGAATATCTCGCGCCGGACCTGTTCGTGCCGCAGATCGGCGCGGGCTGGATCGCGATCGCGGTGCTCAGCCTCGCGCTGATCCTGGCCGGACTCTTCTGGTCGTCGCCCGCCGCGGCGAAAAAGAGCTAACCGGCCACCACCTTCAGCAGCCGGCGCTCCAGCGGCGCCAGCACCGGGCCGAGTTCATGGCCGCGCTTCAGCACCTGCCCGTTCTCGCCGATCAGCGCCCACATGCCTTGGCGGCTGCGCAAGGCCGGGCGCTTTTCGATCTTCACCTCGGGATTTTCGGCGGTGCGGCGGAAGGCCCAGAAGGCGGCCGCGTCCGGCCCGAAGGCGATCGCATAATCCTTCCACAGGCCGGCGGCGACCATGCGGCCATAGAGATCGACGATCCGGTTGAGCTCGAAACGGGTGAAACCGGTCTGCTGCTGTTGTCCTCCCGCATCCTTCTGCGGAAATGGGAGGACCGTGCCCATCAGGCCCGGTCTCCGCTGCTTGCGCGCCGGCGGGGCTTGGCGGGCTGCTCCTTCGCCTGTGCGCGCTCCTCGACCAACTCCGCGATCCGCGCCCTGAGCTGCTCCAGCTCGCACTGCAGGATTTCCAGCTTCTGCGTCGCCGGATCGAACATCTGCGTGCAGGGCGTGCCGTAGGGCAGGAAGCTGGACGAGCTCTGCTCGGCATCGACCAGGGTGGAGCGGGCCGGAATGCCGACCATGGTCGCGCCCGGCGGCACGTCCCGAGTCACCACGCTGTTCGCGCCGATCCGGGCCTTGGCGCCGACCGTGATCGGGCCGAGCACATTGGCGCCGGAGCCGATGATCGCGCCGTCCTCGATGGTCGGGTGGCGCTTGCCGGCCTCGCCGTTGGTGGGGTTGGTGCCGCCCAGCGTCACCTGCTGGTAGATGGTGACGTCGTCGCCGATCTGCGCGGTCTCGCCGATCACCACGAAGCCGTGGTCGATGAAGAAATTCCTGCCGATCCTGGCGCCCGGATGGATGTCGATCGCGGTCAGGAAGCGGGACCAGTGATTCACCAGGCGGGCGAGGAAGAAGAGCTTCCCCTCGAACAGCCAGTGGGCGATGCGGTGATAGAAGAGCGCCCAGACGCCGGGATAGAGCAAAATCTCCCAGCGGGAGCGCGGCGCCGGATCGCGTGCCTTGATCGAGTCGAGATAGGCTAACAAGCCGAAGGACATAAAAGGTGCGCGCTCTTCCGTTACGGAGCAGAGATAAGCCCGTGTCGCGGATATTGCTAGAGCATGGATTAAACTCGCGCCGGCGCTTCGCCCGCCCGGCTCAGTAGAGCAGCTCGCGCAATCGCCGCGCGCCGGCCCGGCTGGTCTGCAGGCTGTCGCCGTTGTGGAGCAGCACGGTGAGCCGGCCGTTGCCCGCCGGCTCCGCCCGTTCCAGCCGCGCGAGATTGATGATCGCCGAGCGGTGGATGCGGATGAAGCGCGCCGGATCGAGCCGCCGCTCGAACTCGCCCAGGCTGAGCCGCGCCAGATGCCGCCCGTGCGCGGTCGCGACCTCGGAATAATCCTGGGCGCCGCTGATCGAGACGATGTCGGCGACGTCCACCGGCGCGATCGCGTCGCCGATCCGGGTCAGATAGCGCTCCAGCGGCGGCGGCGCATTGCCCTCGCCGCGCGCGGCGCCGACGGCCGCGAACGCCCTTGCATAGGCGATGCCGGCGACCGCCGCGTAGAGCACCAGCCCCTGGAACATCTGCCAGCCGAGCCCGAGCCCGGAAAAGCCGATGATCTCCAGCCGCCCGCCCTCGAGCGCGCGCTGCAGCGCCTGCAGCACCAGGATCCCGCCATACCAGCAGAAAGCGAACAACGGCGCCGCCGCGGCGAGCAAGGCCGCCTGCAGCCGCGTCGGACGGCCGAGCAGGCGGGCGCGGACCAGCCAGTCGATGCCCGGCGTCAGCGCCAGCAGCGGCAGCACGTTGACTGCGGCGTCGACCACCGCCGCGCCGAGCCGCGCCGGCGAGGCGGCGATGAAGAGCAGCAGATAGGCGAGCCAGAGCAGCCCGATTCCCGCCAGCCAGACCGGTGCCGGCAGCAGGCGCCTGTCCATTAATCGTGCACCAAGTCCGTTCATCGCCCGTCACCCCGCTTCGCGGATTAATCCGTCGGCCCCGTGCGGCGCGTGCCACGCTCCGGCCGGTTCCACGGGAGGATTGTCCATGAGCTTTGTCCGCTTCGCAATCGTGCTTGCGACGATCTGCATTGCCGCCGCACCGGCCGCCGCCGCGACGTTGAGCGTCCGGCCGGTCTACCGCCCGGGCGAGACGGCCGACCTCATCGTCAACGGACTCAGGCCCGGCGAGCGGATCCGCATCCACAGCTGGCGCCGGTTCAGCCGCTCCGAGCGCGATCCCGCGACCGGGCAATGGAGCATGCGACTGCGCGTCATGCACGGCTGGGCGGACTTCCGCGCGGACCGGCGCGGCACGGTGGCGGTCGAGCGCGCGCGCCCGCTGGCGGGCACCTATCCGATGGCGGACGGGCTCGGCCTGTTCTGGTCGATGCGGCTTGCCGACGATCCGGTCGTGCGCGACGCCGCCACCGCCGCCGCGACCCCGGCGGAGACGGCGCTCGAGGAACGGCGCGTCGATTTCCGAGCGCAACGCGGCAATGGCGAGACGCTCGCCGCCGCCCTCGCCTTCGCGCCCATGCGGCCGGGCACCTTCCTCGCCCGCGTCCAGCGGCCCGGCCTGGTCGGCGTGTTCGCGGCGCCGCCGGGCGCGCGCGCCTTGCCGACCCTGATCTTCATGCACGGCAGCGAGGGCGCCGATGTCGGCCGCGCGCGCGAGGCCGCCCTCGGCTTCGCGGAGCAGGGCTTCACCACGCTCGCGCTCCTCTATCATCGCCGCCCCTGGCAGCAGGCGACCGAAGGCGTGGCGGACTTCCACACCAACACGCCGGTCGAGATGCTGCAGCAGGCGCGCGACTGGCTCGCCACCCGGCCGGAAGCGGACGCGGACCGGATCGGCCTGATCGGCAACAGCAAAGGCGCCGAATTCGCGATGGTGGGCGCCGCCACCTATGACTGGGTGCGCGCCGCGGTCGGCTGCGTGCCGAGCGACGTTGTCTGGGAGGGCGATACCGCCCATGCCCCGGCCGGCCAGGCGTCCTCGTGGAGCCGCGCGGACACGCCTTTGCCCTACGTCCCGCTCCATCCCTGGGTCGACGCGGACGGCGATTTCAGGCCCGACAATTTCTTCGACAATACCGAGCGCTACGTCCGCTCCCGCCGCGACCGTCCGCGCGAGGCCGCCGCCGCGCGCATCCCGGTGGAGCGCAGCCGGGCCCGGCTGCTGCTGCTCGGCGGCGACCGCGACGAAGTGTGGGCGTCGGGGGCGATGAGCCGCGCGATCGTCACGACGATGCGGCGGGCGGGCCGCGGCGGCCAGGCGGAGGCGCTGACCTTCCCGCGCGCCGGCCACCAGATCTGCGGTGACGGCACTTTTCCGGTCCACGCCTACGAGATCCAGTCCACGCGGCCGCGCGACAAGATTCTCACCGACGAGGGCCATGCCAATGCGATCGCCTTTCGCCGCAAGATCGCCTTCCTGCACGAAGCGCTGGCGCCGCGCCGATAGCGTTTGGCGCCGGCGCCCTTTTCGGGTTATGCCCGTCCTGTTCTGAGGTTGGCTGCACGAGGAACGAGGGCTTGAGACCGGTAAAGCGCACCTGGCTACGCAGGATCTCGCTGTGGCTGTCGCTTGCCATCGTGCTGACCTGCGCGCTCGGCTCCTTCGGTTCGCCCGCGCGCGCGACCAGCGGCTCCGCCTTCAACGCCTTCACCAGCGACGTCTCGCTCGGCCCCCAGCGCGCCTCGGCGCCCGAGAAGGACCGGCAGGAGCAGACGCCCGCGTCCGGCGGCACCGGTCAGGCGAAGGCCCTGCCCGCCGCGACGCTCATCCCCGCGGCGGCCTTGCCCGCGGCGATCCCGTCCGCTTCCGATCCCGCTCTTCCCCGGCCGGTATTTTCCATTGCCGGCGCCCTCGGCGCGCGCGGTCCGCCCCTTCCCTGACCCGCCGGCGGGCACGCCTCTCCTGACATCTCGAGCGTGCCCGTCTGGCCGGGCGCGGTCTCCTCGGAGCCGCGCACCGATGCTTGGACACAAGGGGAAGAGACATGAAGAACACCAGGAAATATTCCCGGCGTTCGTTCCTCGGCCGGGTGGCCGGGGGCGCGATCGCCGGCGGGGCCGCGCTGACCATCCTCGGCGAGTCGCCGGCCCTGGCGCAGGTCACCGACAGCGACACCGGCCGCTATGCCGATCCGGTCGGCCAGGGACGGGGGCGCGGGCGCAGCGGCTGCACCGACAGCGACACCGGCCGCTATTCGGATCCGGTCGGCAACGGCCGCTGCACCAGCCGCCGGCGCTCGGGCTGCACCGACAGCGACACCGGCCGCTACGCCGATCCGGCCAATAACGGGCGCTGCACCAATCGGGGGCGCTCCGGCATCACCGACCGGGACACCGGCCGCTATGCCGATCCGGTCAACAACGGCCGCGGCGGCGGGCGGCGGGGCCGCACCGGCCTGACCGACGGCGATTCCGGTTCCAACGCCGATCCCGCGGGCAATGGCCGCGGCCGGCGCCGGGGCTGCTCCGGCCAGACCGACAGCGACAGCGGCAATTGGGCCGACCCCGTCCGCTGCGGCCGGGGACGCCGCAACTACTGAGGCGCCCTGCGAGACAGGGGCGGAAAACCCGGTTGGTCCCTTGTTTTCCGTCCCTCCCATGCGCGCCGCCTCCCATACGGCGCGCATGGGACCCTCGCGGAGACCGCGTCTTTCCGGCCCCTTCCCCTCCGGCGGCGCCATGCTAGGATGCGCCAAAAGAGAATTGGAGAGGACGGGACCGATGCATCATGCGGACGTCGAGACCCTCGACGCGCGGCTGACCTGGTGGGTGCCGTCCGTGACCGCGCCGACGCGCGACTGGCCCGGGGCGCCCGGCTGCCGCCGCGGCGCGCGCTTCCTGATCGACGAAGCCAATCGCCGCCCCGCGCGGGACAATTATCCCTGCTTCGCCAGCCGCAGCGCCTGCCTGGAGTGGATCATGGCCCACCGCGCGGAGCTGGTCCGCACCGCGCCGGGCGCAAGCGTCGCCCCGGCCAATCTCGCCCGCTGGCTGCTCGGCCTGGCCTGAGGCTCAGCGGCCCGGCACGGGTACGCGCGCGATGTCGAGCCGCTGCACCTCGCCGAGCCGTCCGTTCCGCAGCCGCCCCTCGATCAGCTCGGTGCCGAGCAAGGCGAAGATGCGGCCGTCGGTGAAGATCGGCCGGGAATTGCCGTACCAGTCGGTGCAGGACACCTCGCAGCTATAACCCGGCACCGTGTGGTCGTTGGGGTCCGCCCGTTCCGGCATGCCGGTTTCCAGCCGCCCCGCTTCCGCCAGCGCCCCCGTCGGCGACAGGCGCAGGAAATCCATGTCGGACGGCCGGCTCCAATAGGAGCGGCGCTCGCCGTCGGCGGCAAGCGGCACCGTCGGCAGCGCCAGCAGCCCCGCGCCGTCGCGATCCACCAGGGCATTGAAGGCGTGGCTTCGGCCCTCGCTCTCGAACCGGCGCTCGAAGCTGTGGGTGGCGGCGACGCGCGGCGCGGCGCGGAGGTCGATCAGCGACAGGTCGAGGCCGGCGGTGTTGCTGCGGTAGCCGGTCAGCACGACATTCTCCCCCGCCTGTTCGGCGCGGATCACATTGTGCGGGACGCTGAGCACCTGCGCCGCTTCGGGCCGGTCGACCGGCACCACCCCGATCAAGGTTCGCCCGGACCGCTCGCCGTCCCGCAGGCGGCGCTCGCCCAGGCTTCCGTAGACGACATAGCGCTCGGTGAACCGGTCGGCGACCATGCCGGCCTCGGCGCCGAGCGACGGCAAGGCGGTATAGGCCTCGGGCCTCATTTCCCGCGCGACCTCGGAAAAGCTGGCAAGCGGCACGTCGAGAAAGGTGAAATGGGTCGGCGGCGCGCGTTCGACATATTCGCTGCCGCAGCGGACCGAGCCCCAATTCACCAGCAGCCGGAAATGCCCGCCGCGGGCCTGCATCGAAAATTGATCGAACGGAGCGCCCCGGACCGCGACGACGCCCGGGCGGCCGCCCCCGAACGGGATCCGGTAGATCTGCGTCGGCCAGACATCGGCGAGGGCGGGCCGCTCCCGGCCGCAGGCGGGATCCCCCGCCTGGGTCGCCTCGTCGGCAAGGTCGTCCGCGCCAGGCCCGGTGACCAGGAAAGCCTCGGCGGGCGAGACATAATAACGGTGCCAGGCGCCGCCGACGATCGCGGTCGTCCGGCACCTCAGCGCTTCGCCGGCACTGTCCGGGCCGAGCGGGCACAAAGTGAAGCTGTGGACGGTCGGCTCGAGCGTGGCGACGAGCGGGCGGTAGATGTCGGTCGCCGCGAACAGCGGCCGGCCCGCGGGCCGCGCGCGGTGCAGGCGCGCCGCCTCCACGTCGCTGTCCGGCTCGGGCACGGCCCCGCCGGGCCGCCAGCGCCGGATGAACGGCCAGGGGATCGGCCGGCCGGGATCGACCTCGTTCAGCGCCAGCGGCGTATAGATCAGCAGGTTCCCGTCGACGAGGCGGGTCGCATAGTTGCGCCGGTCATAATAATCGTTGGACGCGAGGAAGAAGGTGCCCTCGCGCGTGAAGCGCCCGGCCTCGTCAAGCCGGAAGACGGAGAGCTCCGACGCCCGCTCCGGATAGGAATAGCCGGTGACGACGATCCGGTCGCCGAACACCAGCATCTCGTCATACCAGACGCCCCGGGCGCGGTCGCGCGGCACCTGGCGATAGACGTTCATCCGGTCGGTGAGGCGAAGCGGGGCGCCCCGGCCCGCGCCCGTGTCGACGGCGAAGAGCCGGCCGTCCTGCAGGACGATCAGGAAGCGATCGATCTGCTTGACGATGTCCCCCTCGTCGACCCCGGCCTCCTGCACGTTGGTGATCGAGGCGTTGCGCGCGGGAACGCGCGAGCCGGTCACGACGACCTCCTGGCTGTCCGGATTCCCGCGGTGGCGGACACCTTCCCACCAGAGCCCCCGCGCCACGGCGGCGCGCCGGGCGGCGCGGAGGTAACGGCGGAATTCCGCTTCATCGGCGAACCGCTCCAGCCGGCCGGGGGTCCAGCGGGCGAGCGCGCGGTCGGCCGAGCGCCGCTCGACCGCGGCGCGTTCCGGCGGCAAATCGGGCGCATAATAAGGGGTGGCGCAGCCAGTTGCGACGAGCATCGCCGCCGTCACCGCCACCGCGCGAAGCTGCCGCATGATACCTCCCTTTCCGCCTCCGCAGGCTATTGAAAATGCACGTTCAGGCAAGCGCCCCTTGCCTTCCCTCGCGAGAGGATTAGCCTCCCGCCATGACCGATCTCGACAGCTTCATCGCCGGCCTGCCCAAGGCCGAACTGCACATGCATATCGAGGGGAGCCTGGAGCCCGAATTGATGTTCGCGCTGGCCGAGCGGAACGGGGTGGCGATCCCGTTCGACAGCGTCGAGGCGGTGCGGGCGGCCTACAGCTTCTCCAACCTGCAGGACTTTCTCGACATCTATTATCAGGGCGCGGACGTGCTCCGGACCGAGGCGGACTTCAAGGATCTCGCCACGGCCTATTTCGACCGGATCGCGGCCGACAACGTCGTCCATGCCGAGATCTTCTTCGATCCCCAGACCCATACCGACCGCGGCATCTCGTTCGACACGGTGATGCACGGCCTGCTCGCCGGCATGGCGGAGGCCGAGGCGACGCACGGCATCACCTCCAGGCTCATCCTCTGCTTCCTCCGCCATCTCGACGAGGACGCCGCCTTCGCCACGCTGGAGCAGGCCAGGCCCTGGCTCGACCGGATCGAGGCGGTCGGCCTGGACAGTTCGGAGCTCGGCCATCCGCCGAGCAAGTTCGCCCGGGTGTTCGAGGCGGCGGCGGCGCTCGGCCTCAAGCGGGTCGCCCATGCCGGCGAGGAAGGGCCGCCCGCTTATGTGCACGAGGCGCTGGACGTGCTGAAGATCGACCGGCTCGACCATGGCAATCGCAGCCTCGAGGACGACGCGCTGACCGCCCGGCTGGCGGCGGAGCGGATGACGCTCACCGTGTGCCCGCTCTCCAACGTGAAGCTCTGCAACGTTGCCTCGATCGACGCCCATCCGATCGACCGGATGCTGGAACTCGGCCTGCGCGCGACGATCAACTCGGACGACCCGGCCTATTTCGGCGGCTATATCAACGACAATTACCGCGCCGCCGCCGCCGGCCGGAACCTGGACCGGGCGCAGGTGGCGACGCTCGCGCGCAACTCCTTCCTCGGCGCCTTTCTCGACGAGGAGACGAGGGCCCGGCATCTCGCGCGGCTGGACGCCTATCTCGCCGCCAGCTGAGGCGGCCGCGACAGAGCGATGTTCAGCCGCTGCACCTCGTGGATCTGGCCGCCCCGGATCCGGCCCTCGATCAGTTCGGTCCCGGTCAGGCCGAATACCCGCCCGTCGGTGAAGATCGGCCGGCTGTTGCCGTACCAGTCGATGCACGACACCTCGCACGTATAGCCGGCGACGCCGCCGCTGCCCTCGTCGCTATAGTCGAACCGCCGCTCCAGCTCGCCGACCGGGCGCAGCCGGCCGCGCGTGTCAACGGTGAGATAGGAAAGGTCCGAAGCGCTGCTCCGCCAGGCCGCGCGGCTCGACCAGCCCTCGCGCACGATCGTCGGCAGGCCCATGACGCCGCTGCCGTCCGCCTCGATCAGGCTGTTGAAGGCGTGGCTTCGCCCCTCCGCCTCGAAGCGCTGGACGAGCTGCACCTGGTCCGCGATGCGCGGATTGCCGTCGAGATCGATCAGGGTCACGATCAGGCCGCGCTGGTTGCGATAGCCGGTGACGACGATGTCGCTGCCCGCCTGCTCGGCGCGGATCACCGTGTGGCGCACTGGAATCGCCCGCACCCCCGCCGGCCGGTCGACCGGCACGACATAGGCCGGCGGCATGCTGTTTTCGGCAAAGCCGCGGCTGCTCATGCCGACGCTGCCATAAACGAGATGCGTCTCGGTGAAACGGTTGGCGATATTGGCGGATTTCACGCCCGGCATGGCCGTGTAGCGGTCGCCGCCGACCTCGGCGAGCGTCGACGAGAAGCGGCGCAGGGGCAGATCGAGGAAGGCGAGCCGCGCTTCCGGCTGGCCGCCGCGGCAGGCGATCGCGCCGCCGCGCACCAGCGCCCGGAAATGGCCGTTGCGCGCATCGAGCGAGAATTGGTCCGGCGGCACGCCCCGCGTCGCGGCGACGAGCGGCGCCGCGCCGTCCACCGGCACCCGGAACAGCACCGCCCGCGCATAATCCTCCGCGGCATAAGCCGGCGGCGCCCCGCACGTCCCCGCCGCAGCGCCGACCTGGTTGGCGTCGTTCGTCCACAGATAGGCGTCCTGCTCGGTCACATACCATTGCGCCTGGCTCGGGCCGACAAAGGCGCTGCTTCGGCAGGCGAGTTCGCGGCCCGGCCCGACGTCGCCGAGCGGGCACACCGAAACGGTGTGGACGGTGGGCATGTCGCCGCCGTCCCGCACCGGCCGGTAGATCTGGCCCGCGTCGAACAGAGGCCGGCTGCGGCGGTCGGCGGCCAGCCGGTCCTCGCCGTCGACCCAGCGGCGCACCATCGGCCAGCGAAAGTTGGGCCGGGTCATCGCATGGACGGAGAAGGGCGTGTAGACGACGAGATTGTCGCCGACGAGCCGCGAGGCATAATTGGTCGAGCTGTAATAATCGTTGGACGACATGTAGAAGACGCCCTGCCGGCTCAGCCGGCCCGAGGCCATGTCGAGCCGGAAGACCGAAAGCTCGGTCGCCTGCTGCTGATAGGAATAGCCGGTGATGAGGACGCGGTCGCCGAAGACCAGCATCTCGTCATACCACATATGCTGGGCGCGATCGCGATAGACGTTCATCCGCTCGGCCAGCGCCAGCCGCCGGCCGCCCCGCGCCCTGGTGTCGATCACGAAGATCCGCCCGTCCTGCAGGACGAGCAGATAATGGCCGATCTGCTTGACGATATCGCCCTCGTCCACGCCCTGCATCTGGTTGTTGGTGATGTTGGCGTTGCTCGGGCGGGACGCGGGGGTCGAGGCGGCGCGGGCGGGCGAACTGCGCCCCTGCGCGGTCACGACTATGCTGTCCGCGCCGTCGTTCACCTCGCCCGGCGGCGCCGCGCAGGCGGGATCGCCGTCGGGGCAGATCGGCTCGACCGCGTCGGACTGGCCGGCCTGGGCGAACTGGATATGGCCGGACGAGGCCCACCACAGGCCGCGCGCGCGGCCGCTGGATAGCACCGCGCCGAGATAGCGGCGGAACTCCTCCTCGCTCCGGAAGCGGGTCAGCGTCGGGCTGGTGAAGGGGGCGAGCGCGGCTTCGGCCGCCGCCTTCTGCTCGGGGGTCATCGGGGCCCGTCCGCCATTGCCGACATATTGCGCCGTGGCCGGGACGGCGCCGGCCAGGCAGGCCGCCGCGATCGTCAGGTTGCGCCAGAAGCCCATCGCAGTCCTCCCTCGCACATCTGGCCGAAGGCTAGGACCGGCTCGCTGACGATTGCATGAACGGAATGAAGGGTCAGCGCCGCCGCCGCGCGCTTGCCGCCGCGATGTCGAGCCGGCGGGTCTCGCGGATCCCCCCGCTCTCCATCGCGCCCTCGATCAGCTCGGTGCCGGTCAGCGCGAAGATCCGGCCGCCGGTGAAGATCGGCCGGCTGTTGCCGTACCAGTCGATGCAGGAGACCTCGCAGCGATAGCCCTGGCCGGTGCGCTCGCCGCGCAGCAGGTCGCCCGCCGGCGCGAGCCGGCCGTCGGCGCCCAGCGAGACA
>Ga0335075_10001983_pt1 | contig 33222 bp, 36 predicted proteins | sample Lox_Sample_24_FD_206723 | JGI IMG/M metagenome (GOLD analysis project Ga0335075, IMG submission 206723) | Soil microbial communities from Loxahatchee National Wildlife Refuge, Florida, United States - Lox_Sample_2.4 | ecosystem: Environmental > Terrestrial > Soil > Wetlands | place: USA...
GCCCGTCCGCCGCGCCTTTCACCACCATGTCGGCCCAAAGCTTATAGACATCAGTGTCATAGGCGAAATTCATGGCGTCGGTGATCCAGGCGCCCGGCGGGCGCATGTTCACCTCCAGCGCAATGATCTTCTTGTCAGCGATCGTCTCGAACAGCTCGATGTGGAAGAACCGCTCGCGCGTCTCAAAGGCTTCGAGAATACGCCGGCCCGCCTCTTCGACCGCCGGCTCGATCACCGGCGCGGTGAAATAGGACATGTGACCGTCGCGATTGACGATCTCCATCACGGACTGGTCGTAGCGCGTCGACGAGGCGAACACGACCTTGCCCTCACGATCGACGACGCCGTCATAGGTGACGACGAGGCCGTCGACGAAATCCTGCATGACGAAGCTGACGTCGGCGGGTTTTGTGGCGAAGAAATTGTCGAGGTCGGCCTCATTGTTCAGCCGGTAGGTCATGGCAGCACCCGCCCCGGAATCCGGCTTCACCACGACCGGGTAGCCAACCCGCGAGAGGAAGTTGAGCACCTCCGACCGTTCCGACACTTTGTGCTCGGGCACGGTGGCGACGCCGCTCTTGCGGAAAAAAGCGCGCATGCGCGACTTGGATTTCAGGTTGCGGACAAAATCGAGCTTGGTGCCAAAGATATTGAAGTCGGTGCGCATCTGCGCCTCGAGCTCCAGCCAGTGCTCGTTGAGCGACTCGAAGCGATCGATCTTGCCCCATTGATGGGTGAAATGGCCGAGCGCGCGGAGCACCATATCCTGGTTCTCCATGTCGTCGACCCGGTAATATTCGCGAAGTGCGGCGCGAAGTTTTGGCGGCAGCGCGTCATAGGGCGCGTCGCCGATGCCGAGCACCCGCGCGCCGGCCGCCATGAGGCGATCGCAGAAATCCGCGCTGTTGGTGGGAAAGTGCGGTGAGAAGAAGACGAAATTCATAGCGGCCGCGTTCCCTCCCAAGACGCTGTGTTCAGTAGTTTTGCGTAGCTTGCGAAAGGGCGCAAGCACCCCCTCACCGTCACCGCTCCGCGGTGCCACCTCTCCCCCTGCCCGGGGGAGAGGAGAGCCGGCCGCGAACTTGGCGCCACTCCTCGCCCCCACGAATGTGGGGGAGAGGTGGCACGGCGAAGCCCGAACGCGGCGGCAAAGCCGCCGGAGGTGAGGGGGCGTGCACGATCGTTGCCACGGCGCGAACTTTCGCGGTGGCGAATGATGCCTCCAGGTTTCCGTTAGGCGGCTCATCAGGATGTGTCGTGGCCTTGCAGCGACAGCCACGCGAAGTGCTGGAGGTCGGCCAGCAAATCGTGCACCTCATGCTTTGGTTTCTTCAAACTGCCGGGCGCTCGGCCGGGTTTCAGCGGCGAGGAACGCCGGATGCAGCCGGCAGCGCGGCGGGCCTTCCAGCGGGCGAAGCGCTGAGCGTAGACGGGCAGATTGTCGAGCACGTCACCGACCGCCTGAAGGCGGAAGCCAAGGCGTGTCGCATCGAGCGGCTCGTAATATTCGAACGGCCTGACTGCGGGCGCCGGGCGGTACCGGCGCCGCCGGCGGAATCTGCTTAGCGGATCGGCGAGCGGCAGACGGCGAAAGCCCGACTTCGTTGGCGCTTTAACGTCGCCGCCTGTCATCAGCGCGCGGAACTGCGCTTCGGTCATGCCGCGGGGCAAAACGATGCCGGAGCGGGTGCTGCCCTTCTTCACGAAGGAGGTTTTCGGCTTGGGCCGCGGCGGTCGGGGCTTCGGTAAAGTCACGACCAAACCCCGCGCGGCGATGATGATCAGCCGCCGCGCAGCGGACTCGGCGGGCCTCAGCAGTCGCAGCACCGCGCGGTGGATATGGCGCGGCAGATGTGTGCGGGTCTCGGAGAGACCGGCCATGGCGACCAGCGCGGCGAGGATGCCGACGAGCATCTCCCGGTTCTTCGTGACCACCACGTTCCAATCCATCGCCGCCTCCTTTCTCTCGCGCAGGCGGGGGCATTATCGGGCGAGCCGGCAGGGGCGTGGACAGATTCGGGGAAAATATTCCTGACACCTGCTGACAGAAGTCGAGCGTGCGGACATTGGCTCCCTTAATCTCCGCATATCTTGCGAAGAATAGGTCCCTTATTCTCCGCAAGATGTGCGGAGATTGTCGTTGGTGCGCGGTCAGGTGCGACTTGCCTTATCCCTCGCAAGAGGGAGATCGGTCGCGCTTCAGCGCCGTTTTTCTCGACTGCCAGGCTCCAACCCATTGCCGCCGCCTGATTAGGCGGCGGAATGTCGCCTGCTCAGGGAGGGTGCATAGATTCGGAAGGATTGCTGCCAGACCCTGACAAAAGCATCGTCTGAAAACTAACCAGATTGGCTGATTAAAGCCGATCTCCAGCTTTGGCTTGGCTCGTGTGCTTATGGCGCAGCGATTGACATAGTTGCCTCATCGACCTAATTACGCGTTAGTGGAGACTAACGCGAATAGCTGGACGGCCCTGGGCGATCCTACCAGGCGCACGATCTTTGAATTGCTGGTCGAGCAGCCTTGTTCGGTCAGCGAGTTGGCGAGTTCTTTGCCCGTAACCCGGCCGGCCGTTTCGCAGCACCTGAAGGTCCTTAAGGATGCTGGCCTCGTGGCTGACACCCGGGCCGGCAAGCAACGCATTTACCGGGTTGATCCCGATGGGTTGGCAAGAATGCGCGCCGAACTCGACCGGTTCTGGAGCAAGACCTTGGCAAACTACAAATTGGCCGTCGAACGGTCATCGAAGGAGTAGACATGAACACTCGAACAGCACCTGCTTCTGTGAAGCACTCGATCGTGGTTGAAGCTCCCATAGAGCGCGCTTTCAAAGTGTTTACCGAGGAGTTCGACAGCATCAAGCCGCGCGACCACAATTTGCTTCGCGTGCCAATCGCCGAGACGGTTTTCGAGCGCCGGGTCGGTGGCCATGTCTATGACCGCGGCACCGATGGCAGCGAGTGCCGATGGGCGCGCGTGCTGGCCTACGATCCGCCCCATCGCCTGCTGCTCAGTTGGGATATCAGCCCCCGGTGGCAGATCGAGACCGATCCGAACAGGGCCAGCGAGTGGGAGGTCCGTTTCACAGCAGAGACGGAAAGCCGGACACGGGTCGAAATCGAACATCGGAAGCTCGAACGTCACGGCGAAGGCTGGAAAGGGGTCCGCGACGGCGTCGATCGAGGCTGGCCGGTATACCTCGAGCGTTTCGAAGGCCTGTTCTCCCGCTAGTCGGAACGACGATCTGAGAGTGTCCCGTCCACTTCAATTGTGAGGTCGATATGGAAGCCTATTGGTCAAGCATCGCCGGAGTGCTGGCGCTCTGCCTGGTGTCAGTCCTGCTCGCCGTCTTCTCGGGCTCATCAAAAGGCCGTGCGGGAGCGCTGTCCGGTCCGGTAGTTCCAGCGGACGACGATAATCTGCTCTACAGGATCGACCGAGTTCACATGAACTCGGTCGAGGCGCTGGCGCCCTTCGTCGTGCCTGCCGTGCTGGCGATGATGGTCGGCGTGGGGTCGACCACGCTGGCGACGCTTGTCTGGTTGCATGTGGCGATCCGTCTGGCTCACCTGGCGGTCTACTTACGCGGCGGCGATGCCGCGAAGGGAGGAAGTGTGAGAACGATCCTGTACGTCTCGGGAGCGCTTGTTACGGCCGCACTGATCGTCGTGACAGGCATTACTGCCATCTAGGGCTTACGCTGGAACACACTGAACTGAAACGCCTGAGTCGATCCCCACGGCGTCGTGTGCAGATGCCGGCGTTCATCCACAAGCTCGAAGCTTGATCCAACTACATTGGCAAGTGTCGCCGGGTCATACCTTACGACCTCCAGCCCGCTGCATCGCTCAGGCCCATCGAGGGCGAAGGTGGCAATAATCGCCGTGCCTCGTGGTTTGACTGCGGTGGCAAGCCGTTCGACATAGGCCGCGCGGTCCGATGGCAGCGTCAGGAAATGGAAAGCCGCGCGATCGTGCCAGACATCGAACTGCCGCGACGGTTGCCACGTCCTGACATCAGACGCGATCCACTCGACGCTACTTCCGGGAGCGCCAAGACGCTGACGTGCCGCCTCCAGCGCACTCTCAGCAAGATCGAGAACGGCCATGTCCCATCCACGCGCCAAACCGGCATCAACGAGTCTGGAGGCGCCACCACCGACATCGACAACAGACGGGCGGTCAAGGCCAAGGCTGGCGATCAGATCGACAGACAATTCCGGGCTTTCTTCGAACCAACTGACGCCTCGCTCGCCCTTGTTTTTGTAAGCCGTGTTCCAATGTTGCGACAGGTCGTTGCTCATCGCTCCAGACTAGTTCGTATGATCAGCCGTGAGAAGTGTACGGTCGGTCTGCTCACTGGGATGCAGTCCCACACTCAGTGTCGGCCGTGGTCAATGTCCTTGTGGGCCAAAAACCACCCCCTTTCCCTTGACTCTCACGCCTTCCTGCCGTAGTCAGCGCGCGCATCCGGCGTGGGGACCCCTCCGCGCCGGTTGTTCTTTGAACCCAACCGACTGACAAAAAGACGGCCGGACCTGCGTTTGCGGGCCCTCCAGAGCCGGACGAACAAAGCGAAAGGCTAAAAAATGTTCGCAGTCATCAAAACCGGCGGCAAGCAGTATCGCGTTGCCGCAAACGACGTTCTCAAGGTCGACCGCCTGGTCGGCGAGATCGGCGATATCGTACAATTCGCAGAAGTCATGGCCGTCGGCGGCGACAAGCCTTCGATCGGCGCGCCGCTGGTTTCGGGCGCGCTTGTCACGGCGGAAGTCGTGGACCAGGGCCGCGCCCGCAAGGTCATCGCCTTCAAGAAGCGCCGCCGGCAGAACTCCCGCCGTGCGCGCGGCCATCGTCAGTATGAGACGACGATCCGCATCGACGAGATTTTGACGGACGGCGCCAAGCCTTCCGCGAAGAAGGCTGCGAAGCCGGCCGCCAAGACCAAGGCGACCGAGAAGGAAGAGGCTCCGAAGGCCGAGGCGAGGCCGTTGTTGGCTCCCGAGGAAGCCAAGCCTGCCGCGAAGGCCACGGCAGAAGGCGTCAAGGACGACATTTCGCTGATCGGCGGTGTCGGCCCGGTGCTGAAGAAGAAACTCGAGGAAGCCGGCTACGGCTCGCTCTCCGCGATCGCGGCGCTCAAATCCGACGACATCGCCAAGCTGGACGAAGAGTTGAAGCTCGGCGGCCGCATCGAGCGCGACGAATGGGTTGAGCAGGCCAAGGAACTCCTGGCTGGCAAGCCGCCGCGCGCCAAGGCCGACAAGGAAGCTGCCGCTTCCAAGTCGAAGAAGTAACGGTTATATACGGAATCAAGGAGCACACCCATGGCACATAAAAAGGCTGGCGGTTCATCGCGCAACGGTCGCGATTCCGCAGGACGCCGCCTCGGCGTGAAGAAGTTCGGCGGCGAGAAGGTTCTCGCCGGCAACATCATTATTCGTCAGCGCGGCACGCAATGGCATGCCGGGTCGAACGTTGGCATGGGCAAGGATCACACCCTTTTCGCCCTCGAAGCAGGCGCAGTCGCCTTCCAGAAAAAAGCCAACGGCCGAACCTACGTGTCGGTAAACCCGATGCAGGAAGCCGCGGAGTAGCCGGTACCGCGTAAAACCACCGGCTCCCATCTCGGGGACCGGTGTCTGGCAAAGCCAGAAAAGGATCAGGGGAGATGGGAACCGCCCAATCTCCCTTTTTCTTTGCCTGGAGGATGCCCAAAATGGTTGCCGAGAAGGAAGACGCCGAAGACGAGAGTCTGCGGATCGACATAGCCGAGCTGATCACCGAGCGGCTCGTCATGCGCCCGCCGCGCGAGGCCGACATCCCCGCCATGGTGGAACTCGCCAACAACCGCCGCATCGCCGAGATGCTGGCGCGGCTGCCGCACCCTTACACCGAGACCGACGCGCGCAACTTCATCGCACTGGTGGCCGGACAGCCGCTGTCGGGCGCGGCCTTTGCGCTGACCGACAAGCACACCGGCGCCTTCATCGGCGGCGCCGGGCTGAACGCCACGCCGCGCGGGCTGGAACTCGGCTACTGGATCGGCGAGCCTTACTGGAGCAAGGGCTACGCCACCGAGGCCGCGCACGCACTGGTCGATCTGGCGTTTCGCGCGACGAACATTCAGGTGCTGCACGTGTCGTGCCGGGTCATCAACCCGGCGTCGCGCCGCGTGATCCACAAATGCGGCTTCCAGTATGCCGGGCAGGGCATGATGGACTCGGCTGTGGCCGGCAAGGTGCCGGTCGAGCGCTACAGGCTCGACCGCAAGACCTGGCAGAGCCTCAGGAGCTGGGCGCGGCTGTAAGGTTGCGCTCAGCGATGACGGGTCAGGCGCTACTGCGCCTGACCGAGGATCGCCGTCTCCCACTGCGCGGCGAAACCGCTCGCCTTCTCCTCGTCGGTCCAGACGACCGGCGCGCACTGGGCGATCGACCGGCACTCGCCGGCGAGACACAGATCGGCCCGCTTGTCGGCGAATGTGACCGAGCCCTCGCCCTGCATCTCCAGCCCTTGCGCCGGCGCTTCGGCGAAGACCTGGCAGCTCGTTTCGCTGGCGCAGCGCAGATGCATCGTGGCGCGCGGCGGCTCGCCGCCGCCCCACCCTTCGAAGAAGACGATCAGGCCATCGGCGCCGACACGGATCGGCATGGTCACGCAGACATCGCGGATGATCTCGGGCGGCAATGGCTGTTCGGGTGAACCGAAATCCGCGAACCAGACGCCCGCAGCGCTCTCAGGCAGCGAACCGGGCGCGAGCCGCGTCCAGGCAAGCCCGGTCGGCCCGCCGATCGATATGATGCGGCTGCCGTCCGGCGTGAAGGCAGCGGCATCGACGCTGCCGCTGCTGTGCGCTCGCTCCAGCACGGTAACGGCTTCACCGCTCGCGGCATCCCAGACGCGGATGCTGCCATCGCTCGACGCTGTGACGATGCGCGTGCCGTCGGGACTGAAGTTCGCATCGTTGACCTCGTATTCGTGGCCTTTCAGCACGAGCGTCTCGCGGCCGAGCGCGGCGTCGAAAATATGCGCCTGGTTGGCCGCACCTGTGACGACCAATTTGCCGTCGGCGCTGAAGGCGGCCGAAAAGACCTCCGCCGGATGCCGCAGCACCAGCGTTGCGATGCCTTTCGCGGCGTCGAAGATGCGCGCCGTGCCGTCGCCGGAGGCGGTGACGATCCGCGTGCCGTCGGCGCTGAAGCGCGCCTCGTGGACCGCTTTCGTGTGGCCGGCGAGGTCGGCAACCTTGCGCCCGTCAGCCGCGTCCCAAAAGCGCACTGCGCCGTCGAAATCAGCGGTGACGACACGCGTGCCGTCGGGGCTGAAAGTGGCAGACCTGATCGTCTGCGCATGCTCCAGCACTGCGATTTCCGTGGCCGTCGCGACATCCCAGAGCCAGACTTTTGTGTCGCCGACCGCGCTCGCGATGCGCGACCCGTCCGGGCTGAACTCCATGAAGAAGATCGGCCTCTCATGCTTGAGCGTGGCGATCTCCGTGCCGCTCGCGACATCCCAGACGCGCAGCATGTTGTCGCGCGAGGCGGTCGCGAGGCGCGAGCCGTCCGCGCTGAGCGCGACGAAGTTGATGTACTCGTCATCTTCGGCTTTGGCCGAGGGCACGGCGATCGATTTGATGACATTGCCGGCCGTCTCGCAGACATGCACGGTGCGGTCATCGCTACCGATCGCGACCCGCGCGCCGTCCTCGCTGAAGGCGGTCGCCGAGGTCATGCTGATATAGTCGAAGGGGTGGTTCGGCAGCTTGCACAGCGAAAACTTCGCCATGCCGTAGATTTCCTCGGCAGCAAGCGCGCCGCCCGAGATGCCCGCGCTCGACACGGCAAAAGCGGCCAGCGCCGCCAGCCTCAGGAATCGTCCCAGGAATCGCATCCGCCGCTCCCAAATTCGTCGCGATGCCGCCAGCTCGAAACAAGCCATGGCCTTCGCGGGCCGAAATTACCCAACGGCAGAAAGATTGTGAACGGGTGTGGCGGTTTGGAGGCGGCCGCTCCCGGCTCGCTTACGCCAGTTCGAACCAGACCGGCTGATGGTCGGAGCCGGCGGCATCACCGTCGATCCAGGCGCTCTTCACACGAGACGCGAGCGAAGCGGAGACGAATGCATAGTCGATCCGGCCATACTTGCTGGGGTCGTTCGGATCGCGCCAGGTGACGCTTCCTTCCGGCGGCTCGCCGACAAGGCGCGACACGTCGACGGGATCGTGCGCGACGAGTCTGCGGCCGAACACCGAATCCGGCGCACCGACCATCAGCTCGTAGTCCTCGCGGCCGGGCCGCATGTTGAAGTCGCCCATCAGCACGAACTCTTCCGGGCAAGGCAGTTCCGGCAGGTCGAACTCGACCGCGCCGGTGACGCCGCCGCCCTCCAGAGGATAGGCGAGCACGCGCTCCTTGAGGTGGCGGATCTGCATCATCCGCTCCGCATGGCTGATATGGTCGAGATGCACCGAATAGAAGCGGATTGGGCCGAGCGGCGTCGGGATCAGCCCTTCGAGCGCGCTGCGCTGCAGGTTGATGCGGTCATAGGTGCGGCTGCGCGGCAGGAGCAGGTTGCGCGATGAGTGGATCGGCCAGCGCGACAGAAGCATGTTGCCGAACTGGAAGCGCTTGTTGGCCGGCCTGCCATTCGCGTCCCGCTCGCCCAGGTCGAGATCCATCGCCGGGCCGAACACATAGAAATGGTCGGGAAACGCTTCGACAAGTGCTGTCACCATATCGACGCCGGCATTGCGGAAGAAATTGCGCGTCACTTCCTGCAGGCCGATGATGTCGGCGCCCTGGAGTGCGTCGACGATGCGCGCGAGGTCATATTTGCCGTCGCGGCCGATGCCGTACTGGATATTGTAGCTGACGCACTTCATACGGCCTTCCTCTCGATACCCGCCCTCATGGGCTAGAGCATGGCCGCAGCCGCGCCAAGAACCATTTTTGGGTGAATTCCGCATGGCGTCCGTTCGGGCAACCGTCGGAACATTCCAAATTTTGGGCCTTGGACCAAATTTCCTTTCTTTTTCTTCGATCGCTAAATCTGCTAACCGCTATTCCAGCGTAAGCGGATGTCAGTGGAGTGCAGACGATGGCGGTGAAGTCGGCGAAGGTGCAAGCCCGGAGCGCCACCGCGGCCCTCTGTACGGTCTCGAACGATCGCGGCAAGATCATCGAGGCTGTGTTCTCCCCCAATGCGCCAGGGTTCACGCCCCTGGAAATTCAGGCCGCGGCGCTGGCCGCGTGCATTGCATCGAGCGTGCGCATCGCAGCGCGCAATCTCGACATCGGCGCGCTCGGGGACGTCGACGTAGACGTCGAAGCGATCAAGGCCGAGGACGAGCCATCGCGGCTCGGCCGGTTCGAGGCGGTCGTTCGCTTCGGCGACGCTCTCGCTGACGACGTCAAGGACCGGCTCGTTCACGCGGCAGAGAACATCTGCACGATCAGCAACACTTTGCGCGCGGGCGACACGATCGTCGCCGGCCGGCGCGCCTGACAGGACAACAAGGAGAGATTTTCATGCGTCGATTGCTCTTTACCCTCGCGCTTACGGTTACGGCTGTGCCCGCCAGCGCCTTCACCGTCGAAGACTGGCTGACCCAGAAGGCGCCGGAAGCGCAACCGAAGGTCGAGTACAGCGGCGATGCGGTATCGCTGAAGTTCTCGTCGCCCAATCCCGCAGCCTCGCTGGTTCCCGCGGTCTGGACGAAAGGCTTCGCCTGGCTGAAGGAAGCGACCGGCGGCAAGCTGACGATCGAAGAGTTCCACGGCGGTACGCTGCACGCGGCGCCTGACGGCTGGCGCGCCGTGCGCAACCGCGTCAGCGACTACGCCACCTGCTACACCTCGTTCGAGGCGAGCGGCTTCCCGCTGCACAAGGCATTCGAACTGCCCTTCGTCACGCCAAGCAATCCTGTTGTCGCGACCCGCATCATCCAGGAGCTCGCGCCGAAATATTTCGTGCCGGAATGGGAAGCCCGTGACGTGCACTACGGCTACACGGTCATTGCCGGCGTTTCGGACATCATGAGCAACAAGCCGATCCGTACGCCTGCGGACCTCAAGGGACTGCGCGTCATCGCCCAGGGCTTCCCGCCGGAGGCGGCAGCGGCGCTCGGCATAACCACGCTGAACATCCCCTTCCCTGAAATCTACACGGCGTTCCAGCAGGGCATCGCCGACGCGGTGATCTGGGTCGATCCGGGGTTCGTGCCGTACAAGATCTACGAGCTGGCGAAGTTCCACACCAGCCTCGGACTGACCGCGCAGCACATCGATACCTGCATCAATCGTGAAGCGTACGCAGGTCTTCCGGCGGAACTGAAGCCGGTGTTCACGCAGTTCCAGCAGAACATCGCCCATGCGGTGAGCCAGCGGCTCGGCGTAGAGTTTCGCGAGCAGGCGCTGAAGACCTACAAGGACAACGGCGTCGAGCTGATCACGCTCAACGACGACGAGAAGAAGGCGTGGCGCGACGCGCTGCAGCCCGTGCTCGACGAGTGGATCAAGGCGCGCGAGGCCGAAGGCGTCCCGGCCAAGGAGCTGATCGACGACATTCGCCGCCTCGAAGCGCAGTATGGCGATGCCAGCGCGGAACAGATCTTTGAGGTCACCGTGAAGACGCCCGTGCAGGGGCTGCTGCCGGCACAATAGGTCGAGCCATGCGGCGCTTCATCGCCTTCTTCGAAGGCTGGGTGGTCTATATCGTCCTGCCGGCACTGGCTTTGCTGGTGACGGCGGACGTCATTCTCCGCTACGTGCTCAACCTGCCGCTGCAATGGGGCAACGACGTCAAGGAACTGCTGCTGCTCCTTGTCGTTGTCGCCGGCCTGCCGGGCGTCAGCCATGACGATCAGCACATCCGCGTCGGACTGCTGGATAATGTGCTCCCGCGGCGGGTGTACCGCGCCTGGAGCACTGTCCGACACATTCTGACGGCGCTGGTCGCCGCGGTGATCGCCTATGCCGTCACCGACCTCGCCTTCGACATGGCGCGTTACGGCGACGGCGCGGAAATGATTGCCATCCCCTTCTGGCCGTTCGCCGCGTTTGTCGCCGCGGCCGCCGCGCTCTCGGCCGTCGCCGAACTGCTGCGCGCCATCACTCCGCACAAAAAACCGGCAACCGATTTTTCCGCAAAGGACGGCTGATGGAGCCGCTGACGCTCGGTATCATCGTGATGAGCATTATGCTCATCGTCGTCGTTCTCGGCATGCCGGTCGCCTACGCGCTGCTCGGCGCCGGCGCGATCGGCTACGCGATCCTGTCGGGTCCGTCGCAGGCGCTGACGCAGATCGGCATCGCGCTGTGGGACAACGGCACGAACTTCCTGTTCATCACCGTGCCGATGTTCATCCTGATGGGGCAATTGATCTTCCATGCCGGGCTGGCCGAGGACATCTTCACGCTCGCGCAGCGGGCGACGCGGCGGCTGCCCGGCGGTCTCGGCGTATCGACGGTGCTCGCCTCGGCGGGCTTCGGCGCGGTGACCGGCTCCAGCGTCGCGGCCGTCGCCACCATGGGCAACATCGCCGTGCCGCAGATGATCAAACGCGGCTACACCGAACGGCTTGCGAGCGCCACGGTTGCCAGCGCCGCGACGCTTGCGATCATCATTCCGCCCAGCGTGCCGCTGGTGATCTACGGCGTGTGGAGCGAGACGTCGATCGGCGCGCTGTTCATCGCCGGCATCGTGCCGGGCATCATCCTGACTTTATTCTACGCGGTCACCGTGATGGTGCAGCGCAGCCAGTATCCCGCGGCGTCGATCGTGGCAGCGAAGGTCGAGGACGAGCATCGCCGTCCGTTGTCCGACCTCGCCGTCGGCCTCGTATCGATCGTCGTCATTTTCATTGTCGTCATCGGCGGCATCTATGCCGGCGCCTTCACGCCGACCGAAGCCTCCGGCGTCGGCGTGGCCGGCGTGTTCATCATCGCGATCATCAGCCGCCGCATGACGCTCGCAGCGCTCCGCGCGGCGCTGAAAGAGACGGTGCGCACGTCGGCCGCCATCTTCATGATCCTGACGGGCGGCATCGTGCTGTCGCGATTTCTGGTGCAGACGCGGCTCACCGACGCGGTCGTTGGCCTGATCTCGGATCTGAACGCGCCGCCGCCGGTGATCCTGCTCGCGCTCGCGGCGCTGTATCTGTTCCTCGGCGCGATCATGGACACGTTCGGCATGCTTATCCTGACGCTGCCGCTGGTGCTGCCGATCACCATCGCGATCGGTTACGACCCGATCTGGACGGGGATCTATCTCACTGTCCTGATGGAAGTGGCGATGCTGACACCGCCGATCGGCCTCAACGTCTTCGTGCTGGAGCGGGTTACCGGCATTCCGGCGCAACGCATATTCGCCGGCGTCTGGCATTTCGTCGCCGCCTCTATGCTCATGGTCGTGCTGCTGATCTTCTTTCCGGAGATCGCGACATGGCTGCCGAACACCATGCGCTAGGCCACCAGCCGTTATCCTTCCGCCGCATTTGACGCGGGTTTCTCTCGCGCTGCGGATAATCATGAGCTAGAGCAGGGCCGAACCGGGCAAAAACCCGCACAAACGGCATTTTTGGCGCGAAACAGGCATGAAATTCCTCGACCAGGCCAAGGTCTACATCAAATCCGGCGACGGCGGCGCGGGCGCGGTCTCGTTCCGGCGCGAGAAGTTCATCGAGTTCGGCGGGCCGGACGGCGGCGATGGCGGGCGCGGCGGCGACGTCTGGGTCGAAGCCGTGGACGGGCTGAACACGCTGATCGACTACCGCTACCAGCAGCATTTCAAGGCCAAGACCGGCACGCACGGCATGGGCCGCAACATGACCGGCGCCAAGGGGCCGGACGTGACGCTGAAGGTGCCGGCCGGCACACAGATTTATGAAGAGGACAACGAGACGCTGGTCGCCGACCTGACCGAGGTCGGGCAGCGGCTGAAACTTGCCGAAGGCGGTAATGGCGGTTTCGGCAACCAGCACTTCAAGACCTCGACCAACCAGGCGCCGCGCCGGGCCAATCCCGGCCTGCCCGGCCAGGAGATGACGATCTGGCTGCGCCTGAAGCTGATCGCCGATGCCGGGCTGGTTGGATTGCCGAATGCCGGCAAGTCGACCTTCCTCGCGGCGGTGACGGCGGCAAAGCCGAAGATCGCCGACTATCCCTTCACCACGCTGCATCCCGGCCTCGGTGTCGCGCGCATCGACGCGCGCGAATTCGTGCTGGCCGACATCCCCGGCCTGATCGAAGGCGCACACGAGGGCGTCGGCATCGGCGACCGCTTCCTCGGCCATGTCGAACGCACACGCGTGCTGCTGCATCTCGTCTCGGCGCAGGAGGAAAATGTCGGCAAGGCATACAAGACCGTGCGCGGCGAGCTCGAAGCCTACGGCAATGGCCTGGCGGAGAAGGTGGAGATCGTGGCGCTGAGCCAGGTCGATACGCTCGACGCCGATGCGCGCAAGAAGAAAGCCGCCGCGCTGAAGCGCGCCGCAGGCCCCGCGCCGATCCTGCTGTCGGCGGTGACACGCGAAGGCGTGGAAGAAACGCTACGCGCGCTGATGAAGGTGATCGAGGAAGAGCGCGCGGGCGAGACGCCGAAAGTCGCCGATCCACGCTGGCGGCAGGCGTAAGTCATGAACGCGATCTCGCTCCGCAAATACAAGCGCATCGTCGTCAAGATCGGCTCGGCGCTGCTGGTCGACCGCGCGACCGGCTTGAAGCGCGAATGGCTGGCCTCGCTGGTCGAGGACGTCGCCTCGCTCGCCAAGGGCGGCGCCGACCTGCTCGTCGTGTCCTCCGGCGCGATCGCACTGGGACGCACCGTGCTCGGCCTGAAGCAGCGTGTGCTGAAGCTCGAAGAGAGCCAGGCGGCAGCCGCGGTCGGGCAGATCGCACTCGCCGGTGCATGGTCGGAAGAACTCGACAAGCATGGGCTGATCTCGGGGCAGATCCTGCTCACGCTCGGCGACACGGAGGAGCGGCGGCGTTACCTCAATGCGCGTGAAACGGTGTCGACGCTGCTCAAGATGAAGGCGGTGCCGGTCATCAACGAGAACGACACGGTCGCGACATCGGAAATTCGCTACGGCGACAATGATCGCCTCGCCGCGCGCGTCGCGACGATGATGGGCGCGGATTTGCTCGTACTGCTCTCCGATATTGACGGACTTTATTCAGCACCTCCAGCGCATGATCCGAGCGCAAAGTTCATTCCCGTGGTCGACCGCATCACGCCCGAGATCGAGGCGATGGCAGGTGCCGCCGCATCCGAACTGTCGCGCGGCGGCATGCGCACAAAACTCGACGCGGGAAAAATCGCGACCGGGGCGGGTACGGCGATGATCATTACGTCCGGGACGCGCCTCAATCCATTGACCGCGGTCGAGCGCGGCGAACGCGCGACCTTCTTCCGTCCAAGCGCGAACCCTGTGAAGGGTTACAAGACCTGGATCGCCGGGCAGCTCGAACCGGCGGGGCGGCTCACCGTCGATGCAGGTGCGGTCACAGCCCTGGCGTCCGGAAAATCGCTGCTGCCGGCGGGCGTGAAGCTTGTGAGCGGTGCGTTCTCGCGCGGCGATACGGTCGCCATCCTCGGCCCCGACGGACGCGAGATCGCGCGCGGGCTGGTTGCCTACGACGCCCCGGATGCCGTAAGGATCGCCGGCTTGAAAAGCGCGGAAATCCCGGCGGTGCTCGGTTACGAGCCGCGCGCGGCGATGATCCACCGCGACGATCTGGTGATGAGCCGCGCCGCCGATGTTGGGACACGAGCGCGGGCGGAAGGATGAGCCATGCTGACGACGCATGAGAAAGCTCGCGAGGACACCACGACCTTGATGGCCGGGATCGGCCGCAAGGCGCGCGCCGCCGCGCGTCCGCTTGCCATCGCGTCGACCACAAGCAAGAACGCCGCGCTCAACGCCATGGCTGATGCGATCGAGGCGAACGAACAGAAAATCCTCGCGGCGAATGCGATCGACCTGAAGAACGGCGAGGAAGCCAAGCTCGCGCCGGCGATGATGGACCGGCTGAAGCTGACGCCGGCGCGCATCCGCGATATGGCGAACGGTGTGCGCGCCATCGCCGAATTGCACGATCCCGTCGGTGAAGTCATCGCGGAGTGGGATAGGCCGAACGGCCTGCGCATCGAGCGTGCGCGCACGCCGCTTGGCGTCATCGGCGTGATCTATGAGAGCCGCCCGAACGTGACGGCGGATGCCGGCGCGCTGTGCCTGAAAGCCGGCAATCCGGTGATCCTGCGCGGCGGTTCGGATTCGCTGAACTCGTCGCAGGCGATTCATGCCTGCCTCGTGGAGGGCCTGGTCAAGGCGAAGCTGCCGGCCGACGCGATCCAGCTCGTGCCGACGCCCGACCGCGCGGCGGTCGGCGAAATGCTGAAAGGCCTGTCCGGCACTCTCGACGTGATCGTGCCGCGCGGCGGACGAAGCCTGGTCGAGCGCGTGCAGAATGAAGCGCGCGTGCCGGTGTTCGCGCACCTCGAAGGCATCGTGCACGTCTACATCGACAAGTCCGCCGACCTCGACATGGCGGTGCAGGTCGCGGTGAACGCCAAGATGCGCCGCACCGGCATCTGCGGCGCGGCGGAGACGCTGCTCGTCGACCGCGCGGTGGCGAAGACCCATCTCGTGCCGATTCTCGCTGCACTCGAAAAAGCAGGTTGCGAGGTGCGTGGCACGCCGGAAGTGCTCGCGGCGTTTACCCCGGGCATTCCCGCGACCGACGACGATTGGACGACCGAATATCTCGACGCGATCATCTCGGCCAAGCTGGTGGATGGCGTCGGCGAGGCGATCGAGCATATAGAAACGCACTCCTCGCATCACACCGAGGCGATCGTCGCGGAGGATGCGAAGGCCGTCGAGCGCTTCTTCAACGAGATCGACTCGGCGATCCTGCTGCACAATGCCTCGACGCAATTCGCCGATGGCGGCGAGTTCGGCATGGGTGCGGAGATCGGCATCGCCACCGGCAAGATGCACGCGCGTGGGCCGGTCGGCGTCGAGCAGCTCACCTCGTTCAAGTACCGCGTGCGCGGCGCGGGGCAGACCAGGCCGTGAGTGCTGCGGCGGCAACCGCCGCAATTCCCTCGCGCTACCTCCAGATGCCGCATGTCGAGCGCGGCATGCAGGTCGGCCTGTTCGGCGGCTCGTTCAATCCGCCGCATGCCGGACACGCGCTGGTGGCGGAGATCGCGCTAAGACGGCTCGACCTGGATCAGCTCTGGTGGATCGTCACGCCTGGCAATCCGCTGAAGAGCACGCGCGAATTGGCGCCACTCGCCGAACGGCTGAAGCTGTCGGAGAAGATCACTGAAAACCCGCGCATCAAGGTGACGGCGTTCGAAGCGGCGCATCATATCCGCTATACCGCCGACACGCTCGCTTTGGTGAAGGCACGCCGGCCGGGCGTCGACTTCGTCTGGATCATGGGCGCGGACAGCCTGCGCGATTTCCATCGCTGGCAGAGCTGGCGCCAGATCGCGCTGACCTTCCCGATCGCGGTCATTGACCGCCCGGGTTCGACGCTCGCCTTCCTGTCGTCGGTGATGGCAAAAACCTTCGACTATGCACGCATCGACGAAGGCGATGCACCGAACCTTGCCCGCATGCGCGCGCCGGCCTGGACCTTCATCCACGGGCCGCGCTCCTCCCTCTCCTCCACCGCCATCCGCACGGCGACCAAGAAGCGCTGAGCCAGCCGTGACCGTCTTGCGGACCAGCGTGGCGTTTCCCGAACCATGTCGCTTTTGCGCCTGCGCAAGCAATTGCGGCAGGCGATGATCGCAACATGAACGACGCTGCGCCCACCAAGACGAGAGCGGCTGTGCCGGCGACCTCCGCCCCGGCGGTGGCGATCGCCAGCGTGATCCTGTCGCTCGGACTTGTCGCGGTCGGCAATGGCCTGATGTTCGCCTTCGTGCCGGTGCGCCTCGGCGCCGAAGGTTTCGCGCCAACCTGGGCAGGCTCGATCCTCACCGGCTTGTCGGCGGGCGGCATCCTCGGTTGCCTGACTACGGGCTGGGTCGTCCGCCGCGTTGGCCATGCGCGCGCCTACATGCTGTTCTCCGCGCTGATCGTCTTGTCGAACATCGCACTCGGCATCGGCACCTATCCGATGCTGTGGATTTTTTCGCGTGCTCTGTACGGCTTCGCGATCTGCGCGCTCTTCATCATTGCGCAGAGCTGGCTGAACGACGCGGTCGCCAATTCCATCCGCGGCCGCGTCATGGCGATCTTCTATGTTTCCTACGTCGTCGGCCTCGGCGTCGGTTCCTTCCTGCTGCGCTTCGTCGAACTCACGACCGCCGCGGCGCCACTGGTCGGCATTGCGTTCACCGCTCTATCGATCCTGCCTGTCGGCATGACGCGGCTGGCGCAACCGCCGGCGCCGGAAGCGGCGTCGATCGCGCTTGGCCGGGCCTGGAAAATTTCGCCCGTCGGCCTTGCCGGGATGCTGGCGACGGGCGGGCTCTCGATGATGATCGCCGGCTTCACGCCGATTCATGCGACGGACAAGGGCTACACCCAGGCGCAGGTCGCCACGCTTATGTTTGCCATGCCGCTCGGTACGCTGATCTTCCAGATTCCGTTCGGCTGGATGTCGGATCGCACCGATCGGCGCTATGTCCTCATCATCGCATCACTGCTGGTCGTCATTGCGGGCTTCGCCGCTGCGCGATTCGACGGCGCGGCCCTCGCCACCATCATCGCGATCTACGTGATCTGGAGCGGCTCGTCGGAATCGATCTATTCGCTGTCCAGCGCTCACGCCAACGATCGCGCCAGCAAGGACGAGCTGGTGCATCTGTCGAGCAGCATGCTGTTTGCCTGGTCGGTGTCGGGCTTTGTCGTGCCGGGACTTGGAACGCTGTTGACTGCCTGGTACGGCACGCAGTCCTTCATGTACGTCGCGATCGCCATCGCCGCGATCTACTGCCTGTTCGTCATCTGGCGCGTGGCGATCTCGCGCGCCGTGCCGAAGGAGGAAACGGGCAGCTTTGCGCCCATGACTCCGCAAGCGCCATTTGCAGTCGATCTTGCCTTTCCGTCGGAAGATCCGAAGCGTTAGGGTGTTACTGGCGCGTCGACGACACGCGGCGCACATCTTCGGATTTCGTTGGCTGTGGCGCGGGTGGCGCTGCAGGGACAGGCAGATCGATTCCCTGCCGGTCGAAGTTTGTCTTGATCAGCCTGTTCAACGCGGTCTTCGCGCCGAAGAAATCCTTGTCGGTCGTCCAGTAGCGGAGTGTGAGCATCATCGCCGTCGGCGTGAGTTCTCCCACGAACACGCTCGGCTCGGGATGCTTCTTCACGCGCTTATCGGCGTTTGCCAGATCGAGCATGATCGCTTCGGCTTCGTCAACGTCGACGGCGTAGCTCAGCGCAACGGTGATGTCGTTCCGGCGCATGCGGTTGCGGGTCGAGTTCCGCACGGGCTCGTTCCAGAGCTTTGAGTTCGGCGCGAGGATGTAGGTCCCGTCCGCCGCGCGAAGCCGCGTCGCGAAGAGGCCGATCTCCTCGACGTCGCCGTCCACCGGGCCGACCGTGATGGACTCCCCAATGCGGAATGGGCGCAAGAACAAAAGCATGATTCCGGCGGCGATGTTTTGCAGCGTGCCCTGCAACGCCAGCCCGATTGCCAGGCCAATGGCGCCGATGGCGGCAATGATGGACGCGGTCTGCACGCCGAACTGGCCGAGCACCATGACCGTGATGAGGATCAGGATCGCGTAGCGGGCCACAGACGCGAAGAACCGGCAGATCGTCACGTCGAAGCCGCGGATCTGTGTCAGGCCGGTATAGAGATACCGCTCAACAAGACCGGCAATTATCCATCCGCCCACGAGCAGGATGAGAGCTCCGAGCACCGAGAATGAGTAGGAGACAAGGAGAGCGCTGATCTGCGCCCATCCGGATTGAACGTTGGCCCAAGCGGTATCGAGGGTGGAATCCATGTCATCAGACCTGTTTTGGGACATGTCCTAAACCCGTAATCGCGGCTCGGGTTCCCACCTGAAGTTGCAATCGAAGATAAACCGAGGCTGACCACGGTTTTGGGCCAGCGTCTTGAAACTGCAATGGGACTCTGCCTATCTTCCCGGTATCCGCCGTCGGCGGGTGATTTGGTTGTTCTTGCCACGAAAGGAAAAGGCACCTGAGAACAGCACTGCGTAAGAAGGCTGAATTTCAGCCTTCGCCGGCCGGGATCAGCCGTAACGACGACGTGTCCCGCGCCATCAAGACAGTCCTTACGAGTCTGGAAGACTCCAAGGCCGAAAACATCGTCTCCATCGACATTCAGGGCAAATCCAGTCTCGGCGACTACATGGTCGTCGCGTCGGGACGGTCGCATCGCCACGTCACGGCGGTTGCCGATCACCTGGTCAAGGCACTCAAGGACGCCGGGCTGGGCCAGGCGCGTGTCGAAGGCCTGCCGGCCGCCGACTGGGTGCTCGTCGATTCAGGCGACGTGATCGTGCACGTCTTCCGTCCGGAAGTCCGGGAGTTCTACAATCTCGAGAAGATGTGGCAGGCGCCCGATCTCGAGGAAGAGACGCTCCACTAATCCCTCTTCGGAGGGCTGAAGGACGAAGATGCGGATTTCGGTTCATGCCGTGGGCAGGATGAAAGCCGGCCCCGAAAAGGAACTGGCCGACCGCTTTTTCGACCGCTTCAAGAAGGCCGGCCCGGCGATCGGCCTCGAATTCTCCGGCATCGGCGAATTCCCCGAAAGCCGCGCGCAGAGCGCGGCGGAGCGCAAATCGGACGAAGCCGCCCGGTTCGTCGACAAAATCGCCACCGGCGCGCACCTCATCCTGCTCGACGAGCGCGGCAAGAATTTCTCCTCGGACGAATTTACCCGGCATCTCGGCCGGCTGAAGGATGGCGGCCAGCGCGACCTCGCCATCGCCATCGGCGGGCCAGACGGTTTCGATCCAGCGTTTCGGGACACGGCCGGGCTGGTGCTTTCGTTCGGCAAGGCGACATGGCCGCATCAGCTTGTCCGAGTGATGCTTGCCGAACAGCTCTATCGCGCGGCGACGATCCTTTCCGGGCACCCTTACCACCGTGCCTGAAACGGGCTCGGCGCCCCATCTTTCGACACAAAGCCTCGCGACGGTAAACCCAATGGGGATGCCGGCCGGTATGGTTGATGGTTCGTTAACGAACCGCTTCGTAAGGTCGGCCAAGGACGAGACAATATAGCCTTCATGCCGAACCTGAGACGATCAAGGGCATTGCCGCGGCTTTGCGCCGCCATGCTCCTTGTCGCGACCGCGTCCGGCGCGGGTCTGGCCGCGGAACCGGAGAACCCGTCCGAGTTCGAGGCCCGGCGGGCCGAAAGCCTCGCCGAATACGAGCGCGTCGCCAAGGAGATCAGCCTGTCGGAGGAGCGGCTTGCCTCGCTTTCCGGCGAGATCGCCGGGGTGAAGAAAGATCATGCCTCGCTGACCGCAGCACTCATCCAGGCGGCGAAGACCGAGCGCAAGCTCGGCGAAGACATCGAGGAAATCACCAGCCGGCTCGAAGAGCTGAAGGAGCAGGAAGAAACGATCCGGCTCTCGCTGATGGCACGGCGCGACGTGCTGGCCGAGGTGCTCGGCGCACTCCAGCGCATGGGGCTCAACCCGCCGCCGGCACTTCTGGTGAAGCCGGAAGACGCCCTCTCCTCCGTGCGCAGCGCCATCCTGCTCGGCGCCGTCGTACCCGAACTGCGCAGCGAGACGGAAATCCTCCTCGCCGACCTCAAGGAACTGGCGCGCGTCGTCGCCTCGATCGAGGCCGAGCGCGACAAGCTGATGACCACCGTCAGGGAGCAGACTGCCGAACAGAAGCGTCTGTCCCTGCTGATCGAGGAAAAGACGAAGCTGCAGGCCGAGTCCGAACAGGCGGTCAAGGACGAGCGCGCCAGGGCGGAAGAGCTGGCCGCGCGCGCCAAGAGCCTGAACGGGCTGATCGCTTCGCTGGAAAAGGAACTCGATTCGCTTCGCTCGGCCGAGGAAAAAGCCCGCCGCGCCGAGGAGAAGGCAAAACAGCGCGAGGCCGCCCTTGCGGCGATGCCGATCCCCGACGCCAACCGGCTTGCCGGACCGACCGCCTTTTCGGCGTTGCGGGGCGAGCTTGCACCCCCCGCGGCAGGCCGGTTTGCCCGGCGTTTCGGTCAGGACGACGGTAACGGCGGCGTGATGCTCGGCGACATGCTGGCGACACAATCGGGGGCAATCGTGACCGCTCCTGCGGACGGGAGCATTCTCTACGCGGGACCTTTCCGGTCCTATGGACAGCTATTGATCCTGGACGCAGGCGACGGTTATCATGTCGTGCTGGCAGGAATGGGCAGAATCAGCGTCGCCGCCGGGCAATCCGTGATCGCAGGAGAGCCGGTCGGTGCAATGGGTGAGGCCAGGGTGGCGAGCGCCTCGGCTTCGGAGAGTGAAAACCGGACGCCGGAACTCTATGTAGAGTTCCGCAAGGATGGAAAGCCCGTCGATCCGGCCCCGTGGTGGTCGGTGCGTCTTTCTGGAAGGACACGCAATGATTCGTAAGTTTTCGCTTCTTTTCGCCGGCGCCCTGATGGGTGCATCCGCGATGAGCCTGGTCTACGGCGCGCCGAGCTCAACCGCGAATGCGGCCGGTTCGGAAACCTATCGCCAGCTCGCGATCTTCGGCGACATTTTCGAGCGCGTGCGCGCGCAATACGTTACCCCGCCCGAGGAGAAGGCCCTGGTCGAGAGCGCCATCAACGGCATGCTCACATCGCTCGATCCGCATTCCTCCTACCTCAATCCGGATGCCGCGAAGGATATGCGCGTCCAGACCAAGGGCGAGTTCGGCGGCCTCGGCATCGAGGTCACCATGGAAAACGAACTGGTCAAGGTGATCACGCCGATCGACGATACGCCGGCCTCGAAGGCCGGGGTTCGCGCCGGCGACTACATCTCGGCGATCGACGGCGAGGAAGTGCGCGGCCTGACCCTGAACGACGCGGTCGAGAAGATGCGCGGCCTGGTCAACACGCCGATCGAGCTCACCATTTTGCGCGAAAGCGAGAAGGAGCCGATCAAGATCACCATCGTGCGCGACATCATCAAGGTGAAGGCGGTCAAGTTCCGCGTCGAGAACGACGTCGGCTACATGAAGATCACCTCCTTCACCGAAAAGACCTTCGACGACCTGCAGGCGGCGATCGACTCGATCAAGGCGCAGGTCCCTGGCGACAAGCTCAAGGGTTATGTGCTCGACCTGCGCCTGAACCCGGGCGGCCTGCTCGACCAGGCGGTGAGCGTCTCCGACACCTTCCTCGACCGCGGCGAGATCGTCTCCACCCGCGGCCGCGATCCGAAGGACATTTCGCGCTTCGACTCCCGCCCAGGCGACATGATCGACGGCAAGCCGCTGATCGTCATGGTCAATGGCGGCTCGGCCTCGGCGTCGGAAATCGTCGCCGGCGCGCTGCAGGACCATCGTCGCGCCACCGTGCTCGGCACGCAGTCCTTCGGCAAGGGCTCGGTCCAGACCATCATCCCGCTCGCCGAGAACGGCGCGCTGCGCCTGACGACGGCGCTCTATTACACGCCCGCCGGCAAGTCGATCCAGGGCAAGGGCATCACGCCCGACATCAAGGTCGACCAGCCGCTGCCCGAGGAGTTGAAGGGCCGCGACGTGAGCCGCGGCGAATCGGATCTCAAGGGCCACATCAAGGGCAAGGAGGAGAGCGACGAAGGTTCGGGCTCGGCCGCCTATGTGCCGCCGGATCCGAAGGACGACGTGCAGCTTGCCTACGCGCTCGACCTTCTGCGCGGCGCCAAGACCGATCCGGCGTTTCCGCCGAATCCTGAAAAGGCCGTGATGAACCAGTAATCGCCGGGCCGGTGAAGACCGGCCTCGGACAAGGTGAGTGTGCAAAGTCACTGCCGGAATCGTAAGGTTCCGGCAGTTTTGATTCGGGACATGGTTTTCGAAACTCTCGTCGCGGGAAACAGCCTTGTCGCATACGATCAGGGACATCGACCGCCCTCTCGGCCAGAACCTGAAGGTCAGGGCGCCGGGAAGGAAGCTTTCCGTCCCCGCCGGCTCCGCCGCTCTTTCCATGCTGGCGCTCGGCCTGATCGCCGCCTCCGGCGCGATCGCGCTTCGTGACAAGCCCTATCGCATGCCGGTGACGGCTGCCGTGGCAGTCGAAGAGCCGATTGAAAAAGCCGAGACAACTGCCCTGGCGCCCGTGCCTTCCACAAAGGCCGGGCGGGTGAATCCGTCCAACCCGAGCGGCCCGTCGATCATTCACGTGAACCCGGATGGCGCCGCCTCCGGCAACGGCGTCGTGATCATCCGCGACCCCAGCGCCGTCGGCCAGAACTTGCGCGTCGCCCATCTGCCCGACAAGGCGCTGATCGAGGACACCGAGATCGGCCCGCTGCCGGTTCGTGCCGCGGATGGCCGCCGTCCGATGGACGTCTATGCGCGACCCTGGTCCGGCGCCCGCGGCGCGCGCGTGGCGATCGTGGTCGGTGGTCTCGGCCTGTCGCAAACAGGTACGCAAGCTGCGATCGACAGACTGCCCGGCGAGGTGACGCTCGGTTTCGCGCCGGACGGCAACAGCATCGGGCGCTGGATGCAGACGGCGCGCCGGAAGGGGCATGAGCTCGTCATGCAACTGCCGCTCGAGCCGTTCGATTATCCGAACGTCAATCCGGGGCGGAACACGCTCACCGTTGACGCCAGCGCCGAGGAAAACATCGACCATCTCTACTGGACGCTGTCACGAACCACCAACTACACCGGCGTGATGAACTACATGGGCGCGCGCTTCTCCGCCGACGGCGCGGCGATGGCGCCGATCATGGAAGAGCTCGGCAAGCGCGGCCTGCTCTACCTGGACGACGGGTCTTCGGCGCGCAGCGTCGCGCCCGACATGGCGCTGAAGAGCCGCGTGCCGGTGGCGACAGGCGACGCCACGATCGACGGCGTGCGCGAACGCAGCGCGATCCTCGACAAGCTCGATGAGCTGGAACGCATCGCGCGCGCCAAGGGTTATGCGATCGGCACCGCTTCCGCCTTCGACGTGACCGTCGATGCAGTGTCGTCATGGGTGGAGGAAGCCAAGAAGCGCGGCATTGAGATCGTTCCGATCTCGGCGCTGGTCTCAGACCCCGAGCGTGGATGAGTAAAATGGCAAAGAAGAAGCGCGGCTTCGTCGATCCCGAGACGCTGCCTTACCGGCCCTGCGCGGGCATGATGGTGCTGAACAGGCAGAACCTGGTATGGGTCGGCCACCGCATCCCCGAGCCTGACAGCGAGTTCGAGAACGCCGAGAAGCTCTGGCAGATGCCGCAGGGCGGCATCGACCTTGGCGAGGATCCGCTGCCCGCCGCCAAGCGCGAGCTTTACGAAGAGACGGGCATGCGTTCGCTGTCGCTCATCATGGAAGCGCCGAACTGGATCAATTACGATTTGCCGCCGCATCTCGTCGGCGTGGCGTTCAAAGGCCGCTATCGCGGCCAGACGCAGAAATGGTTCGCCTTCCGCTTCGAGGGCGACGAGAGCGAGATCGCCATCAACCCGCCACCCGGCGGCCACGAGCCGGAGTTCGACGCCTGGGCGTGGAAGCCGATGGCCGAGCTGCCGGAGCTGATCATCCCCTTCAAGCGCAAGGTCTACGAAGAGATCGTCAGCGTGTTCCGGCATCTCGCCGGCTAACAACTACTCCGCGCTGGACGGCGCTACCACCTCGCCCTGTTTCGGCTCGCCCTTTTCGACAGGCTTGCCGTTGGCGACGTAGTCCTGAAACTGCATTGGTAGTCCCTCGCCGGTGGCAAGGTCGGCAGTCGTCTGCATATGGATGTGCAGATGCGGCTCCGTTGTGTTGCCGCTGTTGCCGCAGCGTCCGATCTCGCCACCACCGACAACAGTGTCGCCCGGTTCGACGGTGACGCTCCCCTCGCGCAAATGAGCGAGAAACACGAACTCGCCGCCACCGAGATCAAGGACGACGTGGTTGCCGGCGGGATTCGCCGGATCGGTCTTTCCGATCTGCTGATCCGGCAGATTCTCCACGATGGAAACGACCGTGCCGTCTGCCGGCGCGATGATCGGTTTGTCCCAGCAGAGATAGTCTTCCGGCTTTTTCCCGTCGCCGGTGAAGGATGTGCTGCCGTTGATCATCAGAACGTCGAGCGCAAGGCGCTGCGCGCGATCGACTGCGTGATAGTTCTCGCCGATCTCCCGGCCGCCCCAGACGACCATCCACTCACCCTCGAACGGCAGGCTGAGATTTGCCTTGGTCTGATAGTCCATGAACCTCGACTGCGCCGCTTCAGGCTCCTTCTGCACGATGAAGCGCGCGATCTTGCCGGCGTCGTTGACGGCGACCTGGGTGACGACCTTGACGCCTTTCGCGTGATCGGCTCTCCGCGTATAAACCGTCACGCCGTTGCTCGGCTCCACCGCTTCCGTGAGAACTTTTGTCTCTTCGCCGAAACCGTCTTCGACCGATTGCCTGACCTGAGCGAGTGCATCAGCACTGTCGAGTGATTTCTGGAACTCGGGCGTCAGCAAATCCCACAACGCATCGAACCGGCCTTGTTGGAAATCTTCCGTGATCGAGCGTCCGAGCACGATCATCGCTTCGTCGGCGGGTGCTTCGGCTTGTGATGGAGGGGAACTGGCTGTGCCGTTCGGCTGTTGTTGCGCCTGCGCGGCCACGATCATGAACATAGAGCAGAAGAGATAAGTAAACGCTCGCATTGAAACCTCGTTCGGCTGCGCACCCCGGGGCCAAACGTCCGCGCGGAAAGATGGTTCATCGAAAAACAAAAAGCCGGGCACTGCCCGGCTTCATCATTTAAGGACGTCGTGCGGCGCGATCAGGCCGCCGCGCCAAGTGCAGCCTCGAGCGTCGTGAGCTGGCCGAGGAACTCCTCCGCGCGGTGACGCGTCTGGTCGTCCTTGGCGTCCGACACATCTTCCTTCGCATCCTGGATGCGGCGGGCGATCTCGGCACGATCGATGTCCTTCACCGCCGTCGCGGATTCCGCGAGCAGCGTGCAGCCTTCGGGAAGAATGTCGGCGAAGCCGCCGAACACGACGTAGCGCTCCTCGGCGCCCGACACCGGCTTCACGGTGACGACACCCGGCTTCACCGTTGTCATCACCGGCGCATGGTTCGCCAGCACCGTCATCTCGCCTTCCGCACCCGGAATGACGACCGACTCGACTTCTTCCGAGACGAGCAGCCGCTCAGGGCTTACCAGGTCAAACTTGAACGCCATTTCGCGCCTCCTGGATGCGACGCTGCAGGAACCGGTAGGCCGCGCGCATCGCCACGTAACACAAGAAACAGGAGCCGATCCCGATCGCCACGAAGATTGCAATCGTCACGGTCCAGACGACCGGGTCGCCGATCACATAAGGAAGGATCAGAAACCAGATCAGCACATTCGTCGCCAGCGCGCTCATGATCAGAAAGACCACTCCGGCCAGCGCAGTCATTCCAAGCAGGCCGCCCGCTGTGAGCAAGGCGACCTGGGGCACCCAGCTTTTCGCGCGGGGCCCCTTGTCTTCCAAAGTTTACGCGGCCTCAGCCGCCAGACGCTGCGCCTTCTCGACGGCTTCCTCGATGGTGCCGACCATGTAGAAGGCAGCTTCCGGCAGATGATCGTACTCGCCGGCGACCAGGCCCTTGAAGCCCTTGATCGTGTCGGCGAGGTCGACGAGCTTGCCCGGCGAACCGGTGAACACTTCGGCCACGAAGAACGGCTGCGACAGGAAGCGCTCGACCTTGCGGGCGCGGGCGACGGTGAGCTTGTCCTCTTCGGACAGCTCATCCATGCCCAGGATGGCGATGATGTCCTGCAGCGACTTGTAGCGCTGCAGCGTCGCCTGCACCGAGCGGGCCACCTGGTAGTGCTCGTCGCCGACGACCTGCGGGTCGAGCATGCGCGAGGTGGAGTCGAGCGGATCGACCGCCGGATAAATGCCCTTTTCGGCGATCGAGCGGCTGAGCGTCGTCGTCGCGTCAAGGTGCGCGAACGAGGTCGCCGGAGCCGGGTCGGTCAAGTCGTCGGCCGGCACGTAGATGGCCTGCACCGAGGTGATCGAGCCCTTGGTCGTCGTCGTGATGCGCTCCTGCAGCGCGCCCATGTCGGTGGCGAGCGTCGGCTGGTAACCCACGGCCGAAGGAATGCGGCCGAGCAGCGCCGACACTTCCGAACCCGCCTGGGTGAAGCGGAAGATATTGTCGACGAAGAACAGCACGTCCTGGCCCTGGTCGCGGAAGTACTCGGCGACCGTCAGGCCGGTGAGGCCGACGCGTGCGCGCGCTCCCGGCGGCTCGTTCATCTGGCCGTACACCAGCGCAGCCTTCGAACCTTCGCCGCCGCCCTTCTTGTTGACGCCCGACTCGATGAACTCGTGATAGAGGTCATTGCCCTCGCGGGTGCGCTCGCCGACACCGGCGAACACCGAATAACCGCCGTGCGCCTTGGCGATGTTGTTGATCAGCTCCTGGATCAGCACGGTCTTGCCGACACCGGCGCCGCCGAACAGGCCGATCTTGCCGCCCTTGGCGTAGGGAGCGAGGAGGTCGATGACCTTGATGCCGGTGACGAGGATCGCGGCTTCCGTCGACTGGTCGACATATTCGGGCGCCGGTGCGTGGATCGGGCGAACCTCGGTCGCGTTGATCGGGCCTTCCTCGTCCACCGGCTCGCCGATGACGTTGATGATGCGGCCGAGCATGCCCGGGCCGACCGGCACGGCGATCGGCTGACCCGTATCGGCCACCGGCTGTCCGCGCACCAGACCCTCGGTCGAGTCCATCGCGATGCAGCGCACGGTGTTTTCGCCCAGATGCTGCGCGACTTCGAGAACGAGGCGGTTGCCGCGGTTCTCGGTCTCCAGCGCGTTCAAAATCGCCGGCAAGTGATCCTCGAAGGCGACGTCGACGACGGCGCCGATGACCTGCCGAACCTTGCCCTGTGCGCCGTCGCGCAGCTTGAAGGCGTCTGTCGCTACGAGCTTGCTCTTGGTTGACGCTGCTTTCGCCATCGTTCTTACCTCAATCCTTACAAGGGCGCGTCACGCGCCCGGCTCAATCAGAGCGCCTCGGCGCCCGAAATGATCTCGATCAGTTCCTTGGTGATCTGCGCCTGACGCTGCCGGTTGTAGGTGATCGACAGGCGGTTGATCATGTCGCCGGCATTGCGGGTGGCATTGTCCATCGCCGTCATCTTGGCGCCCATCTCGCCGGCCGCATTCTCGAGCAGCGCGCGGAAAATCTGCACCGCGATGTTGCGCGGAATGAGATCGGAGAGGATCACGCCCGGCTCCGGCTCATACTCATAGACCGACGACGCGTCTCCGCCATTTGCCGGCACGGCGGGTGCAGAGGCCGGAATGATCTGCTGCGCGGTCGGGATCTGCGATATCACCGACTTGAATTCCGAATAGAACAGCGTGCAGACGTCGAACTGCCCGTCGTTGAACAGCGCGATGACCTTCCTGGCGATCGCGTCGGCATTGACGAAGCCGAGCGTCTTCACCTCGCGCAGATCGACGCGGTCGATGATCTGCGGACCAAGATCGCGGCGAAGGATGTCGAAGCCCTTCTTGCCGACGGTGATGATCTTCACCGTCTTGCCGGCGGCCATCAGCTTGCGGGCATGCTCGCGCGCCAGACGCGAAATCTGCGAGTTGAAGCCGCCGCACAGGCCGCGCTCGGCCGTGCAGACGACGAGCAGATGCACGTCGTCCTTGCCGGTGCCAGTCATCAGCGCCGGAGCTTCACCGCCGCCGCCGACCGCCTGGGTGATGTTGGCGAGAACCACACCCATCCGCTGCGAATAGGGACGCGCAGCTTCGGCTGCCTCCTGGGCGCGACGCAGCTTCGCCGCGGCGACCATCTGCATCGCCTTGGTGATTTTCTGCGTCGCCTTGACCGAGGCGATGCGGTTGCGAAGGTCTTTAAGTGACGGCACGCGAGCCCCTCAGAGATCAGCCGAACGTCTTGACGAACGCGTCGATCTTGGCGCGAAGCTGGGTGCGCAGATCGTCAGAGATCGCCTTCTCCTTGCGGATCGAGTCGAGCACGTCCTTGCCCTCGGTACGCATATAGGAGAGCAGCCCCTGCTCGAACTTGCCGACCTGGTTCACGGCCAGCTTGTCGAGGTAGCCGTTGACGCCGGCGAAGATCACCGCGACCTGCTCTTCCGTCTTCAACGGCGAGAACTGCGGCTGCTTGAGCAGCTCGGTCAGGCGCGCGCCACGGTTGAGCAGACGCTGCGTCGCGGCGTCGAGGTCCGAACCGAACTGCGCGAAGGCCGCCATTTCGCGGTACTGCGCGAGCTCGCCCTTGATTGAGCCTGCAACCTGCTTCATCGCCTTGATCTGCGCCGACGAGCCGACGCGCGACACCGACAGACCGACGTTCACGGCCGGGCGGATACCCTGGAAGAAGAGGTTCGTCTCGAGGAAGATCTGACCGTCGGTGATCGAGATCACGTTGGTCGGGATGTAGGCGGACACGTCGTTGGCCTGGGTCTCGATAACCGGCAGAGCCGTCAGCGAGCCATTGCCGTTCTCGTCGTTCATCTTCGCGGCGCGCTCGAGCAGACGCGAATGGAGATAGAACACGTCGCCCGGATAGGCTTCGCGGCCCGGCGGGCGGCGCAGCAAGAGCGACATCTGACGGTACGCGACGGCCTGCTTCGACAGATCGTCATAGGCGATCAGCGCGTGCATGCCATTGTCGCGGAAATATTCGCCCATGGTGCAGCCGGCGAACGGCGCCAGGAACTGCATCGGCGCCGGATCGGATGCGGTGGCCGCGACGATGATCGAATATTCGAGCGCGCCGCGCTCTTCGAGCACCTTGACGAACTGCGCGACGGTCGAGCGCTTCTGGCCGACAGCGACGTAGACGCAATAGAGCTTCTCGTTTTCCGGCCCGGTCTGGTGGATCGCCTTCTGGTTCAGGATCGTGTCCAGAATGATGGCGGTCTTGCCGGTCTGGCGGTCGCCGATGACCAGCTCGCGCTGGCCGCGGCCGATCGGGATCAGCGCATCGATCGACTTCAGGCCGGTCGACATCGGCTCGTGCACCGATTTGCGCGGGATGATGCCGGGCGCCTTGACGTCGACGCGGCGGCGCTCGTCGGAAACGATCGGGCCCTTGCCGTCGATCGGGTTGCCGAGCGCGTCGACGACGCGGCCGAGCAGGCCCTTGCCGACCGGCACGTCCACGATGGCGCCGGTGCGTTTGACGGTGTCGCCTTCCTTGATGTCGCGGTCGTTGCCGAAAATGACGACGCCGACATTGTCGGCTTCAAGGTTGAGCGCCATGCCGCGGATGCCGCCGGGGAACTCCACCATCTCACCGGCCTGGACATTGTCCAGACCGTAGACGCGGGCGATGCCGTCGCCGACGGAAAGGACCTGACCGACCTCGGAGACTTCAGCCTCCTTGCCGAAATTCTTAATCTGGTCCTTGAGGATTGCGGAAATTTCCGCGGCGCGGATGTCCATCAGCCGACCTCTTTAAGTGCGAGCTTGAGCGAATTGAGTTTTGTCTTGAGCGATGTATCGATCTGGCGCGAGCCGATCTTGACGATCAGGCCGCCGAGCAGCGACGGGTCGACGGTGACGTTGATCGTCACGTCCTTGCCGGCAACGCCTTTCAGCGCGGCCTTCAAATCCTTTTCCTGCTCCGCCGTCAGCGCATGCGCCGAGGTGACGTCCGCCGAGACCTCGCCGCGCGCCGCGGCCGCGATGCGGCGGAACGCGGCGATCATGGCGGGGACGGCGAAGAGCCGGCGGTTCTGCGCGACGACCTTCAGGAAGTTGCCGACGAGACCGGTGACGCCGGCCTTGTCCGTGATCGCGGTGATCGCGCGCTTCTGGTCGTCGGCGGAAAAAACCGGGCTCTTGATAAGGCGGTCGAGGTCGGGGCTTTCGGCGATCAGTCTCTCGAAGTCGCCCAGCGCCGTCTCCACCTCCGCGACCTGGTTCGCCTGGGCGGCGAGGTCATAAAGTGAACCCGCGTAACGCTCGGCGACACCGGAGATGGGCGAACTGGACTTTGCCACGGACCGTCGGTTCTCTCGTTTGACAGGCCGCGAGATTTTTGGCGCGAGTCTGAGCTCTGGCTAAATCTTTGACCTGATTGAATTTCTTGGGTCGGAGGCGGACGCGTCGGCCATCCCCCGGCCAAAAGTCGCCTGCCGTCTAGCATAGGCTCATACGGACCGCAACAATGCGGGACACAGGCTTTTTCGACCGTTTTGTCGCAGGTGCGCCGATGCCGAAAAATTCAGGCCAGAAGTCCGAACGCGAAAGCCAGCGGAAGCCCGGCCAGAACGAGTTCGAGAACGAGCGAAATCCAGTTGTAGAGAGTGTTGCCGCGGTCGGACAGCATCGACACCAATCGGCCGAAAGCGGTGAACAGCCAGGAGAAGCCGAGCGCCATGTAAAGCAGCGGTTGAGCGAGCAGGATGCAGCATAGGCCGACGCCGAGATAGAAGCCTGACATGGTGGCGCGCGCTTCGGATACGGCCTCCGGATGCGCTTCCGTCGTCTGCAATCGCAAAATACGCAGCGAGATACGCGGCGCGAAGAGGAGCAGCAGGCCAAACAGCACCGTAAGGGCCGCGGAGCCGAAGGCCAGCCACTCGCCATTCGTCAGCGGCCAGGGGAAGGCGAATTCCATCACACGCTCCCGTCGTTTTGATGTCGCGCAACTCTAGCGGGACCGCCGCGCCGTTCGCCAGTCCAACGTGGAGGTTGCGAACCGGAAAAAGCGCTGCGAACATCGGCTCATGGCAATCACCGTCCCTGAACGCATCCATTGGGCTGTCGAACAACTCGGCATCAAGGGTTCCGAATCAGTGCTGGAGATCGGCTGTGGCCGCGGCGTCGCGGCGGATCTGGTTGCCGGAAGGCTGACGACGGGGCGACTCGTTGCGATCGATCGCAGCGAAACGGCGATCGATGCGGCGCGCGAGCGCAATGCCGGGCATGAATCGAGCAAGCTCACATTCGTCACATCGGATGTCGCCCGATACGACGGCGCGTCTCACAGCTTCGATGTCGTCTTTGCCGTCAATGTGAACGTATTCTGGCTCGATCCGCGCGCCGAAATGCTGGTGATCCGGCACGTGCTGAAGCCGGAAGGACGGCTCTGGCTGTTTTACGAGCCGCCATCGGCGGCTCAGGTGAGCAAGATCGAGAAGGCCTGCGCCGAAAACCTCGATCGGCATGGTTTCTCGGTCGACACAGTCCTCAAAGCCAAGGCAGGGTCTTCGGCGCTGCTGAAGATTGTCGCCAGGCCCGTTCGCTGACTGCCCCGCAGCGCGGTTGGTTCAGACGGCTCGCCGTCACGTAGCGGCCAGCATAAGGCCGCCCGCGACTGCGATGTTGATGAGAAACCCGCTTTTCATCGTTTGCCGCGTGGCTCCATCATAACGCCAGAAGTTGAGGGCGAGCAGGCTCGCAGCCACCGTGAAGGCCAGCAGGGCGAGCGCGGCATAGGTCCGCGCCAGCCCGATCGCCAGGCAAAAGCCTGCGACGATCTCCAGGGTCGAGCCGGCGGCGAGCATCGGCCCGGGAGCCGGGAAGCCGCTCTCCTTCAACTGGGAAGTCACGGCCCCGAACTTCAGGAAATGGCCGATGCCCACCCAGAGGAACACGCCGCCGATGAGGACATGGCCAAGCTCATGCAGGAGTTCGACCATGCCCATGCTCAGCGCTCCGAGTACACGGCCAGTTCGTAACCGTCCGGGTCGGCGAAATGGAACCTCCGGCCACCGGGGAACTCATAGGGCGGCTTGACGATCTTGCCGCCCTTGGCGGCTTTCACTTTGGCGAACACCTCGTCGAGGTCCTCGGCAAAAAGGATGACGAGCGGTCCGCCAGACGATTTGACAGGAGCGGTCGTCGTGAACCCGCCGGTCAGCCGGCCATCCGCGAACTCGCAATATTCCGGCCCGTAGTCCTTGAACGTCCAGCCGAAGGCTTTGCCGTAAAATTCCTTCGAGCGCTCAATATCTTTGACGTTGAACTCGACATAGTCGATGCGGCGGTCATTGCTTGCTTTGGCCATGACAATCTCCTTTAGTTGGGGCCGCGATTTTCGCGCGTTGACCTCCCGAAATCTTGAACGAAACGGCCAATCAGCGCTTCAACTGGCGCACGAATGTCAGCGGCGTCAT
>Ga0335075_10001987_pt1 | contig 33206 bp, 19 predicted proteins | sample Lox_Sample_24_FD_206723 | JGI IMG/M metagenome (GOLD analysis project Ga0335075, IMG submission 206723) | Soil microbial communities from Loxahatchee National Wildlife Refuge, Florida, United States - Lox_Sample_2.4 | ecosystem: Environmental > Terrestrial > Soil > Wetlands | place: USA...
AACTCCATTTCGCCAGCGGTTGAGGCCGCCGCCGTCGGTGCCGATCCATAGGGTTCCGTCGGGTTCGAGGTGCAGGGCGGTGACGACGTGATTCGAGAGGCCGTCCTTCTCAGAGTAGTTGCGGAAGCGGCCGTCGCTCCGGTGGGTGAGGCCGCCGATGGTTGCGATCCACATGCCGCCATGGCTGTCCTGCAGCATGGCTCCCACCAGATTGCCGCCAAGACCATCGAGCATAGTCCAGTTGGTGAACTGGCCGTTGCGATACTGCGAAAGGCCGCGGCGGGTGCCGATCCAGAGGGTACCGTCGCTGTCAAAATAGAGCGAACGGACGAAATCGTCCGCAAGGCCGTCGGCAGAGGTAAAGACCGTCACCTGGCCGTTGTGGATGCGGTCTAGGCCGTCCGGCGTTCCCAGCCAAAGGTCGCCGTTTGGAGCGCCGGCGACGGACAGGATGATGTTGCTGGAGAGTCCGTTGGCCGCAGTGAGCGCGGAGAAGCCGGACTTGTTGACGGAGTCGGTAGTCGTGTGGTCCAGGCCGCCGCCGTTGGTACCCAGCCATACGGTGCCGGAGCGGGCCTGGGTGACCGAGAGGATGTAGTCGTTGGAGATGCCGTCGGCCGAGGTGTAGGTAGTGAACTTGCGGTCACGCAGGATGTCGACGCCGCCGGACTCGGTGCCAAGCCAGAGATTGCCTTCGCGGTCCTCAGCGATGGACAGAATGAGATTGCTGGAGAAGCCTTCTTTGGGCGTGAAGGCCTCAATGGAACCGTCGACGAAGCGGGCGAGGCCGCCGGCGGTTCCGATCCAGACGGTCCCCTCGCGATCGCAAAAGAGCAGGTTGACTCGGCTGGAGGGAAGGCCGTCGCTTTGGGCGTAGGACTGGAACGAGGCGTCGCCGGGATGCTGTGACGGTGGACCGACCTCTGCAGAGTCGGTAAACCATAGGCCGGTGTCGGCACCGATCCAGATGCCGCCCTCCGGAGTCTCGGTGAGCGCGTCCACATCCTTGCCGTCGAGGGGCGCGAAGTTGGTGCAGTCCGCCGTGCTGCCGGGAGCAAGCGCCGATGCGCTGCAGATTTCGACTCCGTTCTGCGTGCCTGCCCAGATGTGGCCGCGGCGGTCGAGGATCAGGGCCTGAATCTGCACGGGATTGCCGGCAAGTGTGAAGTAGGTGTCGTTGCCGGGAGAGGCGTGGAAGACGCCCTCCGTCGTCGCGAGCCAGAGCGAACCGTTCATGGGCTCGATCATGTGGCTGTTCTGGTCGAGCGGAGGAACGCCGGGAACATTGATGAAGCGTGTGCCGTCGAGGCGCGAGAGCCCAGCGGAGGAAGCGATCCAAATGCGGCCCTGACGGTCTTGATAAATAGACCAGATGGTGCTTCCCGCGGTATCGGGATAAACCGTGAAGACTCCGTTGCGGTAGCTGGTGACGCCATTCGCGGTGCCAATCCAGAGAGTTCCGGCGCTATCCTCGATGAGCGAGTAGACAAGATCACTGGGAAGCTGGGGCGTGTTTTTGTGGTTATAGACGGTGAAGTTGACGGAGTCAAACCTGACCAGACCGGCTTCCGTTGCGAACCACATATACCCGTCGGCGGCTTGCAGCACTGCATGGACAGTGTTCTGGGGAAGGCCGCTGTCGGTTTGCCAGGACTGGTAGCCGTAACGGCGGAGGTCCTGATGCGGGTCAAGCGCCTGCACCGTTGCCGTGCTGAGCAGAATTGCAGCCAGAGCTGCGAAGCGGAACCTGCGGTGAGCCGTCGACATTGCTGCATGAATTGTACTTACCTCGAGTACGAGAACCATATCCACCGGAAGTTGGAGAAACCGCAGGGACAATCAGTCAGGCGCTTTTCCTGCGCGCGGCGCGAGGCTTGACCCAGACCTTTTCAGCGGCAGGAGCGCCGAGGGTCGCTGTTCCCGCGCGGGTCTCGATGGCGAGAGTCTGGTCATAGTTCTTTTTGAGGACGCGGACCGCGCCGCCCGGAGCGATTCCGCTTTCGTGCAGGAAGCGCAGGAGTTTGGGGTCGCGCTCGTAGAGGCTGGCGACGGTATAGTCGGTGTTCTCATTACTTTCGGCCAAGGTAAGCAGGCCACGGCGGGCACGCTTTGCGGGGCTTTCCGGTAGCACGGAGTTGCCGTGCGGGCAGGTCCCCTGCTGGCCCAGCTTTTCAAGCAGCAGCGCCTCAAAGGCGGGCGAAACGGCGTGTTCAAGGCGCTCGGCCTCATCGTGCACCTCATACCAGGGCATGCGGAACATCTCCGACAGCATGCGCTCAATGAGGTGGTGGCGGAGCGCAGTGCGGTGCGCAGTCTGGCGTCCCTTGGGCGTAAGGTGGACCACGCCATCGGACTTCATCTCAACATAGCCGTCGCGGCGGAGACGGCGCAGTGCCATAGAGACGGCGGGCGGGGAGACTCCGAGCCAGTGCGCGAGCGTGGCGGAGATGACGGTTTGCCCCTCGCTTTCGGCCTCAAGCACGGCCTTGAGATAGTCCTCTTTTGAGACGCTGATGGTATTCTTCACGGCTCATTCAGCATCGCCTGTGCTGCAGGAGTTGTAAAGGGCTCCGGTGCCGCTTGGGTTCCGCTGAGGCATCGAGCTGCCTGACAAGCCAGCAGCTCGATGCCCTGTGCGAAATTCCTTGTGGCCTTGTTATGCGTGTGCGGCCGCGAGTTCGTGGGGATGAGTCTCGACCTGCGAGGACATATCAAGAACCACGCGACCGTTGACCCTGCCATTCTTGAGGCGATCGAAGATATCGTTGATCGACGCAAGGGGCTGGTCCTCGATGGTGGCTTTGATCTTGCCCTCGGCGGCGAAGGCCAGTGCTTCTTCAAGATCGAGGCGGGTGCCGACGATGGAGCCGCGCAGGGTGTATCCGTTGAGCACCATGTCAAATACAGAGATCGGAAACTCGCCCGGAGGGAGTCCGTTGAGCACGCAGGTGCCGCCACGGCGGAGCATTCCGACTGCCTGCTTGAAGGCCGGCAGCGAAACAGCAGTGACAAGCACGCCGTGCGCGCCGCCGATCTGCCTTTGAATTGCGACGACGGGGTCCTGCTCGCGAGCGTCGACGGTGATTTCCGCGCCAAGCGTGCGGGCGAGATTCATCTTGTCCGGGCCGATGTCGATGGCGGCAACGTGTAGGCCCATGGCCTTTGCATACTGCACAGCGACGTGGCCGAGTCCGCCGACACCAGAGACGACAACCCATTGGCCGGGACGCGTTTGCGTCTGCTTGAGACCTTTATAAGTGGTGACTCCGGCACAGAGGATCGGCGCGGCGTCGCGGAAGGAGAGCTTGTCGGGAATGCGACCGAGGAAGTCCGCTGCGGCAACGGCATACTCAGCAAAGCTGCCATTAACGGAGTAACCGGAGTTATGTTGCGTATGGCACAGGGTTTCCCAGCCGCTGAGACAAAATTCGCAATGACCGCAGGCGCTGTGCAGCCAGGCGATGCCGACGCGGTCGCCTTCCTTCAGGTGGGTGACGCCGGGGCCCAGAGCAACAACAACGCCGGCGCCTTCGTGACCGGGAATGAACGGGAGAGTGGGCTTAATGGGCCAGTCGCCATCGGCAGCATGAAGGTCGGTGTGGCAGACTCCACTACTCATGACTCGAATTAGTACCTGACCGGGACCGGGTTGAGGGATGGGCAGCTCGCGTACTTTCAGCGGCTCGCCAAATTTCTCGACGACTGCAGCTTGCATTGTTTTGGGCATGATGACGACTCCTTGATTCAGATGGACCGGAGGGATTCCGGGGATCGTCTGTCATTGAATGCAAGCGAGAGGACGATGGTCGGTGATGCCGGACACAGGTGTGTCACGCAGCATGTATGCGCGCAGATTGAGCGTACTCAATTGCCGGCACTCGTGGATTTATAGCAATCTTGTGCAGTTCGTCTAACTCTGGAGCCGGGAACGATAGCTCATCGCGCCCGGCAGGAGATCACACTTCCACTGCCTCGGCGGACAACCTGTTCGTGTACCAGTCTTCGCGCGTCATCGGCAGGTTGCTGTTGCCGCGGTCGGGGCGACTCAGCAGCATCTGATAAACCGCGATATCGCCTCTCCGGAATGCAGCCGCGGATCCTGCCATATAAAGGAGCCAGATGCGGTATGTGGTTTCGGAAACCACGTTCAGGAGTTCACCAGCGTTCCTGCGCAGACCATCCACCCAGCGGCGCAGCGTGAGATCATAGTGCTCGCGCAGGTTTTCCACGTCGCGCACTTCAAATCCTGCCCATTCCGCCGCGCGCGCGGCTTGCGAAAGCGTTACAAGCTCACCATTCGGAAAGACATATTTGTCGATGAATGAGGAGTGGTGCGGACGGCTGAGCTGGAGCACATTTCGCAGAAAAGGGACAACCGCTCGATCAAGAAAAGAAAGACCCCGGCCCGGGGACGCGTAAGCGCGTGCGATTCCGTGATTGAGAAAGACCCCTCCGGGCTTCAACAGGGAATAAGCAGTCTTGAAGTAAAGCGGCAAGTTCTGCAGTCCGACATGCTCAACCATGCCCACGCTGGAAATCTTGTCAAAAACAGGAAGCCGCCCTACGGCGTTTCGATAATCGAGAAGTTCCACGTGGCAGCTCTGCGTGAGGCGCGCAGCTTCGATCCTTGCCGAGGCAACTGCCTCCTGTTCGCGGCTCAACGTAATCCCATAAGCCTCCACGTTGTGCCGGGAGGCAGCATGCAGAATCAGGCTGCCCCATCCACATCCGATATCGAGAAAACGCTCACAGGGGCGCATGCGCAGCTTGCGGCAGATCAGTTCCAGCTTGCTGGTTTGCGCGGTATCAATATCATCATCGGCAGATTGAAAATACGCGCAGGAATAAACGAGAGATTTTCCAAGCCATGGTTTATAAAACGCTGCAGGCTGATCGTAATGATAGGAGATCGCGGCAAGGTCGCTATTCTGCGAATGGCGCCCCCCCGTTTTACACCACTTGCCAATACCAGACAGAATGCCCGAAGCCGCTTCCAGAAGTCTCTGTTGCCGACCTTTGGAGCAATGGAAGACATGTTCGGCAACGTCGAATACGGAAAAGAGATCGCCCTCGACGTCGATGTCCTTTGTGAGAAATGCCTCGCCCAGCGTGACTTCACTTGGGTGAAGAACAAGCGACCGGAGCGCATTTGCGGAATGAACGACAATGGTGCAACTCGTCTCGCCTCGTGTCGATGAATGCCAGAGCCACCCGTCCCAAAGCCGAACAGCAAAAGGTGAACCTTCGTAACCTTCAAAGAGCGAGTGAAATATTTTGTCTCTCTGCGTGTTTACCGTCTCGGCAATAATCATCCTACGGCCTCCTTTCCAGATACGACTTCCACGCATCAGAAATCGTCCAAATCCGGAAGCATCACACCAGTCTTTCGAGGCCTTCGTATCGGTAACCAGCTCCCCGACGAGGCCCCGTCAGGGGTCATCATCTGTCCGTCTCAACTCCATGAGAACGGAACAGCGGTTTCGGCGAACCCCATCGCCTTACTAAACCTCTCTTTCTAATGAGATGCGTCGTGACGCGCAGCAGTCATCCAAGAGCCGCGCTACTAAGATGGCTGTAACTGTTGAATGTGCTTCGTGAGGGCCACTTAGCAACACTCCAACGGACAAGCATAACGAAATGATTTAATTGCAATAATTTACATCTTTCGCGAGTAAGATCACTTCCCCACAAAAGATCAACGACCTGACTACATCTAAGGGGTTTCAATGACCGCAGAGAGAAGATTGGAACCTGCAAAACTAAATTACTGAATCACAGGGTGCTGTTGGGCAGCTCGCTGTGGTTTACCTCCTACCTGCCATAGGTATAGAGCTTGACCCGGTAAACGCTGAAGGTATGTGGGGCCATCAGGAGTTCACGACCCTGATTGCTCTGGTCGCCGTTCAAGCGTGCGACGGTGGTCCATTTGCCATTGATATCTGATATTTGATCAATGCTCGCGATGCCTGCAATCTGGTCGTCGACGCCCGGGTCGCGTAGGAATGTCACGGTCAGTCCGCTGCCCAGAATGTAGAATTCGCCAGAACTGGTTTGAATCGCCATCATGGCGCCCGTGTCTTCCATAAGGTTCCTTGCCGGCCAACTACGCGACAGGCTTGCCCGGAAGAGAAAGCCTCCGAGCGCGATGGTTCGTGTTGGTCGGGGGCTGAACGAGTGCAGGACAAGTGCACGAATCTTATCCTCCGGCTGCGCATGCAGGATGAGCGGGCTTAGCTCGCTCAGCAAGCCGTATTCCTGTGGCAGGGTAGAGCCGGGCTTCGCTGGCGCGTCTGGAAGCGAATCCACCGCGAACGGGGAGAATCCGAAACCGCGCGCCTCGCCCAGTGTGTAGAGTGCGTTGAAGGGAGCTACGTCGAGCCGCGCCTCGGGAACGAAGACGGGGTTCCCGGCAGCCTGGTACACCTCGATCCAGTGTGCGAAATCCGGCCAGTAGATGTCCGGCGCATAGAAGTCGATGGCGGGCGCCGCTGCACGGTAGATTGCCTGAACCGCAGGATGAGGACCGCCGCTGGGATACTCGCCCGCACGCTCGAAGGGGGCGGGTAGTTGCGCATTCATGTACATGGGGAGGGCGTACTCCCGTTTACCGGCCTCGGCAACGCGATTGACAAAGCGGGCGTAATACCAGGCCATAAAGACCTCGTCCGCAGCCCCTCCGAACATCTGCTTCCATGTTTTACCGGAAGGATTGAACTCGGCGGCGAGTTGCCGTGGCAATTCCGTGCGATGCGCCTGGAGTGCACTGACGAGCGGCACCGGCACCGGCGCTTGAAAGAGCTGGTTGGCCTTCTGGGAGCGGTCGCGGCCGCCGAGGCCCAAGAAGCCAATCTCGTTCTCCACCTGAACCATGAGAACGGTTTGCTGTGTGGCGTCTTCGTCACGGACGTGATGCATGAGCGCCGCAAAAGCGCGGCTGTCACATTGAACCGTCTGTTCGCCGAGCGGCGAGAGAATCGCGAGAGGCAGGCCCTGGGCTGAAATCTCCCGTGGAAAGCGCGCTGTGTTGGAGAGCACCCATTCCGGCGCGTATTCCGAAAAGGCGTTCTTCCAACTCCCGAACCAAAGAAGGACCAGATGAAGATGTTGCTGCCGTGCCACTACAATCCAGTGATCCAGAATTGAGAAGTCGAACCGACCCTCTTCGGGTTCGATCTGGTTCCAGGCGACGGGCATCAATACGGTGTTGAAGTGAAGTTGCGCAAGTCGCGGCAGAATCGTGTCTGCCTGCGCAGCGGTGCCGGCGGAAGAATTGCCGAGCTCGCCACCCAGTGCAAGAAAGGGTTTACCCTGCACAATCAACTGGGAGGCGCCATTCTCCACGCGAACGGTTGGCGGCGCCTGAGACCACACCGTAAGGCCGGGAAGGCAAAAGAGGCTCAGGGCCAGAGCGGAATGCAGAAGAATCTTCACACCATCTCCAATGTGAAAGCGGCCGCACAAGAAGAATAAGCAGGACAGCGCAGAGTGAGCCACCAAAAACTTGAGATCCGGACGTATCGCTGCAGCCGGAACCACGATTGTCTAACGGTATTAGCTTTTGTACGGGTAGCCGATAAACTTGTCCACCCACTTAATGAAATACTTCATGTTCGGCGCATCGGTGTGCCCGCCGTCGTCCTGCCTCCATGCTAGTTTGCCTTCGAGCAGTCCATCATTTACGGGAGGCATCTTCGCGCTGTGATAATCGAGGTCGGCTGTGCTCAATCCGGGCGCGCCCAGCAGGGTCCACACCGGGCTGGCTGCAACAGTTGCCATCCAGCTCCCGCGCTGGTCGAGCCATTTTGCGTCGCCCTTCTCTGGAATGCCGTAACTGATGAATGTGAGGCGTGGAGCGCAGAGGGCGATGAGCTCGTTGGAGTCGACCGGGACGTCTCCAGGATCCATGCTGCCGAAGGTGGCCTTGGAGGCGCCGTACTTCATAAAGTTACCAGCCATCCAGTAATACTCGCCGCCGGTCAGGTTGTACACGGACTCGCCAAAGTTGCGGCGGAACGGAGTGGCTCCCCCTTTGCCCGATGAGCCGACGAGCACCATGGCGAAGCGCTGGTCGAAGGCCATTGTGACGAGCGCGGCCTTGCCGTAACGCGAGACACCTTCGATGCCGACATGCTTCCCGTCCACGGCGGGATCTGACTCAAGGTAGTCCAGCCCGCGGCCGGCAGCCCACGCCCACGCCCGGAGGGCACCCCATTGATCCGGCTTGCGAGGCTGGCCTTTGTTCGCGAGGCCAATTATGCCTTGCGTGAGGTCCACTGCGTTGTCAGGTTGCGCGCTTTGCGGATCGAGCGAGGCGAATCCCCAGCCTGCGGCAATCAGCTCCCACGTGCTGGGCAGACCGCCGTCGGCATTCAAGCGCGGGAATGTGAACGGAACGCGGCGGACAGGTTGCCATGCCGGATATTTGGCGATCACATCTTTCAGCGACGGGTCCTGTTTTGCCAGCAGGGCCTTCATCGCAGCATTGATGCGGTCAAGCTCATCAGGCGAAGGCTGAACAGGATTCGGGAAGCCGCTCGGGCCAAACATCATAAGCACAGGCACGGGGCCGTTGACGTCGGCCGGAGTCACCAGGGTCATGCGAAGATTCACGCTGATAAACGGGTAGGATGAGTTGTCCACATGGCCGCGAAGCTCGGTTGCGATGACGGGATGAAAGCCCACATATTCCTTCTCACTGGCGACCACGGACCAAGTGACCCTCGGAACGTCCTTTGGAATAAAGCCATAGACGTACTGCTCAAAGTCGTGCACGATCTCCGGACGGCGCTTCGTCCACCACATCTGAGCGGTTGTGACCCCTTGCCCGTTGTTGAGCGTTAACGCATCAGGCAGGTTGGGGTAGGGATTGGCCTTTGATTCATCATAGTTCGCGTGGTCGGGCGAGGTTGGATCCCCGCTGGGGCCGGGGCGCAGGGTTTCTATTCCGAGTTGCCGCATCATGTTCTGGTGGGCCTGCTCCGCCGTGAATGTGACGGGTGCGGGCATCGATGCCGTTGTTGCGCTGGCGCGCTGTGCGTGAACCGGAGTACCAGCAATAACCAGCGCGGCAGAGACGGAAATCGACAGCAGCATGCAGGCCGGACGCGAGGGCATATGGGTCGTTGCCATCTTTACCTCGGTTTAGAAAAGCGATTTAGTTCGGATCAAATACTAACCCACCCGCCGTGCGACCTGCAAAGGCATCTGCAGGAAGAGACGCCAGTTATCCTAATTTGCGGTTCATGGCGTGCCGCTGGAGCAGCAAGGCCGCCGCCCCGCGCAGCCGGGCGACTTCGCCCTCATGCGTGGGTACCAGACGTGGCGATTGCCCGGAGAGGCTTTGCGCGGCGAGCTCTTTTTTTATGATGGGCGCAAAGCGGCTCCATGCTGAGGTGATGTCGCCGGCGATGAGAATCATTTCCGGAGCGAGCGCAGCAGTGACGACCCTGAGCCCTTTGCCGATTTGCTGTGCCTGCTTTGCGAGGGCAGCGGCGGCTTTTGCGTCACCTTCTTCGGCGCGGTTGAGAAGATCGTGAAAGGTGGGTTTACTCCCCTTCGGATCGAGCTCCTTATAATAGCGCAGGGCTGCGGTGCAGGAGGCGAATACCTCCCAGCATCCGTGCTGTTTGCAGGCGCAGCGCGGCCCGTGGGGGTCAATGGGAATGTGACCAAACTCGCCAGCCATGCCGTGTTGGCCGGAGATGAGCTGACCGCCGGCAAGGATTCCGCCGCCGATGCCCTCAGAGACGGTGATGAGGACGGCGTCGCGGACGCCGTCCATTCCGCCGAACCAGAGTTCGGACATGAGACAGGCGGTGGCGGCGTTCTCCATCTCCGTGCGCAGCCGCATCTCCCGTTCGATGACGGACTTGATGTCGAACCTGGGCCACTTGAGATTGGGGGCGAAGATGAGCAACTGCGTTTGAGGATCGACGCGTCCGGGAGTGCTGATGCCGATGCCTTCAAGAGATTTCTTGGGCTGGCTTTCGCGCAGGCGTTTCATGCACTGAACGATGCTTGCGACAGCGCGGGCCGGATCGGAGCGAAGCGGCAGCAGTGATCGCGACAGGAAGCGTCCGTTGAGATCGACCATCGCAACGGTGACCTGCCGGGGATGGATGTCCGCGACGAGCACGGCGAGATCTTCGTTGAGCGCGATCATGGTGGGACGACGCCCGCGCGGACGCTCCTCCGTTGGACCCTCGCGCACCCAACGCTCCTTGATGAGCTGCTCTGTGATCTGAGAGACGGTGCTGCGCTGCAATCCGGAGAGGCGCGCAAGCTCGGCTCGAGAGACGGGATGACGGGAGCGCACAAGCTGGAGGATGATTTCGCGATTGATGTGACGTGCGGTCTCACTGGATGCGAGCTCAGCGGAGCTTAAGTCCACGCGGCGCATTCCGTTCCTGCGCGGTCCTCGACGATTCAAATTCTCCCCCCAACAAACAAGGCAACGGAGCTGGCAATACGATCGCAAGCGGGGTCGGGCCGATTGCTTCCAGTAAGCGGCCTGTGCAACACCCCACCAGAATGTCGTTACGATTCTATTCCACAGGGCTTAAAAACCCGCTGACTTGATATGTCGTGGGCGCCCAGGCCGCGGCTGAGGCTGAAGCATTTACCGGGTTGTGGCTTCCAGATGCGGAACCTGCCGCTGACGTGGAGCATATTCAGCAGGTAGAGCATGCCGTCGTAGTAGCGCTCGTGGCCGGAGACGATGGGGTGATGTCGCATGGTGGAGAGGAGCTGGTCAGCCTGCGCCTTGTAGTTGTAAATGCCCTTGCCGTTGCCCCAGCGGTTGGCGGCGAAGTAGAGCGACATTACAAAGTACTCTTCGCCGTCCGGAGCAGGAGTTTCTTCATTGGGAGTTCCGTCCGGTTTGCAAAACCAGGAGAAGTATCCGTAGGAAGGGTGGTGCGGATCGCTGATGTACATGTACGTCTTTGCCCAGTTCCAGAGAGCGTCGAACTCATGCTTCTTATTGAGCTGCACAGCAATCATCATGCCGTAGGACATGCCTTCGGTGCGGACGTCGTGATGGGCCCAGTCGGTGAGATACGCGAGGGGGCCATTGGCATTCCTGCCAGCAGGAAAGTAAACAGCCTGAGTCTGCGGGTCTCCGTGAAAGAGCTGCTGAAAAGCGGCATTGATCTTGCGCGTAATCGCTCTTTCAGAGTGCCCCTGTTCTTTGAAGAGATTGGGGTAGTGCGCGGTGGCGTATGCGCCGGAGCCGTCGGAAAGCAGGGACGAGGGAACTGACGACAGGTCTGCATTCCGTTCGCAGAGAGAAGGCGAGAAGGTGAGAGCAGCCGTCAGCAGGAGGCAGAAGCCTCGGGCAGACCAAAACGGAGGAGGAGTGAAGACAGCAAGGCGATCGAGATCCGAAAAAGAGGAAGGTGAGGGGAGGCCGCTCACCTTCCGTTATGGAGGCGCTCAGAAGGTGTACTTTACGTTTAATTCGAAAATGCGCGCGTAAGTACCGCCGGTCTTGCTATCCATCACGCCGAAGGTGCTGGTGTTGTAGTTCGGTGTGATGGTTTTGCTGTTGTAGTCCACGTTGTAACCCAACGTAAGCGGGGTCAGCGAGCTAAAGTTCGGGAGTGGGTGGTTCAGCCAGTTAAATGCGCTGGCCCTGAACTGAATTGCCTGCGACTCATGGATATGGAACGACCTGTAAACTGCCAGGTCGTTATTGAAATATGCCCCGGCGCTCATATAAGGATAATTCTGGCCACCTTGCGTTCCCACTGCCGGCGCGTTAAAGCAATTCCCGTTCACGCGCTGGTAATGTTTGAGGCCGGTAGTCGGGTTGCAGGTCAGCACCGGCAAAATCGGGAGGGAAGCATCCGTGCCGAAGTACGTAGGATCACCGATGTTGCTGTTGATGCCCTCGGCCTTCGCATTTGCAGGCAGACCTGTATAGGTCAGACCCAAACCGAAGTTTGGCACGCCGTTCCCAAGAGCAGCGGGAATATATCCGCCCGCCTGCCAGGTGGAGATGCCGGAGATCGTCCACCCGCTCAGGACCTGATTCACCCCCCGGTCGAAGTTGTTGATGCTTCCCGTCTGGTAGGTGTAGGAGGCGTTGAAGACGAACGGCCGGTCAATCGAAGTCGGGCCGTAGTTCAGGTTGACGTTGAACGGGTTCGTCTGCAAGGCCGTGCCAAGCGACTTTGACCAGGTGCCATTCAGGTTGAAGCTGAGGCGGCCCGCTGTTTTGATCCACGCCACCTGCAAACCGTTGTAGTTCGCGTAGGAGTTGCCTTGGATCATCAAGGCACTGCTGGTGCCGTAGGCGTAACCGTAAGGATGGTAATCCGCCGCTGTGTTTCCGGTCGGGGTTCCGCCCGTGCCGGTGGGATTCGTTCCCAGGTTTTCCGGGTTGGTGGACAGCACACCGGTGACGGGATCGGGCTTGAAGAAGGCTCCGATCGGGGTTTTGTTCTGGTCGGCCAATTCCGAGAATGTGCTGCCCTCGATGCCCTCGCTGGCGTCGGAAAGCTGGCTGGTGCTGCTGCCGACGTAGGCCATGTCGAGGAGAGAATTCCACGGAAGCCGCTGGTCGATCGTCAAGTTATATGCATACGTGATGGGCTGGCTGTAGTCACTCGGGTCGAAGCCACTCTGTGATCCGCTGCCGCATAGAGAAGTGCAGGGTTTATATGCCAGGTCGCTGAGTTGCGAAAGCATCACGGACTTTTGACCGGGCAGATTGTAGCTCAGGACGTGCTGCGCGGTGACAAGCGGCGGAGCTACGTCATTCACCTGGGTGACGAAACGGTAGACGCCCCACCCGCCTCGAACCACGGTATTTCCGGTTCCGAATAGGTCGTAGGAAAGACCGAAGCGCGGATCGAAATAAGCAAAGCGGTTCGGCTGGCCGCTCAAGGGAACGCCGGCATCAATGGCATGCCAGTAATATCCCGGAGCGTACTTGCCGGCGTTATAATCCGCCTGCACGCGCAACGGGTAAAAGACCGCCATGCCAACATGACCCCGGTCATACCAGTGACCGACATGCTCGACGCGCGCGCCAAGAGTGAGGGTGAGACGGCTGGTGGTTCTCCAGGTATCGTCCACGAAGAATGCCGTTGCCTGGTACGCAGTGTCAGCGATGGGGGACGCATTGTTTTCGCTGTAACCGGTCGCAACGCCCATCACGAAGTTGGCCGTGGGGTTGTGTGGCGAGCCAAGCAGGTTTCCGGTAATAATATTCGGGTTTTGCCCGCTAAAGCTGCTGAGGTCTCCGTCCTGAAAGGTGGCGAAGGTGCTCTGGTAGTTGTCGGTGTTCTGGGTGTATGCGCCCATCTGGACCGTATGCGCGCCCCAGACCTTGGTTAAAGTGTCATTAAACTGAGGGGCCTCCTTTTTGACTGCATACTGCCCCGGAGGGTTGTCAAAGATGGAAGCCTGCGAGAAATCAGGGAAGGTAAAGTTCCCGGCGCTGCTGTACGCGGGAATATTGAGAGAGGTGGTGCTAAAGACCTTGCCATAAGGATAGCCAAGTGTGGCCCTCGAGGCTGCCGAAGGATTCGGCTGCACGAAGGGGAAGCTGCCGAAGGCCCATGCCGCCATGAAGTCGTTCGTGGTGGTGGAGTTGAAGTTGTGCACAAAGTGCCCTGCCAGTGTTTTGCCGCGGAAAGCCTCGGTCTCGCCGCCGCCCGGGTAGGGGATGGCATTGCCCGGCGTCCAGTAAAGGTGCGCGCCATTGCCCTGCGCCAGCTGCGAGTCCCATGCCTGCTGGTAAGACCCGTAGATCTTGGTATTGTCCCCCAGTCGATAGTCGACCCGGAAGCGGTAAATCCATCCGTTGTTCAGGTTCTCGATGGGCTGATAGTAATTGACATTCCCAGTAGAGGTCGCCGAGTTCGCGTTTGCCTTGGGCCAGATCTTGGCCAGTGCAGCCCCGCCCGGATCAATGAACTGTGAAGGAATTTTCTGACCGACATCACCTCCTGCGCTTCCGTACGGTGCCAAATTGGAACTCGCTGAAGAACCATCCGGGTAAACCGTTCCGGAAAGATCGCTGCACCAAGGCCCTTGCGGGTAGCTACCGTTTGGAGTCGGGAAGAAGCCGTCCGGGCAAAGTGCGAGGTTATCCGCGTTATCGGTGCTGAAGTCTCCCTGCATCATTTCCGGAGAAGGAATATAAGACGTCAGTACGTTTGAATTGCCCTGGTTTTGCAGCCACCGCTCATAGCCGCCCCAGAAGAAGAGCGTTTTGTGCGTGCCTGGAACAGGGCCGCCGAAGCTACCGCCAGGATAATAGTAGTGTTGCGACCCTTGTGAGACTCCTGCGTGGTTGTTCGCCCAACTGTTTGCGTTCAGAGCGCTGTTGCGCGCATTGAAGTAGGCTTCGCCGTGATAGTGATCGCCTCCGGATTTGCTGATTGTGCTGATCACTACCGGTCCAAATGGGGTGGAGGCGCCGAAGTTCGACGCCTGCACGGTGACTTCCTGCGTCATCTCCGGGTTGATGACCGAGAGCGCCGCCGCCATGTCGCCTGGATCGATAACATTAGCCCCATCAGAAAGCAGCGCGGTGCCGCCGCGATTGACTGCGCCATTGATGTCGATGCCGTTGCCGACAGCGCTTTGCTGCACGGTTGTATTGAGATCGGTGTACATCGGACTGTTCTGAGTGAGACCAGAAGAGACTGTGGTTGCGCCGGGCAACACTTTCAGCAGTTCCGTCACGTCCCTGCCCTGCAGCGCCAGGTTCTGTATCTGCTTAGAATCGATGACGTCCAGGCGCTGCCCGCTCTCAGTAGGAATCATCTCTGCGGCGGCGTTAACCGTGACCGTGGTCGTCGCAGAACCCACCGCGAGGGTAAACGCCGGGATGGTGCGCACGTCTCCAGCGTGCAGCGGGATTCCAACAATCTCCTTGGGCTGGAAGCCCTTAGCGACGGCCTTCAAAGTGTACGTGCCCGGTACGAGCGAGGGAAAGGCATACAATCCCTCGCCGTTCGTCTGCACGACACGCGTGTCGCCGGTCGACTGGTTGGTCAGTGTGACCTGCGCTCCGGGGATGACGCCGCCGCTTGTGTCCTGCACCGTGCCGGAAAGCTGCGCCGTGGTCTGCGCGCGAAGCGCAGGAGTGATGAGCAATCCCGAAAGCACGGCGAGAGCGAGGAGAGTTGCTGTTAAGAAGCTTGGAACGGAGGCTTGCGAGTCCCTCCATAAAACCTTGCCAAATACTTTTGCAGGGGTCTTTGCGCGAGGCTGCCCCAGACGTGAAAAAATTAAGTTCATCTGCCCTCCTAAAATTGCCTCCCTGATTAAAACAGGGAGAAAAGCGATTTACTAGACGAAGAAAAACGTCCTCTATTTATACGCGACGCGAACTATATCTACACGAAAAGAGGATTGTCAAGAGTGAGATTTTTATATTTTCGATTCGCAGGAGAAACGGGGCTTTTCGCGCAAGGCGTTGCGGACTTGCGCTCTCTACGGCGAGAGACCGGGAGCAGTTTTCTTTTCGCTAAAAGATTGTTTGTTTGCGACGAGATGCGGGTTCAGGGGAGCTGAGGCCGGGACCTGGTGGAAGCATGCTGCTCGCAATACTTCTCTTCCCGCTCAGCGTCCTGGGGACGCAAGGACTGCCGGTAAGCGAGGGCCAGCTCAGAATGCAGGCTGCAATCGGAAGGCTTGAGCTGAACCGCCGTCTCAAGTTCTGTGATCGCTGCCTGCACGTTGCCCTGCTGCAAATTCACTTTGCCGAGATCAAAGTGCGTCTGTGCATCCATCGGGTTCAGCCGGACTGCGGCGTTCAATTCCTCCACGGCACTGGATAGATCGGGCCTGCGGCCCTGAGCATAAGCCTCGCCGAGGGCGCGATGTACGTCGGAGATTTCAGGATGCTGCTTTTCAAGCGCCAGGAGCCGGGCGATCCCCGCTGGCCGCTGTCCTGTCTTTACGAGCGAGTCCGCATAAACATATTCCACCTGCGGGATCTGGTCGATAGTGGACAGGACGGGCTGCAATGTCTGCACCACTCCGTTATAGTCGCCGGTCATGAACAGGCTGATCGCAAGCGCGGGCCGGATGCTGGAGTCACCAGGATGCGCATGGAGATAGCGTGTAAGTGGCAGAACCGCGTCCTGAAAACGCGAGGACATGAAGGCGGCGTGGCCCCAGTTGTAATCGAGGCCCGGGAGCTGCGGGTTCCATTGCGAGGCGCGCTGGAAATAGTTGAGCGCGGTGGCATAGTCCTTGCTTGAAGCGGCAATGGCCCCGAGGTTGTTGTAGCTGTCGGCTACAGGAGCGGCAATCTGGTTGCGGAAAGTCTCCAGTTCGTGCGTACTCTTGGTCTCGCTTGTCTGTCTCCCGTCGTCATTGAGAGACGCCATCGCAATCGTGTCGGAGGTTGAGCTGCCCATTGTGCCAACCCTGGGGACTTTTCCGCTAAGCCGGTCTTTGTCGCGATTGAGCGCCTGCTGCATTAATTGCTGGACGATACGCATCTCAGCCTGCGCTTCGGCGTCGTGTCCCGACCTTGCCAGCAAACGGCCCAAGAGATAGTGCGCTTTCTGAATCTGGTAATGATTGCGGGAGATATCGGTTGTGTGCTGGATTGCCTGGCGCAATGCAGCTTCGGCGTTAGCTGCGTCGTTCGTTTCGTAATACAACTGGCCGAGATAGAGATATGCGTCGGGATTGTTGGGATTCAAGGTGATTGCATGCTTCAGATCCCTTTCAGCCTCCGCATAGCGATGCTGCATAAATTCAATGTGACCAAGCGCGGCATAGGTCAGGAAATCGTCCGGCGAAATCTGAAGCTCCTGCTGGAGCTCAGCCTCGGCCTTGGGCACATTGGCCGCTTCCTGGCTTGCAAGGTACGCGGCCGCCAGCGAGTAGTGGGCTTCCGGGAGCCGGTCGTTCTCCGCAATCGCCCGCTTGAATTCAGCAATGGCCTGGAAGGGGAAGTCTGATTCCCCGTAAGCGGTACCGAATTCCAGATGAATCAGCGCCGTGTCCCCGAAGGACGCTTCCATCTCCGTGAAAAGCTGGCGGGCGCATTTCTGGTCGCCCATGTCCAGACACACAACAGCCAGCGCATATCCGTTCTGAAAATTGGGGTTGAGCGCGACGGCTGCCTCCAGCTCTTTGCGCGCCTCTTTATCCTGATACATCTTCATCAACGCCCGTCCTGCGATCTGGTGGGCCAGGGCCGCTGTCTGCTTGTCCACCGGATGCGCGCCTGATGCATCATTCGCAAGCACAAGCTGTGCGCGAGACCGTGCCTGTTGGAAGTCGCCATGACTGAGCGCCGCCTGCGCATCGTCGAGCAGAAGCTCAGGTGCATCCGGCGTCAAAGCGAGGGCTTCACTAAACAGCGGTGCCGCCGCCTGGTAATTACCCAAATGCGCAGCCCCCATCGCCAGTTCGCCGACCACCTCGGCAATGAACTCGCGATACTCACGCGAAGCCTCCGCCATCTCGCCCAGCTGCTGAAAATGTTGCGCCGAATCGTAGTGTTGCTTCAGGCTCGATTCGGGCGTTATGGATGGAGGGTTGTGCGTTTGCGCGACGCAAAGGAGGGTTGGCACAACAAGAAAAGACAGGCCGAGTACCGCTATGGAGTCACGACAAAAGAGCACGGTTTCGTCAGAATACTCTGCCGCAAGACGAATGTGGAAGCGGGGCTGAAGGGCCGAATATGGTGAGGTTCGTTTTTGGCCGAGTGACCATCTGGCGGGCAATATCGCTTCTCCCCGGGCGGCAAAAGAGATCAAGTGGATTAAGCTTTGATTGGTCGGCCATGGCAGATGATTGTCGAATTATTCGACCTGTTTCCTAGCTGTTCATTTGGTACGAACGAACAGCACTGGTCAGAGAGCGGCTTTACGTGAATGGCTAAGAGTCGCGCGCAAATCAGATTTGCGAGGCATAGGGTGACGGCTTCGATCAAAAGGGACTTGCAGGAATGCCTTAGTGGAAGCGCGTTTGCCTGTGAAGCATCCAGCCGCAGCCAAAGAGGAAGACAAACAGAATTATCGTGAGGACGGCGGCGCTGGGGAGATTCATGGCAATGGGCGGGCGCTGGACACCAATGGCAAGCCACACGAAAACGCCAGCGGCAAGCGTCAGGATGAGGAAGTCCCACCATGGGCGCGCCTGCGATTGCGCGGACTCGGATCCAGGCCCGTGGTAGGCGCTGACCGTGTCTGCGAGATCCAACTTATACCTGTCGCACTCGCGGATGATGGCGCTCATGTAAGAGTCGCGCTCCTTGACGGAGGCAGAGGCTGAGGTGATGGCCAGCGCGCCGGCGATCATGATGGCGGAAGCACTCAATACGAGAATGCGCAGCGTGAGGGAGCTGTGAGCGAATTCTCCGAAGACGAGCGCGCCCCAGGCGAGTCCCCACAGCTGATTTGTGTTTGAGAGCGGAATGGCGCGGCCGATGCCGATATATTTGGTTGCGTACTGCTGAAAGAGGTCACCGATGACCCAGCAGAAGCCGCCGAGGAAGAGCCAGAGCATGGAGGGTCGCAGGGCATGCAGCTCAGCCGCGAGCGATGCGCCGGTGTCGTGCAGAGTGAAGGCGAGAAGCGCCATGGTTCCCAGTTCGCCGAAGGTGAAGACGGTGACGAACGAGAGCGGGTTCATGCCGGAGAGATAGGCCTTACGGTAGGGAACATACATGGTCCCCCACATGAGCCCCGCACCGAGCGCAGCGATAACGCCGGAAACGGCGCGGGAGGAGGTTGTTGACCCGGAATGGACGGAGGCAGCAGAGAGCAGGACGGCGCTGCCGACGATGGCGATCGCTCCGCCGAGAACTTTGACCCAGCTTTTGGCGCTGGCCCCTTTGAGCTCATGAAAAAAGAACCATCCCCAGAAGAGGCCGACGAGGCAGTTGGTGTTCCAGAGAGGAAAGGCGATGGAGAGACCGACGTCGCGGATGGCGAAGATGGTGAGCGTATTGGCGACGGCCCACAGCGAGCCCGCAAGCACGGCCCACGCAATCAGATGAGGGCGGCTGCGGAGGTCCCGGAAAACATAGTTGGTGCCTTTGAAGGCGATGGGCAGGGTCCAACGGGCAACGAAGACACCGAGGACCATGCAGAGCGAGATGGCGAAGGGCGAGAAACCGGCGGTGACCAGCTTGGTTGGAGCTTCTGCACCGCCGAGCCATACGCCCGCGGCAACCGCGCATACGATACCGAGCCCGTGGAAGGAACGAAGCGTGCCTGTTTGCGGGCTGGAACGCGCGAGTATTGGCATGGAAGCAGATTACCAATTTATCTCAGGAGGGAAGAACTCGGCGATCAGGTCCTCATAGAAGGGCTTCAGCTCTTTAATGTTGGGTTTGCCAGCGCCCTTGGAATAAAGGTCGTAGGGGTTGAACTTGTGCACCCACTCGAACATTTCTTCATCATGCGATGACATGAGATGCCGGTAAGCTCCGTGGCGGTGGGCGGGATAGAACGAATGGTAGCGCAGCATGTAGTGCGCCGGTTCAGGCAGGTAATCACGGACGACGCGGTAGATGTACTCATCATGTCCCCAGGATAGATGCACCTTGTCCAGGCCGCAGTTCGGCTCATAGATGCCGTGGAGTGTCTGGTATTCGGGAACATGGATGTCGGGATTGAACGCGAAGTACTGGTGGAAGACGATCTGGTCGGAGTAGGCGCACCCCACAGGGAATGTGTCCCCCACAACGGCCCACTGCGGCTCTCCGTAAAGGCACAGAACCTTGCCCAAGTCATGGATGAAGCCGGTGAGAATGAACCAGCGAGGCAGGCCGTCTTTACGAATGGCCTCCGCAGTCTGGAGCAGATGCTCGATCTGGGAGAGATCGGTGTCCGGATCGCTATCGTCAACCAAGGTGTTCAGATAGTCGGCAGCGGCCCATATGCTCTTTTTCCCACGATTGAGCCTGCCGAACTCCTTTTCCTTCCGGAGCGTGAAAGCCAGGGTTTGGCCGGCGTGGTTCAGGCGGTAAAACTCGGCAACCGAAGGGTTTGCATTCTCGTCGTAGTTGCGGAACTCGGACTGCTCCTTGCCTTCGCGATACCTGCCGGCAATAAAATCGTCCCATTGATCGATGCTCTTCAGGGGTTCCTGCGGCGGCTTGTAAGGTGCGGTCATGCGAGTCTCCCCAGCATCAATAATTCCTTTACGGTACCGCTAACGTTTAACACTTTGCAGGGATATTCGCAAGCACTTTTGCAGACTTTTGACAGAGGCAAAATTCTTCTACGTACTTTTACGATCGTTGCGAGAACAGGTCACAGTACTCGATGAGCTAATATCGATTCAAACGGATTCGCGACCGAACCGCGTCCGCAGTAATGGGGATAATGTGCTGAAAGCCATACTGACAGACAGCCACTTCTGGATTCCACTTATTGTTTTACTCGGGGGAATCGGACTGCTCATCATGTTGCATTGAAGAATGCTGCGATGGGGGGTACTTAGCATTTTGCCCGGGCACCGGATTTTCCGCGGGGCGAGGCTTGAGACGGCTTTGCTGTTGCGCCCACGGACGACGCCCGAATGACAAGCTTTGGCTCGACTCGGATGTGCTTTGGAGTGGTAACCCGCTTTCCGATTAGGTCGAGCGCGAGCTTTCCCGCCTGTTCGCCAAGCTGCACGGTGGACTGGTCAATGGAAGAGAGCGGAACGCGCAGGTAATCTGAATAGCGAACGTTTCCGCAGCCGACGAAGGCAATCTCACCGGGAATGGAAAGACCAGCCTCAAGTGTTGCGTGGATGGCGCCGATCGCGGTGAGGTCGTTGTAGCAGAAGACTGCGTCCGGGCGCGGCTTCTTCTGGAGTAGCTTCTGCATTACCTTGCAGCCGACATCCTCACCGAGCTCCTCAACCCTTGAATTTGAGATGATATACGACTTGCGGACGACGAATCCGGCTTCCTGGAGGGCGTCCTTATATCCGCGGAGGCGGTCTAATCCCGGGGCGAGTTCCGGTCCGGCGATGTGGGCGATCCTGCGCTTGCCCGTGCTGATAAGGTGCCGGGTGGCGGCGAGCCCGGCAGCGTAGTCATCCGTGCCGACAAAGTGCGCGCAGAGATGAGGGAAATTGCGGTCGATCAGGATGTACGGCTTGCGCTGGTCCTCGATTCCGTAAAAGCCCTGCAAGGTGGGCTGGCACGACGCGATAAGCAGAGCATCGACTCCTCTCGCGAGCAAGTTGCGTATCTCCTGCTGCTCAATCTGGGCATCCTCCTCCGATGAAGCAAGAATGAGGCCGTAGCTGTGCCGGCGCAGAACGCCGTTGAGCGCTTTGGCAAATTCCGCAAAGAAGGGATGCAATAGGTCAGGAACGACGAGACCGACGATGTAACTTTTACCGCTGGCGAGCCCGCGCGCCAGCATGTTGGGCCGGTAGTTCAGCTCAGCCATCCGCTTGAGAACGCGCTGCCTCGTCTCTTCGCTGATGTCTTCCATGCCGCGCAGGGCCTTGGACACGGTAATCAGCGAAACTCCTAAATCGCGCGCTATGTCTTTGAGCCTGACGGCCATAGGCAGCTTACGCTGTTTCTCCTCGGTCAGTTGCCTTCAGATTAGGGGGAACCAGCACCAGTATATCCAGAGGGAGTTAGCGCTATTGTACTTTTGCAAATGAGAGCGTTTACAGAAAATTCAATCAAAATTAACGAAAAACGGGACTTCAGATTCACATTTCGCTTGCATACTGCGTTAGCGCTAACGTATTGTCTTTGCGTCGTGAAAAGACAGCGCGGAGCGGGGGCGAATCTTCGCGGCTCTGGATCGAAGACCTCCCGATCTAGCTTGACAGAAGTGAATTTTGTGGAGGTTGTACCTATATGAAACGGATGCAACGCAGTGCAGAGGCTCTGCTGGCTCTTTTTCTGCTGATCGCAGTTTTTCTTCCAGCCCCGTTGTTTGCGCAACTCGATACGGGCGGCATTACCGGAACGGTGACCGACCCGACGGGAGCAGTGGTTCCCGGCGCAACCATGACATTGACCAATGTTGGGACCAATGCTGCGCAAACGATGCAATCAACTTCAACCGGCACCTACAGCTTTACGGGTGTGAGGCCGGGAACCTATACTCTGCGGGCCGAGTCGCCGGGGTTTCAAACCTTCATTGCTCACGGCCTGCAGATTCATGTACAGCAGACTGCGACCATCGACGTGCATCTGAAGACCGGCGCTGTCTCACAGCAGGTGACGGTGACGGCGGCAGCTCCGCTGCTGCAGGCTGAAAATGCGTCCGTGGGCCAGACGATCACCTCGGAGGCAGTGAATGACCTGCCATTGCAGACGCGGGACTGGGCATCGCTGGCGCAGCTGTCGGCCGGTGTCACCACGGCGCCGGTTGGCAATCCGAGCAGCGATTCTGGGTCTTCAACCAGCGCTTATTTTTCGGTCGATGGCGTTAACCTGTGGCAGAACGACTTCCGCCTCAACGGAATTAACGACAACATCGAGGTTTATGGCGGCTCTTCGGTCGGAAGCAACGCAGCGATTACTCCTCCGCCAGACGCGATTCAGGAATTCAAGTTGCAGAGCGGCGACTACAACGCCGAGTTCGGGCACTCGACCGGAGCGGTCATCAATGCGGCGATCAAGTCCGGCACCAACCAGTTTCATGGGGACGTCTGGGAGTACTTCCGGAATGATGCTCTGAACGCCAGACCGTACTTCAGCGTACCGAGCCAGCCGCAGCCTGAATACCGCCAGAACCTGTTCGGCGGAACTCTGGGCGGGCCAATCATCAAGGACAAGACGTTCTTCTTTGCAGATTATCAGGGTGGGCGTTATGTCACGCCGTCACCCGCCACCAGCACGGTACCAACGGAAGGCATGATCAACAGCGGGTTCACCAACCTTCAGGACCTGATCACCGGCAACAGCGGGACGGGGACAGATGCGCTGGGACGCGTGTTTCCTCATGGGACGATTTTCGATCCGACGACGACTCGCGAGCTTCCGGCGAGCGGCTATGACGCGATTACCGGGCTTACCGGCACGCCAGGAGCATATGTGCGCGATCCGTTCTATACGGGAAGCCTGTACGGCAATACCAACTTCGTCGGCGACACGGCGCAACTCAATATGATTCCAGGACAGCGCCTCGATCAAAACGCAGTGAAGCTTCTGGGGGTTTATCCCGCGCCGACGTCTGCGGGGTTGAACAACAACTTTACGTGGACGCCGAAAGAGCCGGAAACGACGAATACGTACGACATAAGGATTGACCAGATCCTCGGCCCGAACAATGTTCTGTTCGGGGTCTACGACAGGAGCCTGATCTCAGAGGATGTTCCCTCCACGCTTCCGGGCGTGGCCGTAGGCGAGGGCGGCGGCCGGCATGACAGCTTTCCGGCATATGCTTTCGCAGTCGGCTACACGCACGTATTTACTCCTACCTTCACCAATGAAATGCACGTAGGCATGGTCCACGCGGACAAGCTCCAGGAATCAAACTACGGAAATACCTTCGGCATTCCAGCGCAGTATGGGATTCAGGGTATTCCTCAGCTTCCGAACAACGGCGGTATTCCTCCAACGACGATCAACGGCTTTACCCATATCGGCGTAGGCAATTACACACCGACTCTGCAGTATGTGTGGAGTGTGGAAGGGGTGGACAACGTAACCAAGGTGTTCCGCGATCACACCTTCAAGATGGGAGTGCAGGTCGACGATCTGGAAGGCGACATCTCACAACCGCCGCAAGGACGGGGTGACCTGAACTTCAACGGACAGTACTCGGATATACCCAACAAGAACAGCAATCTGACCGGAATTGGCGATCTGCTCCTTACGCCGATGCCCTCCACGGTCAGCGCTCCCGGTTACCCTGATACCCCCAACTATGTTGGCGGTATGAGCAGCTTCTCCGGATCGAACATTGCAGCAACGGACGATCATCGCTGGTACTGGGGAGCGTATTTCCAGGATGACTGGAAGGCTACTCCGGACCTCACGCTGAATCTGGGGCTGCGCTGGGATTATTTCACCCCTTACGCGGAAGTTAACGGAAGGCAGGCCAACTTTGTCGCTGCAGGAGGAAATGGCGATTCGGGCACCTATTACATCTCCAACAAGGGATGTCAGGTCGCGCGTTCGGCCTCCTTTGATGCGCTGCTGGCCAGCAGCAACATCAAGCTTGACTGCGTATCCGACCTTACGCTCGGGGATGCTCAGGAGACGAACTTTGCCCCACGGCTGGGATTCGCCTTCCGCGCGTTGCCCACGCTGGTGGTTCGCGGCGGATACGGCATTTCCTACGGGGCTCTGGGCAACCTGGGGTATGGAGGGACGCTGGGCACAAACTATCCGTTCGTTTATGTCTCAACCTTTAACAGCCCGGACTCGCAGCACCCGCTGCTGCTGAACAACGGCAATCCGGCGACGATGGAAGAGGCGTTTACCACGATCAACCTTGAAGATCCGACGATCAACAGCGGTGAGGGTCTGAATCTGTACGGACGCCAGTACAAATTCCAGACGCCGTATGTCCAGACGGTGAACCTGACGGTTCAGGATCAATTCACCAACCACGACGCATTCCAGGTGGGATATGTCGCCACAATGGGAAGACACCTCGACAATCTTGGATACAACAACTCTCCCACCGAGATTCTTCCGCCGAGCGTGAATCCACAGCCGTATGTTCCATTCCCCAGCTTTGCACGGAATGCGACTTACGAAACGACCAATGCTTCGAGCAGTTATAACTCGTTGCAGACAACCTATCAGCACGAACTCAGCTTCGGTTTGTCGCTGCTTGCCAACTACACCTACAGCAAGTGCCTGAGTGATCAACATACGCAGGCCTCGCAGAACCAGCAGTATCGTGCCCAGTGGCTTCCGGGGTTCGGGATCAAGCAGGATTACGGGCTTTGCGACACGGACGCGACCCATCTGGTCCACATCTCGGGCTCCTACCAGTTGCCTTTCGGCCGGGGCCGCCAGTACATGAGTAATGCGAGCAGGGCCACGGACGCGGTCCTGGGTGGATGGGCGGTCAACTTCATCTATACGTACCAGAGCGGCCAGCCGTTTACGGTGACCTGCCCGGTGGCTACGTCGGAGTTCGGCTGCTTTGCGGATACGGTGCCGGACACGGATCCTTATGCCGGGCCGCATAACAAGACGCAGTGGCTGAATCCGGCGGCATTTGCCCAGCCACCAATCGCAACGCAGATTGGCGAAGCGAATTATGCTGTTCTTGGCGGCGGGCCTCAGCAGGTACGAGGACCGGACTTCCAGAACCTGGATTCATCCGTCTTCAAGAACTTTGTGTTTACCGAGAGCGTGAAGCTGCAATTCCGTGCGGAGGCGTTCAACACAACCAACACTCCCCAGTTCGCGCAACCCGGACAACTGAACTTTACTACCGCGAACTTCAGCGAGATTACCGCGACGCGAAATCCTTCCGAGGACTTCCGCAGGCTGCAATTGGCGCTGAAACTGTTCTTCTAGTCAGACGACCTCCTTGAGACTACTTCTGACTTCGTGGGGCACAACTCAAATGTTGGCCCCACGATTTTTTTGAGCGATCCGAATACTTTGCGAAGGTTGTGAATCATGGTGAACCTCATGACTCGGTTGCGTGCGTGCGGCCTTGCCCTCGGGCTGCTGCCTCTTTTCTTGATTCTTGCCGCGGCGGCCCAGACCAACCAAGCGGCGCCTACCGTTGCGAATGTGGTGTTGCGCGGCGAAGTGAAAAGCTCGCAAAAGCACACCTATGTTGAAGTGCCTTTCCAGGTTCCGGCGGGGGTGGAGCGTTTGACGCTGACCTTCCACTACACAGAGCGGGACCAGCATACGGCGCTCGACCTCGGCTTGGAAGACCCTGTGCATCTGCGGTGCTGGAGCGGCGGAAACAAATCTGTGCTGACGGTGAGTATTGCGGACGCGACGCCGTCGTGCCTGCCGGGGCTGATTCCTGCCGGCACATGGAAGGTGCTGATCGGCGTGCCGAACATCCGCCCCGGTGTCACGTCGCATTTCACGGCCGAGGTCTACTTTACGAACAGCGGCCTGGTTGCAGATGAGCCGGCATTTCTGCGCGCGCCGCTGCGAACGGGGCCAGCTTGGTATCGGGGTGATTTGCACATGCACACGGCGCACAGCGACGGGCAATGCCCCAATCAGACCGGACAGAAGGTTCCCTGCCCTGTGTTCCTTACCGTGGAGGCAGCGGTCAAGCGTGGCCTGGACTTCATCGCCATCACCGATCACAATGCGACGTCACAGTACGACGTCATGCGCGAGCTGCAACCGTATTTCGACAAAGTGCTGCTGATTCCGGGGCGCGAGATCACGACGTTCCGCGGACATTTGAATTTTCTGGGAACGACTTCGTATGTCGACTTCAGACTGGGCGGCAAGAGCGTGCCTGATATGAACACGCTGCTGCGTAGTGCGGACAAGCTTGGGGCGTTGGTTTCAATCAACCACCCCGACGCGCCAAGCGGCGAGATTTGCATGGGCTGCGGTTGGACGCCCGCGCATCCGGTGGACATGCACCTGCTTGCAGCCGTCGAAGCCGTCAACGGCGGAAGCGAAATGCATGGCTTCAACGGTGTTCCTTTTTGGGATAAGCAACTCAACGCCGGATATCGGCTCACCGGGATTGGCGGCAGCGACAATCACAATGCGACGAGCCCGCTTGATGAGCCCAGCTCGGTGGGCAGCCCGACTACGGTAGTGTATGCAACGGAGCTTTCGACTCCGGCAATTCTGGCAGGGATACGCGCTGGCCATGTATTTATCGACCTGACCGCATCGCACGATCGCATGCTGACGATGCAAGCAAGCGGGAATGGCCAAACAGCACATATGGGCGATCTGCTGGATGCCCCAAAGGGGACGACCGTGAGCTTCGATGTGCATGAAACCGGCGCAAATCAGGGATCGGTAGTGCTGATTGAGGATGGACACGGGATGGGCACCCTTGCACAAGCTGGCGCTTCGGATGGCGGCGAGACGTTCCATAGGACATGGACAGCAGACGGATATCGCCATTGGTTCAGGCCGCAGGTGGTTGGGCCGGACGGGAAGCTTTGGCTACTGGGCAATCCCGTGTATGTGGACTGGAACAGGCCGTCTGCACCCGCGGAATGAATGGAACAAGGCGATCTATTTAGTCCGCGGTTGCTCTGCCGTGCTAATGGCCTTGATTCTCGTTGGTTGGTTCTCGTCAGCCCTGGAGCGAACGCGGCGCAGAATGTGGCTCGTTCGGATCGAAATGCACTTCGAGAGTACGTGCGACCATCAAGTTTGCGTCGCATTTGCGCCCCTTAACCTTCATTTCGTCAAATGCGAAACCGTTCATACTGAGAGCAGCTACGAGTTCACGGACGAGGCTATTCGCATTCTCCTTGAAGATGCTGGATTTGACGTCGAACGGACCTGGATGAAGGGTTTGGGATGGTATGCTGTTGCGGTTGCACGCTTCGGCAAAGAACGCATCCAATATCAAACCGATTTATGAGTCGGCTTTCAGCTATGGGATTCACTAGCAAGCGGTTCTTCCTTAACAACGGCTGTACGCTCCGGGAAGGCCAATGCGTGTACTCGGAATTTCCGTGATGCTGGATCGGGCAATGAGACGTGTACCGCATCGCAATGCACGAGCTCCCGAATCCTGGCTGAGATTGCGCACAGATCTGTCCGGATCTCCAGATTTGAAGTGATCTCACAAAGGAGTCCAAGGTCGTCCAGGGGAAGAGCAAACATCTTAATTGACCATTATCGGGGAGACGGCCGCATGAGATAGGGACGAGGCCCGGAAGAAGCGCACCCAAGGGACTCGGTAGAGGGGCTATCGCGAGTCTGGGTCGTCACCAGCATGCAGCACTTCGGGGGATCCTGCGGGTTGGGTTACCCGATACGAAAGTATTGATCGGTACGATCGTCTAATAGATTCCCTTCCGCGTTTGTGACTTAATGACCCTCAAGTGCGATATCGGTGAAGAGGGGACCGCGAGCGATGGGTCGAAGCGGCTATCCAAGCGCCGACGTACGCATGGACGACGGTAGACCTCGCACAATCGGGCAACAACGGCGAGGAAATATCCGTCAGATTAAGTGGGCGCGAGGAACGATGGTATGCCATATTGCGAGGCCATCATTATTGGAGCCGGCCAGTCGGGTCCATTTCCAGCGGGACGCTTGACTGGGGCCGGCGTGAAGGTTGCGATCGTAGAGCGAAGATTGTTCGGCGGCACCTGCGTTAACACTGGCTGCCTCCCAACCAAAGCAATGATCTCCAGCGCTCGCGCTGCGCACCTATCGCGATGGCCTGGCGACTGCGGAGGGGTAATTGACGGCCCAATCAACATCGATATGAAGGCGGTGAAGGCTCGGAGAGACGCCATTTCAGAGCGATCCGGCACCGGGCTTACTACCTGGTTGAAAGAGAAGCAGAACTGCACGGCATATCAAGGCCATCCCCGGTTTGAGTGGCCGACAAAGATTCGAGTTGGGAGCGAACTGCTGAATTCGGAGCTTACCGTAGCTGAATTGCTACCAGCAATTCCTGGAGAATTGAAGCCTTTAGCGGCTCTGGCCACGAGCGCCACGCAGGTTAGGGGCTGATCCGCGCGAGTCGCTAAGGAGAATGACCATGGTTGCGCGCTTACTCTCAGTTAACGTCGGGCTGCCGAAGGATATTGACTGGCGTGGGAAAACCGTACACACCGCTGTCTGGAAAGAGCCTGTGTACGGTCGTCGCACCGTGCGGCGACTGAATATCGATGGTGACGGCCAGGGGGACCTTAAAGGCCACGGCGGCGAACACCGCGCTGTGATGGTATATCAGATCGATTCTTATCGTTATTGGGAGCGCTACTTCGGCCGAAAGTTTCCAGCCTGCGGGCAGTTTGGGGAGAACCTGACTGTCGACGGCCTACCGGATGACGAAGTATGTATCGGCGACCGCTATCAAATCGGAAGCGCCTTGTTGGAAGTGACCCAACCACGGGTTACCTGCTACCGGGTTGGCATCCGCGTTAATGAGCCGCTCATGGCATCGTTGCTCGTGGCACATCACCGTCCGGGCTTCTATATGCGAGTACTTCAGGAAGGTGATATCGGCGCTGGCGACGAGATTGTTAAGGTCAGCGCAGGCCCCGAGCAAATGACGGTCGCTGAAATTGACGCCCTGCTATACCTGCCCGGGCACGCGCGCGAGCAGTTGCAGCGTGCTCTGAAAATTCCCGCATTGCCCGCCGGCTGGCAAGCCTCATTCAGAGCTCTTCTCGAGCAGGAACAAGGTGGAAAAACGCTGAACGGTAATTCCGGTCTCGCACAAGATTCCGGCCCGCCTCCTGCGTGGCCCGGATTCCGCAAGGTACGAGTTTCGGCCGTCAATTGGGAAAGCAAAACTGTTTTTTCCTTGTTGTTGACCTCAGGGGATGGCAGTCCGTTGGCCGTGGCGCGGCCGGGACAGTTCGTGGTCCTGAGAGTCCGCACCAGGCCCGATTCTCCGCCATTGTTGCGCAGCTACTCCTTATCGGGCGCTCCCAGCACAGATCACTATCGGGTCAGCATAAAGGAGGAAACGCACGGTGCGGTCAGTGGGTATCTGAAGAACAATGTGCGAGTCGGCGACGCATTGGACATTAGTGCGCCTCGAGGGAATTTCTTACTCCGACAGAATAATGATCCAGTCGTGTTACTGAGCGCCGGCGTCGGGGTAACTCCAGTCTTAGCAATGCTGCATGCTCTCGCGTGTGTCGGGACAAACCGCCGGGTCTGGTGGCTGTTCGGCGCCCGCAATCGAGAAGATCACCCATTTGCAGCCGAAGTCCGCCGCCTTTTAAGCATTTTGCCCAACGCGAAGAGTTATCTAAAGTACAGCCAGCCCGGCCACGAAGACGACCTTGGCAAAGATTTTAATGCGCCTGGTCGGCTCACTATCGCGGATATAGCCAGTCTCCGGATCCCGGACAGCGCCCATTTCTATATATGTGGCCCGCCGTCTTTTATGGATGATTTGAGTTCAGGCCTGCGGACCAGGGGGGTTCCTGCGTCTCAAATCCATTCCGAGGTATTCGGTTCGCTGCCGCCAAAAACACCTGGAATCAAAAGCGGGCCTTCGCGGATGCCGCATCAGCCCCCGGCAGCGACGGATGAGGGTCCCAAAGCAACATTCGCGCGAAGCGGTCTGACGGTTTCGTGGGCTTCGCGTTATCAAAGCCTTTTGGAACTGGCCGAAGCGTGTGACGTTCCGGCGAGATGGTCGTGTCGCACGGGAGTATGTCACACCTGTGAGACCGGACTGATCTCAGGGTCAGTGAGTTATCAAATAGAGCCGATTGAACCTGCCGCAGACGGCAGCGTTCTGCTGTGCTGTAGCCGACCCGAGAGTGATGTCGTTCTGGACATGTGAATTCGTCAGCAGCTCTGTCTGTCGTGACATTCAAAAACTGTGTCCCCGATGACTAGGCTCTTTTTCAACTTACACAAAACCAAACTGGAGACAAACGATGAGTCTTATCGACAAAGCGCTAGAAGCAAACCGCAACTATGCAAAGAAGTACGATTCAAAGCTCGGGGAGCGTCCAACTCCCAAAATCGCAGTTGTAACCTGCATGGATCCCCGCCTCTCAGACCTCCCTGGAATCCTGGGGCTTCCGCATGCCGATCTAGACGTGATCCGAACCGGCGGACCAGCGGTAACCGAAGACGTTCTCGGAGAGCTTGTTGTTTCCACCCGGGTACTCGGGACAACAGAGATCATGCTTCTCAATCACACCGGCTGCGGATTCACTACATTCACCGACGATGAGCTGAACGCAAAACTCGCTGCTGCAACCGGCGATTCGTCGCCCGCTCCCATGCGTTTCTTCTCTTACAAAGACCCTGTACAAAACACCCAGGAACAGATCCGGAAGGTGAGATCGCATCCCTGGATCGCAAAGGACGTCCCTGTTCGGGGCTTTGTTTTCGACGTGAAGACGGGTCTTCTCACAGAGGTTAAGGCAGTCCGACAGCAAACTGCTGCCTGAAAGACAACGGCCTTCCAGAACTGAGTTCCAGAGCGGCGCACGCCTGGAGCTTTGGCCGGCTAAACGCCAGTTCTGCGACAAACAATCAGTCCGGATCGAGTGGGCCGAACAGGCAAAGACTAGGATGGTCAATTGCATACCGGGGGTCATTTCGCGCACGATGTCCGCCGGCTCTCACGGGCCAGTCTGCCAGTCGATACGGCTGAGCTGGCCCAGTATCTTATCGGGAAGACCATCGTCCGCAAGATGGGGAGAAACAGGATCAGCGGCCGCATTGTCGAAACCGAGGCTTATCCCCCGGGCGATTCGAGCGGGCATGCTTACCGCGGACAAACGGCAAGCAACCACTCCCTGTTTCTGGGCACGGGGTTTGCCTACGTGTACTTCATTTATGGAACGTCCTACATGCTCAATGTCACGGCTGAAGAGCCAGGGATCGGCTCAGGAGTGCTGTTGCGCGCGTTGGAGCCTCTTGAGGGAATCAAGCAAATGGAGAGGCGCCGCAAGACCGACAAACTGATGGATTTGGCGAGAGGGCCGGGGCGGCTTGCGGCCGCATTGCAGATCGACCAAAGGCTGGATGGAGTTGACCTGTGTGCCGATGGGCCGCTTTGGCTTGGCACTGCGGTTTGGAAGACTGCGCATATTGGCACAAGTGTGCGCATCGGCATTACCCGGGAAGTCGGCCAGTTGCTGCGCTTCTTTGAGGTGGGCAACCCCTTCGTTAGCGGCCCAAAGGCCCTCTCGAGGAAATAAGAAGTCGTTGGGCCTGTCGCGACTTGAGTTAAGTTCGCCTGGAGGCAATTCGAAGATCCCGATAGGAGGATACGAGCGCATCGAGGCTGAATGCCCGATTTAGCCCGCTTGGGTTGGGCAAGACCCAGATCTCAGCACCGCCAAATCTAACGGACTGGTGTCCCCAGTCGACCCTTCGTTGTCGAAAAATAGCTGCAAAGGCAGGTTTACCCAGAAATGCCAGGTAGCGCGGGTGATAACGTCTGACCTTTTGTTCCAGTTCCCCGGCAGCCTCGCGAAAGTCACGACTGGTAAGCTCGCCGGCTCTTACAGTCGGTCGTTCCACTGCAGCCGTCAAGCCGCATCCGTATTGAAGAATTTCGCGGTCGGTTTCAGACTGAATCAAGTATGGCGTGAAGCCCGCCAGGTGAAGGACACGCCAGAATCGATTGCTGCGGCTTGAAAAGTGGTGCCCCGCCTTGGCTGCGCTCAGCGCCGGATTGATCCCACAAAACACCACATCAAGATCGTCGCTGAGTAAGTCTGGCAGTCGGACTATTGGCAGGTTTGGACTCCGTCCATGTGCAAGATCTTCAGCGTCGATACTCACACTCCAAATACCCTTTCATGCTTAACGCTATTCCTCTGCCCATCAGCAAAATCGTCTTCTCAAGCGATGACCGGGGAGCCGGCCTCTGACTCACCTCAATGCGGCGTCACGCGATCTCCTGAACCCACTGCCTCCGCCAGGCAGGTGCTTCGAAGGGATCCGCGAAATACTGTGTCTCGTGCACGACCTTGCCATTGCGAAACTCCATAATACTCACCGTGTATGTTGGTCGCCCCTGGTACGTGATTGTGTATTCCGTGATCCAGAGATCACCCTTTCCGAGAATTCGCCTGACGTTGAAACCTGACGGCTTGCCGGGATGATGACTCCGCAAAGCCTGTAAATTGCTTCGTCCGAGGATTCGTTCGCCTGACTGGGGATAATCACAAATGGCATCGTCATCGTAAATGTCGTGCTCAGTGTTTGCATCGCCGGCCGCCGACGCGCGCCAGTGCGTATTCAGAGACTCACGTATTTGCTCCTCTTGCACGGACCGCTCTATGTGCTCTTTGGTCTTCATGTTCACCTCCCTTGTGCAATGAAACCTGGGATGCCGGCTTCACCACTCGTGGCAGTCGCGCGACAAATAAATAGTCCGTGGCCGATGGACCGTTCGGCCTGCTCGTGACCGAGCACGTCAGTCTCAAGCAAGCCTCGAGGGGTTGCGGCGCAATTCACTTTCACAAAACCGCGTTTCGATCGGTCGCTAGACTTGTGAATGGTCTCTGCGATCAATTCCCTGTCACTACTTCTTCCCTAAGTCGATTAAGCCAGAGTCGGGTGGAAGAATCTATTGGACGATGGTATCGACCGATGCCTTGGTATCAGTGGGCACGCCGCGCGAGTTCGAGCTAATTCTGATTAACGAACCGGGGTATTTCCGATTCAG
>Ga0335075_10001988_pt1 | contig 33206 bp, 29 predicted proteins | sample Lox_Sample_24_FD_206723 | JGI IMG/M metagenome (GOLD analysis project Ga0335075, IMG submission 206723) | Soil microbial communities from Loxahatchee National Wildlife Refuge, Florida, United States - Lox_Sample_2.4 | ecosystem: Environmental > Terrestrial > Soil > Wetlands | place: USA...
AATGTCGGCACTGGTGATGATCCGGATGGCGGCGATGACGCGGCTTCGCAAAACCTCGTCCTTGTTCGTCTTGCCGCGGTCGCGCCAGGCGGTGGGGAGGTGGGTATGTCTTGGTTCCTCCGGAGAAGGTGCGATGCACCGGAACGCCAATCAAAGCGGCCCGTGCGGCTACAACTGGAAGCGTTGGAGGACCGCATGGTGCCTGCCGTGTTCAATGTTGGCGCCGGCGACGTGGCCACGCTCATCGCCGACATCAGGACAGCCAACAGCAACGGTCAAAGCAATACCATCAATCTGACCGCCGGCACTTACGACTTCACATCGGCCGCCAACACTACCTTTGGGGCGAATGCCCTGCCGGTCATCACCGGCAACATCGCCATCAACGGCAATGGCGCCGTTCTCGAGCGCGATCCCTCGCTAGGAGAAAACAACCCTTTCCGGTTCTTTTATGTCTCAGGAGATCAGGCTGCCAGCACGTCTTCGAGCGTCACCACGACGAGCGGGGCAACGGGGAGCTTGACGTTGAATGATCTAACGCTAGAGGGCGGCCTGGCGGAGGGAGGCAGCAGCGACACGGGAGGCGGCGGTCTGGGAGCAGGAGGCGCTATCTTGAACTTGGGCAACCTCTACCTTAACGCCGTGACGCTGGAGCAAAACACCGCCGAGGGCGGCAGCAGCGGTTTGGGCACGAATACGAACGGGGCGGGAGTCGGCGGTACGAGCTCGGCCACGAGCGGCAACTTCGGAGTGGGTGGAGTGGGTGCGAGCGGCCTCGGAGGTACTGGCGGCGTCGGCGGAGGCGGCGGTGCCGGCGCGGAGCCAGGAGCCGGCGGATTTGGCGGCGGCAAGGGAAACGACAAAGAAGGCGGCGGCGGACTCGGCGCCGGTGGCGCCATCTTCAATATGTATGGCACCACCACTCTCATCAACACCACGTTAGCTAACAACGTCGCGGAGGGTGGGCAAGGCGCGACCGGCGGCGACGGTTATGGCGGCGCCATCTTCAATGTCGACGGCACGCTCGATGTCATCACCAGCACCATCGCCGACAATAGCGTCGTCGGTGCGGCCAGCGGCGGCGGGGCCCTCTACAACCTCGCTATGGGGACGAACTCGGCCGGTTCGGAAGCGCCTTCGATCGTCACCCTCACCGACAGCATCCTCGCCGACTCCAACGGCTCGAGCGACCTGGTCAACGATGAGAATAACAGCACCGTTGCCTCGGCCCTGGTCAATGCCACCATGCCCAACATCGTCATGTCGTACAATACGATCGACGGAGCCACAACCAACGGCACGCCCCTGACATCCAATCCGCAGCTCAGCCCGCTCGCTAACAACGGCGGCCAGACACCGACGATGGCGTTGCTGCCCGGCAGCCCCGCCTTGGGCGCTGGCGCTACTGGCACCAACGTGCCGACGAGCGATCAGCGCGGCGTGGCGCGCGGCAGCGTCATCGACCTCGGCGCCTACCAGCTCACGCCAGCCTCCGCCGTGGCCACCGCTCTGTCTTTCACCATCAGCGCCCCGGCGACAACCACCGGTGCAACCGACACCATCACGGCTACCGTCACCCAGGCGTCGGGCAGCACGGTCCCGGCCGGCACCGTCCAATTCGTGAACACCACGACCGGTGCGATGCTGGGCAGCGTCACACTTTCCAACGGCCAGGCGACGCTGACAACCACGGCCGTCTCCAGCGGCGACACCATCACGGGTACCTTTACAAGCTCCAACGGAATGGGGGGCAGCAGCGCCAGCGCCACGGTCGCCGCCGCTTCGTCGAGCGGTGTTGGCTCCTCAAGCAGCAGCGGTGACAGCACGGTATGGAGCACGACCGTTAGCACCGCGGACCAAAAATGGCTCAATCAGGTCTACGTGACCTTGCTCCATCGACCGATCGATTCCACCGGTCTGAACGAATGGGGCGCCGACTTGAATGCCGGCACCTCGCCTACCCAGGTAGTGAACGACATCGAACACACCTCCGAATACCAAGCCGACGAGATTCAGGGCGCTTTCGAGAAATTACTGGGGGTCGCCGCTCCAAGCTCGGCCGTGAAATATCTGGTCGGATTGATGCAGGGGGGCGCCGACTTTCAAACCGTCGAGGCCATGATCGTCGGCACCCCCGAATTCTATTCGGCTGCCGGCGGCACCAATGAGGCTTTCCTCAACACTCTCTACGAAGACTTCCTCAATCGTCCGGTGGATCAGACCGGCGAGGCCGCCTGGAGCGCCTTGATGAAGGCCGGATACAGCACCACGCAGGTTGCCCTCGGCGTCCTGAGCAGCACGGAATACTCCACCGACTTGGTGAATCAGGATTACCAGACTTACCTGGGTGTCGCTCCCAACGCGGCCAGTCTGAGCGCCTTTGCCACCGCCTTGCATCAGAGCACGACGACCAACGACATGGTCATCGCCTCGCTGCTCGGCTCCCCCGAATACGTAGCGAGGTCGCTGTACGCGGGCAGTTGATTCAGCAGCCCCCCTACGAATTGCCCCGAGGCAAGTTTGATCCACTTAGCCGGGCCAGCTGCTCATCGGCAGCAACGGGGACGATGACTCTTCGCCGCCGTCGCTCTAGGCACTAGCCCTATCAAGGGCGAGAAATCCAGCTAATCTGCTCCGCGCGCGCTCGTTGCCGCTCCCCTCGTTTCGCTGGGGGGATGGGCAGCTCCTCGGGGAGCGTGCGTTTGTCTCGGGATGGCAGGTCGATCGTCGCGCGCAGCTTCACGTCCTTGTTCGTCGTGTCGCCGCCGGTCGCCAGGACGAAGCGCTCGCCGTCGCGAGCGGCGTTGATGTTCGTCACCGGATTGCTATCGGCGGTGAAACGCGCCTTGGTCAGGGCCTTCCATTTGCCGTCCTTGTCCTGGATCCAACCGTTGCCGAAGTGGGCGGAGCGGACCTTCGTCGCCGAGACGAGATCACGCTTGAAATCCTCGATGAACGAGTAATAGCCACGCAGCGGCTTGCCACCCGTGAGGGTCGAAAACGTTACCAGGTGCTTCCAGACCTTCTCTTCCGGGACATAGAACCAGCCGGCGTAGGCGGTTCGTTCGCCGTCGGCTTTGGCCGTGACCAGAAAACGATACGTTTGTCCGGCCTTCCACTGGTAATCGAAGAACGACTGGCCCCCGGTGCCCTCGCCGCCGAAGCGTCCGACACGCACCTTGGCGTCCTTGTGCAGCAGCTGGACACGCTTGTCGGCGGCGACGGCTTTGGCGTCGTTCTGGCCGGAATCCCATACCGAGAAGAGGAGCAGCTTCTTGCCGTTGCCCAGCTCCTGCATGCCGAAATATCCTTTGTCCCAGCCGCAGACCATGAAGTAGGTGCCGGGAGCGGAGCGATCGACGGTTAGCTCGTTGTAAAAAGCCACGCCCTCGCCCTCGGGATAGCCCAGATGCACGGAACGGCAGGCGATGCCCTTGAGCCGTTCATCCGCGCGGAGGAGCGGAGAAACCACCATCATCCCTACCGCAAGGAAAACAACACCGAGGAAGTGACAACGAGCGGTCATAAGATGCTCCTCTTTTGGGCAAGGAATGACACAGGGACCATTGTAACAGCAACTTCGTCTGATGTTCCTGAATCACCGGCCTCGTCACGGCGTCCCCGTCCTGTCCAGCTCCGGCGAGGTCCGGCGAATTTCCTTTGCGGGCAAGAGAGTCTTCAAGTATTTGACGCTGGAGGCTACGGCGCGGTCCTCGTCCCCATAATCCGGGTGCAGATAGTCCACCTCGATGGCCAGCAGCCCCTTATAGCGGGCTTTTCTCAACAAGGCGATCACCCGGCCGATGTCCACCAGCCCCTGGCCCAGCGGCACACTGGGCCAGAAGGCGAAATCCTTCGGATCGCCCCGGCGAACTCCCACATCCTTGACGTGCGTGGCACGGGTGAACGGGGCCAGCTTCTCGGCCACCACCAGCGGATCCTCGAACAGACGCAGGTTGTTGCCGGTATCCAGGCAGACTTTCAGCCAGGGCGAATCCAGGCTGTCAACCAGGTCGAGCATCTCGTCCGCCGTCAGGTCGATGTGATTCTCCAGGGCCAGGACGATGCCATGATGCTCGGCGGCAGGCAGGAGCTTCCGCAGCATCCCGCCCAGCCGGCGTTTATGCACGGCGAAGGAGGACGGCCTGGTGCGTCGATTGCCTCCGACAATGCGCATGACGCCGGCCCCGATCTTCTGGGCATGGGCCAAGTGCTGGACCAGATCGCGGGCAGCTTCGCGATCCGTTCCCGAACGCAGCCCGTTGGGATGCCCCCACGCCCAGACGCGCTCGAAGCCGTAAGAATCCAGCGTATCGCGCAGGCGGCGGAGCAAATCGTCGTCGAAGGAGGGGAAGAAGCAGCACTCCAGGGAAACGCCAGATACGCCGAGCTGCCGAGCGCGTTTCAGGAAGTCCCAGACGGTCATGGTCCGGCCGGGAGGCTGTTGCAGACCAGGATAGATCTCGCCGAAATAACGGTGATAGCAGTAGGAATCGACGGCGATCTTCATGAAGCAATCCCCAACGAGGTTGATGCGGTCTGATGGGAGTATAACGATCCTGGGCCAGATGCTCATCTTTTTTCGGAGAGAAAGGGAGAATGCGATGCCGGTCAATCCGCCTTTGAACCGCAAGCTGCGTATGGGGGTGGTCGGCGGCGGCTTCATCGGCCGGGTCCACGTCCTTGCCGCCACTCTGGATAACCGGGCTGTGCTGGCGGCGGGAGCCTTGTCCTCGGCCCCGGTCCGATCCCGGAGCCTGGCCCCGGATTTCGACATTCCGCCGGAGCGGGCCTATGGCTCCTACCAGGAGATGCTCGCTACCGAAGCGCGGCTGCCGCCGAGCGAGCGCATCGACTTCGTGTCCATCGCTACCCCCAACGACACGCACTTCGACATCGCCAGGGCGTTTATCGAGGGCGGCTTCAACGTTCTGTGCGATAAGCCCATGACCCTCGACCTGGAGCAGGCCGAGGAGCTGGCCGAGATTGTCGAGCGGGCCGGCGTGGTCTTTGCCGTGACGCACAATTACACCGGCTATCCCCTCGTGCGGCAGGGCCGGGACATGGTTCGCGGGGGTGAGCTGGGGGAGATTCATGCCATCCGCGTCTGTTATCTGCAAGGGTCGTTGTACCGGCAGCGAGCACCCGAGCAGCAACGGCGCTTCGCGTGGAAAACCGATCCAGCGCGGGCCGGAATCTCGGGCTGTTTCGGCGATATCGGCATTCACGCCTATAACCTGCTTCGCTTCATCACGGGGCTTGAGCCGGCGCAGGTGTCGTGCCACCTGCGCATCTTTTATCCCGAAGGCCGGCTGGACGATTACGGCACGGCGGTCCTGCGGTTTGCGAATGGTGCCCTGGGAACGGTCACCGCTTCGCGCGTGTCTCATGGCCGCGAGAACGACTTGTGGATCGAAATCGACGGCGCGAACGGCTCGCTGGAATGGCACCAGGAGGAGCCGAACAAGATGTGGCTGCGCGTGAACGGTCAGCCGCACCGGCTCTACACTCGTGACCCCGCGTCCCTTCTCACGACTTCCGCGGCTCGGCTGTCTTGCCGCTTACCGGCCGGTGATCCGGAAGGCTTTCTGGAGGCTTTCGCCAACATTTACACAGCGGTCTATGCGGACGTGATCGGCCGCGCCGCCGGCGAGCGATGGGATGCCAGCCCGAGTCTCTATCCCACGGTGGTGGATGGCATCGATGGCGTGCGCTTTGTTGCCCAGTGCGTGGCCAGTTCCCAGGTAATGGGGGCCTGGATGCCGCTTTCGTTACCCTGTGACAAGTAAGGGGGCGTCCAAAAGCAATCAAGCCTGCACCAGGACGCGATCAATGCGCGCAAGGCACGAGTCTTTGCCGAGCAGCACCAGCGTCTCGTAGGTGCCGAAGCCAATGGCCTTTCCGGTGACGGCCACGCGCAGCGGCTGATTGATCGCGCCCAACTTGATCCTCTCCGATTCGGCAAATCGCTGCACCAGCTCCTCCAGCGCCTTCGCCTCGAACGTCGCCGTCTCCAGAAGCGGCCGGATCTTACGTAACAGCGCGTTCGCCTCCGGCTTGCGGATGTGCTGGCTCAGCGCCTTCTCGTCGTAGGTCAATTGATCGTCCGGTACAAAAAACGCGGCGTAATCGAGGATGTCGCCGGCCACCTTGATGCGCTCGCCGGCGGCGCGGACGATCTCTGTCACGCGCGCTACCTCGTCCGGCGGCGTCGGATTCGGAAGCAGCTTCGCCTTTTGCAGAAACGGCAGCACCATTTCCGTCTTGCGCTCGACCGACTCCAGGGCCATGTAGCGCTCCTGGAAGGCGCGGAGCTTCTTGACATCGAAGCTGGCCGGCGCCTTGTTGACGCGCTCCAGCGAGAAGTAACCAATCATCTCCTGCCGGGTGAAAAACTCGGTCTTGTCGTCGAGCGACCAGCCCAGCAGCAGCAGGTAGTTGACGACAGCGTCGGGCAGGTAGCCGACCTCGCGGTAGAAATCGACGATGACCGGATTAAACGTGTCGGCATTGGTCGTCAAGCCGACGTCGGCGGCGATGGCTTGACCTTGCTCGTAAGCCTGCCGGAAATCGGGGTTCTTGAGATATTGTGCCAGCTTGCGCTTGCTCAGCTTGTTCTTGCTGCCCGGCTCGGCGACGAAGGGAACGTGGGCGTACTCCGGCAGCTCGTGGCCGAGTCCCTGAGCGATGAAGATCTGCCGCGGCGTGTTCGACAGATGCTCCTCGGCGCGGATGACGTGCGTGATGCGCATGTCGTGGTCATCGACGACATTGGCGAGGTTATAAAGGCACGAGCCATCGGCGCGTTGAATGACGTGGTCGGCCTCCTGGGTCCACTCAACTGCAATGTCGCCGCGGATGTGATCGTGAAAACGACAGACGCCCTCGCGCGGCATGCGCAGACGCACCACCGCCTTGCGCCCCTCCGCCTCGAAGCGGGCGCGGTCGGCGGGCGTATCCGCCATCCAGCGACGGCTGTAGAGGAACGGCCGTTTCTCCGTCTCCGCCGCCTCGCGCTCCGCTTTCAGCTCGTCTGGGGTGGCGTAATCGTGGTAAGCCAATCCCTTGTCGAGCAGTGTTTTCACCGCCGACTGATAGCGGTCCAGACGCTCGGATTGATAATAGGGACCGTGGGGTCCGCCAACCTCGGCGCCCTCGTCCCAGTCGATGCCGAGCCAGCGGAAGCCGTCGAGAATGGGCCGCAACGCCTCCGGCTGATTGCGGCCCTGGTCGGTGTCGTCGATGCGGAGGATGAGCTGGCCGCCGTGACGGCGAGCGAACAGCCAGTTGAACAGGGCGGTGCGGACTCCGCCGATGTGCAGATAACCCGTGGGACTGGGAGCGAAACGCGTGCGGACCATCGGGGGTTCCTTCCAGTTGACGAATCAGGACGGCGTCTTTCCGCTCGCCTTGCCGAAGCCGCGGAAGCCGCGGCGGCGCTGGGCGCTGTAGCGAGCCAGTGCTTCCTCGATGATGGGTAGCGTTGCCTCGGCCGGCTGGATCTTGTCCACCTCGACGGCCTTGCCCTCCAACAGCTTGTAATCCTGAAAGAAGCGGCGCAGCATGGTACCGCGGTGGGCCGGCAGGTCGTCGGCATCGTGGAAGCCGTTGTATTCGGGATCATCGACGGCCACGGCCAGGATCTTGTGGTCCTTCTTGCCGCTGTCGATCATCGTCATCAGACCGATGGCTCGCGCACTCACCATCGTCAACGGAGCCACGGCTTCCTGACAGAGGACCAAGACGTCGAGCGGGTCGTCGTCCTCGGCCAAGGTCTGCGGGATGAAGCCATAGTTGGCCGGGTAGTACACCGCCGAGTAGAGAATGCGGTCCAGCCGCAGCAGGCCGGTTTCCTTGTCCAGCTCGTACTTGACGCTGGAGCCCATTGGGATTTCGACGATGGCGGTGAACTCGTTGGGCAAGTGTTCGCCGGGCGTTACATCGTGCCATGCGTGAGTCATGAGTGCAAACCTGGTCTTCGGGGTGGAAAATCGCACCGTCAGTTTACCAACTTTAGCACGTCTCGGCTCCGCGCGACGACGAGCGTCTCCAGGTCTCTAAATTCCATCACGAAAACACGAAAGTGCGAAAGCCCGAATGAAAAGCAGATAACACCATTAACCAAGCACGTTCCTTTCTGTTTTCCTATTGTCTTTTTCCTGGTTTCGTACTTTCGTGTTTTCGTGATTCTATTTAGAAAAGACATGGTAGAAGCGTCGTGGTTCGGGTAAGGTCGGAGCCGGCGAGCGGGAGGACCGACGGATGGCATTCAGCTTGATTCCGCGTGAAGAAAAGTTCTTCGACATGTTCGACGAGGCATCCGCCGTGCTCAATCGCGCGGCGGAGAAGTTCCTCGCCATGATCAAGCAATTCGATCGCTTGCCCGAGCGCGGTGCCGAGATCAAGGCCGAAGAGCACGCCTGCGATGAGGTGATCGAACGCATCATCCAGGCGTTGGGCCGCACGTTCATCACGCCGCTGGATCGCGAGGACATTCACACGCTGGCGACGCGGCTGGACGACATCCTCGACAACATGGAAGAGACCACCCATCGCTTCGTCACGTTCCGCATCGACAAACCGACGCCAGCCGCCGAGGCAATGGCGCGGATCATCCATGTGAGTGCTGCAAGCACGTGACCGACGCCCTGGCGCTGTGCCGCACCATGAAGAACGTTGAGGCCATCCAGGGACACATCCGCGAGGTGAGCCGGCTGGAGAACGAGGCCGACCAGATCTATCGCGAGAGCGACGGCGCCCTGTTCGCCGATCCGCCGGACATTCTGCTGCTGATCAAGTGGCGCGAGCTGTACGGCTGGCTGGAGGAAACGGTCGATGCCTGCAAGCATTTGGCCGTGGTCATCTCGGAGGTCGTCATCAAGGGGAGCTGAATCAGTTGTCAGTTGTCGGTTGTCAGTTGGCAGAAAAGACAAACTTTCTTTTCTGACAACTGACAACTGAGAAGGGGAGCTGAGGTGCATTTTCTTTTCACCGCCGTCGAACACTGGGGGACGGTGCCCTGGAGCCAGTTGTCCCCTGTCGTTTGGCTGCTGGTCGCCCTGGCGTTGTTTTTCGATTTTCTCAACGGTTTTCACGATTCGGCCAACTCGGTGGCGACGGTGGTGTCCACACGCGTGCTGTCGCCGGGAATGGCGGTGTTGTGGGCGGCGTTCTTCAACTTCGTGGCCATCCTTGTGTTCAATCTGGGTGTCGCCGACACCATGGCTGAGTTCATCGATCCAGGGCCCATTAACAACCGCGTGATCGCGGCCACGCTTGTGGGCGCGTGTTTCTGGGATCTGATCACCTGGTTTTGGGGCTTGCCGACCAGCTCCTCGCATGCTCTGGTCGGTGGACTGATCGGCGCCGGTCTGATGCAAGCGGGTATCGGTTGCTTGCGCTGGCATACCATCGGCATAACGACCGCCTTCATCGTGCTGTCGCCGCTGATCGGGATGCTGACGGGGCTGATGATCGCGGTGGCGGTGTTCTGGCTGTTCCGCCGGGCCACGCCGCGGCACGTCGATCATATCTTCCGTCGCGGCCAGCTCTTGTCGGCGGGATTGTACAGTCTCGGCCACGGCGGCAACGACGCCCAGAAAACAATGGGTATTATTTTTGCGCTGCTCATCGCGGCCAGCCAGGGCGGCTCGACCGTCGCCACTCCCAAGCACGTGCCGACTGAAGTGATTTTATCTTGCCATGCTGCCATTGCTCTCGGCACCATGTTCGGCGGCTGGCGCATCGTCAAGACGATGGGACAGCGCATCATTCACCTGCGGCCGGTGGACGGCTTCTGCGCGGAAACCGGGGCGGCGGCGACGCTGGTCCTGACCGTGTTCGCCGGCGTGCCCGTCAGCACGACGCACACCATCACCGGAGCGATTGTCGGCGTCGGCTCGATGAAGCGTCTCAGTGCCGTGCGCTGGGGCGTGGCCGGCCGCGTCGTCTGGGCGTGGATCTTGACCATCCCCGGCACGGCGATCGTGTCCATGATCTGCTGGTGGGTGATGTCGCTGGTATGAGAGCCGGGACAATTCGGAGCAGCTCCGTCTTGTTTTCGCGTCCGGGGCTGACATAATCGGTGTATCCAGCATGGGTTCCGCTCGGGGAACCTCTCCTCCTCGATTCTGCTCCGAGGTCGCCATGATTGTCTTCCCCTGCGCCCGGTGTGGACAGAAGCTGCAAATTCCCGATTCGTTCGCCGGCAAGCCGGTGCGCTGCTCGGTGTGCAAGCAAGTCATGACCAGCCCGAAGCCGGTGGCCGTGGCCGTCGCCGCCGCGGTCCCGTTACCGGAAATCGCCGGCCAACCCAGCAGCCTGGCCCAGGCTGGATTCAAAGGCGATGTCACGCTCGGGCAATCGGATTCCTCCGGCACGGCCGATAACGAGAAGGCCTCCTCCAGCCAGCGTTCGTTGCGGCAGGCGCTGGCGCACGGTCATGCCGGAGGGGAGCGCTATCGCGTGCTCGGCCACATTGCTCGCGGCGGCATGGGCGCGGTCTTGCGTGCCGCCGATTGCGACATCCGCCGCGAGGTCGCCGTCAAGTATTTGCTCGATCAGGCCGACGAACGCAAGAAGGCTCGTTTCATCGAAGAGTCGCAGATCACCGGACAGCTGGAACATCCCAACATCGTGCCCATTCACGAGCTGGGCGTCGATGCGAAAAAACGCCTCTTTTTCTCGATGAAAATGGTACGCGGCCGCAGCCTGCAACAGGTGTTCGCCGAGCTGCGCGATTATCCGCGCACCACCGAGAAGGAATACACGCTGACCCGCCTGCTGAACACTTTCGTCAGCGTATGTCACGCCCTGGCGTATGCCCATGCGCGCGGCGTGGTGCATCGCGATTTGAAGCCGGCCAACATCATGCTCGGCGACTTCGGCGAGGTCTACGTCATGGACTGGGGACTGGCCAAGGTGCTGCCTCGCGCCATGCCGCCCGACAAGACAGCGGTCATCCAGGCGGCGACGCCGTCATTCGCCTGGGCGGAAACCGGCAACGCCTCGGCCTCCGCGGCGGTCCAAACCAACCGCCAGACCGACGACGATCAGACGGTGGAAGGCACCATCCTGGGAACGCCGCTGTACATGTCTCCGGAGCAGGCGATCGGCGCCGTCGCCGCCATCGATGAGCGCAGCGATATTTATTCGCTCGGCGCCCTCCTCTATGAGATGCTCACGCTCCAGCCGCCCATCGAGAAGGACGGCGGCCCGATGGCCATTTTGATGCGCGTTAGTCAGGGCGAGATCATTCCGCCGGCCCAGCGGACGCCGGAGCGAGCGCGGGCGGGCAAGATCCCCAAAGAGCTGGCGGCGGTGGCCATGAAGGCGCTGGCCAAAAACCCGCATGAGCGCTATCAGGCCGTCGAGGAGCTGCGCCGCGACATCGAACGCTTTTTGGAAGGCCGCTCGGTCAGCGCCAAGGAAGACACGCAATGGGAGACAATGTGGAAATTCGCCCAGCGCAACAAGGGCTTCAGCGCGGCGACGGCGGCGGCGACGGTGCTGCTGGCGGTCGTGCTGCTCTGGAGCACGTGGGTGAATTACAAGGCGCGGCTGCGCGCGGAAGCGGCCTACGCGGCATACTTGAAGGAGCAGGACGACAAACGGGCGCAGGTCCGCAAATCAGTGCCGGCATTCGTGGAGGCGGCCCATCTCGCCGCCGAGCGCAAGAAATTCGAGGACGCACTGGCGCAAGTCAACGCCGCTCTCGATTATGATCCCGAACACGCGCCGGCTCGGTTGTTGAAGGGGCAGTTGCTCATCGCCCGCAAGGACTATACCGCGGCGCGGCGGGAGCTGGAACGTTATCTAAAGTCCCAGCCGAACGACGCCCAGACGGCAAAACTGGCCCGACTCTGTGCTGCTGCCAAGAGGGACGACCCCGCCGTGACTGCGGAGCTGGCGGACATCCTCATCAAACAGCACCTGGCTACGCTGGCCGAGGGATTGCTCCAGGCGCCCGAGAAAATGCTTGCCATCCATCGGCAGAAGATCGAAAAGGCCTGGCCCGGCCTGGGCGAACGTTTGACGATGGACGCCGACGGCCGGCTGTCTCTGAACCTCTCCGATGCACCGCAAGTTCTCGACCTCGCTCCCGTGAATGACATGCCCCTCCGGGCGTTGCTGATCCATCGCTCCCAGATTCGCGACCTGACGCCGCTCCAGGGCATGCCGTTGACGTCGCTGAATCTCAATGGCTGCCCCCGTATCACCGACCTGACGCCTCTCAAAGGCTTGAAGCTTACCTACTTGGCCGTGCAATCGTGCGGGGAAATCGACGATTTCTCCGCGCTCAAGGGCATGCCGCTAACCCATCTGTACTTGCATGGCCGTCTACGCGACGAAGACTTGAGGCTGCTCGGCGACATGCCGCTGTCCGAGCTGTCCCTTTCCCACCCGGAGATCACCAACCTGGACTCGTTACGAGGCAGGAAACTAACGAGCCTGAGCATCAATCCGTGCGCTCAGCTCAAGGAGCTGACGCCGCTGCAAGGTATGCCATTGACCTCGCTGAGCTTGATCACTTGCGGCTCTATCTCCGACCTGACGCCGCTCCAGGGCATGCCGCTAATCTCTCTGACTCTTCAACAAGCAAGCCAAGTGCATGACCTCACGCCGCTCGCCGGAATGCGGCTGAGTTATTTGAGTCTCTACGGTTGCGACAAAGTGACAGATTTGTCGTCCTTGAAAGACATGCCGCTGACTTACCTGAACCTTCACGGCTGTACCGAGATCAAAGATCTCACCGTTCTTCGGGGCATGCCGCTGACCGGGCTGGATGTCGGCGGTTGTGGCCGGATCGACAATCTGACTCCCCTTCAGGGCATACGGCTGACCCAATTGGCAGCGGATGGCTGCGCGAAGATCATGGATTGGACGCCGCTTCGGGGCATGCCGTTGAACAGTCTCGTGCTTCAAGGATGTGAACAGATCAAGGATTTGACAGCGTTGCAAGGGTTGCCGTTAACCAGCCTTTCCCTTCAGGGCTGTCGCGGCATAAAAAGTCTGGAGCCGCTACGCGACATGCCGCTGACCCATCTGCGGATTTGGCAATGCGATCAGGTAACGGACCTGACGCCTTTGGAGGGTATGAAGCTCACCTATGTGTATTTCTCTCCCCGAGCCGCCACGACGGGCGTGGACATTTTGCGGCGGATGAAGAGCTTGACGACGATCAACGATTTGCCGGCGGAGACGTTCTGGAAAAAGTACGATGCCGGAGAATGGAACAAGTGAAAATGCTTTTCCGCAAACCACGCAAGATACCGGTAGCTTTTTTCGGGACGGTGGGCGTCTGCCTCGCGGCAGCGGTCAGTTGCGTTGTCGTCGCTCAGCACGATCATAGGGCGGCGGAGCCGCCAGCTCAGCTGCGCCGCCCCGTCGCGGCGGCGTTCGTGGACGATAGCCGAACACTGTGCGTCGTCAATCAGCGTAGCGGCAGCGTTGTCCTGGTGGATGTCGAAAAGGGCGTCGTCCGGGAGGAGAAGACTTTTGGTAAACACCTGAACGATCTCGCCGTCCTGCCTGATCGCAAGCATGTCCTGACCGTCGATGATGTTCGCCACGAATTGCTCGTCCTATCCTTCGACGGGACGCGCCTGAGGATGCGCACCCGTCTGGCCGTCGCCCCGTATCCCGCCAGCGTCGCCGTGCTGCCGGACGGCAAACGAGCGATTGTGGGATCCCTGTGGTCGCGCCGCGTGCAGGTCGTGGACCTGACGCCGCTGTCCACGGCATCTCCGGACTTGCGTATCGTGCACACGCTCCGTTTGCCATTCGCGCCGCGCTGTCAATGCGTGCTGCCGGGCAGCTCGCAAGTCGTCGTGGCGGACGCCTTTGGCGGACATCTCGCGCTCGTGGATGCGGTCAACGGCCGGCTGATCGCGGCTCACAAAATCACGGGGCACAATCTGCGCGGCCTTGCCGTCAGCGCCGACGGTCAACGGCTGCTGATCGCGCATCAGATCCTGAATGAGCAGGCGCCTGTCCTGGAAGAGAGTATCTGGCGCGGCCTCCTCATGACGAACGTGGTAAGCAGCATCCCGCTGGGCGCATTGCAGAAGTCGGAAGAGAATCTCGACAAGGCCAGGGGAGTGATCTCTCTGAAGGGCTACGGCCAGGGGGCTGGCGATCCGGCCGGCGTCACCGTGCTGGACCGCGAGCAATTCGCCGTCGCCCTGGCCGGAGTGAATGAAGTGGCCCTGGTCGGCGCGGAAGGCGATCGTGTTCGGCGCGTGCTGGTCGGCCAGCGGCCAACGGCAGTCGTGGCGGGCGCGCGCGGACAGCGGGTCGTGGTGCTCAACACCTTCGACGATTCGTTGTCCGTGCTCGATGCAAAACGCGGGCTTGTCCACTGTACCATCACCCTGGGTAGTCAACCTGTTCTATCCTCCGCCGACCGCGGCGAGCTTCTGTTCTTCGATGCGCGTCTATCACGCGATGCCTGGTTTAGCTGTCACAGCTGCCACACCGACGGCCACACGAACGGCCTGCTCGCCGACACACTGGGCGACGGCAGCCACGGAACGCCCAAGCGAACGCTGACCCTGCGCGGCACGGCGCTGACCGATCCGTGGGCGTGGAACGGCAGCATGAAGTATCTGCAAGATCAGATCGAGAAATCGTTGACCGACACCATGCACGCTCCGAGCATCTCCGGCGAGCAAATCAACGATCTTCTCTCTTTCCTGCACACCTTGCCGCCGCCGCCGCCACTGGAGCCGGTCTCATCGAACAAGTCGGATCGCGAAAAGGTTGAAAGAGGCCGCAAGCTCTTTCACTCGCGCGGCTGTGTTCGCTGTCACATCGCGCCGCTGACCTATTCCTCGCACGACTTGCATGACGTGGGCTTCGCCGACGAGAATGGCCTGCGCAAGCTCAATTCGCCGTCGCTGCGCGGCGTGGGGCAGGGCGCGCGCTTCCTGCACGACAACCGCGCGGCGACGCTGGAGGAAGTGTTCACGAAATATCGCCACAAGGTCGGCCTCGGTCTGAGCGCGGAGGAGCGCGACGATTTGCTGCGTTTCTTGCGCACTCTGTGAGCGTCTGTGCTTTCCTCAACGGGTTGGTGTTCGTCCATGGGCCGGCTCGATCGTAATCGTCGTGTCCTGAATGAATCGGGTAAGTATAGCTGCCGAACGGTCAACCGCCATTCACCTGGCGTTCGATTTCCCACAGCACTTCGAGCAGACGCTCAAAGCTGGGCGGCTCGCCAAAGATCATTTCCTGCATCTTGCGATAGTCCTGCTCCAGCTCGGGCAAGCGTGCTTCTGGAGGCACAAGCCGAAGCGTGCCTGGCCGGGCGTCTGCATAGCGTGCCCACGCTGCCGGGAAGAAAACCTCCTTGTGCTGGACAACCTTTCGCAGCAGCTCGGTGTCCCTGATCGCAGTCTTTCCCAATCCATGCTCGTACAGCCGCACCACGTCGTAGTAATGGCGTGACTGCCTGTCCCGGAATTTCTTGTCCGCCGGGGCATGGTGCCACATATGCAATACCGTCGCCTTCTCCCAGAACGTCCGCTCGGCGGCCAGCACACGGACCCTACATCCCGGTTTCTGGAATGCCTCGGGGAACTCTGCCGCCGCATAAGATGTTACGGTTGCCTCAACCGTCGGCCAGTGGTCCGACCGTGCGCCGATTTCCAGGCGCACAACGGGCCGGATGTAGGCTGGCTCATCGGCAGAACGAGAGCCTATTCCGGCCGGATAGCGGAACAGGAGTGTCTGCGCATCCCGGTCGTCCTCGGCCAGCTCCAACTGCCATGTCCCTTGGGCCGCCTCACCGAGGGCGTCATCGAGGGCGCGGGCCAATTGGGGCAGCAGGCGACCACGGACGACCTGCCGGCACGTCTCCCCCAGCGCTTCCAGCCCGTACTTGCGCCGCTTTCCTGTACGTGCGTTGAGTGGATCGCTGTCGCCGCCGAATCCGAGCCCGGCCCGGTCAAAGGACAGATCCACATCCTCCGAAAACCGCTCGATGACTCCGAACACCTTAGACAGCGACGTGCCGCCCTTGAAGAGTAGCCCCGCAGGCGGGTCGGCCAGGGTGAAGACCCGCTTGAGCGTCCAGCAGACCCAGAAATCTTTCTCGATGATTGCAGCGGTCAGCCCGCGACGGCGTGCAGCTGCCGTGAACAGGTCGGTCCGGTCTGTGATGGGTAATCGGGCAACATCATCCATGACTCGCCACCTCCTCTTTGTCCTGGACGAGCTTACGCACGACGGCCGCGATCCAGTCTGTCGTGTACCGCGCATCCTTGAGCAGCTCCTGCCGCTGCTCTGCGGAAAGACTGCGCCGGAGCCGGGCGATCACCTGATCGTCTACCGCTGCCTGACCGAGATAGCGCAACGCCTGGAACACCATTGCACTCGTGCGGCTGCCCACCGGTAGCTCTTTTGGAGCCGCGTGCCGAAGCTGGATCACCATGCTGCCTATCCGTACCTGGCGGGTGCGTCCGTCGGTCAGGTAGACCGGCTTGGCCGGCACCTGGGTAGATAGTCCCAGCCGGTTTGCCGCGACGGCGCCCGACGGGACAACGCGGCTGCCGGTCTGGCGGCCCAAGGCATCGGCGATTTCGTCCAGGTCAGGAGCGAGCGGGATGCCGAGCCGTTCATTTACCTGGGGATAATGGTACAGACCTCGCCCGATGCGCTGGATCGCGCCGCTCTTGACCAGGCGCGAAAGAGACGCATCGGCGGCGGCCCGGCTGCCAAGGTCGAGGAAGTCCTTCGGAATGAAGACCTTGCCGCGACCCTGCGCGCGAATGCGGTTAAGAATCTTCTGTTGTATAGCGTTCGTGGCTCTCTCCATGTCAGAAAATCGTATTCGTTTTTCTGACAAATGACAAGGGCGAAAAAAGGCGGAAATCCCGCGGTTAGTTCGAAAAGAAGGGTGACGGGACCGGGTCGAGAATCGAATCGCTATCCGTGATGCCGCTGTGTTCATCTGTTTTTCCGGCTTTTCCCATCTTTGCCAAGCTATCCGCGGAAGGGAGATGCTCTGGCATTTTTGCCCAACGTGCTGCAAGATAGTCGCCGTGCTTGACGGCACCTCTGACGGACGGCGTCCCCTATCTGGCCGCGGCGGCTTCCGCGAACTAACGCAACTGTTCTTGTGACGAGGACCCAATCGATGCCTTTTGTTGCACGGATGCTCATACGTTTCACCTGCCTTGCTCTGGCGTTCGCTCTCTTCGTGCCGGCCGCGCGCCCCGTGCCGCCGGCCGCAGCGACGGAAAGCGAGCGCATCGTTTACCTGGCTTGCGATCCGCCGGACGAGAACCTGATCGTCCTCGGTGCGACGTTGGCCGCCTGGCGACCGGATAGCGTTCTGCTGCTCGACTCCGCGAAAGCGACGCCGTATCTGAAATCGTTCCTGGCGGCCTACAAACCAGCGCAGGTCATTCCCATCGCCGGCGACGCGAGCGGCATTGCGGACCTGGAGCGACGGCTGGACATCAAGACTGCCTCGCCGGTGATCTGGAAGCACGGACAACCCGTAACACTGTGGCGCTCGCTGTTCAGACGGGCCGAGGACGTGGTGATTTGTCCGGCCCATCCGCGCGGCGCCTTAGTTCAGGCCGCCTGTCTGGCCGCCGTTTTGCATGCGCCGCTGTTCGTGGTGCATGGCCGAGACAGCGAATCGGCGCGGCTGGTCCGCAAGCTCGGCGAATGGCACACGCGCCGTGTTCATCTGGTCGGCAAGGCAGAGAAACTGACCGAGAAGCTGCCCGGCATCGAGCATGTCCTCCTCGCCGGCGAGAGCGCCGTCGCGGCGGCGTATCAGAAGCAGCTGGCCCGGCAGGGACGCATCGAGAATGTGGTTTTCGCCAACCCCGCGGACACGCGCGGTGAGCTGGGCGGCACCTCGGCGCTGGCGCCGTGGATCGCGCCGCGGCGACATGCCGCCCTGCTGCTGACCAACGCCGCGGGATCGAACGTCGTTGAGGTCATGGAGCGCGCCCAGCGGCGCGAGGCAATGCGGCACGTCGATGCCTTGCTGTTTTTGGCCAATCTGAAAGCCATTCCCGTGTGGCGCCGACCCAATCCGATTCCCGGCGACAAGGACCAGCAGATCGAGATGGAGCCGTTGACGCCGAACGGCAATCAACCGTTCAGCTTCGCCGCCGGCCGTCTCTTCCATGAGGATCGCGCCGTCGTGCCGCTGATGCTCGCGCGGCAGCAAATGTTGCTAGACTCGCGCCGACCGATCAAGGCGCTGGTGGCGAGCAACTCGGGCGGCGGGCTTTCCTTGCTGGAAACCTTCTCACGCAATACCATCGCGGCCCTGCGCCATGCCAACGTGGAGATGACTACGCTCATCGGCAGCCAGGTTAGCCGCGATCAGGTCCGCAAGGAGATGCCCCGGCACAACCTCTTCCTGTGGGAAGGACATTCCGGCACCCTCATGAACGATTACGAGTTTCCGACCTGGGACGATGCCGTGCCGCCGACGTTCGTGTTTTTGCAGAGCTGCCTGTCGCTGACGGAGCCGCGCGTCGGTGCGCTGCTCCGCCGCGGTGGGTTCGGGGTGGTGGGATCCTCGACGCGTACTTATTCGGGTTCGGGGGGTGCCTGCTCGCTGGCTTTCTTCAATGCGGTGCTGTACGAGAAGCAGTCGGTCGGCGATGCCCTGCGTCAGGCCAAGAATTTCTTGCTGGCGTACTCACTGCTCAAGGAAAAGCGACTCGGCAAGAGCGCGACGCACATCGGGGCCAACATCCGCTCGGCCTGGGCGTTCACCCTGTGGGGCGATCCGACCTTGAAGCTGCCGCTGCCGGCACGCTCCGGGCACGAGGAATCCGGCGTCTCATTCGTCCGTCACGAAGCGCGCGGCAATACCATCGTCGTTTCCCTGCCGAAGAAGGCGGATGCTCCCGTGGTGACGGAGAAATATCGCACCGAGTTGCTGCCCAATGAGCGGACGGCCGGTTTGGTGAGAAAGGCGAAGATTGACGATCGCCGGCCGCTGGTGCCGTTCGTGTTCGCCGAGGTGCATTTGCCCCACGCGCGTACGGGGCTGACACCGCGTCTGAGCAGCCGGCTGTCGTCCAGACGCTGGGTCTTCTGCTGGGACGAACGGCGTCGCTGCGGTTATCTGCTCGTCGTACCACAGGCGAAGGAAACCGAGGAATTGCGTTTCCATGTCCACTGGGACACGGTAGAGGTGAAGAACAATTAGCCACAGATAAACACGGATAAACACGGAAGAAAAGAAATCCGTATCTATCTGTGTTTATCCGTGTTTATCTGTGGTTAATTCTTTTTTTCTCCGGAAGAGAGAGGCAAACAGATGTCAAGGACGACGCTGTGTGTGGTGACGGCCGCGGTGCTGGCGCTGCTGTCCGGGGCGATTATGCTGGTGCGCTATCAGGTGATGGGCGACGAGCTGCGGCGGTCGTGCGGCCAGGGCGTGTGGAAAGTGACGCTGGCGGTCCACGGCACCAGCCTGGGCGGCGCGCGCGTTGCCACGGCCATTCCGCTCGACCTCGAACACCAGCAAGTAGACACCGAAGTCTATCAGAGCGAGCAGCTGTCCAAGAAGCCGCCGGATGCCTCGCATCCGGAGCGCCGCGTGGTCCTCTGGTCGCAGCGCGGCGGAGCGCCCGACGGTCCGTTTCGTCTGCGTTGCGAATATCATGTCTCCATCGACGGCAGCCCTCGCAACACCCTTATGAGCCGTCGCACCAATAGCTTGTACGCGGCACCGCGGCCGGGCGAGTATCTCGGCGCCGAGCACGGCACCGACGTAAACGATGAGGAAATCTCGGCGGCGGCGCGGCGCCTGACCGCCGATCTGGAGAACCCGCGCAATCAGCACGACGTTGCCGAGGCGCTGTTTCGATTCGTCGCCGACGACATCAAGAATGATCCGGTGGACGGTCCCTCCGCCAGCGCCGTCGAGTGCTTGCGAAATCAGCGCGGCGATCGGCTGGCACAGAGTCGCTTGCTGCTGGCCCTTATTCGCAATCGCGGCATTCCCGCTCGCCTCGTCACTGGGCTGGCGCTCACCAAGGGATCGGAGCAGCGACCGCATTACTGGGTCGAAGCGTGGCTGGCCGCCTACAATCACTGGCTGCCGATGTGCCCGTTTCATAAGCATCAATTCGGCCATGTGCCCTCGACGTATCTCGTCTTCGGCTTCGGTGTCAAGCCGCTGGTGCGCGGCCGGCACGTCAAGGATCTCGATTTCGCGTTCCTGGTCGAGCGTCTGCCGGCGCTCGACGCCAACGCGGCGGGCATCTCGCCGCTCAAGCGAATGTTTTTGAAGCTGTCGCTGTTTTCGCTGCCGCCTGCCGAGCGCCGCCTCGTCGAGATCCTGCTGCTGTTGCCGATCGCGGCGCTCATCATCTGTATCTTCCGCAACGTGATCGGCCTGAGCAGCTTCGGCACCTTCGCGCCGGCGCTGATCGGCCTGGCCTTCCACGATCTGCACAGCTTGCCGGGCATTTTCGTGTTCGTGAGCATCTTGCTGATCGGCTGGCTGATGCGCCGCGTCCTCGATCACTATCACCTGCTGCAAGTGCCGCGCGTGGCCACGATGCTGACGCTCATCATGATCGTGCTGATCGCGGCGATCGTGGCCGCCAACGTCTACGGCGCGGCCACGACGCGCTACATCTCGCTGTTTCCCATGATTATTCTGTGCGGCATGGTGGAGCGCTTCTGGACGCTGGAAACCGAGGACAGCACCCGCGCGTCGTTCCGCACGCTATTTCAAACGATGCTGATTTCGACGGTCATCGCCCTGGTGCTCAGCTTCGCGGGCCTGGGCCAGCACATGCTGCGCTTCCCGGAGACGCTCGGTCTAATCATGGCAGCGCAGCTGCTCATCGGCCGTTACACCGGCTATCGACTCATGGAGCTGCTGCGCTTCCGCGATTTCCTGAAACCCCCAGCCCCGGAACATCACGCCTGGGCGATCGACAGCGAACTATGAGCCGCTTGCGGCTTAACGCTAAACCGCAAGCGGCTTGGAAAAGGAGTGGCCCATGTTTTGGTTGTTCACGGCGGCGCGGCGTTTGCGCGAGCTGGGGATTCTCGGCATGAATCGCCGCAACGCCGCCTGCATCCTCGATCACAATCCGCGTTCGCTGTTTCCGCTCGTCGATGACAAGCTGCGCATGGCGCGGCTGTGCCGGCGCATCAACGTGCCGACGCCGGAGGTGTACGCCGAGGTCTCGTCCTATTCGATGCTGCGCCGCTTGCCGCGACTGCTCGGCGACCGCGCGGATTTCGTCATCAAACCCAATCGCGGCTCGGCCGGCCGCGGCGTGCTCGTGCTCGTCGGGCGCGACGGCAAGGATTATCTGCGGCACAACGGCGAGAAAGTGCGCCGCGATACGCTGCGGCAACACTTTTCCGACATCCTATCCGGCATGTATTCGCTCGGCGGTCAGCCGGACACCGCCATCGTGCAACAGCGCATCCATCTGCATCCCGCGTTCGAGTCTATCACTTACAAGGGCATCCCGGACGTGCGCGTGATCCTCTATCGCAATGAGCCGGCGATGGCCATGCTGCGCCTGCCGACGAAAGCGTCCAACGGCCGGGCGAACTTGCACCAGGGCGGTATCGGCACCGGCATCGACCTGGAGAGCGGTATCACGCATCATGCCGTGCAGCGCAATCGCTTCATCGAGTGTCATCCCGATACGGGCCGGCCGGTCGTCGGCATGCGCGTGCCGTACTGGGAGGATGTGCTGGAGATGTCGCGGCGAGTGGCGCGCGCCGTGGGGCTGGGCTATCTCGGCGTGGACATCGTGGTGGATGAGGATGCCGGTCCCATGCTGCTGGAGGCGAACGCACGGCCGGGGTTGGCTATTCAAATCGCCAACGGGCGCGGCTTGCTGCCGCGACTGGAAGCCATCGATGCCCTCCTCGATCAGCCTGCGCCGACTCTCTCGCTGGAGCGCATCCGTCAGGCTCCGCGGACCCAAGAACCACTGCGCAAAAGCGCCTGAGACGGTTCCGGCGAGCTTGCTCGTCGCCTAAAATAGCAAAAGGGAATGGAGAGCCGTCGTCGAACGGCCGGCGTTAGCCATCCGTTCGCCGAGAGAGCCGGAGTGCTTGCGATGTGCCTGTTGGCCTTGTTCTTCCGGGTCGTCGAGGACGCCACCGTGGTGGCCGGGGCCAACCGTGAGGAATACTACCAGCGCGGCGGCGAGCCGCCGCGCTTGCTGGATGGACCAATCCCTGCCGTCGCGGGGATCGATCCCGTTGCGGGTGGGACGTGGTTCGGCGTGAATGCGAGCCGGGTTCTGGTGGCCGTCACCAATCGCCGCAAGCTCGATGTGCCGGCACAGCCGCGCAGCCGGGGGCTGCTCGTCCGTGAAATGCTGGGGTGTCCCTCGGCGGCGGCGGCGCTCGATCTGGGTATCGCCGCACTGGAGCAAAACCGCTACGCAGGCGCGAACTTTCTGTGTGCCGATGCCAGTCGGGCCGTCGTTATCCAGGCCGGCGATTGGCTGCGCGTCAAGCCACTGCCTCCGGGCATCCACGTGCTGGCCAATCGCGATGTCAACGATGCCAGCGATGCGCGGGTGACTTACGCTCGGAGCTGGCTGAATGGGCGTCCCTATGCCACGGCTGCCGACTGCATGCGTGCGCTGGCGCAGCTGTGTGCGCAGCAAGAGCCGGACGATCCGCCGATGTGCTTCCGCGACTACGATCGCGGCACCGTCTCCAGCTCGATCGTGGCCCTGCGCGGCACGTTGACGGACAGCAGTTACTTGCACGCCCAGGGGGCGCCATGTCAAACGCCGTATGCCGATTACGGGTACTTGCTTCATGATCTGAGGACGAAAGCCGAGCGTGAGGTGACGCGATGCGAGTGACGCTCGCCGTTAGGGGAGCTGCTGCGATGGGGAATACTTTGATCCCTCCCGGACCCAAGGGGCATTTTCTGACCGGCCATCTGCCGGAGATGCGCCGTGACCTGCTCGGCTTCTACCTGCGCTGCGCCCGCGAGTACGGCGATTGCACCACCCTGCGCTTCGGACTCAAACGCATCTTTTTTGTCAACCATCCGGAGCTAATCGAACAAGTCCTGCACAGCCGCAATTTCACCAAGCACTACGCTCTGCGCATGAATCGCCTGCTGCTGGGCAACGGCCTGCTGACGAGCGAGGGCGATTTCTGGCTGCGGCAGCGACGACTGATTCAGCCGGTCTTCCAGCGCGAACGCATTCTTTCGTACGCCCCGGACATGACCGCTTTCACCCAGCAGCGAATCAGCTCCTGGCACGACGGCGACGTGCGCGACATGCACGCCGAGATGCGGCAGCTTACCCTGGCCATCGCCGCCAAAACGCTGTTCGGCGCCGACGTGACGGGTCAATCCGAGGCGGTCGGGCAGGCTCTTCATGACGCGATGGGCACGTTCAGCCAGCGGTTCTTCCGCGTCATTCGCATTCCGGAACGCTGGCCGACGCCGGGCAACCTGCGTATTCGCAAGGCCATCCGCCGCCTCGACAACATCCTCTATGGCCTCATCCAAGAACGCCGCGTCGAGGGCGAGCAGAAGGATTTGCTGTCCATCCTGCTACACGCCCGCCACGAAAGCGACGGCACCGGCATGACCGACCAGCAGCTGCGCGATGAGGCCATGACGCTGTTTTTGGCGGGACACGAAACGACGGCCCTGGCCCTGTCCTGGGGCTGGTACTTGCTGGCGCAGCATCCCGAAGTGGTCGAGAAGCTGCAAACGGAGCTGCATCAGGTGCTCGGCGGGCGGCCGCCGGCCGCCGACGACCTGCCGCGCCTCGTCTACACCGACATGGTTGTCCACGAGATCATGCGGGTTTATCCACCGGCGTACGCCGTCGGCCGGCAGGCTATCGATGCTTGCACGATCGGTGGCTATCCCGTGCCCGCCGGTGCGACCATCCTCATGAGTCAGTGGGTGGTGCATCGCGATCCGCGTTATTTTGTCGATCCGGAGCGCTTTTATCCGGAACGCTGGGCGGATGGTCTGGCCAAGCGATTGCCGCGCTACGCTTATTTCCCCTTCGGCGGCGGACAGCGCGTATGCATCGGCAACACCTTTGCCCTGATGGAGCTGCCTCTGGTGCTGGCCTCGATCGCACAGCGGTTTCGCTTCTCGCTGCCTCCTGGACCTCCCGTTTTACCCAAACCCCAGCTGACCCTGCAACCGAATCGCCCCATCTTGCTGAAGCTGCATGCGCTGCGTTGAAGGGTGAAAGATGCTGTCATGTATCCCCATCGCATTCGTTTGCGCGGCCCCTGGAAGTGCGAGCCTTCCGGTTTGCCCGGACGCCTTCGGTTTCGTCGCTCCTTCGGCTATCCCGGCCGAATCGATGCTTACGAACGCGTATGGCTGACGTTCGCGGGGATCAACGGTGCGGCGGAGGCTCATCTCAACAAGCATCCGCTTGGGCGCCTTGGCACGGCTTGCGAATTTGAGGTGACAGCGTTGCTGCGGCCGCGCAACGAGCTGGTAGTGGAAATCGCCGGCGACGCAGAGCAGCGCGGCTTTCCCGGCGAGGTCGCGCTGGAAGTTCGTTGCATGGCCTTCCTACGCGCTTTGCGTCGATCTTCTATTGTAAGAGGAGACAGCGTCGAATTGCGCGTCTCCGGCCAGGTCGTCGGCATGGCCGATCGACCGCTGGAAGTGTATCTTCTGCTCGATCGCTCGGTGGTGGGCTATCAGGTGGTGACGGCCACCGCCGAGGGAAAGGCGTTTGAGATAATCGCCACCGATCTGCCGGCAGCGAAATGGCGCGGGCCGGAGGGATGCTTGCAGGCCTTGCCCGTCCAGGTCGATCTGGTGAACGGGGCCGTGGTTTGGTACACCAGCAGCGGTGAAGCGACATGGGAAATGGGGCCCGACGAGGATAGCTGAGAGCGACATGGAAATTCATACGTTGAAATTGTCCGTCACCGAACAGGAGCTTAATGAGCTGGTGGCGGAGGCGCCTTCAGGAAAAAATACTGTTGAGAACCTGCGGGTTCGTCTGATGCCGGAAGGGATCGTCGTGCTCGGCGATTATCCGGCCATGTTCATGAAGATGGCCTTCGAGACGTTGTGGGAAGTGAAGGGCATCGGCAGCATCGTGGAGGCGCGGCTGGCCTCGGTGAAGGTATCCGGGCTACCGGGCGGCATGTTGCGCGGCGTGCTCATCAAGACCCTTCGCGATCTGCTGGCGAAGGAGCCTGGCGTGCGCGTCACGGACGAGTCCATTCACGTCGATTTGAGCCAGCACACCGCCCTTCAGAGACTGCGTCTCCGCGTCCATTTGACTGGAGTGCGCTGCTCAGAGGGAAACTTGGTGATTGAAGCAGGGCCGGCTATCGTTTGAGCCGCTTGCGGCTTAGCGCTAAGCCGCAAGCGGCCCTTTTTCACTTTTTATCGTCGCGCCGGCCTTCCTCGCCGAGCGCGTTTTCCAGGGCGCGAATCGTTTCGGCGACGCCGTCCATGTGCGGATTGAGGCGCAGGGCGGCGCGAAACGCCTTAAGCGCCGCCCGGTGCTTGCGCATCTGCATGTAGCACTGCCCCAGGCCGGCCTGAGCGCCGAAGTGATAGGGATTCAGCTTCAGCGTCTTCTCGCAGTCCGCGATCGAGCGATCGAATTTCTTCAGACGAAAATAGATGATGGCACGCTGATTGTACGCCTCGGCGAACTCGGGCGCGCGCTTGATCAGGGCGTCCATGCCGGCGAGCGCCCTCTCGCGGTCGCGCTGACGGGCCAGGCGCTGCAGCTCCTGGTTGTTAGCCGGCGTGTCGCCGCGAAACCAGAGCGTCCACAGCGTATCGGCGGCTATCTGGGTGGTTTCGCGGTCTTCATCGTGCAGGCGAGCAGCGATGCCGGCACAGGCATTCATGGTGCCGAGCAAGCCGAGGGCGAGCAGGGCAGCGCGGCGGCTGAGGTTATCGCCGTTCTCCAGAAGGCGCAGCAAGGTGCCTTCGCTGTAACGCTCGGCGATGCGATGCTTGAAAACCTCGATGGCCTCCTTGCGGGTCACCTTCGGCTTGGCATCGGAGCGCCCTTCCGGGATTTGCTGATAGTATTCGAGAAGCAAGGAATTGCTCACGTGCGTACCTCTTGGCTGAATACCAGGCTGATGGAGGGATGGATCCCCGAACGCGTCCTTGCCTGGCCGAGCATTCGCGCAAGGCATCCTTGCGGCGCGTCGAAGGGTGATGAGCTTGTTCCGCTTCGGCCTTTTCCTGTCCCTGTCTCAGCTAATTCCGAAACCCGTTTCGGGCGACGCATGGGCGGCCGCCGCGCGAAGTCGTAAGTCAAAGTTTATGGGGCCGCCGGGCAAAAGAAAAGGAAATTTCGGTGAGGTTTCAGGGCCGCTGAGCCTCTTCTGTTTGCCGCACTCCGCAGCCGTACCCAGCTCCTCCCAATGACACTCAAGCGCTTCGATCGGAAGACGAAGGGTTTGCAGGAAAACAGGTGTGAGCTGCGGCCCGGCTTCTGCTCTCCTGGTGGATATGAGCGATACCATGCTGGAGCTGGATGGATCATTCGGCGAGGGCGGCGGACAGATTCTGCGCACGAGTCTCGCCCTTTCGCTGCTGACGGGCCGGGCGTTTCATCTGCGCAACGTCCGCGCCGGCCGGCCGAAGCCGGGATTGCAGCCGCAGCACTTGATGAGTGTCCGCGCCGCGGCGGCCATCGGTCAGGCCCAGACGCGCGGCGCCTCGCGCGGCAGTAGCGATCTCGTCTTCGAGCCGGGCGAGGTACGCGCGGGTAATTATCGTTTCGATATCGGCACTGCCGGTGCGACCGGCTTGGTGCTGCACACACTCTATCTGCCGCTGGCCCTGCTCGGAAAGACGCCCAGTGAATTGACCCTCATCGGCGGCACGCACGTCTCGACCAGTCCCTGCTATCACTTCCTCGATACGACCTGGCGGCGCTACCTGGAATTGTGTGGGCTGCGCGTGAGCCTGCGCATGAACCGGCCCGGCTTCTATCCGCGCGGCGGCGGCGAGGTCCAAGCGTTCATCCAGCCATGTGCCCACCTGCACGGAGTTCGCCTGGACAAGCGGGGAGTTGTGCATGCCAGCGGCTTCAGCGCCGTGGCCGGGCTTGATGCCTCGATCGCGCGGCGGCAGGCACGGCGAGCGACGTTTCGCTTGCAGCAATACGGCTTAACCGCCCAGCTACGTGAGGAGACATGGGAGGGCGGGCCAGGCACCGTCCTCGCGGTGGAGCTAGACACAGCTCCCGTTCCGACGTTATTCTTTGCTTTGGGGGAACGTGGAAAGCCGGCCGAGCGCGTTGCGGATGAGGCTGTGGAGCAGGTGATTGCTTACTTCGATGCCGGTGATGCCCTCGTCGATGCCCACAGCGGCGATCAGCTGGTTCTGCCGTTGTCGTTGGCGGAAGGCCCCTCGGAGTATCGCGTCGCGGAGGTGACGCGGCACCTGACTACAAACATCGCCATCATCCGCCGCTTTCTCGATCGCGACATCGTTTGCGAGGGCGAAGAGGGCGAGCCGGGAGTGGTTCGCATCGCATGAAAGACGCCATGTTGCCAGACATCTCGCTGCCAATTGCTCAGATCGTCCCTTGCACCGAGGCCGAGGGACCGGGGCGACGTTTCGCTCTGTGGTTTCAGGGCTGTCCCCTGCGTTGCCCCGGATGCTGCAATCCGGAGATGCTGCCGTTCGAGGGCGGCACGGCGATTTCTCTAGCCGATCTGATCGCGCAAATTGAGGAAGCAGCAGACACGCAGGATGTGGAGGGCATCACGCTGCTGGGCGGCGAGCCGCTGGCACATGCTGCCGCTGCCGCCGCCCTGGCGCGAGCGGTACAAGAGCGCGGTCTGACGGTGATGGTTTTCAGCGGCTACACTCGAGAGGAAGCCGGAAAGCTGCCTGACCCATCCATCGTCGAGCTATTTTCTATGACCGACATCCTCGTGGATGGACCGTATCTCCGCGACCAGCCGGAGACTTGGCGGCGCTGGATCGGCTCGGCCAATCAGCGCATCCACTTCCTCAGCGACCGCTATCGCGCCGACGATCCCCGCTGGCTGCTGCCGAACACCCTGGAGATTCGTCTGCGGGGAAATGAGCTAACGGTGAACGGCTTCCCGGCGCGTTGGGCTGTTGGATTGTGGAAGCGGCCCTTGGCAAATCGGCAGTGATTTGTAGGAAGACTCTACGATAATAATCTTTGTGCCCCCAGGTATTTTCAGTCATGGTTCACGATCTGAGCCAGGATGTTTCACCGACTGCCAACGGGCAGATGCCGCGTCAGGCCGTCGCCGGATTGATGGCCCCGCAGCTGGCCGAGGCGATGATCCGCGAAGTCTGGCCGTCGGTCATGAGCGTATCGGCCGGCGTCGCCGGGCTGTCTGCCAAGCTGATGCGGAGCGTGTTCCTGGCGCCCCTGGGCTGGATGTTAAACCTCCTGCTTTTTGGCCGAAAATTCGCGCCCGCTCTTTGCCAGCGCTACACCTTGACCAATCGCCGGCTGATGGTCCAACGCGGCTGGAAGCCGGCTCCGGCGCAGGAGGTCGCCCTCAAGGACATCGACGACGTTCGGCTGCTCGCCGACAGTTACGATGCGTTTTATCGCTCCGGCGACTTGCAAGTGCTGGCCGGCGGCAAGGAAGTGTTGAAGCTGGTCGGCGTGCCGGAGCCGGAATCGTTTCGTCAGGCGATCCTCAACGCCGTCAAGGCCTGGGGCGGACCCGACAAGCTCAAGGGACCGTTCGTGCCCGCCAGCGCTCCCAGCAAGTGACGGTCGATAATCGAAAGCACACGGAGGTGCGTCGATGAAGCGCTTCATCTTGATCGTGGCGCTCGGTGTTACCGTGCTTAGCGCAGGTGCTGCGGGGTGGCTGTGGCTGCGGCCTCCGGATCAGGAACGGGCCTTGGCACGCATCCGTCAGCTGGACGGCCGAGCGCACGTTGAGGAATCCGCTTCCGATCAGCCAGTCACGCGCATCGATCTTAAGGGCTGTCCCGCGGAAGACGGCGATCTCGATTATCTGAGCGCCTTTCCCCACCTGCATTATCTGATGCTGACCGGCACCCGCATCAGCGGGGAGGGACTGAAGCGGCTGTCGAAGCTGAAACAGCTGCACGGTCTCGCCCTCAGCGGCTCGGCGGCGGGAGGCGACGGATTGCGGCACCTGGGCGGCCTGACGCAGCTGCGCGAGCTGCGGCTGGAGAACACCTGGTTGACCGATGCCGGTCTGACGCACCTGAGCCGGCTGCTCGCTCTGGAAACGTTGGAGCTGGCCGACGTGTCGCTCACCGACGATGGTCTGCGGCGTCTGACGAGCCTGCTCAATCTCCAGCGCTTGACCCTGGATCGCACCGCCGTCCCGGATGCTGGCCTCGTCCACCTGGCCCGTCTGCACAGCCTGGAGGAGCTGAGCCTGTCTTCGCCGCGCATCGGCGATGCGGGAATGATCCATTTGAAAGGCCTGAAAAGTCTCCAGGAGCTGAGCCTGGCGGACACCGCGGTGAGCGATGCTGGTCTGACCCATTTGAAGGGATTGACACAGCTGCGCGAGCTGGATCTGAGCAGGACGCGCGCCAGCGAGGCGGGCCTGCTGGAGCTGCGCCGGGCGCTGCCGGAAGCGTTTATCTATCGCACCTCCGAAAAGTAAGACAGGAAACGACATGAGCGACGCGACAACGACGGAGCTTCTGGAGCTGAATCAACGCCTGCTCGACAGCATCACGCAGGGCGACTGGGCGACCTATCAGGAGCTGTGCGATCCGTCGTTGACAGCGCTGGAGCCGGAGTCGCTGGGACATTTCGTCGAGGGGATGGCCTTCCATCGCTATTATTTCGACCTGGGCGGCATCCGCGGCCGGCATCAGACCACCATGTGCAATCCCCACGTGCGCGTCATGGGCGACGTGGCGGTGGTCGCCTACATGCGATTGATTCAGCGCATCGGGCCGGACGGCAATCCGGTGACGGTCGGCAACGCTGAGACGCGCATCTGGCAGCGCCAGAATGGCCGCTGGCGGCACATGCATTTCCATCGCTCGATGCTGATCCCGATGTCGAGCTGAAGGCGCAGCTCTGAGTAGCGTCCGGCGAGAAGAGGGGGCGACCAGAATCACATTCGGTCCCGGTGAAAAAGCCACATCCACAACATGATGCCCACGAACGAGTGTAGCCCGCCTGTGTCAAGTAGGGCAATCGTGATCCCGCTCCACAAAAACAGCGGCCGCTCGTGAAGCATCGCCACAGCCATCATGAGCAAGTACGAGGCAAGAAGGGGAGCACCTGAAACATGCTTGTACTCGCGGCCAAATAGCCTGTGTAGCGGATAACGAAGAAAGCTGAGGTAGTAGTTCCACAAACACCCGAAAGCGCCAACCGCGAACAACGTGTATGCGAGAATCATCTTTGCGAGAATCATGGCTGGAACCGCTTCGCAAAACCAAACTCACTCGTCCACACGCTCCACACCCGGCGCTTCCAGCACGAAATCCGGCCCATACGCCAGTGATGGTGTTTGATACCCCGGCGGCGCGTCGCCGGCCAGCACGCGCGCCATCGCCGCCAGCGCTGTCAGCATTGTGAACGTGTACCCCTCCGGGCCGCGCAGACGCGAAACCATCCGGCGCCCCGCAGCATCCTCCACTTCGCCCCACAAATATGTCCGTCCCCTGGCACGTTCCTCGTCGGTCGGCCCTGGCGGCCCCGCCTGAATACGATGCTTGAGAAAAGTCTGCACCGGCGACGAGCGCAGCGCCCAGCCCAAGAAGCGGCTCAAACGCATGAAACGAAGCTGCCAACGCGACGACGCCGTGTAAACCTCGATGTCGCTGATGCCGGTGCTGCGGTAGGCCGTGGATACGTCGCCCCACGGGATGGTGACGGCCAGGCGCGGCCCCTCGCCGAAGTTGATGTCGCGCGTCCGCCAGGCCGAGGGCACGCTCACGAGCGCCCCGCCCCGCCGCACGACGCCGCCTTCGTGCAGGTTCTCCACGATGGTCGTAGCCGTGCCGCGCGAAAAACGGCCGATGCCGTGGAAGGCCAATGCCAGGTGCTTCGCGGCCGGCAGACGACGATGCAGGTGCGCGGCCAGGCAGTCCGTCGGCACCACGTCGAAGCCGGCGCCGGGCAACAGCAGGATGCCGGCCGCCATCGCCTCGGTATCGCGGGCGGCCAGGCGCTCGAAGACACGGATTTCGCCGGTGATGTCGAGATAGTGGACGCGCGCTTCGAGGCAGGCATTAACCATCGGCTCTGCTGTGTGGGCGAACGGACCGGCGCAGTGAAGGACAGCCTGCACGCCCTCCAGACCGGCACGTGTCGCCACGGCATCGTCCAGCGAAAAGATGCGATGCTCCAGTCCCAGCTCGCGGGCCAGTGCGCCGACCGCGACGGCGTTGCGGCCGGCCAGTACCGGCCGTAGACCGCGAACCACTGCCTCACGCGCGATCAGCCGGCCAGTGTAGCCGTTGGCGCCATACAGAAGAAAGGTAGGCATCGACAGGTCTCCGCGAGCGTAAGCGACCGGAGTGCTCCGGTCGCTTACGCTCCCGGCTCGCCATTTTGTTAGTGGCTCTGAGGACCACAATGTCCAGCGGAATCCGCGAGCGGCCAGGTCACTTGATGCTCTTGAGCATGTCCCGGCACGCCTTCGCGCAATCCTTGCAGGCCTTGGCACACTGGGCCATGTGCTTGTCGTCCGGGTGCTTGGCGCATGCAGCCTCGCACTCGTCGCAGCATTTCGCGCAGCACTCGCAGGCGGGGCCGGCCAGGGGACTTTGCCGGGCAGAGAGAGTCGCCGCCAGCTTGCAGCACTCGGCACAATCGGCGCACAGGCGCGCCGTTTTGGCGTGGTCCTTCTGCCCCATGGCCAGCAACGACAGGCAGTGGGTGAAACACGAGTCGCAATGGAGCTGACAGCTTGCGCACGCCTTGGCGCACGCCACGAAATGCTCGCCGTGTTGTTCCTCCGCGGCGGCCGCCGGCCTGCCGATGACAAGGGCCGCCGCGGTCAGGGTGATGGTCGCGAGGTAAAGTACACGTGACATGGTCGGTCCTCCAAGAAATGTACGTTCCACCAGTCCCAACCGGCTTGGGACCGGCAGCCGCTTGGCACTGATAAGCTAGCCCGTTCCTTCTTGTCCATCAAGGAGATAGCCGGTCAGTGGGGTTTTAGCCAGCGATCCAGCCACTCGTAGGCCACCTTGCGCACCTCCTGAGGGAAGTCGTGCTTGCAATCGGGATAATTCGCGGCCAGCTTCTCCCTGGCGCCGAGCAGCTCGTACACCGGCCGCGCCGCGGCGATGCAGTCTCTCACGCCGGACACCTCGAAGTTGTTATCATCGTGCAGCGGCGAGCTGGCCAGAAACGCTCGCGGCGCCAGGGCGGCGACGACTTCCGGAAAATCGAACGGCACCTTCGCCGGCTTCAGCTCGTACTTGCTGTCGATAAGCGGCATGTAGCGATCGCTCGTCCAGCCTTTCAGCTTGCCGCCGTAATACTTGGGAAAGCTCGTGAAGCCGCAATTCGAGACGCACGCCTTGATGCGTGTGTCGAAAACGGCGGTGAACATGGTATTGTGTCCGCCGAGCGAGTGGCCAATGCAGCCGATGCGCTCGGCATCGACCTCCGGCAGCGACGCGAGCAGATCGATGGCCCGCATGTTGTTCCAGATGGCCTTCATGCTGCCCGATCGAAACTTGCTTTTGCGGAAATCGTAGCGATAGTCACCGAAGCTGGGATAGTCGGGACAGAGGACGACATAGCCGCGCTTGACGAGATGGACGCCAATGCGTTTGTTTTCCTGTTTGCCCAAGCCAGCCGGCTCGTCCTTGCCGATTTTAATGGTCTGGTGCAGCACCAGCATGCCCGGCAGCTTTCCCGTGCGCTTCTTTGGTATCAGCAAATACGCCGGCACGCGATCGTCCGTCTCAACGGCGAACGACAGCTTCTTGCGGACATAGCCCGGCAGCTCGATTGTTTCCGTCACCTTCACGTCGAGGGGAATTTTTTGGCTCTCGTCGGGCAGCGGCCCCATGACGAGCTGCATGGCGGCGAGAAAGTGCTGCCGGCGTTTGGCCCACTCCGCCGCGGTGCGTATCGGATGCTCCTTACCGTCGGCGTCGCGCAGCACAAGCAGCTTGCTCTTATCCGGGTAGACGGGCGGCTCGGAATGAACCGCCAAGACGCCAAGGACGCCAAGAAAGAGAGGAGAAGAAAAAAAAAAAGCAATCAAAGAAAGACGCGATGGCGAGT
>Ga0335075_10001989_pt1 | contig 33197 bp, 33 predicted proteins | sample Lox_Sample_24_FD_206723 | JGI IMG/M metagenome (GOLD analysis project Ga0335075, IMG submission 206723) | Soil microbial communities from Loxahatchee National Wildlife Refuge, Florida, United States - Lox_Sample_2.4 | ecosystem: Environmental > Terrestrial > Soil > Wetlands | place: USA...
TGCTGAACGGCACCAAGTCCTGGGTCACCAACGGCGGCATCGCCAACGTGCACGTCGTGGTGGCCTCGGTCGACCCGGAACTGGGCAGCCGCGGCCAGGCCACGTTCATCGTGCCGCCGGGCACGCCGGGCCTGGCCCAGGGGCAGAAGTTCCGCAAGCACGGCATCCGGGCCTCGCACACCGCCGAGGTCGTGCTGGACGACGTGCGCGTGCCCGGCCGCTGCCTGGTCGGCGGGAAGGACCGGCTCGACGCCCGGCTGGCCAGGGTCAGGGAGGGCGGCAGCAGCCGCGGGCAGGCGGCTATGAGGACCTTCGAGGCCACTCGCCCGGCCGTTGCCGCGATGGCCGTCGGGGTGGCCCGGGCCGCGTTCGAGTACGCCCGTGACTACTCCGTCGGCCGGGCCCAGTTCGGCCGGCCGATCGGGCAGACCGAGGGGATCGCGTTCATGCTCGCGGATATGGCCGCGGCTGTCGACGCGGCCCGGCTGCTGACCTGGCGGGCCGCGTGGATGGCCCGCAACCGCAAGCCGTTCGACCACGCCGAGGGGTCGATGGCCAAGCTGGTGGCGGGGGAGACCGCGGTCAAGGTCACCGAGCAGGCGATCCAGATCCTCGGCGGCAACGGCTACACCCGCGAGTACCCGGTCGAGCGCTGGCACCGCGACGCCAAGATCTTCACCATTTTCGAGGGCACCTCGGAGATCCAGCGCATGATCATCGGCAGGGCCGTCACCGGGCTTGACGTGCGCTAACTTCCTGCTGGCCGACGGAGAGCGCTGCGTCAGGGTGGCGCCTGCACCAGGCCGGCCTCGTAGGCGGTGATGACGAGCTGGACCCGGTCCCGGGCGTCCAGCTTGGCCAGCAGCCGGGCCACGTGGGTCTTGGCGGTGCCCGCGGTGATGTACAGGGCAGCGGCGATCTCGGCGTTGGACATGCCGAGGCCCACCAGCCGGAGAACCTCTCGTTCGCGGTCGGTGATCTCGGTGAGCTGCCGGGGCCTGCGGTCCGGACGGGGCTGCCCGGCGAACTGTGCGATCAGGCGGCGGGTGACGCCGGGGGCGAGCATGGCGTCGCCAGCCGCGACGACGCGGATCGCGGCCAGGATGTCATCCAGGGCCATGTCCTTGACCAGGAACCCGCTCGCCCCGGCCCGCAGCGCGCCGTAGACGTAGTCGTCGTCGTCGAACGTGGTCAGCACGAGGACGCGGGCGCGCATGTCCTCGGCGGTAATCATCTGGGTTGCCTCGATGCCGTCTATGCCTGGCATACGGATGTCCATCACGACCACGTCGGGGTCGGTGTCCCTGGCCAGCCGTACCGCCTCGGCTCCGGTGCCGGCCTCGCCGGCCACGTCGATATCGGGTGTCTGGTCCAGCAGCATGCGCAGGCCGGCCCGGACCAGCGGCTGGTCGTCGGCCAGGATGACCTGGATGGTCATCGGGCCGGCGCGGGCACTGGCAGCCGGGCGGCGACGCGGAAGCCACCGTCGGGGCGCGGGCCGGCTGAGAAGTCGCCGCCGAGCAGCGCGGTGCGCTCGCGCATGCCGGTGATCCCGTAGCCGGTCCCCGCCATGCTGCCGCCGCGCCCGCTGTCGGTGATCTCGATGGACAGTTGCCCGTCCTGCTGGTCTATCGAGACCTGGCACTGGCCCGTCTGGGCGTGGCGGACCACGTTGGTGACCGCCTCCTGGATGATGCGGAACGCCGACAGGTCGATGTCGGCCGGGAGCGGCTCCCGGCTGCCGCGCCAGTCCACCTCGACCCGCACGCCCGCGTCCCGGGCCGTGGCCGCCAGCCGGTCGATGCCGGCCAGGCCGGCCGTCGCGTCCAGCGATGCCTGCCCGGGCTCGGGGTCGGCACGCCGCAGCCCGGTCATCATCCGCCGCAGCCCCGACAGCGTGTCCCGGCTGATGGCCTCGATGGCGGCCAGGGCGTCGCGCGCCTCGTCGGGACGGGCGTCGAAGACCCTGCGGCCCGAGCCTGCCTGGATCGCGATGATGCCGGTGGTGTGCGCCACCATGTCGTGCAGTTCGCGGGCGATCCGCAGCCGCTCCGCCATCGTGGCCTGGGCGGCGGCCTGAGCCCGCACCAGCTCGGCCCGGGCCTGTGCCTGCCGGATCGAATGCCCGATAAGCCAGGCAATGATGATGAAAAGAGGTACGGCGATCGTGACCAGGTGTATCGCCGACCCGCCCAGGCTGCCACCCCGGAGCGAACCCAGCGAGGGCACGGCCAGGACCGGAATCACCAGGCTGGCGGCGGCCATGGCGGCACCAGTCACCGAGACCCTGCGGCTGCGTGTCGCCGCTATGTAGCAAGTCTCAAGAGCCGCTACGCAGCCGAGCACGACCAGCGCGTACGACGGCCTCGGCTGCAGCACCATGCTGGCCACCGATGCGCCGAGCGCCACGGCCAGCGCCGCCAGCGGCCAGCGGCGCAGCAGCAAGGCGGAAGCCAGCAGGGCGCAGCCAAAGACCGGGAATCCCGCGATGCTCATGGGCGCCTCCAGCCCGCCGGCTCATGCTCACCGCGATCGTAACCGCCTTGCTGTGTCCGGTCGTCTGCCCGCGGGTGTATGCCTGCGGGCAGACTGCGGCACCGTGCAGATGGGCCCGCGGGCAGACGCGGCGCGCCCGGCAACTGCGGCATCTTGTCGCCATGAACGCGAGTATCCAGATTGACGGACTGCGCAAGCGGTTCGGCTCGACGCGGGCGCTGGACGGGATGACGTTCACGGTCGGCCCCGGCCAGGTGACCGGCTTCGTCGGGCCGAACGGCGCGGGCAAATCGACCACCATACGCGTCGTCCTCGGCCTGGACGCCCCCGACGCGGGCACAGCCACCATCGGCGGCCGCCCTTACCACGCGCTGCAGAATCCGCTGGGCCACGTCGGGTCGCTGCTGGACGCGGGCGCGCTGCAGCCCAGCCGCACCGCGCGCAACCACCTGCTGTGGCTGGCCTACTCCCAGGGCCTCAAGCCCGGCCGGGTCGACGAGGTGATCGCGCTGGCCGGGCTGGAGTCCGCCGCCCGGCGCAGGGCCGGCGGGTACTCGCTGGGGATGCGCCAGCGACTCGGCATCGCCGCGGCGCTGCTAGGTGACCCGGCGGTGCTGATCTTCGACGAGCCGTTCAACGGCATGGACCCCGAGGGCATCGTGTGGATGAAGGGCTTCCTGCGAGATCTGGCGGCACAGGGCCGCGCGGTGCTGGTGTCCAGCCACCTGATGAGTGAACTGCAGGACACCGCCGGTCACCTGATCGTGGTCGGCCGCGGCCAGGTGATCGCCGACACGTCCGTGGCCGATCTGGTCGCCGCCGCCTCCGGCAACCGGATCACGCTGCGCACCGCCGTGCCAGCCGACGCGGTGACGGTGCTCGCCGGTGCCGGGGCGCAGGTCGCCGCCACCGGTTCCGGCGTGCTGACCGTTTCCGGCCTTTCCGCCGAACAAGTGGTGGCTGCTCTCACCAGCCACGCGGTCCCCTTCGGCGAGGTCACCGCCTACCGGGCCACCCTCGAGCAGGCCTACATGGAACTGACCAGCCAGAGCGTGGAGTACCGGGCGGAGGCGACCTCATGACGACGGACACTGTGGCGCCGCGCCACTCGCCGCTGACTCCGCAGCGGGAAAGCTTCTGGCGCCTGGTGCACGCCGAGTGGACCAAGTTCCGCACCGTGCGCGGCTGGGTGATCGCGGCGGGAGTCACGATCACGGCGATCACCGCCTTCGTGTTCGTCGCCACCGGCGCCGGCCGGTCGTGCACCGGGTCCAGCGGGCCGTTGGCCTGCCCGGGGCAGCCGGCCGGGCCGGGCGGTGTGCCGGTCGTGGACACGTTCTACTTCGCGCACCAGCCGGTGGCCGGCGACGGCACGATCACCGCGCAGGTGACGTCGCTGACCGGCCAGGTCGAAGTCGGCCAGGCCGGCAACGGCGCGCCCCAGATGGGCCCCGGCCTGCAGCCGTGGTCCAAGGCCGGGATCATCATCAAGGAGAACACGTCGCCGGGCTCGGTGTACGCGGCGATGGTGCTCACCGGGTCCAACGGCGTGCGGATGCAATGGGACTACGTCAACGACACCCCCGGACTGACCGGCTCCGTGTCCGCGTCCGCGCCGCGCTGGCTGCGGCTGGTGCGCCACGGCGGCACGATCACCGGGTACGACTCCGCTGACGGCACGCACTGGACGCTGGTCGGCAGCGCGACCCTCCCAGGGCTGACCTCCACCGTGCAAGCCGGTCTCTTCGCTGCCGGCTCCTATTACGACTCCAAGTTCTGTACGTACGACTCCAGCTTCTGTACCCGGGCCACGGGCGTCTTCCGCCACATCGGGCTGTCCTGGCCTGCTACCGGATGGACGGGAACCAACGTAGGCGGCGCCGGGCCGAACGCCCCGAGCGGCGTGCCAGAGCCCGGCGCGCTCCACCAGAGCGCCGGCGCGCTCACCGTGGCCGGTTTCGGAGACATCAGCCCCGCCGCCGGGGACGCGTACGGCGGAAGTGGCCAATCCCTGCAGCGGGCGCTGGACGGGACGTTCTTCGGGCTGATCCCGCTGATCGTGGTGGCCGCGATGTTCATCACCGCCGAGTACCGGCGCGGGCTGATCCGTGTTTCGCTGACCGCCACGCCGCGCCGCGGCCGGCTGCTGGCCGCCAAGGCCGTCGTGATCGGCGCGGTCGGTTTCGCCGCCGGGCTGGCCGCCGCCGCTCTCGCGCTCGCTGCCGGCATGCCCCTGCTGCGCCGGGCCGGCGGCCTGGCCTGGCCGGTTTCGCTGCTCACCGAGGCGCGGATGGCCGCCGGGACCGGGGCGCTGCTCGCCGTGGCCGCGGTGCTCGCGCTCGCGATCGGCACCATCGTGCGGCGCAGCGCGCCGGCGGTCGCCATCGCGATCGTGGTGATCGTCGTCCCGTACCTGCTCGCATTCCACCCCGGGTCGCAGCCGCAAGGCAGCGGCCCGGGAGGGGGAGGAGGCTGGCCACTGCAGATCACCCCGGCCGCCGCCTTGTCCGTACAGCAGGCGGTCCCCCAGTTCCATCAGCTCGTCGCCGTCTATCCGCTGGATAACGGGTACTGCCCGCTCGCGCCGTGGGCCGGGCTGGCGGTGGAGTGCGCGTGGGCGGCCGCCGCGCTGGCGCTGGCGTATTACCTGCTGCGCCGGAGAGACGCATGAACCTCACCGCCCGGGTCGCTGCGCCGCGTTATCTGCTGGGCCAGGCCCGGCACGCCGCCGCTGCGGCCCTCGGAGCAGAGTGGACCAAGTTCCGCACCGTGGCCGGCCCATCGTGGCTGCTGGCCGGGGTCGTCACGCTGACCGTCGCGGTCGGGGTGGCGGCGGCCAGCGCGGCCCGGTGCCAGTCAGCCAGGTGCGGGATCGACCCCGCCACGGTCAGCTTCACCGGAATCGACCCGGGCCAGGCGGTAGTGGCCGCGGCAGGCGTGCTGGCCATCGGCAACGAGTACAGCACCGGGATGATCAAGCTGTCGCTGACCGCGATGCCCCGGCGGCTGACGTTCATCTTGGCCAAAATGGCGGTGCTGGCCGGCCCCGTGCTCATCGCCTCGGCTCTGGCGGTGGCCGGCTCCGCAGCCGCCGGGCGGCTGATCCTGCCCGGCCACGGCTTCACCCCCGCGCACGGCTACGCATCCCTCACCTCGGCCACCGACGTCAGGGCCGCCGTCGGCGCGGTCTTGTACCTGACGCTCATCGCCCTGCTCAGCCTCGGGCTCGCCACCGCCGTACGCGACTCCGCGGCCGCCATCGGCCTGGTGCTCGGCGTGCTGTACCTGTTCCCGCTCGCCGCGAACGTCGTCTCCAACCCGACCCTCGCCCGGCATCTGGACCAGATCGGCCCCCTGCCCGCCGGCCTGGACGCCCAGGCCACGGTCGGCGTGCACACCCTGCCGCTCACCCCGTGGCAGGGTCTCGGCGTCGTCGCCCTGTGGACGGCCGGCGCTCTCCTCCTCGGCGCACTCGCCCTGAAGCTCCGCGATGCATGATGCCTTGTCTGACCGCCCAAGACAGCGCGGGACCGTTCCCCTCACAGGTCTCAGGTCTGTAACATACGGAACATAACTGGGTCGAATGCTCGATGTAGTTACGAACGGCAGCAACGGGCGACAGAAGGACGAACGCGATGGAGCTTTTCGAAGCGCAGCCGCATGCCGTTGGACCGAGCCTGGCTCTGCACGGCGGGGCCGGGGGACGGGTGGAGGAGCTGGCCCCCGAAGCCCGCGCGGCGTACGAGGAGGGGCTGCTGGCCGCCTATCGCGCCGGATGGCAGGTGCTCGCGGCAGGCGGCGATGCCCTGGACGCTGTGTGCGCGAGCGTGGAAGTACTTGAGAATGATCCGCAGTTCAACGCCGGCCGTGGCGCTGCGCTTACCGCGACGGGGCAGGCTGAGCTCGACGCGTCGGTGATGACCGGATCCGGGCTCGCGGGCGCGGTGGCCGCCTCCAAGTACGCCAAGAACCCGGTCCGGCTGGCCCGCGCCGTGATGGAGCACACCGACCACGTCCTCATCGTCGACCCGGACGCCGCGTTCCTTGAGCGCCACGGACTCGAAGTGGTCGAGCGCGACTACTTCGTCACCGGGCAGCGCCGGCAGCAGCTGGACCGGCTTATGGACGGCCGCGTCGCGGCCGGCCGCCACGGAACGGTCGGCGCGGTCGCGCGTGACGCCGGTGGCCGCGTCGCCGCCGCCACGTCCACGGGCGGGATGGCCGGCCAGGCCGACGGCCGGGTTGGAGACAGCCCCATCGTCGGCGCGGGCATATACGCCCGCGACAACGTCGCGGCGATCTCGTGCACCGGACACGGCGAAGCTTTCATCCGCGGCGTCGTGGCTTATGACGTCGCCGCGCGGATCCGCTACGCCGCCGAGGATCTCGCCTACGCGATCCGGGCGACCTTTGACCAGGAACTCGGCGACCGAGGCTTCACCGGAGGCCTCATCGCGGTGGGCGGTGACGGCCGCGTCGTGGTGGCGCACAACTCGCCGGCCATGTTCTCCGCACGCGGTACGGGCCCCGAGCCGGCTCTTACGACGTGACGGACTCTCCGGCCGGCGAGCTGCCGCTGAGAGACGAGATCTTCCGGCGGATGGACGAGCTCACGCCTGCCGAGAGGAAAGTGGCGCGCACTCTGCTCGCTCGCTATCCGGCCGCGGGACTTGAGAGCACGGCCACGGTGGCGGCCGCGGCGGGAACGAGCAAGCCGACCGTGCTGCGCTTGCTGGCCAGGCTCGGATTCGGCAGCTATCCCGAATTCCAGGAGCGCCTGCGCGCTGAGGTCACCAGATCCATGAGAGAGAGCCCGCTGAGCCGGGCCCAGTCGCACCGCGCGGCACCGCCGGGCGACAGCGCCTTCACACGCGCTGTCGAACAGCGTGCCCGGCTCGTCACGGGAGTTTGCGACACGGTGCCGCCAGGAGAAGTGGAACAAGCCGTTTCACTGCTGGCCGGACGCCCGAAGCACGTCGTCATCTCCGGCGGATACTTCTCGCGTCTGGTCGCCCGCATGCTGGCGATCCAGCTGGACCAGCTGATCCCCAATGTCGACTACGCCGACGAGCCGCTCGGCGCCGACGTGGGAAAGTACCTGCGCGCCGGGCGCGGCTCGATCGTGATCGTTTTGGACCTGCGCCGCCATGAAATGGTCTCCAGGGAGGTCGTCTCGATGGCGAGGACGCGCGGCGCCAGCGTCATCCTGATCACCGACGAGTCGCTCTCGCCGTCGGCCGAAGAAGCAGACGTGGTGCTGCCGGTCGCGGTCGACGGCGTGCCGTTCGACTCGTTCGCCGCGCTGCTGGTGCTCAGCGAGAGCCTGGTTGACGCCGTCTTCCACCGGGTCGGCGAGGCAGCGATTGAGCGGATGGCCGACTGGGAGCGGTCGGTGCACATCAACCGCGCCTTCCGGGCCAGCGGGCCGGGCGGGAACGCGATGACACCGGGTCAGGAGCGCAGCGATGCCTGACCCGGCCGCCAGGCCAGCCCTCCACACGGCGTGCACCCGGATGGCGCCGCGCTTGCATCTGGGCGGCCTTGTCCTGGCCGGAGTGATCGGCCTCAACCTGTCCGGTGTGACGCCATGAGGCGTGAGCTGATCCGCCGGGCTGCCTCGACCAGCGTGCTGAGGACGATCGTGACACCGAACGCCACCAGGAAGCCGGCCCAGGGCTGGTCCCGGAAGGCCTGGCCGCCGAGCCGGCCCAGGAAGAACGCGTAGAGGGCCCAGACGAGGCCCGCGGCTGCGGCAGCGGGGAGAAACCGGTGGCGCGGGTAGCCCATCAGCCCGCAACTGAGGGTGACGGCCGTCCGGCCGCCCGGGATGAAGCGGCAGGCAATGATCAGGGGTACCCCGAATCGTCGCAGCGAGCGCTCGGCCCACGCGCGCCGCCGGGCGCCTTTCCCGGTGGAGAAGAACCTTCGTTCGGCGAAGGGCCCGAAGCGGCTGCCGATGAAGTAGCAGAGGTTGTCACCTGCGAACGCGCCTGCCGCCGCGCAGAGGACGAGGAAGGCGATGCGCGGGTCGGCGCTCCCTGCGGTCGCGACACCCAGGGCGATGAGGACGGTCTCGCTGGGCAGCACCGGGAAGATCGCGTCCAGCGCGGGGATTACGACCGCGATCAGGTATGAGATCGGCGAGTCGGCCTGGAGGCTGGTGAGCGCGCTCACCCAGGCACCGTTCACGATGAGGCTGACATCCTTTCGGCCGCTTGGGGCTGACCGCCCGCTCCGGGGGGCCGGACGGACGGCCAGCGCACCTTCAACGCTGCCCGCCCTGCGTGAAATCGCCACACAACGGCGATGGAGATGGCGTGGACGACCGGCCGGCGATCTACACACCGCTGACACAGGCAATGCAGCCGAGCTTCAGCCGACCCCGGTCAACTGGCCAGGAGAGGGGGCGAGATGACCGTGACGCTCAACCCCACCTGCCCGCTGTGCGGCTCCGCTTCGCCGGCAGGCCGCTTCTCGACTTGCACCTACGCGAGGATCACCGGGCTCCGGAACCCACCCCGGAGCCCGGCCACCACCAACCCGTCGATGACCCGCACCTCCGCCGGTACGCGGGGGTGCGGGGAAGGACCGTCAGGAACCGGCCCGGCGGTGGGGCGTAGCATCAAGGTCTGGGTGTCATAAGCAGCGCGGGTGGATGTGCCTCGGGGGCTGAGCGCGCCGCTCACATTCGTGGACGAGGAAAGAGCCCGTCCGACGCGAACTGCCGGATCCCGCGCACGAACTGACCCCGATCTTGGCTGTACGCCCTTTACGTACTCAAGCCCCGGGCATCTCCTCTTCGAGAGCAAGGGAGGGGCAAAGAAATGAAGATCGCTATCATTGGTGGGACCGGGCTCATCGGATCGCAGGTAGTCAAGATCCTCAACGCGAGCGGGCACGAGGCGGTGCCGCACTCGCCGTCGACCGGTCTGGACCTGCTCAGCGGCCGCGGCCTGCCCCAGGCCCTGAAGGGAACCGACGTCGTCGTCAACCTGACGAACTCGCCGACCTTCGACGACGCCTCGCCCGGGTTCTTCCAGCAGACGATGGACAACCTGCTCACGACGGCCAGCGCGGCCGGCGTTGGCCACGCCGTCATCCTCTCTATCGTGGGCGCCGACCAGGTGCCGAGTCTGGTCTACTACCGCGCCAAGGTCCTGCAGGAGGACATCCTCAAGGCCGGCCCCGTACCATACTCGATCGTCCGCGCCACACAGTTCTTCGAGTTCATGGGGTGGGTGCTATCCGAGACCGCCGACGAGAACACCATCCGCCTGCCCGCCACACTGGTCCAGCCCATCGCCGCGGCCGACGTCGCCCAAGCCGTGGCCGATGTAAGCGTCGACCCGCCGCTGTGGGGCACCCGCGATATCGCCGGCCCCGACGTGTTCGCGCTCGACGAGCTGGGCAGGATCACCCTCGCCGCCCATAACGACCATCGCACCGTCGTCACCGACAACAGCGCCGGCCTGTTCGCCGCCGCCTCGAACGACGCCCTCATCGCCAAGGACGGCACCGTCATCGCCAAGACCACATACCGGGAGTGGCTCGCGCGTTAGCTCAGTGCCGATGGTCTCTTGCTGCTGTCCGGCAGAGACTGTTGCTCATGAGCCTGACCAGGCCGCGGGTTGTGGTAACTCACTGGGTGCACCCTGAGGTGGCCCGGTACCTGGCCGGTTTCTGCGATGCCGTGATCCCCGCACGGGAGGAGGGGGTGTGGCCGCGGGAGAAGGTCGCAAGCCTGGGGGCTGAGGCGGACGGGCTGGTGGCGTGCATGGCCGACAAGGTCGACGAGGCATTCCTGTCCGGCTGCCCCCGGCTGCGTGTCGTCAGCGCCACGCTGAAGGGCTACGACAACTTCGACCCAGCGACGTCCTCATCGCGGCGCTGCCGCTGAACATCCGCACCCGCCGCCTCATCAATGCAGAGCTGATCCAGCTCATGCGTCCCGGCGCGTTCGTGGTCAACGTTGGGCGGGGCTCTGTCGTGGATGAGGACGCGATCGCCGGTGCGCTGGAGGCCGGCCGTCTGGGCGGCTACGCGGCCGACGTGTTCGCCATGGAAGACTGGCTGCTGCCCGGCCGTCCGTCGGCTATCCCGGACCGGCTGCTGCGCCATCCGCGTACCTTGCTCACCCCGCACCTGGGCTCGGCCGTCGACGACGTGCGCCGCCGCATGTCACTGCAGGCCGCGCGGCAGGTCCGGCAGGTTCTCGAAGGCCGGCGCCCTGACCACGCGGTCAACCTTCCTCAGCCCGCCAGGCCCGCGGACACCACGGGCGGAACGCCTCGGCCCTGAAAATTGGGACTTAACATGCAGACTTCGTAACTGGCAACATGTAAGATGTGTTATCTGCATAGCGTCGCCCAGCGGTACCTGATTTGCCCGTGTGTCTCCCTGGTGGAGCCAGCCAGCTCGTGGTAAGTCAATGTGCGTAAGTAGGTGGGTAGGCGCTCCCGGCCGGCAAGCAATGCCGACGGCGTAGGGTCCGGAGGACTCATGACAGACCCGGCGGCTACGCCAGCGATCCCCGGGCTGCGCTCGGTGCAGCACGTGAGTCCGACCCAGCAAGTACGTGAGCAGCTGCTGGCGGCTATCGAGCGCGGCGACTTCCCTCCCGGCACGATGATGCCCTCGGAGCGAGCGCTGTGCACCACATTCGGCGTGAGCCGGGTCAGCGTGCGGGAAGCCATCGCTGGCCTGGACGCGATGGGCTTGATCACGGTGCAGCAGGGGCGCGGCGCGTTCGTGCGGGAAGGCGTGGTCGGCCGGTACGCCGGTCCGTTCGCGAAATACCTCCAGATGCACCGGGCCGAGCTGGTCGAGTTGCTGAAGGTACGCGGTGCGCTGGACGAGCTGACCGCCGAAGAGGCCGCGCTGCACGGTTCCGCCGACGACCTGGCCAGGGTCACGGAGACGTGCCAGGAGTTCCGGGCGGCGGTCGACAACGACCTGCATGATCTGGCCAAGCTGGCCGAGCTCGACGTGGCCTTCCACATGTCGATCGCTGAGTCCGCGGGCGGTGACCTGCTGCCCAAGCTGGTGCGCGAGCTGAACGGGCTGCTGGCGGAGTCGCGGCGCGTCACGCTGGGCCTGACCGGCCAGCCGCTCCGTTCGGCCCAGCAGCACCAGGCCATCGCCGACGCGATTCTGGCCGGGGACGCCGTCGCGGCGAGGCGCGCGGCCAATCTGCATGTGGCCGCGGTCCGGCTGTGGCTGCAGCGGGTAGGCCCCCCGGATGCGCCCGCCTCGTAACTTACCCGCGCCCCTGTCTGGCGGATAAGTTGAGTCGCTGCGCGCAGGCGGAAGGGCCAGCGTTCAGTCGTAGAGGGTGGTGGTGACGGGGACGTGCTGGCCCAGGTTGGCGCGGCGGACGATGTGGGCGGCGCGGTCGCGCGCTTCGGCGCGCAGGCTCGGCTCGTCCAGACAGACGACGCGGCCCTCGCGCAGCAGCGCCTGGCCGGCCACCCAGGTCTCGGCGATGCTCGCCGGGCTGGCCGACCAGACCAGGGCCTGCAGCGGGTCGCCGTACGGCGTCCACTCGTGGTGGTTCAGGTCGAACAGCACGAAGTCGGCCTGCTTGCCTATCTCAAGAGAGCCGATCTGGTCGGCCCAGCCGAGGGCACGCGCGCCGTCGATGGTGGCCATCCGGAGCGCTTGGCGCGCCCCGACCAGTACCGGGTCGAGGCGGGAGTCTTTGAACAGCCCGGCCATCAGGTGCACCTGCCGGTGCAGGTTCAGGTTGCCGCCGGCCGAAACCCCGTCGGTGCCGAGGCCGACGCAGACGCCCGCGGCCAGCAGTTCGGGATACTTCCCGATGGCGGTGGCTCCCTTGGCCAGCTTGAGCGAACTCGACGGGCAGAACGCCACCGACGTGCCCGCCTGGGCCAGCAGACCGACCTCCGGCCCGGTCAGCGCGGCCGCGTGCGCGAGCACCAGGTTGTCGCCGAGGCCGCCGTGAGCAGCGATCCGCGTCACCGGCCAGCTGCCGTGACGCTGCTCGCTGACCCGCGCCTCCTCGATGCTGGTCGCCAGGTGATAGGTAGTACCGACACCGAGGTCGGCGGCCAGTTCCCTGGCCCCGATGTGCAGTTCGAGACTGCACGGCTCCTTGCCCTCGATGTTGACCCAGCAGCGGATCCGGCCGTCGCCGTAGCCGTTCCACTCCTTCACCTGTGCGGCCAGCACCTCAAGGGCCGTCTTGTGGTCAGGGAAGAAGTGGTGCCTGAGCATCTCCGGTGACCAGCCGGGCGGGATCTCGGCAGGCATCCGGTCGGCGGCATGCCGCCCGACGATGCCGCGTATCCCCACCGAGGCAGCGGCCCGGGCGGTGAGGCCGGCGTCGTTCTGCGCGCCCATGTCGAGGAAGCAGGTGGTACCCGAGCGGAGCATTTCGGTGGTGCCAAGCAGCACGCTCACCCGCTCGTCCTCGTCGTCCACGTGGGCGTAGAACGGCTTGGCCCAGTGGAACACCCAGGCCCTGGTGCCCAGCACGTCGGGGAAAACCGCGCGGCTGAGGGTCTCAGACAGGTGCACGTGGCTGTCGATCAAGCCGGGAATGGCGCCGCGCCCGCGGCCGGACAGCACCTGGCCGGGCTGGCCGGCCAGCCGCTGGCGCACCGAGGCGGACGGCCCGATGTCGGCGATCCGGCCGTCCCGGATCAGCAGGCTCGCATCGGTAAGCACCGTGTCCGCGGCGTCGACGGTGAGCGCGAAATCCAGGCGCTCGATGAGCACATCCATCCGGGTGGCTCCCCTCAAGCTTTGACAAGGCAGTAATATCCGAAAAGATATCAGTTGTATTACCACTTGGAGGGTTCATGCTGCAGGGTGCTGCCAGTCGGCTCGGCGAGGCGATGCGCAGTGCGGATCTGGATGCGCTCCTGTGCCTGTCCCCGGAGAATGTTGCTTACACGGCCGGTTTCGTGGTGCCGTCACAGCCGCTGATGCGGTGGCGGCACGCCATCACCGTGCTCACCGCCGACGGCCTGCAGGCGATGGTGTGCGTCGACATGGAGGAGACCACCGTCCGGGGCCTGCGGCCCGGCCTGGACGTACGGGTGTGGGCCGAGTTCGGGGGCAGCGCGATGGCCACGCTGGCCGGGCTGCTCGGCGACCTGGGCCTGGCCGGCGGGCGCCTCGGCATCGAGCTCGGCTACCTCCCCGTGCGCGACCACGCCGAACTCCTCCAGCTGCTCCCCGGCGCGCGGCTGGTGGCGGCCGACGGCTTGGTGGCCCGGTGCCGCCAGGCCAAGACTCCGGGCGAGCTCGAGCTGCTGACCCGGCTGTCCCGGATCTCGGACGAGGCGATCCGCCACGCCTGCGAGTCGGTCGCCGCGGGCTCGTCCGAGATGGACCTGGCCGCCGCCCTGACCCGCAGCGTCTACGCCCAGGGCGCCCAGCAGTTCAAGCTGATGATCGTCGCGACCGGCGAGCGCAGCCAGCTGCCGAACGTGAACCCGTCGGCCCGGATCCTGCGCAGCGGCGACGTCTGCCGCATCGAGATCTTCTCCGTGATCGACGGTTACCACGCCGGCGTCTGCCGGACCGCAGTGGTCGGGGAATCCCCGCCGCATGCCGACCGGACTTACCGGAACCTGGCCGACTGCAAGAAGATCCTGCTCGACGCCATCCGGCCCGGCATCCAGGCGTCCGCCGTCTACCAGTGCTTCCGGGCCAAGTTCGACGAGCTGGGCATGACCCCGATCTCGTTCGTCGGCCACGGCATCGGCGTCGACCTGCACGAGGAGCCGTACCTGAAGGCAGACGCCCGCGACCGGCTCGAAGCCGGGATGGTGCTCGGTGTGGAGCCGCTGGTCTACCGCACCGGCCACGGCTTCGGCATGCAGATCAAGGACATGGTGGCGGTGACCGGCGACGGCTGCCAGCTGCTGTCCGACGTGACCAGTACCGATGAGCCGCTGCGAATCGCGGCTTGAGGAGGCGAGATGACATTTACCCGGCCACAGTGGACGCCGCCGCAGCTGGACCACGACTTCGTGCACGCGACCGGGTCGGTCGCCGACGACCTGGACCCGGCCACCGGTGAGGTGGTGGCCCGGGTGCGGCAGGCCACCGCCGCCGATGCCAGCGCGGCTGTCCGGCGGGCCAAGGCCGCGTTCACCCGGACCGGCTGGCGCAACGACGGTGCGCTGCGCGCGCGGGTGCTCTCCCGGTACGCCGAGCGGCTTCGCCAGCACGGAGACGTGCTGGCGGAACTGCTCACCCGCGAGCAGGGCAAGACGCTGAGCGAGGCCCGGTCGGAGATCCACGGCTCGGCCGACATGGTCGACTACTACGCCGGCCTGGCCCGGGCGGTCTACGGCCGGGCCATAGCGCTTGGCGATACCGCGCACGGGGTCATCATGCGCGAGCCAGCCGGTGTCGTCGCGGTTATCACGCCGTGGAACTGGCCGCTCACACTGCTGCAGCGTTCTCTCGCGCCGGCCCTGGCCGCCGGGAACGCGTGCGTGGTCAAGCCGGCCAGCCTCACCCCGGCCATCACCATAACCGGCCTGGCCCTGCTCGCGGACGACCCCGAACTGCCCGAGGGCATCCTCACCTGCGTGACCGGCCCCGGCCATGAGATCGGGGACGTGCTGGTCGGCCACCCGGACGTGGACATGGTGGCGTTCACCGGCGAGTCGGGAACCGGCGCCCAGGTCATGCGCACGGCCGCCGCCCGGACCAAGAAGGTCGCCCTCGAACTCGGTGGCAAGTCACCCAACATCGTTTTCGCGGACGCGAACTTGGACAAGGCGCTCGACGGTGCCCTCAACGCGATCTTCACGACGTCAGGACAGATCTGCACGGCCGGCAGCCGGCTGCTGATTGACGCGGCCATCTATGACGAGTTCACCGAGGGCCTGCTCAAGCGCGTCGGCCAGCTCCGGCTGGGCGACCCGCTGGACCCGGCCACCACGCTCGGCCCGCTGGTCTCCGCGGGCCAGGCCGCCGTGGTCACCGAGTACATCAGCATCGGCCGGGCCGACGGCACGCTGCTGGCCGGTGACGGCGAACTCCAGGGCGGGGTCCTCAGCACCGGCCACTTCGTAGCCCCGGCGGTGATCGCGGACCTGCCGCCCGATTCCCGGGTGGTCCGGGAGGAGGTGTTCGGCCCGGTCCTCACCGTGCACCGGTTCGCTGACGAGGCGGAGGCCATCCGGCTCGCGGAGGACACCGAGTTCGGGCTGGCCGCCGGCATCTGGACGCGTGACCTGGACCGGGCCTGGCGAGTCGGCCGGGCCGTGCGGGCGGGCACGGTCTGGATCAACACGTACCACCATTTCTACCCCGAGGCCGAGGTCGGCGGCTTCCGTGGCTCCGGCCTCGGACGGCAGCAGGGTGTCGACGGGCTGCTCGAGTTCACCGAGACCAAGCACCTGAACTTCGACTCATCCGCGACCTTGTGGTGAGAGAGGAGTGTCATGCCGTTCGTGACCGTGCATATGTGGGAGGGCCGAAGCGTGGAGGACAAGCGCAAGCTGACCGCGGCGATCACCGCCGCGATGGTTGAGCACGCCCACGCCGACCCATCCGGGCTGCACGTGGTGATCCAGGAGTACTCCCGCGAGAACTGGGCGCGGGCTGGCGTCCTCGGCGTGGACCGGACGGACGCATGAGCGCCATCGAGGTCATCGACCCCAGCCGGAGCGCGCTGCTGCTGATCGATATGCAGAACGCGTTCTGTCATCCGGAGGGGACGCTGGGCATCTCGGGCGTCGACGTGAAGCCGGCTCAGGCCACCTACGGGCCGGTCCGGATGCTCGCCGAGGCGTTCCGCGCACATGGCGTGCCCGTCATCTGGACCCGCCAGGTGCACCTGGCCAAGGACGCCGCCCGCGACGCGAAGTCACTCGCCTCGCACACCGCTAAGCGCAAGCAGGTCTCGGCCGTCTCCGGCAGCTGGGATGCCCAGCTGGTGGACGAACTCGCGGACCTGGCCGACGATCCGACGTTTGTCGTCACCAAGCACCGGTTCGGGGCGTTCTATGAGACCCGGCTGCAGTCGCTCCTCGACATGCTCGGCGTCAAGGCGCTGTTCGTAGCCGGGGTGACCGCCAACGCGTGCGTGGAGACCACGCTGCGCGAGGCCTACCTGAGGGACTACGACGTGGTGGCGGTGACCGACGCGATCGCCGCGGTGCGCCCGCAGTGGCTGCCGACCGCGCAGGCGGTCTGGGCGCAGTACCTGGGCGTGCTGGCCACCACCGAGGAGGTGACCGCCTGGGTGGCCGCCGCGGCCCAGCCCCGCGCCACCCGGCTGCATCACCTGCTCCTCGAAGTGGCCAGCCTGGACCGCAGCCTTGACTTCTATCAGAACACCCTGAGGTTCACCGTCCGCAAACGCGAGGCGTTCCGGGATGGGCGCGATCTGGTTGTCACCGACCAGGGCCTCGGCCTGGTCGCGCGGGACGGTGGCGGGCGGGGCGGGCTCGAGCACCTCTGCTTCGCTGCCCGTGGCGTGGATGAGCTGGCGCAGCGGGCCAGGGCGGCCGGATACCGGGTGCTGCGCGGCCCCGGTCCCGGGCCGTATGGCCACACCGTCTACATCGAGGACCCGGACGGGAATCAGGTCGAGCTAGCCGAACTGGAGACGTCATGAAGATCACCGGCATCGCCGTCCACCTGGTGCGGCTGCCGACCCGCCGGGACCATAACTGGGCTTCGAAGATGAACACCCCGATCGGCCAGCACGCGATCGTGGAGCTGAGCACCGACGAGGGAGTGACCGGCTGGGGCGAGGCGCCGGCCGGGGCGACCTGGGGCGGCGCGGCCATGCGGTACTACGGCGAGACGGCGGGGACCGTTCGGCACATCATCAGCGATTACCTCGCGCCGGCGCTCGACGGTTGCGACCCGGGCCAGCTTGGCGTCGTGCACGGCCGGATGGACCAGGCGGTCAAGGGACACCCGTATGCGAAGGCGGCCGTCGACATGGCCTGCTACGACGCGGCGGGGAAGGCACTGGGCGTGTCCGTGGCCGACCTGCTCGGCGGGCGGCTGCGGCCCGGCGTGGAGGTCGCGCACTCGCTAGGCATCATGGATCTGGAGCGCTGTTATGCCGAGGCCGAGCAGGCGGTGGCTGAGGGGGCGCGCACCATCAAGTGCAAGACCGGCTTGGATCCAGAACGGGACGTCACGCTGGTGCGCGAGGTGCGGCGGCTGGTCGGCCCGGGCGTGAAGATCCGCGTGGACGGTAACGAGGCTTACGCGAGCGTCCACGAGGCGGTGGTCACCACGCGGCGGCAGGAGGAGTACGGCCTGCTGCTGTGCGAGCAGCCGGTGGCCGGGGCAGCCAACCTGGCCCGGGTGGCCAAGCGGATCGCCAGCCCGGTCATGGCCGACGAGTCGGCCTGGACCGTGCAGGACATCCTGGAACTGGACGCGACGGACGCCGCCGCCTGTTTTTCCTGTTATGTGACCAAGCCAGGTGGGCTGTTCCGGGCCCGGCAGCAGGCCGAGGTCGCGGCGGCGCTGGGCATGGCGTGCGACATCGGCGGCTCGATCGAGACCGGCGTGGGCAACGCGGCCAACCTCGCGCTCGGCGTGAGCACGCCGAACGCCACGTTGCCCAGCGTGTGCCCGGTCTCGCAGCCCTCCGGGTCTTCCGGTCCCGCCATCGCCGGCGTCTACTACACCGATGACCTGATCACGACTCCGTTCCGGTTCGCCGACGGCCTGGTCCTGGCCCCCGAGGGCCCGGGCCTGGGCATTGAGGTCGACCGCGAGAAGCTGCAGCGCTACGCGGCTTGAGACGGAGAACGGTCCGATGCGAGTGACGGTGCTGGGCGGCGGGGCGGGCGGGCTCTCGTGTGCGGTCGAGCTGTCGCAGCGGGGGCACCGGGTGCGGCTGTGGAACCGGAATCCGGTCACGGTGGAGCCGTTCCGGTCCGGGATCATCGGGTACACCGGCGTGCTCGGCGAGGGCTGCGCCGTGGTCGAGGCCGTGACGGTGGACCTGGCCGACGCGCTGGCCGGAGCGGACGTCGCGGTGGTGTGCCTGCCCGCCCTGGCACACGACGGGCTGTTCGCCGGGCTGGCCGATTCCGGCTGCGCGATGCCGGTGGTGCTGAACCCCGGGCACACCGGCGGCGCGCTGCACCTGCGCCAGGTGTTCGCGGCGCGCGGCGTCCCGCTGCCGCCGGTCGCTGAGCTGTCCACGCTGACCTACGTCGCGCGGCGGCGCCACGACCGGGTGCGGATCACCGGCCGGGCCGGCCACGTCAGGTGCGGCGCGCTGCCCGGCGGGGAGGCGGCCGCCGTTGCCGCGGCCACGCTGTTCACCGGGGTGGTCGGCCGGGCTCCTGACGTCCTGGCCTCCAGCCTGGCCAACGTCAACCTGGTGCTGCATCCGCCGGGCGCGATACTCGGGGCGGCCTGGGCCGAGGCGACCGCGGGCGCGTTCACCTTCTACGTGGACGCGATGACCGACGGTGTAGGCCGCGTCATCGACACCCTCGACGCGGAACGCCGCGCGGTGGCAGCCCGGTTCGGGCACGACCTGCCGCCGCTGGCCGAAGAGATGGCGCTGGTCGGGACCGTACCGCCGGAACTAGCCACGGCTGGCGACACGGCAGCGGCGATCCGGGCCGGTGAGGCTAACCGGTCGATCGGCGCCCCGGACTCACTCGCCCACCGCTACTACCGGGAGGACTTCCCGTACGCGGTCCGGCCGTTCCAGGCGCTGGCCCGGATCGCGGGCACGCCGACGCCGCTGGCCGACGCTCTGGCGACGGTGGCGGGTGCGCTGCTGGGGCCCGGCACGATCGGGCGCGGGCTGGACGCGGACGGGCTGGGTGTGGCCGGGCTGGACCGGGACCAAGTGCTTGAGCTGGTGCGCGGATGATCGCGGACAAGACCATCGCCATCGTGGGCGGGGACGCTCGTGAGCAGGAGATTGCCCGGCTGGCGGTGGCCGCGGGCGCATCCGTGCGCTGTTACGGCTTCCCGTGGCCGGGCCCCGGCAGCATCCCCGGCGCGGTGCTCATGGCCACGGCGGCCGAGGCGATGCGCGGCGCGGATTGCGCGCTGTTCCCGATCCCCGGCATCGCCGGCGACGGCAGCCTGTACGCACCGGACGCCGCCGAGCCGATCGTGCCGGACGCCGCGCTGCTGCGGCTGCTCGCACCCCACGCGGTGATCATTCTCGGCCAGGCCGACGCGCGGCTGCGAGCCGCAGCGGCCGAGGCGGGCGTGGCGCTCAGCGAGTACGAGCATGACACCGAGCTCATGTTGCTGCGCGGCCCGGCCATCGTGGAGGGTGTCCTCGCGCTGGCCATCGGCGCGACCGAGATCACCATCCACGCGGCGTCCGTCGGCGTGATCGGCTTCGGGAACGTCGGCGGACTGCTGGCCAGGCAGTTGCTCGCGCTCGGCGCGCGGGTCCACGTGTTCGCGCGCAACCCGGCCCAGCGGGCCGCGGCGTACGCGGCCGGGTGTGATGCGCATGCACTCACCGACCTGGAGGATCTGGCCCCGCGGCTCAGCATGCTGTTCTCCACCGTGCCAGCGCCGGTCGCGGGGGAGCGGGTGCTGTCGGGCCTGCCGCCCGGCTCGCTGGTGGTGGACATCGCGGCGCCGCCGGGCGGCGTCGACCTCGAGCTCGCGCGGGCCCTCGGCCACCGGGCCCGGTGGGCGCGCGGCATGGGCCGGCGAGCGCCGGTCACGGTGGGGCGCAGCCAGTGGACAGGCATCGCCCGGCGGATCGCCGAGCACGACGAGAGGAGAAACGATGCAAGCTGACCTGGTGCTACAGGGCGGGCGGGTGGTAACCCACGCCGGGGAGTTCCACGGTGGGGTGGCGGTCCGCGACGGCCAGATCGTCGCGCTGGGCGCCGATGGCGAGCTTCCGCCAGCCGCGCGCGTCATCGACCTCGACGGCCGCGTCCTGATGCCGGGCGTCATCGATCCGCACTGCCATCTGGGCGTCAATTACGAGTACGACGACGACATGCGGACCGAGACCGCGGCGGCCGCGGCCGGCGGGGTAACGACCGTGCTGCTGTTCGCGCGCAACCCGGCCGGGTCGTACGTGCCGTTCTACTGGGACCGGCGCGAGCGCGGCGAGCAGAACGCCACCATTGACTTTGGCTTCCACTTCGGCATCCAGCGCGAAGACCACATCCCCGATATCCCGCGAGTCGCGGCCGAGACCGGTGTGCACTCCTTCAAGTGCCACATGGGCTACGAGCCAGGCAACCCAATCGGCATCGTCTCCTCCACCGACGCCTGGGTGTTCGGCGCGATGCGGGAAGCGGTCAAGCTGCCGCGCGGCGTGGTGTCGGTGCACTGCGAGAACACCGAGCTCGCGTATCTGATGAAGAAAGAGATGATGGCGACCGGCCGGCAGGACCTGCCCGCTTACACCGAGTCACGGCCGGCCTTCGTGGAAGAGGAGGCCATCGGCCGGATGATCAAACTGGCCCAGATCACCGGCTGCCCGCTGTACATCGTGCACACCAGCGTGGGCGCTGGCCCGCGGATGGCCGCCGAGGCCCGGGCCCGCGGCGTGGACGTGACCATGGAGACCTGCCCGCACTACCTGACCCGGACCGCGTACGACGCTGACCTCGGCCCGACCGCGAAGATATCCCCGCCGCTGCGCGACAAGGAGAACACCGAAGGGCTCTGGCAGGGCCTGCTGGACGGGATGATCGACACCCTGGGGACCGACCACGTGCCGTTCCGCAAGACCGGCGGCGACCTGTGGTCGGAGAAGCCCGGGGTGGTCAGCTTCGCCTGGGAGCTTCCGCTGATGCTGCACTTCGGCGTGCACCAGCGCGGGCTGGCACTCACCCAGCTGGTCCGCATGAACTCATACAACCCGGCTCGCCGGTTCGGCCTGCTCGGCCGCAAGGGCGTGCTCGCCGTTGGCGCCGACGCCGACCTGGTCGTGGTTGATCTGGACGCGGAGAAGACCGTGAAGCACGAGGGCAAGGGCACCAGCCTGTACGACGGCTGGACGCTGCGTGGCTGGCCGGTGCTGACGATATCGCGCGGCCGGATCGTCGCCGAGGACGGCCTCGCCGACCCAGAGCAGGCCGGCGGCGGCCGCTGCGCCACCGTGCCGGACCCGCGCTAGCGCGAGCTGGCCAGCAGCCAGTCGAGGGTGACGGCGGCGGTCCAGGACTGGTGGTGGCTGCCCAGCGGTGTCCCGTCCAGCGGGTCGTAGTACTCGGCGAAGTCGCCGTCGTGGAGCTGGGCCAGGGTGGCCATGCGCAGCTGGTCAGCGGCGGCGGATTCGCCGTCGCGGCGCAGCGCCCAGGCGAGCAGCCAGGTCACGACCGGCCAGACTGGCCCGCGCCAGTAACAGCTACGGCGGAATGCCGCCGAGCACGGGCTCGTGCTCGGCGGCAGCGGCCAGCGCAGCTGCGGGTGGCCCGCCCAGCGCGGCCCGAGCAGGGTCGCCACCAGCTGCCCGCGGTCGGCTGCGGTCAGGCCGCCCGCGATCAGCGGAGCGAAGCCGGCCACGGTCTGTTCGGCCAGTTGCTTGCCGGTGCGCAGATCGACGTCGGCGGCCAGCCCGTCCGGGCCACGATGGGCCAGCACGGCGGCCCGGGCCGCCGCCGCGTATCCACGCAGTTCGGCCACGTCGGCCACGTCCGGCCCGCCCAGCCGGCCGCACAGCCCGGCCAGTTCGTCGCAGGCGGCGGCGTAGATGGCGGTGAACAGCACGTCGCCCACCTGGAAGCTGCCGGTACGGCGCAGTCTGACCGGGTCGTAGCCGGCCCGCTTGGCTTCCTCGATCAGCCACAGGTAGCGGTCGTACTCGGCGTCAGTGGGCCGCTCGGCGGCGTCGGCCACGTGGGCCGAGTCCTGGCGGGTATACGGGGGCAGGTCAGGGCCCGGATGCACGTCGGCGTAGGGCAGGTCCCAGCGCGGCGAGTTGTCCATCCCGCTCTCCCAGCCGTGGAACAGCGTGATCAGGCCCGATCCAGAGTCGATCCGGTACCGGGACAGGTACCGGTGCCAGGCCAGCAGCTTGGGACAGACGCGGGCGGCCCAGGAGTCCGTCCCGGGCCCAGCCGCCGCTATCCGCGCGGCCGCGATCGCGTGCACCGGCGGCTGGCAGATCCCGCTCGTCTCGACCTCACGTGGCGCGTCCGCGCTGTAGCGGGCGCACTGCCACCGCAGCGGGCCGGGAAAGTACCCGTCGGCGGCGGCGTCGAAGACGATGTGTGGCATCATTCCGTTGCGCCACTGGCCGCGCAGCAGTGAGTCAAGCTCCAGCCGGGCGCGCGGCGGGTCTATGGTCGCCAGCCCGATCGCGTTGAAAGCCGCGTCCCAGCTCCACTGGTGGGGATAGAGCGCCGGAGCGGCCTTGGTGATCAACCCGGTGCTGTTGTCCCTGAGGATGTATGCCGCCCGGGCGGCCAGCGCTACCTGTGACACCTAACATATCCTACCAGTGATGGATATTCTGCTCAGAGGCGGCCGTGACGCCACGGGTGCGCCTTTCAACGTGCTGATGGACGGCGACCGTATCGCCGCCACCGGGGCGGTTGCCGCCAGCCGCGAGGCGCGCGTCGTGGACGTGACCGGGATGGTGCTGCTTCCGGCGCCCGCCGAGGCCCACGCCCACCTGGACAAAGCCCTGCTTGGCGGCGGCGCAGCCAACCCGGACGGCACGCTGTCCGGCGCCCTGCGGGCGATGAAAACCATGCCGATGAGCCGCGAGAACATCCTCAGCCGGGCCCGGCGCGCTTCCGCGATCGCGCTGCGGCACGGATTCACCGCCATCCGCTCCCATGTCGACGTGGACCTGGCCGGCCGCCAGCCAGGCGTCGAGGCGCTGGCCGAACTCAGGCACGAACTGCGGGACGTGCTCGACCTGCAGATCGTCGCGCTGGTGCGCGGCAACGTCGCCGGGGCGGACGGATCCGGGCAGCGGGAACGGCTGCGCGCGGCCCTGGACGGCGGCTGCGACGTGGTCGGCGGTGCACCCTGGGGTGGCGACGACGCCGACCGGGCGGTCCATGAGCTCACGGCGGCCGCAGCAGACGCTGGCCTGCCCATCGACCTGCACCTCGATGAGACGACCGACGCCGGCACGCTCAGCCTGGTCAGCTACCTGCGGCGGGTCGAGCAGCTTGGCCTGGGCGGCCGGGCCACCGCATCGCACTGCGTCAGCCTCGGGCAGCAGGACCCCGGCCGGGCCAGGGAAGTGGCTAGGGCGCTGGCCGGCGCGGGGGTGGCCCTGGTGGTGCTGCCGCAGACCAACCTGGGCCTGCAGGGACGAGGCCTGGCCACCCGGGTGCCGCGGGCGCTGGCGCCGATCGGCTTGCTCGAAGAAGCGGGAGTGCAGGTGGCGGCGGGCGGCGACAACTGGCGCGACCCGTTCAATCCGGTCGGCCGCATCGACCCGATGGAGACCGCGTCGCTGCTCGTGTCCGCCGGTCACCTGACGGCGGCCAGGGCTTACGAGCTGGTCAGCACGGCGGCGCGGGCCATGCTCGGGCTGCCGCCGGCCGCGCTGCGGGCCGGCGAGACCGCCGACCTGCTCGCGATCAGGGCTACCGACCTGCCCGAGGCGGTGGCCAGCGGCACCGAGGAGCGAAAGGTGTGGCACCGGGGCCGGCTGATCGCGGACACCCAGTTGCGCTCGGTGACTGGTGCAGACGCGCCTTAAGGGGATTTAGGGCTTTCATTGACCCTCGGGGGTCAACTGGTAAGATGACCGTCATGTTCACGGACCGCAAGCCTCATGAACCCGGAATTTCGGGCGATGGAGGTGCTCCAGGCGAAGTGCGCCTGAAGTTCCGCGGCACCTGTCTCACCTTCCCGGACGGGACCGAGGCGGTACGGAACGTCGACCTGGATATTCACCGCGGCGAGTTCGTGTCCCTCATCGGCCCGTCGGGCTGCGGCAAGTCCACGCTGCTGCGGATCGCCTCAGGGCTGCTCGAGCCGACCGGCGGCAAGCTGTGGTGTGACCAGAAAGACATCGGCTACGTCTTCCAGGACCCGACCTTGCTGCCCTGGCGCACCGTCCAGGGCAACGTCGAACTGTTCGCCGAATTGCATGGCGTCCCGAAGCGGGACCGGGCGGCCCGTGCGGCCGAGGTGCTGGAACTGGTCGGCCTGACCGGCAGTGAGTCCAAATACCCGAAGGCACTATCCGGCGGCATGAGGTCCCGGGTCTCCATGGCGCGCTCGCTGCTGCTGCGCCCAAGCCTGTTCCTGTTCGACGAGCCGTTCGCCGCGATCGACGAGATCACCCGGGAACGCCTCAACGACCAGCTCATCCAGTTGTTCGTGCTCGAGCACTTTGCCGGGGTCTTCGTCACGCACTCAATCAGCGAGGCCTGCTTCCTCGCGTCGCGGGTGGTCGTCATGACCAAACGGCCCGCTCGCGTGCACGCCGTCGTCGAAGTTCCCTTTGGCTATCCGCGCACCTCGGAACTGCGCTTCGACAAGGACTTCGTGGAGATCACCAAGCAGGTTTCCACCCTGCTGCGGGAGAGCCAGGAAGGTTCCGCATGACCACCTTCACCGGCGACCAGGTCGCGTCGCCCGCAGCCGATCCGGTTGCCCCGTCCCGCCCGGACTCGGTGGCCAAGCGGGTGCTGCTCCGGGTGGTCCCGCCGCTGGTACTGCTGGTCATCGCGATCGGCGTCTGGCAGTTCGTGTGCTATGTGGTGCTGGATCCGGAGCGGCGGTTCCTGCTGCCGCCGCTGCAGACGGTTATCGACCAGTCCTTTTTCACATCGGCGAACTTCACGCAGCTGCTCCAGGCGTTCTGGACCACGGCGTATCTCGCGCTGATCGGGCTGGCCATCGCGATCGCGCTGGGCGTCTCGATCGCGATTTTCATGCACCAGTCGCGATTCCTCGAGCGCAGCCTTTACCCGTACCTCATCCTGGCCCAGACGGTGCCAATTCTGGCCCTGGTGCCGATCATCGGATTCTGGCTGGGCTTCAGTTCCACGTCGCGCATCGTGGTCTGCGTCATCATCTCGCTGTTCCCGATCATCGCCAACGCGTCGTTCGGGCTGCAGTCGGCGACCGCCGCCCAGAACGACCTTTTCCGGCTGCACCGCTCGGGACGGCTGCGCATGCTGAAGAGCCTCTATCTGCCTGCTGCGCTGCCCGCCATGTTCGCCGGCTTCCGGATTTCAGCCGGATTGAGCGTGGTCGGTGAAATCGTCGGCGGGTTTTTCTTTCAGAAAGGGCCGTCTGACCTCGGCATCCTTATCAACACCTGCGTCGACCAGCTGAACACAGACCTGCTATTCGGCGCGGTATTCGTGTCCGCGTTCCTTGGCGTCCTCGTTTTCTGGGCCTTCACCGGTCTCGGCCGCCTCGTGTACGGCAATTGGAAAGAGTAGTTGCCTTTACCCCCGTGTCACGTTTCTGGAGCGAACATATGAAGAACAAGTCGATGCTCGCGCTGCTCGGAGCGTCGGTGTGCTTCGCCGCGATCGCTGGCTGCAGCTCATCGTCGTCTACGGCCGCTGGCAGCACTTCATCAACCACCGCGACCGGGGAGCTGTCCGGCATCTGCCCAGCCACCGTGGAGATCCAGCAGAACTGGACGCCAGAGGCGGAGCAGGGCGCCTATTACGAACTGGCCGCCAGCGGCGGCACCATCGACAGCAGCCAGAAGACGTACACGGCGTCGCTCCTCGACCCGGCCACCGGCAAGGCCACCGGTGTCAACGTGGAGCTGCTGGCCGGCGGGCCGGCCACCGGCTACTCCAACCCCGAGCAGTTGCTGTACGAGAACCAGTCAATACTGCTGGGCGTGGACGCCACCGACACGCAGATCCAGTCGTACTCGAAGACGCCCACGGTCGGCGTGGTGACGCCGATGAACCTGTATGACAACGTCTATTTCTGGAACCCGGCCAAGCACAACTTCAAAGGCATCGCCAACATCGGCTCCTCCGGCGCCACCCTGCTGTCGTACGGGACCGGGGGCGCGCTGAACCTCTACCTGGAGGCCAAGGGCGAGCTGCACAGCAGCCAGATCGACGGCTCCTACAACGGCAGCCCGGCCGACTTCGTGGCGTCGGGCGGGTCGCTGATCTCCGGCGGCTACGCGACCTACGAGCCTTTCTACTACTCGCACCAGCTCGCGGCGTGGGACAAGCCGATCGCGTACCAGCTCATCGAGACCACGGGCTACAACCCGTACTCGAACACGACGTTCGTCACCCCGGAGAACCTCAAGAAGTACTCCAAGTGCCTGAGCAAGCTGGTGCCGATGATCCAGCAGGCACAGATCAGCTACCTGAAGTCGCCGAGCCGCGCCAACCAGCTGATCGTCCAGCTGGCCACCGCCTACAAGGTCGGTGGCGGTTACAACATGGCCGTTGCCCAGTACGCGGACCAGACCATGCTGGCCGACAAGATCGTGTCCAACCCGTCCAACGGCGCGTTCGGCAGCTTCGACATGGCCCGGGTGAACAAGCTCATCGGCCTGCTCAAGGCGACGAAGTCGGTAACCGGCCTGCCGTCTGGCTTCTCGGCCAGCACGCTGGAGACCAACCGGTTCATCGACCCGGGCATCTCGATGACGTTCTACACCGGCCCGTACAACAACACCTCCGGTGTGATCACCGAGAAGTCCTGATGAATCTTCCGGTTATTGACCTGCTGTCGCCGGAGTATGAGTCCGATCCCTACGGCACGTTCCGCGCGGCGAGGCAGCGTAGCTGGCTCGCCCGCGCGGGCGCCGGGTACGCGGTGCTGACCAACGCCGACGCCAAGGTGATCATGCGGCACCCGGATTTCCGCGTCTCGTTCGCGTATGTCGACCCGGAGGTGAGCGAGTACCTGCACCAGCGGTCCAAGTCCGGCTTGATGGCCGCCGGCCCCGAACGGCACCGGCGGCTGCGGGGGGTGGCGGTTCGCGCGCTGCGGCCGCGCATCATGGACTCGCTGCGGGCGCCGATGCGCTCGATCATCAGCTCGCTGCTCGATACCGTGGTGTCGCGGGGCAGCTGTGACATCGTCAAGGACCTCACGGACCCATATCCGGCTCAGGTGATGATGCCGATCCTCGGCGTGCCGCCGGAGGACGTGCCGCGGATCGACCGGTGGGCGACCGACGCGGTGGCCATCTTCGATGTGGCCAGGCTGCGTTCCCAGGCGGCCCAGATCGAGGCCTCATCCCGCGAGTTCGAGGCGTACGCCCGCGAGCTGATCTCGGCCCGGCGAGGCGACCTCGGACCCGACCTGATCAGCGAGCTGATCCGGGTGCAGGAGGAGGGGGAGAAGCTCAGTGAGGACGAACTGCTCATGCTGGTCATCTCGCTGATCCCGGCGGCCCTCGACACCACGCGGGGCCAGCTCAGCTTCACGCTGGAGTCGCTGGTCCGCTCGCCCGCGCAGTGGGCGGCGCTGGTCTCGGATCCGTCGCTCGCACCACGCGCGGTCGAGGAGGGCCTGCGCTACACACCGGCCATCAGCGGCATCATGCACGAAGCGGTGCGGGACACCTCGCACAACGGGTTCGGCTTCCCGGCCGGGTCGCTGGTCGGGGTTTATCCGCGGTCGGTCAACCGGGATCCGGCGGCTTTCCCGGAGCCGGATACGTTCGACATCTCGCGGGAGCCCGGGTCGCACTACACGTTCGGCTTCGGCCCGCACGCGTGCCTGGGCGCACAGCTCGCCCGGATCGAGATGGCCGAGGTACTCGGTGTACTCGCCCGGCGTATCGCGACGTGGGAGCTGGCCGGGGAGGTCACCCACATGCCCATGTCCTCGAACGGGAACCGGACCTCGCTGCCCGTTACGTTCACGGCGAACCCTTCTCATCCGCCGGTGCAGTCTTGATTGCGCGAATCGATGCGGGCCAATGCCGCGGGCACGGCCAGTGCGCGCTGATCGCCCCGGAGGTGTTCGAACTGGGCGACGACGACCGGGGGCACGTGACCGTGGACTTGGTGCCGTCCGAGTGCGCCGGCGCGGTGCAAGACGCGGTGCTCATGTGTCCCGAGGGCGCCATCGAGGTCGCCGGGGACTAGGCAGAGGCGGCGCAGGGTCAGGTTCCGATTCGCTCGCCGTTGCCGGTGACCAGCTTGTTCAATGCGTCGAGCGCAGCGGGTGCCAAGGGCGAGGATGGCGGGGTGCCACCGGTCCGCGCTGCCCAGGCGGCCACCAGATCGCGGTAGAGCTCCGCTGTTTGCTGCAGGGAGCGGGCCAGCTCGGCGCGCTGCAGCGAGTGCGGCAGCGCACCCTCAAGGCGCTCGATCAAGCTGGCGTCCTCGGCGGCGCTGCCGAGCCCGTATCCGGGACGACCGGAGACGGGGACGATCCGGTAGCCGATCAGGTCGGTAATGCCGCGATGCACCAGCAACACCCGGCCGTGCAGAAGCGCGCCGGCCAGCCACAGCAAGAGGCCCCACGTCCGGTCGTCGGCGCCGGCCACGTCGTAGACCGGCGGCTGGTATCCGGCGAGCCAGTCCATTCGCTGCTGTCGCAGGTCGGCGCGATCGAGCAGGCAAGTCATGTCACCGGCCAGCCCGGGCCACATGTCGATCGCGCCCTCGTCCAGCGCCAGGTCGAGCATCCGCAGGTCGGCGGTGCGGGCCTGCCAGCGAAACGGCCGTTGATGGGGGACCTCATGGGCCTCTACGACCGCGGCGCCCAGCAGGGTCCGGCTGATCTGGTCGCGCTCGGCCCAGATCTCCTCCCGGCGTCCGGGACGGGCGACCACGATCAGGTCAACGTCGGAGAGCGGCGTCACGTCACCGCTTGCGGCAGACCCGTGTACGAACGCGCCCAGCACCCGCTCGTCCTGGTGCGCCCATTCCCTGGCCCGTTCGACAATCTCCCAAACCCGGTCCACGCCGTTACCGTAGTCGTTCCGGCCCGCCATTCAGGTCAGCGGATGGAGCCAGCCGATAGCAGGCGCAGGTCTCGGGCGCGCTGCACGGCCGGGCTGAGCTGCCCGGCCCGCGCCGGTGCGGCCGCACCCTGGGGCGCCACGGACGAGCCATGCACGATGTCCAGGATGTCGGTGAGCAGCCCGAAGTGCGCTGTCTCGTGCCGCGGCACCGATTCGAGCAGCTGGGCTGACGCGATCATCGCGAACGGCAGGACCAGCCGGTCGGGTTCCGACATCTATATCCATTTCCCCGGTCACGACACGCTGATGTTCATCGATGTGGTCAACGCGGGCTGGGTGGCGCTGCGCCGGGAAGACGTGGTGCTGCCTGGCGACCTGGCCCTCCGAAAGGCGATCAGGGAGGCGTATCAGCTCGACCACCTGCCCACCCAGCCGGAGGTGCTGGCGATCGCCGACAAGTGGCGGCCCTACCGCAGCCTCGCGACCAGCTACCTGTTCTCCGACGCGTTCGAGCCGGCTGGGCCAGGGCAAGTTACCCCGGCCGAGAGCTAGCCGGTCCGGCTGCTCACCGCGGGTCGCCAACCGTGTCCAGGCGGAGGTACTCGGCCAGCCACGGCCCGGTGACGCTCTCCGGAGCGCGCGCAACATCGCCGGGCGATCCGGCGGCGACGATGCGGCCACCGTCCGGGCCGCCGCCGGGCCCCAGGTCGATGAGGTAGTCGGCGGCGGCGAGCAGGTCCAGGTCGTGGTCGATGACGATGATGGTGGCACCGGCGTCCAGCAGGCGGTCGAGCACGCCCGCCAGGGTGGCCACGTCGAGCGGGTGGAGACCGGTGGACGGCTCGTCGAGGATGTACAGCGCCCCCCGCTGGCTGCTGCGCAGCCGGGAGGCGATCCGCAGCCGCTGCGACTCGCCGCCCGACAGCGATGGCGTAGGCTCGCCGAGCTTCAGGTAACCGAGGCCGACCTCGCTGACCGGCCGCAGCGCCGCCACGATCGGCGCCCACTCGGCGAACCGCTCCAGGGCGTCGTCCACGCTCAGGCCGAGCACGTCCGCGATGGTCAGCCCGTTGACCTGCACGGCGAGGCTGGCATCGTTGAAGCGGGCGCCATGACAGGTCGGGCACTGAACCGCGATGTCGGGCAGGTACTGGACATCCAGGTCTATGTGCCCGAGCCCCTGGCAGGTCGGGCACTGGCCCGTGCGGGTGTTGAACGAGAAGTGGCCCGGCTGCCAGCGCCGCTGGCGGGCGTAGGGGGAGTCGGCGTAGACGCGACGGATCTGGTCGAACGCCCCGCAGTACGTCGCGGGGGTCGACCGCGCGTTCTGGCCAATTGGCGAGGCATCGATCTCGATGACCGCGCGGATGCCGGACAGATCCAGCCGCCGGACGTGCGCCGGCCGGGCCGAACCGGTCAGCTGCGCCCGCGCGGCCGGGATCAGGCTGTCCAGGACGAGGGCCGTCTTCCCGGCTCCGGACGGCCCGGCCAGCGCCGTCAGCCGGTTCACCGGGAACGAGGCGGTGACGTTGTGCAGGTTGTACAGGTCCCCGACCTCGATGACGATCTGGCCTGGCGGGCTGGGGCGGGCCGGCCGGTCAGGCGGTATGGCTGGAGCGCCCGCCAGGAATGGCCCCATGATCGAGTGCGGGTCGGCTTCGAGCTGGCCGGGGCTGCCCTGGGCGATCACCGTGCCGCCGCTCGCGCCCGCACCGGGGCCGATTTCGATGACCCAGTCGGCCGAGTGGATGAGTTCCCGTTCGTGCTCGACCACCAGGACGGTGTTCCCGTTGCCGGTCAGCGCGCTGATCGTCTTGCGCAGTCCCTGGATGTTGCTGGGGTGCAGCCCGACCGAGGGCTCATCAAGCACGTAGAGCATCCCGGTCGTGCTGGCGCGGACCGTCGAGGTGAGTTCGATCCGCTGCCGCTCACCGGTGGACAGCGACGCACCGGGCCGGTCCAGGGTGAGGTAGCTGAGCCCGACGTCGAGCAGCGGCGTGAGCCGGCCGTCCAGTTCGGCCAGCAGCCCGGTGGTCAGCCTGCTGATCTCGGCTGGCAGCCCGGCGGGCTGGCTGGCCGCGAAGCCGCGCAGCTCATCCAGGCTCAACGCGCTGATCTCGGCGATGTTGCGCCCGCCTAGCTGCGAGGTGAGCGCCTCGGGCCGCAGCCGGGTGCCGTGGCATACCGAGCAGACGCGGGTGATGACGAAGCGTTGCACCAGGCGCCGGGTGCGCTCGTTGTCGCTGCGCAGCGAGCGCTCCACCGCGGCGACGGCGTTGTCGTAGTTGACCGACAGCCGCACGGTCCGGCCGTTCCGGCCGGTGAGCGCCACCTCGCGCTGGACCGGGTCGCCGTGCAGCACGACGTCCCGTTCATGCTCGGTCAGGGATTTGTACGGTACGTCGAGCCGGACTCCCAGCTGACCCGCGGCATACATCGACAGCCGCCGGCCGCCAGAGTTCCACGGCAGCACCGCGCCTTCTTCGATCGTCTTGCCCGGATCGGGGACCAGGGTGCTCTCGTCCACTTCCGACCGCACGCCCAGGCCCTGGCAGGCTGGGCAGGCGCCGTAGGAGTTGAAGGCGAAGGACTCGGCGCTGGGGTGCCCGAACCGCAGCCCGCATACCGGGCAGGTGATCTCCTCGGTGAGCGTGGCGACCGAGGGCCCGACCCGGTGGCCGTTCGGGCACAGGTGCGAGCCGAGCCGCGACATCATCAGCCGCAGCACGTTGAGCACCTCCGACATCGTGCCCACGGTGCTGCGGGGCCCCGGTATCGGCGGGCGCTGCCGCAAGGCAAGCGCAGGCGGCAGGTGCTCGATCTGATCCACGTCCGGCCGCTGGGCCTGGGTCAGCCGCCGGCGGCTGTAGGTGCTCAGGCTTTCCAGGAACCGCTGCATGCCCTCGGCGTACAGCGTGCCGATGGCCAGCGAGGTCTTGCCGGATCCGGACACCCCGACGACGGCGACCGTCCGCCACAGCGGCACGTCAACGTCGACGTTCTGGAGATTATTGTGCCGGGCCCCGCGCACGCCGATGACCGTGGGCAGGGATTCCGGCACGGGCATCGCGTCACTCGGCATGCAAGACAACCTACGGCCGAGGCGCACCCGCTGACCAAACCCCGGCTCCGCCGGCGACGAATAACTGGTGGGGCGGGACCCGGCCGGGCTGCCAGGGCACACCTGCCGAGTGCGGAGAACGGAGCGGCAGCAGCATGGTCGAACTCGTCGTCGTCGGCGTGGTCGCCGGGTTCCTGGCGGGCATCTCGCCGTGCATCCTGCCGGTCCTGCCGGTCGTGCTGGTCGCCGGGGCAGCCCAAGCCCAGCCGGCCCGGGCCTCGGCCGGCGCCAGGACTGCCCAGCCCGCGGCCGCCCGGGCAGCCGAGCCGGTCGGTGCCCCGCCGGGGCAGGCCGTCCCGGCCGCCCACCCGGCGGTCGTGGCGAACGCCCCGGCCTCCGCGATCGCCGCGGCCGGGCCGGCCCCCGGGGCACCGCGCTTCGCCCTGCGCCGCCCGCTGGCCGTGATCGCCGGCTTGGTGCTTTCGTTCAGCCTGCTGATCCTGGTCGGGTCCGAGATCCTCTCGCTGCTCCATCTGCCCCAGGACTCGCTGCGCGACGCGGGCATCGCGCTGCTGATAGTGGTCGGGCTCGGCTACCTCATCCCTCCGCTCGGAGCGCTGCTGGAGCGCCCGTTCACGCGCCTGGGCACCCACAAGCCCAGCGGCACAACCGGCGGGTTTGTGCTGGGTCTGGCCCTCGGCGTGCTGTACGTGCCCTGTGCCGGCCCGATCCTCGCCGCCCTCACCGTGGTCGGGGCGACCCATCGGGTGGGGCTGACCGCGGTCATCCTCGCCGCCGCGTTCGCCGTCGGGACGGCCGTGCCGCTGCTGGCCGTCGCCGTCG
>Ga0335075_10001990_pt1 | contig 33196 bp, 32 predicted proteins | sample Lox_Sample_24_FD_206723 | JGI IMG/M metagenome (GOLD analysis project Ga0335075, IMG submission 206723) | Soil microbial communities from Loxahatchee National Wildlife Refuge, Florida, United States - Lox_Sample_2.4 | ecosystem: Environmental > Terrestrial > Soil > Wetlands | place: USA...
CACGGGCACGATCGAGCTGCCGGGCAACACCGAGATGGTGATGCCGGGCGACAACATCAAAATGACCGTGCAGCTGATCAACCCGATCGCGATGGAAGAGGGCCTGCGCTTCGCCATCCGTGAGGGTGGCCGCACCGTCGGCGCCGGCGTCGTCGCGAAGATTTTGAAGTAAGAAAGCCGAGTAAGAAAAGCGGCGGGGCCGGAGCGCAATCTCCGGCCCCGCCGCAGTCGACACCCAGCCGGGTAACTATCTACCCGGTCGCTCTTTAGAAGGAATACGAAAATGGCCAACCAGAACATCCGCATCCGCCTGAAAGCGTTCGATCACCGCCTGATCGACACGTCCTCGAAGGAAATCGTCGAGACCGCCAAGCGCACGGGCGCCACGGTCAAGGGCCCGGTCCCGCTGCCGACGAAGATGGAGAAGTTCACGCTGCTCGTCTCGCCGCATGGCGACAAGGACGCGCGCGACCAGTTCGAGCTGCGCACGCACAAGCGCGTGATGGACATCCTGAACCCGACGGACAAGACGGTGGACGCGCTGATGAAGCTCGAACTGCCGGCCGGCGTCGACGTCCAGATCAAGCTGAACTAACAACACCCGGAGCGCTGCGGCGGCACCTTCATGAAGCTGCAGCAGCTCCGTTATCTCGCGGCCGTCGTCCAGAACGGCCTGAACGTGACCACCGCCGCCCAGGCGCTGCACACGTCACAACCCGGCGTCAGCAAGCAGATCCGGCTCCTCGAAGAGGAGCTGGGTCTGACCTTGTTCGTCCGCGACGGGCGCGCGCTGAAGCGCCTCACGCCCGCGGGCGAAGAGGTGGCGGCGCGCGCGCTGCGCATGCTGCGCGAGGCGCAGGCGCTGAAGTCGCTGGCGAAGGACCTCAAGCACTCCGACCGCGGCTCGCTGTCCATCGGCACCACGCACACGCAGGCGCGTTACGTGTTGCCGCGCGTGATCCGCGACTTCCGCGTGAAGTACCCCGACGTGCAGCTGCACCTGCACCAGGGCACGAGCGACCAGATCGCCGAGATGGCCTCGCTCGACCGCATCGACTTCGCCATCAACACCGGCAGCCAGGAAAAATTCCCGGACTTCGTGCTGCTGCCCATCTACACGTGGCACCGGCAGATCATCGTGCCGAAGGATCATCCGCTGGCGCAGGTCGCGAAGCCGACGCTGCAGCAGCTCGCGGAATATCCGCTGGTCACGTACGTGTTCAGCTTCACCGGCCCGTCGTCGCTGCAGCAGCAGTTCTCGCGCGCCGGCCTCGAGCCGAACGTCTCGCTGACCGCGCGCGATGCCGACGTCATCAAGACGTACGTCCGCCTCGGCCTCGGCGTCGGCATCATCGCCAGCATGGCGATCGAGCCCGACGACGAGAAGGACCTCGCGGTCGTCGAAGCCGGCCACCTGTTCCCGAGCCACGTCACGTGGATCGGCTTCCGCGCCGGCGCGCTGCTGCGCGGCTTCACCTACGACTTCATCCAGCTGCTCGCGCCGCACCTGACGCGCGACCGCATCGAACGCATCCTGTCCGCGCCGACACCCGCCGCGCGCGAGAAGCTGATCAACGCCCTCGACCTGCCCCGCTACGATTAATGGGGACAGTCCCCGTTTTGAAGCAAACGGGGACAGTCATGATGAAGCGAACGCAGCGCGCGCCGGGGCGAAGGCATTCACCGCGACGCGCCCGGTCGAATCCGCGAATCCACGAAGGAGTCGTCCATGAAAGCCACCGCCCTGGTCCTGCTCTCCTCGCTGCTGTCCCTCGCCGTCAACGCGGCTGACGTGGCCACGCCGAAGACCGCGCACTCGATGAAGATCGGCATCATCGGCACCGGCGAGATCGGCGGCGCGCTGGCCCGCCACTGGGGCGCGGCCGGCCACCAACTACTCATCTCCTCGCGCCACCCCGAACAACTGCAGGCACTCGCGAAGGAGATAGGCCCCAACGTCAAGGTCGGCACGCCGCGCGAGGCCGCCGCGTTCGGCGACGTCGTGCTCGTCTCCGTGCCGTACAAATCGACCGCGCAGGTCGGCCACGACTACGCCGCCGAGCTGAAAGGGAAGGTCGTGCTCGACACCGGCAACCCCTATCCCTCGCGCGACGGCGACATGGCCGTGCGCGATCGCCAGCGCGGCACCGGCGTCGCGTCCGCCGAATACCTGCCGGGCACGCGCCTCGTGCGCGCCTTCAACGCGATCAACTCCGGCCCGCTGGGTCGCGACGCGTTCCGCAAGCCCGAGCGCCTCGGCATCCCGCTCGCGGCAGCCGATCCCGAAGCGATGAAGATCGCCGCGCAACTGGTCAGCGACGCCGGATTCGATCCCGTCCCCGTCGGCGACCTGTCGCGCGCGCGCGAATTCGACGTCGGCACGCCGGTCTACGTGCGCGGCATGACCGCCGCCGAGTTGCGCAAGGCGTTGAACCTCAAGTGATCCGGGTTGTTAGGCGCGGGCAGACGGCCCGCGCCCCGGCGCCGCGAAACACGGTGGCACCCTTCCTGCATCGTCGCAAAAAATAGTCGCTATTAAGTAATCCATCCCGTTGGCAACGCGGAAACGTTGCGCAATTCTCGTGACCGTTCGCGCGGCAGGGGAAGGCCGCGCCCCTCGTGGCACTCAGATCAGGGATGGTTTCATGAGTACTCGCGCCTTCGTCTTCCGCTTCGTCACCGCCTGCGCGCTCTTCTTCTCGGCCACGGGCCTCGCGCAGAATTCGGTCCACATCGACGAGATCCACTACGACAACGCCGGCACCGACACGGGTGAGGCGATCGAAGTGGCCGCACCCGCCGGCACCGAGCTCGCCGGCTGGCAGATCGTCCTCTACAACGGCACCGGCGGTGCCGCGTACAACACGCTGAACCTCTCGGGCGTCGTGCCCGCGACCTGCGGCGCCGACGGCGTGCTGGTCTTCAACTACCCGTCGAACGGCATCCAGAACGGTTCGCCCGACGGCATCGCGCTGGTCAACAACGGCACGCTGGTCGAGTTCCTGTCGTACGAGGGTGTGTTCGCCGCGACCGACGGCGTCGCCGCGGGCGTCACCTCCGTCGACATCGGCGTCAGCGAGAGCGGCACCGAGTCACCCGGCGCGTCGCTGGCGCGCGGCACCGATGGCACCTGGACCGGTCCCGACGACAGCACGTTCGGCGAATGCAACGACACGGCGCCGCCGACGCCCGTCGTCGTCAGCGTGTCCGTGTCCCCGCCGTCGGCGTCGATCAACGTCGGCGCCACCACCAACTTCTCCGCGTCGTCGCTCGATGCCGGCAGCTTGCCGGTCCCCGGCGTCGCCTACACCTGGACCAGCAGCAATCCCGCGATCGCGACGGTGAGCCCCGCCGGCGCCGCGACCGGCGTCGCGCCGGGCGACACCACCATCACCGCCACCGCGCCGAACGGCGTCGCGGGCAGCGCGACGCTGCACGTTGCGGCGGTCACGTTCCCGGCGCCGTCGGATTTCCACGTCAACGAAATCCACTACGACAACGTCGGCGTCGATACCGGCGAAGCGATCGAGATCGAGGGCGCGGCCGGCGTCGACGTCACCAACTACCTGGTCGTGCTGTACAACGGCAACGGCGGCGTGCCGTACAACACGGCGACGCTGTCCGGCGCGTTGCCCGCGAGCTGCGGCGCGCGCGGCGTGGTCACCGTCACCTACCCGCAGGACGGCATCCAGAACGGCTCGCCCGACGGCGTCGCGCTGATCGCCGCCGATGGCACCGTGCTCGACTTCATCTCGTACGAAGGCGTGTTCACCGCGACCTCCGGTCCGGCCGCGGGTTACACCTCGCGCGACATCGTCGCCGTGCAGACGAACGCGCCGCTCGGTACGTCGCTGCAGCGGGATTCGACCGGTGCGTGGAGCGCGGCGGCCTCGTCGTTCGGCGCCTGCAATGCCAACGGCCCGACGCCGGTCGGCAACTCGCTGTCGTTCAGCGGCCGCCTCTCGTCGGATCCGCCGCTGCCGGTGGGCTTCGAGGACCAGTTGTTCGCGACGGAACGCAGCCCGTCGAACGTCACGATCCCGACGACGATCACCTGGGTATCCGAGACGCCGTCGATCGCGACCGTCGACGCCAACGGCGTGCTGCACGCGCTGGCCGAAGGCACGCTGCGCGTGCGCGCCACGGCCACCGACGGCACCACCGCGACGTTCTCGCTGCCGACGCGCGTCGCCGTCGCGAGCGCGTCGGCGCACTACGGCAACAACACGGAGTTCGGCGATCCGGTCGACACGGATCCGTCCGACGATTTCATCGTGCGGCACCCGCAGTACACGTCCTCGTACAACGCCACGCGCGGCGCGCCGAACTGGGTCGCGTACGACCTCGACGCCTCGCACTTCGGCACCGAGGACCGCTGCGACTGCTTCACGATGGATCCGGCGTTGCCGGCCACGTTCCCGCAGCTGACCACGAACGACTACACGAACGCCGGCGCGATCGCCGGCTACGGCATCGACCGCGGCCACCTCTCGCGTTCGTTCGATCGCACGTCGGCGAGCCTCGACAACGCACGGACTTACTACTTCGACAACATCGTCCCGCAGGCGGCCGACCAGAACCAGGGTCCGTGGGCCGCGCTGGAGAACGATCTCGGCGACCTCGCGCGCGTGCAGGACAAGGAGGTCTATATCGTCGCCGGCGCGTTCGGCAACAAGGGCACGCTGAAGAACGAGGGCAAGATCGTCATCCCCACGCACACGTGGAAGGTGGCGCTGATCCTGCCGCGCGATCACGGCCTCGCCGACATCCACGACTACCGCGACGTCGAGTCGATCGCGGTGATCATGCCGAACGAGCCCGGCGTGCGGAACGTGCCGTGGCAGACGTACGAGACGACGATCGACGCGATCGAGGCGGCCAGCGGCTACGACCTGCTGTCGCTGCTGCCGGACGACGTCGAAGCGGCGGTCGAATCGAATACGCAGCCGCCGCTGGCGACGGCGAGCGGCCCCGCGGCGTCGATCGAGGAGGGCGGTTCGGCGACGTTCTCGGCGGCGGGTTCGGTGGATCCGAACGGGTCGATCGTCAGCTACGCCTGGGATTTCGGTGACGGCACCACGGGCACCGACGCGAGCGTCACGCACGTCTATGCGCAGGATGGTTCGTACGTCGTGCGATTGACGGTGACGGACAACGACGGGTTGACGGGTTCGGCGACCGCGCGCGTTACGGTGACGAACGTCGCGCCGGTGGTCGGCGCGGTGGCGGACAGCAGCGTGAATCTCGGGCAGCCCGTGACCGTGGCCGGTTCGTTCACGGATCCGGGTGCGGATGCCTGGACGGCCACCGTGGACTGGGGCGATGGCGGCGCGCCGACGACGGCCAACACGGCGACACGCAGCTTCTCGCTGGCCCACACGTATGCGACGGCCGAGCTGTTCACGGTGACCGTGACGATCCGCGACGACGACGCGTCGGGGTCGACGACCACCCATGTCACCGTCGCGCAGCCGTCGCCGGGTCTGGGCCAGGCGCTGGCACTGATCGAGGGGCTGGTGCGGGATCGCAAGATCGCGCCGGCGGTGGGGAGGATGTTGAAGTGCGAGGTCCAGGCCGCGCAGGCGCTGCTGGCCCGGGGCAACAAGCCGGCGGCGAAGACCATGATCAAGATGGTCGTGGCCGAGCTGGATGGGCTGGTGCGGCTGCGGGTGGTGAAGGCCGCGGACGTCGCACCGCTGCGGGCGGTGCTGCTGAGCACGTACCAGGGGCTGTAATGGGGACAGTCCCCGTTTCCTGGCAAAAGGGGACAGTCCTGTAACGGACCGTCCCCCTTTTGCCCGCGCGGGGCGCGCGGGGGAAACGAGGAATGTCCCCTGTCACCCCCCTGTTATTCCTGCATAACCAAAAGTGCTTTCCGGGCGGGGGGTTGGCCTCAGTACAGTCGCGGCTCATTTTCCGGAACAGCGCCCCATGCAGCCCCAGACCCAGTCAGTTACGCCCCTGAAACCCGTGCCCGGCCCGCGGCGCGCCCAGGGGGTGGCCAAGCTGACCCATCTCGCCCGGCTCGAGGCCGAGTCGATCCACATCATGCGCGAGGTGGCCGCGGAGTTTTCCAAGCCGCTGCTCATGTACTCGATCGGCAAGGACTCCTCGGTCCTGCTGCATCTCGCCCGCAAGGCGTTCTTCCCCGGCCGCATCCCGTTCCCGCTGCTGCACATCGACACCGGCTGGAAGTTCAAGGAGATGATCCAGTTCCGCGACGAGACCGCGAAGCGCCTCAACGCCGAGCTGATCGTCCACACCAACGAAGCCGGCCGCGCCGCCGGCGTCACGCCGTTCACGCACGGCGCGCGCTACACCGACATCATGAAGACCGAGGCGCTGAAGGCCGCGCTCGACAAGTACGGCTGCGATGCCGCCATCGGCGGTGCGCGCCGCGATGAAGAGAAGTCCCGCGCCAAGGAACGCGTGTTCAGCTTCCGCGACGCACAGCACCGCTGGGACCCCAAGAACCAGCGCCCCGAACTCTGGAACCTCTACAACGGCCGCCTGCGTCGCGGCGACAGCATCCGCGTGTTCCCGCTGTCGAACTGGACCGAGGTCGACATCTGGACCTATATCCACACCGAGAACATCCCGGTGGTGCCGCTGTACTTCGCGAAGCCGCGTCCGATCGTCGATCGCGACGGGCTCAAGATCATGGTCGACGACGATCGCCTGCCGTTGAAGGATGGCGAGAAGCCGCATCTCGAGACCATCCGTTTCCGCAGCCTCGGCTGCTATCCCCTCACCGGTGCGCAGGTGTCGAAGGCTGCCAACGTGCCCGAGATCATCGAAGAGATGCTGCGCACCACCACCTCCGAGCGGCAGAGCCGCGCCATCGACGCGGAATCCGCCGCGGCGATGGAGAACCGCAAGCGCGAAGGATATTTCTAACGTGGCCGCGATCGAGACCAAGCCCGTGGCGGTCCTCAAGAACGTGAAACCCTCGAGCCATCCCGCCCTCGACCAGTTCCTCGCGCAGCAGCGCGAGATCGACCTGCTGCGCTTCATCACCTGCGGCTCCGTCGATGACGGCAAGAGCACGCTGATCGGCCGCCTGCTGCACGACACGCGCCAGGTGTTCGACGACCAGCTGAGCGCCGTCGCGAACGACAGCCGCCGCTGGGGCACCACCGGCGAAGTGCCGGACCTCGCGCTGCTGGTCGACGGCCTGCAGGCCGAACGCGAGCAGGGCATCACGATCGACGTCGCCTACCGCTATTTCCAGACGCCCAAGCGCAAGTTCATCGTCGCCGACTGCCCGGGCCACGAGCAGTACACGCGCAACATGGCCACCGGCGCCTCGACCGCGGAAGCGGCCGTCGTGCTCGTCGACGCGGAGAAGGGCATCCGCGTGCAGACGCGCCGCCACGCGCACATCGTCGCGTTGTTAGGCGTGCAGAACATCATCCTCGCGGTCAACAAGATGGACCGCATCGCGTACGACAAGGCCCGCTACGAGGCGATCGCCGGCGAGTTCGTCGCGTACGCGCACAAGCTCGGCGTCGGCAACGTCGAAGTGATCCCGGTTGGCGCGTTGCACGGCGTGAACGTCGTCCACCGCGGCACGACGGAAACGCCGTGGTACACGGGCCGCACGTTGCTCGAGGCGCTCGAGGGCATTGAGGTGCAGCGCCACGACGGATTGAAGGAGCTGCGCTTCCCGATCCAGTTCGTCAGCCGGCCGGATGCGAACTTCCGCGGCTTCATGGGCACGATCGCCAGCGGCGAGATCACCGTCGGCGATCCGGTGCTCGCGCTGCCGTCGCGCAAGACCAGCAAGGTCCGCGAGATCACCACGGCCGACGGTCCGCTGAAGGTCGCCGGCGCCGACCAGGCCGTGACCATCGTGCTCGAGGACGAGATCGACCTGTCGCGCGGCGACGTGCTGGTGCACCCCGATCACCGCCCGACGCTGGCGCGCACGTTCGATGCGCACCTCATCTGGATGGGCGAGGCGCCGCTGCTGCCCGGCAAGCGCTACGAATTCAAGATCGGCTCGCGTTACGTGAAGGGCCTGGTCGATTCGATCCAGCACCGCATCGACGTCAACGATCTATCCACCCGCGAAGCCGAGGCGCTCGACCTCAACGGCCTCGCGCGCGTGCGCATCGCGCTGGAAGAACCCGTCGCGATCGACGACTACAAGCTGTCGCGCGCCACCGGCTCGTTCATCATCATCGACCTGCTGCATTTCGGCACCGTCGGCGCCGGCATGGTCATCGCGCCGACCGCCGCCACGAAGAACACCGACGTGGTCTGGCAGCCGACCAAGGTCACCGCGCAGATCCGCGCCAACCAGAAGAGCCAGAAGCCGGCCGTGGTGTGGTTCACGGGTCTCTCGGGCTCCGGCAAATCGACGCTGGCGAATGCGCTGGAGCAGGCGCTGGTGCAGCGCGGCCATCATTCCTATCTACTGGACGGCGACAACGTCCGTCACGGCCTCAACAAGGACCTCGACTTCTCCGAGGCGGGCCGCACCGAGAACATCCGCCGCATCGGCGAGGTGTCCGCGTTGTTCGTCGACGCGGGCCTCATCGTGATCACGGCGTTCATCTCGCCGTACCGCGCCGACCGGAACGCCATCCGCGAACGCATCGGCGACGCGCAGTTCATCGAGGTCTATCTGTCCACGTCATTGGAAGAGTGCGAGCGCCGCGATCCGAAGGGCCTGTACGTCAAGGCACGCGAGGGCAAGATCCGCGAGTTCACCGGCATCGATTCGCCGTACGAACCGCCGATCGCGCCGCAGGTGGCCATCGACACGTCGAAGGTGTCGATCGGCGTCGCGGTCGACCAGATCGTGAAATACCTCGAGAACAAGGGCTTCCTGCACCAGGCGGATCCGGGCTTATGAGCGGCGGCGTCGTCATCCAGGGGAATTTCCCCATTCCCGAAGAGCGCCGTGACCAGCTGCAGCAGCTGACCACCGAGCTGAACCGCGAGCAGCTGATGTGGCTGTCCGGCTATTTCGCCGGTGCCGCTGCCGCCGCGCCGTCGAGCATCCCCGGGTTCCAGAGCAACCTGCTGGGCGGCGCGCAGGCGCGCGCGCAGGCGTCGGCCGTTGCGGCGCCGTCGCCGGTCGCGCCGATCGCCACCGCCGCGGCCGCGCAAGCCGCGCCGTCGCTGACCATCATCTCCGCGTCGCACACCGGCAACGGCCGCAAGATCTCCGAGAAGCTGCTGGCCGCCGTGCAGGCGCTCGGCGTGCAGGCACGCATGGTCAAGGCCGGCGACTACCAGCCGCGCGAGATCGCGAAAGAGAAGCTGCTGTACGTCGTCATCAGCACGCACGGCGACGGCGATCCGCCGGACGAGGCGCGCGGGTTGTACGAATTCCTCGGCACCAAGCGCGCGCCCCAACTACCCGAGCTGCAGTATTCCGTGCTCGCGCTCGGCGACACCAGCTACCCGAAGTTCTGCGAGGCCGGCCGCATCGTCGACGAGCGCCTCGCGAAGCTGGGCGCGAAGCGGCTGCTGCCGCGCGTCGACTGCGACGTCGACTTCGAGAAGCTCGCGCAGGGCTGGGCCGATGACGCTTTGGCCCGCGTGCGCGAGATCAAGGACAAGCTGACGCCGGTGGGTGGTCCCGCCGCGTTCGCGGCCGCGCCGGTCGCCGCCGCGGCACCCGCCGTTCCGGAGCTGACGCGCGCGCAGCCGGCCACGGCCGAAGTGCTGGCGAACCAGCGCATCGTCGGTCGCGGCGCGCTGCGCGAAGTGCGGCACGTCGAGCTGGCGTTCCCCGGCCTCGGCAATCTCTACAAGCCGGGCGACGCGCTCGGCATCGTGCATCGCAATCCGGAGCCGGCGATCGAAGCCGTGCTCAAGGCGACGAAGCTGGATGGCGGCGCCGCCGTCACCCTCGACAACAAGACCCACACGCTGCGCGACTGGCTGCGCGACGAGCGCGAGCTCACGCGCATCGCGCGCCCGCTGCTGCAGGCCGTCGCGAAGCAGGCGAAAGTCGACATCACCGAGCTGCTCGGCAATGCGACCGCCATGGCGAAGCTCACGGCCAATTGCCAGGTGTCGGACGTGCTGGCCAGTTATCCCGCGGAATGGACGCCGGACGCGCTGGTGTCGGCGCTGCGCCCGGTGCATGGCCGCGTGTATTCGATCGCGTCGAGCCCGGCCGCCGTCGGCGACGAGGCGCACCTGACGGTGGCCATCGTCGGCAGCGACACGGACCGCAAACTGCTCGCCGGCGCCGCGTCGGACTTCGTCGTCAACACGCCGGCCGATGCGAACGTGCAGGTGTGGATCGAGAAGAACGAGCGCTTCCGCGTCCCCGCCGATCTCTCGCGCGACATGATCATGGTCGGCCCCGGCACCGGCGTCGCGCCGTTCCGCGGCTTCCTGCAGGAGCGCGAGGCCACCGGCGCCACCGGCCGGAACTGGCTGTTCTTCGGCGGCCGCTCGCTGTACCACGATTTCCTGTACCAGCTCGAATGGCAGCAGGCGCTGAAGCGCAAATCCATCCACCGCGTCGACGTCGCGTTCTCGCGCGACCAGGCGGAGAAGATCTACGTGCAGCAGCGGATCCGCGAGAACGGCAAGGAGCTGTTCGACTGGCTGTCGAACGGCGCGTATTTCTACGTGTGCGGTGATGCGTCCGCGATGGCGCCCGACGTGAACGCGGCGCTGATCGACGTCGTGCAGACGCACGGCAAGCTCGACGCGGACGATGCCCAGGCCTGGGTGGCCGATCTCACTGCCGATGGACGGTATTTGCGCGATGTCTACTGAAGTCCTCGAACGACCCGCGGCGCATCTTCTCGCGAAGGGCCCGACCAAGCCGGAATCCGCGGTCGAAACCATCAAGAAGGCGAGCCGCGGATTGCGCGGTTCGCTGGTCGAGAGCCTGGCCGATCCGCTGACGGGTGCGATCCGCGAGTCGGATACGCAGCTGATCAAGTTCCACGGCAGCTACATGCAGGACGATCGCGACCTGCGCGCCGAACGCGAGCACCAGAAGCTCGAGCCGGCGTACAGCTTCATGATCCGCACGCGCCTGCCGGGCGGCATCGCGACGCCGAAGCAATGGCTGGCGCTGAGCAGGCTCGCGCGCGAGTTCGGCACCGGCTCGCTGCGCCTGACGACGCGCCAGGCTTTCCAGCTGCACGGCGTCATCAAGAAGGATCTGAAAGCGACGATGCAGGGCATGAACGCCGTGCTCATCGATTCGATCGCGGCGTGCGGCGACGTGAACCGCAACGTGATGGCGGCGGCCAACCCGGTCGAGAGCCAGCTGCACGCGGAAGTGCACGACTGGGCCGTGAAGCTCAGCGAGCACCTGAAGCCGCGCACGCGCGCCTATCACGAGATCTGGCTGAACGGCGAGAAGCTGGTCGGCCCCGCGGAGGACGAGCCGCTGTACGGTCCGGTCTATCTACCGCGCAAGTTCAAGACGGCGGTGGTCGTGCCGCCGCACAACGACGTCGACATCTATTCGCAGGATCTGGGTTTCATCGCCATTCTCGAAGACGGCAAGGTCGCCGGCTTCAACCTCACGGTCGGCGGCGGCCTCGGCGCCACGCACGGCGAGCCGCAGACCTTCCCGCGCGTCGCCGACGTCATCGGCTTCCTGACGCCGGACCAGGTGCTGAAGGTGGCCGAGACCGTGCTGATGATCCAGCGCGACTACGGCGACCGCAGCGACCGCAAACACGCGCGCCTGAAGTACACGATCGCCGATCGCGGCGTCGAGTGGTTCAAGGGCGAGCTTTTCCAGCGCCTCGGCTACGCGCTGCCGCCGCCGCGCGAGTTCAAGTTCACGACGCAGGGCGACCGCTTCGGCTGGCTGAAGGGCCACGACGGCCGCTGGCACCTGACGCTGCGCATCGAGTCCGGTCGCGTCGTCGATCGTCCGGGCGCGCCGTTCCTCACCGGCTTGGAGAAGATCGCCGCGATCCACCAGGGCGACTTCCGGCTCACGCCGAACCAGAACCTGATCATCGCGAACGTCCCGGCCAGCGAGTGCATGAACGTCGACAAGCTCGTGGCCGACTACGGCCTCGGCAAGGCACTGTTCACGTCGCCCGTGCGCCGCGACGCGCTGGCCTGCGTGGCGCTGCCCACCTGCGCGCTGGCGATGGCCGAGGCCGAGCGCTATCTACCCGGCTTCGTCGACCGCGTCGACGAGCTGCTGCTGAAGAACGGTCTGAAGGATATCCCGCTGACCGTGCGCATCACGGGATGCCCGAACGGTTGCGCAAGGCCGTACCTGGCCGAGATCGCGCTGATCGGCCGCGCGCCGGGCCGCTATTCGCTGCGCCTCGGCGCGGATGCGATCGGCTCGCGCCTGAACGTGCTGTATCGCGACAACATCGACGAGGCGGCCATCGCGACGATCCTCGACGGGTTGTTCGCGCGTTATGCGCTCGAGCGGAAGCCGGACGAGCGCTTCGGCGACTTCCTGTGGCGCGTGAACGAGCTCAAGGCGGAGGCACGCGCGTGAGCGAGGCCGTCGCCGTGCGAAAGGTCGTGAAGCCGGATGACCTCGCGGGTGCGCCGCGCGGGCCGGTGAACACCACGGCATTCGGCGCCGAGACGTCGCGCGAGATCAACGACTGGCTGGCCTCGGTGGACGCCGAGACCCGCGTGCGCTGGTCGCTGACGCATCTGCCCGGGCCGTTCGCGTTGTCGTCGAGCTTCGGTGCGCAGGCGGCGGTGTCGCTGCATCTCGTGGCGAAGCAGGATCCGTCGATCCCGGTGATCCTCGTCGACACCGGCTACCTGTTCCCCGAGACCTACGAATTCATCGAGACGCTGCGTAAGCAGCTGTTGCTGAACATCCAGACGTTCTCCGCCGCGCAGGGTGTGGCGGAGTTCGAGGCGCAGAACGGCAAGCTCTGGGAGCAGGGCCGCGAGGGTCTCGACAAGTACCTCGAGATCCGCAAGGTCGAGCCGATGCGGCGCGCGTTGCGCACGCTGGGCGTGAACACGTGGTTCGCCGGGCTGCGGCGCAGCCAGGCCGAGAGCCGTGCGAAGCTGAATCCGCTGGAAACGCGGGATGGCCGGTTCAAGGTGCACCCGATCTTCGACTGGTCCGATCGCGACGTGTACCTGTACCTGAAGGCGCATGGCCTGCCGTATCACCCGCTGTGGGACCGCGGCTATGTGTCCATCGGCGACTGGCATTCGACGAAGTCGCTGAGCGAAGTCGAGACCGCCGAGGAACTCCGCTTCTCCGGCCTCAAACGCGAGTGCGGCATCCACGGCCTGGAAGGTTAATGGGGTCTGACCCCAAAACGCCCTTCGGTGCCGGACCTCCGCACCAGCCCGGCGCAACCTGATCGAACCCGGCGGTCGCTCGACCGTCACGCGATGGCACACCGATTGCTCTACCAACGGCAGGAATTGCGCACTGGCGGGTGGCATCGCCGCCCGACCGGCCCTACATTAAGCCCATGAAACGCCTGCAAAGATTGCGCGCCACCGCGGCGCTGCGCGACATGACCTCCGAGATCGGGTTCGGCGTGAGCCACCTGATCCAGCCGCTGTTCCTCTCGGCCGCCGCCACGAAGGAAGAGCCGCTCGACGGCCTGCCCGGCACGTCGCGCCACACGCTGAGCTCGCTGCTGACGCAGTTCGACAAGGACCTGAACGCCGGCGTGCGCCAGTTCCTGCTGTTCCCCGTGCCCGCGACCAAGTCGAACCGCACGTTCGCCGCCGACTTCACCGGCACCGCGCTCCAGCAGATGCGTCAGCGCGCCGGCAACGATGCAAGCATCTGGGTCGACACCTGCCTGTGCAGCTTCACCGAGTCCGGTCACTGCTGCGTCCACGATTCGCGCGGCGGCCAGGACCTCGCCGCCACGCATGCCGCGCTCGCGACGCTCGGCCTGAGCTACGTGAAGGCCGGCGCCACCGGCCTCGCGCCCTCCGACATGAACGACGGCCGCGTCGCGCACCTGCGCGCCGCGCTCGACGGCGCCGGTTTCGATCTCGCGCCCATCATGAGCTACAGCACGAAGTTCGCGTCCAACTACTACGGCCCGTTCCGCGACGCCGCCGACTCCGCGCCGCAGTTCGGCGACCGCAAGACCTATCAACTCGACGTGCGCAACCGCAGCGACGCGCTGGCCTCCAGCCGCCGTTGCGCCGAAGAGGGCGCCGACCTCCTGATGGTGAAGCCCGGCCAACCCGCGGCCGACCTCATCGCGCCGATCAAGGAGCAGACCGGCCTGCAGTGCGGCGCCTACCAGGTCAGCGGCGAATACACGTCGCTCGTGCTGCTGTCCGGCAAGAACTTCCTGAACTTCGACGCCGGCCTGCTCGAGAGCTGGTACAACCTGCGCCGCGCCGGCGCGTCGTTCATCATCACGTACGGCGCGCGTCTCGCGCGCGGGCTCGGGCTGTAAATGCGCTATTTCCCGCTGTTCCTCGATCTCGCCGGCAAGCCGGTGTTGCTCGTGGGCGGCGGGGACGTCGCGGCGCGGAAGTTCGCGTTGCTGAAGGATGCGGGGGCGAAGATCACCGTCGTGGCGCCGCAGCTAGGCGCGGAACTCGCGGCGGAGCTCGCGGCGCCAGCGGCGGGCGCGTTCACGCATCTCGCGAGGACGTTCGCTGCCGATGACGTCGACGGCGCCTGGCTCGTGGTCGCCGCGACGAATGACCGCGCGGTGAACGCCGCCGCGGCCGCCGCCGCCAACGCCCGCCGCATTCCCTGCAACGTCGTCGACGATCGCGAGCTCTCCAGCTTCATCATGCCGGCGATCATCGACCGTTCGCCCGTGCAGATTGCGGTGTCCACCGGCGGCACGTCGCCGGTGCTCGCGCGGCTCGTGCGCGAGCGGCTCGAGACGCTGCTCGACACCTCGCTCGGTAGTTTGGCGACGTTCGCCGACCGCTGGCGCGACGCCGTCAAGCGCAAGTTCGCGGACATCGGCGCGCGGCGCCGGTTCCTGTCGTGGATGTTGACCGGCCCCGTGGCCGCGTCGTTGCGCGCCGGGCGCGATGCGCAGGCCGAAGAGCTGACGCAGCGCGCGCTCGAGACCGAAGACGGTTTGCCGCGCGGCCACGTCGTGCTCGTCGGCGCCGGCCCCGGCAGCGCCGGCCTGATGACGTTGGCCGGGCTGCGCGCGCTGCAGGAGGCCGACGTAATCGTGCACGACCGCCTCGTGTCGGCCGAGGTGCTCGAACTCGCGCGGCGCGATGCGGCGCGGTTCGACGTCGGCAAGTTCGTCGGCGGCGGCGGTGCGACGCAGGACGAGATCAACGCGCTGCTGGTCGAACATGCGCAGCGCGGCGAATACGTCGTGCGCCTCAAGGGCGGCGATCCGTTCGTGTTCGGCCGCGGCGGCGAGGAGATCGACCATCTGCGTCAGCACGGCGTCTCGTTCGAGGTGATCCCCGGGATCACCGCGGCGATCGCGGCGGGCGCGTACGCGGGGATCCCGCTGACCGACCGGCGCTATTCGCAGTCCGTGCGCTTCCTGACCGGCAACAGCGACGAGCAGCTCGCGCAGTACAGCTACGCGGATCTCGCCGCCGGCCGCGAGACGCTGGCGTTCTACATGAGCGTCGGCCGGCTGGCCGGGCTGCGCGCGAGGTTGCTGGAATCCGGCGTGCCCGCCGCGATGCCGGTGGCGTTCGTGGAGAATGCCAGCCGCACGGAGCAGCGCGTCATCGTCAGCAGCGTCGACGGGATGCAGCGCGATGCAGCGGCGAAGCAGGTGAAGGCGCCGACGCTGATGATCATCGGCAATGTGGCCGGTGTTGCCGCGGAGCTGCAGTGGTTCGGGCGGGCGGCGGTGGCGGGCGGGGCGGGCTGAGCGCTCAATCTTCTGCCCGTCCCGCGAGCCGTTGCGGGCCCTAACCATCCCGGTTTGCGTATCGAATTCCGATCTAGCTAGAGTGCCGCCGTTCCAGACGGGAGTAGGAACATGCCGGACATAGACGACGAACGCGAGACGTTTATCTTCCACGGGACCACGCTCGACGTCGCAGAACGAATCGTTGCGCAGCAACAATTTGAGCTGCGAGAAACCTACTTCGCCGAGACGCGCGAACTCGCCAAATACTTCGCAATCCGGAGCTTGGGAAGACGAAGACATCAGCATCGCCCCGCCATCATCAGAGTGACGCTCTACGAAAGCGATCTACGCGAACTACGCGGTGCGCGTTTGGTGTCGAGCGAGGGATTTGGCGCGCACGACGCGCCCGAGCTTCGCGCGAAGACCCAGCTCATCTTTACCCCGGATGGAATGCATCACTTGAACGTGAGGATGTTCAAGGACGAACTCGCATTCGAATTCGTCAATGTCCATAACTGACCGCTGTCACGATTCCCAGCCCCACGGCACAACCCAGAAGCTAGACAATCAAAGCCGCATCCGCGGCCAGGGAGACTCGATGTTCGCGTTACTCATTCTCGGCGGAATCCTCGCCGTCGTCGGTGGCATCTGGCTGCTCGTCGTCACGTTCCAGACGAGCGTGTTGTGGGGGATCGGCTCGCTGCTGATTCCGCTCGTCAGCCTGATCTTCGTCGCGATGAACTGGCAGACCACCAAGAAGCCGTTCCTGATCCAGCTCGCCGGCATCGTGTTGCTCATCATCGCGACGATGAGCATGCCGACGACGGAGATGCCGGTCACGACCTGACCCGCCTCCGTGTCCGGACGTGCGCCGGGTGCCCGGAACCCGGCCACGACTCCTTGTGAGATGATCCCGCGCACCGAGCTTCATCGTCATGCGCGTCATCTTCACCCGACGACGCGGCACGCGAGATCGCGCGGGCACTCGGGAGCGGAGAGCGGCAAGGAGATGCGGACGAATGAGGACCACATGACACACGTCGATCGCACGACTCGCCTGACTACCCTGCTCGGCGCGATGCTGATGGCCTGCGCATCGGCCCACGCCGCCGACAAGGGCAAATGGCAATCGACGGCATCGCTGGTGCAATCGCGCGCCGCGCATGCCGTCGTCGGCACTCGCACCGGCATCTACGCGCTGGCGGGCACCGGGCCCGACGGCCCGGTCCTCGACGTCGAGCGCTTCGACGGCCGCAAGTGGGCCGTCGACACCAAACTACCGGGCAACGGCCTCAACGCGCCGGCTGCCGCGGTGGTCGGCGACAGGATCTACCTGATCGGCGGGTTCGACACGACCACGAACGTACCGACCGCTGGCGTGTTCGTCTACGACACGCGCACCAAGGCCTGGAGCGATGCCGCGCCGTTGCCGGCACCGCGCGGCGGCCACGCCGCGACGACGTGGAATGGCCGGATCCACGTGATCGGCGGCGGCAACTCGCAGTCGACCATCGCCGATCACAGCGAGTACGACCCGGCTACCAACCAGTGGCGCGAGCTCGCACCGCTGCCGCGCGCGGAAGGCAGTCCGGCGCTGGTCGCGTTCGGCGACGCGTTGTACGCGATCGGCGGGCGCAGCGGGTCGTCGGACTATGGTGACGTGTACGTCTACGACGCCAGGAAAGATCGCTGGAGCGCGGGCCCGGCGATCGAGCCGCGCGGCACGGCCGGCGCAGTCGTGTATTGCGGGGCCATCCACGTGTTCGGCGGCGAGTCGCAGGAGAAGAAGTCGAGTCTCGGCGACGTCTTCCGGCTGGATGCCGACAAGGGCGAGTGGTCGCGCATGACGCCGATGCCGAGCGCGCGGAATTTCGCACGCGCGGTGGTGTATCGCGATCGCGTGTACGTCGTCGGCGGTAGTTTGAAGGCGGGCCAGAGCCACTCGTCGGCGGGCAGCCCGGTGGTCGAGACGTTCGTGGAGAAATGTCCGGGTGATTGAGCTGCTGCCGATTGCGTTCATCACCGCGCCGCGTTCGCATGCGGAGGACGATTACTGGGGCGACGAACAGGCACGCATCACGCTCGTCGACGCGATTCCCGCTGAAGCCTTGGCCGGCCTCGACGCGTTCTCGCACATCGAGGTCATCTACTCCTTTCACCAGGTGGACGCTGCGAAGATCGTCACCGGCGCGCGTCATCCGCGGAACAACACGGCATGGCCGAAGGTCGGCATCTTCGCGCAGCGCGGGAAGAACCGCCCGAATCGGCTGGGCAGCACCATCTGCAAACTACTCGCGGTCGATGGCCGGTCGCTGCGGGTGAGCGAGCTCGACGCCATCGACGGCACTCCCGTGCTCGATATCAAGCCGGTGATGCTGGAGTTCCTGCCGCGCGCCGAGGTGCGCCAGCCGGTGTGGTCGGTCGAGTTGATGCAGCACTATTGGAAGAAGCCGGGCGCGTGATCGTCAGGGACGAGACGCCGCGGGACGTCGCGGCGAGCATCGCGGCATCGGTACGCTGCTGATGCGAGCGGCGCTCGGTCGTTTGCGCGACATCGGTGCAGCGGGTTGCGTCGTGCTGGGAAATCCCGCGTATTACGGCCGATTCGGTTTCGCCAGGCACGATTCATTGGTGCTGCCGGATGTTCCTCCCGAATATTTCCAGGCGGTTGCGTTCGGCGTGTCGCTGCCGAGTGGTTCGGTCGCTTACCATGCGGCCTTCGACAATCGCGGCTGAGACAAACATGCCTTTGCTCTTTTCGTATGGAACGTTGCAACAGGAGAACGTGCAGCTCGCGACTTTCGGCCGTCGCCTGGCCGGGATGGCCGACGCATTGGTCGGCTACGAGCAGGTGATGCATGCGATCCAGGATGCCGAGGTCGTGCGCACCAGCGGCAAGACGCATCATCCGATGGCGCAGTACACGGGCGTGGCCGGCGCGAGATTGTCTGGCACCGTGTTCGAGATCTCCGACAAGGAGCTCGCGCAGGCCGATGAATACGAGGTCGCCGAATACGAACGCGTGGCGGCGCCCCTCGCGTCGGGTCGGACCGCGTGGGTGTATATCGGTGTCGGATTCGGACCGCCGGGTGGTGGTCAGTGAAATCGTTCTATCTGGTGTGTGCGATCGTCGGCGGTGTCGTTCCATTCACGCAGTTCGCGCCATGGATTGCCGAACACGGCCTGGATGTCCCGCTGTTGTTTGCCGAGTTGTTCTCGACGCGCATCGGCGCTTTCTTCGGTCTCGATGTGCTGCTGTCGGCGGTGGTATTGATCGTGTTCATCGTCAGCGACAAGGCGAAGTCGGATGCGAAGGAAATGTGGATCCCGATCGCGGCGACTTGTTTGATCGGTGTGTCGTGCGGGTTGCCGCTGTTCCTATGGATGCGCGAGCGGCGGGTTGCGGCCGGCCATGTTGCTCAGGTCTAGCATCTATTGCGTCGTGTGGCTCGCGGCGTCGCTTCTGGCGCACGCCGGCGAAAGCTGTCCGGGCGCGGCGGAGTGGACGAGCCGCCACCCTGCAATGCCCACGGAATCCTCGCCAGCGCCATCCAATCCTGAGCTGCTCTCCGCGCTCGAAGCACGCGTCGAGCGCGATCAGGCCGCGCGAAAGAAGTGGCTGGCAAACCAGAATGACGAGGCGCTCGCGAGCGCGGTCGACGCGATCGACGTCGACAATGTCGCGTGGCTTCGCGCGGAGGTCGCCGATCGGGGGTTCCCCACCGTCGCCGCCGCGGGCAGACGGGGTGTGCACCTCGCCTGGGTCCTCTTGCAACACGCGGACCGTGATCCGCAACTTCAGTCGGACCTCCTTCCGGTGATCGAACGGCGCTTCGCCGACGGCGAGCTCGATGCCAACGACCTGGCGCGGCTCACCGACCGGTTGCTGCAGCGTGAGGACAAGCCGCAGAGATTTGGTACGCAGTTCGACTGGTTCGCCGGCGATTTCAAACTACCCGAGAAGGCGGAGTTGGCGAAGATCGATGCCGAGCGGAAGAGCCTCGGCCTGATGCCGCTGGCGGACTACGTCTGCACGCTGCGCCAAGCGCGCGAGAAGAACCGGTAGGAGCACGCGTGCCGATCATCCGCGCCATCCACGGCGACATCACGAAGCTGAGTCTCGACGCCATCGTCAACGCCGCGAACTCGTCGCTTCTCGGCGGCGGCGGAGTCGATGGCGCGATCCATCGCGCCGCCGGTCCCGAGTTGCTCGCGGAATGTCGCCGGATCGGCCGCTGCCCGACGGGCGAGGCGCGCATCACGCGCGGATATCGCTTGCCGGTGGACCACGTCATCCACACCGTCGGGCCCGTGTGGAGTGGAGGTCACAGCTGCGAGCCGGCGCTGCTGGCGGCGTGTTACCGCAACAGCCTGCAATTGGCGATCGACCACGAAGTGCGGACGATCGCGTTTCCGTCCATCAGCACCGGTGTATACGGCTACCCGATCGAGCTCGCGGCCCCGGTGGCGATCGCGACCGCGCGCGAGTTCGTCGCCCGGGTGGCCGGCATCGAAGAGATCGTGTTCTGCTGCTTTTCGGGCGCGGATCTCGCCACGTACGAAGCCCATCTCGCGGCGAAATGACCGCCGCGCGCCGGGTCAGTAGACTCGCCGCCATGCAAACGCCGCTGAAGACCGCCCGGCTCGAGATCCTGCCCAAGACCCGCGACGACACGCTCGCCTTCATCCACGGCCTGCCGCCGGAGATGAAGCAGGCGGTGTCGCCTGCCTACCTCGCGATGCTCGAGAGCTCCGCGCCCGTCGATCCGTGGATCCATGGATTCACCGTGACGCTCGATGGCACAGCCATCGGCGCGTGCAGTTTCAAGGGCCCGCCGGATGCGCAGGGCATGGTCGAGATCGCGTACGCGATCGACCCCGAGTACCAGAACCGCGGATTCGCCACCGAGGCCGCGGCCGCGCTGGCGCGGCATGCGCTGGATAGCGGGGATGTCCGCGTCGTGCGCGCCCACACGTTGCCCGAGGCGAATGCGTCGACGCACGTGCTGGAGAAGTGCGGCTTCCAGTTCTTCGGCGAGGTGGTCGATCCCGAGGATGGCCGGATCTGGCGGTGGGAACTGCGCGAGGTATGAGATGAAGTCGTTTGTTGGGGTGGTGCTGTTGGTCGCGTCGCTTGCCGGCTCCGCGCACGCGCAGGGTCTCGACGCCTGGACTGCTGCGCGGCAGATGGGCATCGGCGTGAACATCGGCAACACGCTCGACAACACCACCACGTGGGAAACCGGCTGGGGCAATCCGCGCATCACGAAGGCGTACGTGCAGAGCCTCGCGAAGCTCGGGTTCAGGACCGTGCGCCTGCCCGTGGCCTGGGACACCTACGCGAAGGACGGCCGCATTCCCGAGGACAAGCTCGCGCGCGTCGGCGAGGTCGTCGACTGGATCACGGACGCCGGCATGTTCTGCGTCGTGAACATCCACTGGGATGGCGGCTGGATCGATTCGAGCAACAAGGAGAAGTTCGCCGGTACGTTCGCGACGTTCAGCGCGGACGCCGAGCGCAAGTTCCCCGCGTACTGGACGCAGATCGCAAACTACTTCGCCGCGCGCGACCAGCACCTGCTGTTCGAGGCTTTGAACGAGGAGACGAACTTCGAGGGCGCGGGCTCGCGCGAGAAGGCGTATGCCACGCTGACTCGGGTCAATCAGCTGTTCGTGGACACCGTGCGGAAGACCGGCGGGAACAACGCGCGGCGGCTGTTGATCGTCACGGGGTATGCGACGGATTTCACGAAGACCGCTGACGCGTTGTACGTGCTGCCCAAGGACTCCGTCTCAAACAAACTACTGGTGTCCGTGCACTACTACACACCGTGGCAGTTCGTCGGCATGACCGAGGACGCGAGCTGGGGGAAGATGCGGCCGACGTGGGGGACGAAAGACGACGTCGCGGAGCTGACGAAACTGTTCGACCTGATGCAGGGGTTCTCGACGCGGAACGACATCCCGGTGTTTGTCGGAGAGTTCGGTGCGACGATGAAGAAGGAGCCGGAGTCGCGGGTGCGTTGGATGTCGGCGGTGATGGATGCGGCGCTGGCGCGAAAGATGGTGCCCGTGTTGTGGGATACGGGTGGGGATATCGCGCGCGGCGCGCCGTATGCGGCGAGTCCGGCGTTGAGCGAAGTCCTGAAGAATCGCTAGCGACTCCACGGTGCGTCGGCGTCGACCTCACGCCACTCACCGAGAGTCATTCCTTTCACGCTGACCCCGCCGATGCTCACGCGCACCAGCCGCAGCGTCGGGAACCCCACCTTCGCCGTCATGCGCCGCACCTGGCGGTTCTTGCCTTCGCGCAGTGTCAGCTCGATCCACGACGTCGGGATCTTCGCGCGGTAGCGGATCGGCGGATCGCGCGGCCACAGGTCCGCGGGCTCGTCGAGCAGCCGCGCGTCCGCGGGCGCAGTGCGGAAATCGCCGAGATCGAGCCCGCCGGCGCGCAGCTTCGCCACCGCGTCTTCCGTCGCGACGCCTTCCACCTGCGCCCAGTACACCTTCGCGAGCTTGTGCCGCGGTTCGGCGATGCGTGTCTGCAGCGCGCCGTCGTCCGTCAGCAGCAGCAATCCTTCGCTGTCCGTGTCGAGCCGGCCGGCTGGATAGACGCCGCGCACGTCCACGAAGTCCGCCAGCGTCTTCTTGCCCGGCTCCGGGCTGAACTTGCAGGCGACGCCGAACGGCTTGTTGAACGCGATCAGCACGCGTGGTTCAGGAGAGCGCGTGTTCGATCAGGTTGGCGGGCACCGTGGTCTTCGGCACGCGCACGCTGCGCTTGCCCTGCTGGCGCGGCTCGAACCAGTTGCGCACGTCGTCGACGAGGCCGACGCCGTGCATGTAGTTATAGAGTGCCTTGCGCAGGCCGTCGCCCAGGTAGTCGTGGTCCGCGCCCGTGGGATCGCGGAACTCGACGTCGTTGTGCGCGAACTCGATGTTCGCCGGCGGGTGCAGTGTGATGCCGTATTCCGCCGGGTTCAGGCCGATCGGCGAGTGCGCCGTCGCGGCGAAACGGTGCCAGTAGGCAGACTGGATGCAGCCGGCGGCGAACAACTGGCGCACGCGCTCGAGCGCGTCGATCGTGTCCTGCTCGGTTTCGGTGGGGAAACCGTACATCAGGTAGGCGTGCACCATGACGCCCGCGTCCGTGAAGGCGCGCGTGACGCGCGCCACCTGTTCCACCGTCACGCCTTTCTTCATGAGCTTGAGCAGGCGATCCGACGCCACCTCGAGACCGCCGCTCACCGCGACGCAGCCCGACGCCGCCAACAACTGGCAGAGCTCCGGCGTGAACGTCTTCTCGAAACGGATGTTGCCCCACCAGGTGATGCTGAGCTTCTCGGCGATCAGTTTCTTCGCCATCGCGCGCAGACCCGAGGGCGGCGCGGCTTCGTCGACGAGATGGAAACCCGTCTCACCCGTCTCCGCGATCAGCGCGCGGATGCGCTTGAGGATCAGCTCCGTGTTCGGCTCGTCGTAGCGGCCGATGTAGTCGAGCGAGACGTCGCAGAAGGAGCACTTCTTCCAGTAGCAGCCGTGCGCCATCGTGATCTTGTTCCAGCGGCCGTCCGACCAGAAGCGGTGCATCGGGTTCAGCATCTCCATGACGGAGACGTAGGAGTCGAGCGGCAGGCCGTCGTAGGTGGGGACGCCCGTGTCCTTCTGCGGGATGTCGTGCTGGGTCGGGTCGCTCTTGAGGACGACAGCGCCGTTCTCGCGTAGATAGGTGCGCAGCAGCGGCAGGTCGCGGCCGGCGAGGCGCGAGAGGAGATTCAGCAGCGGGCGCTCGCCGTCGTCGAGCGTCAGGTAGTCGAAGTAGTCGAACACGCGCGGGTCGCGCAGGCTGCGCAGCTCCGTGTTAACCCAGCCGCCGCCGAGGATCAGCTTCGTGTCCGGCGCGATGGTGCGGATCGTGCGGGCCATGCGGAAGGCGCCGTAGACGTTGCCCGGGAAGGGCGCGGTGATGCAGACGACGTCCGGCGTGTGCGTGCCGACCAGCTCCTGCGTGATCTCGTCGAGCGCGGTGTCGACCAGCGTGGGTTCGCCGTTCAGCGCGTCGTGCAGCGGGTCGAAGGTGGCGGCGCTCGCGGCGAGGCGTTCGCCGTAGCGCGCGAGCTCGAAGCGCGGGTCGATGCCGATGCGCCAGACGTCGGCGAGGTCGTCGACGTAGAGGCTCGCAAGGTAGCGCGCCTGCTCCGTCGTACCGAGGTGGCCGAACGCCGCGTGGATCTGCTCGTCGAACGCCGGCTCGAACCGTGGGCCTTCCGGTAGATAGGCGCGGCCGACGATGCGGAACGCGAGGCTCGGGTCGCGACGCTGCAGGAAGCGGATCGCCGGGTCGACCGTTTCCTCGTAGCGCTCGGCGTGCTGGAGGAAGTGCGCGATCGAGGGCGGCATCTTCGCGGCGCGCTTCGCGTGGCGCGCACGCTGGCGCAGTTCCTCGGCCATGCGGGCGATGAGCGGCGCGGAGTAGAGGCGCAGGAAGAGGAGGATCGAGGCGTCCGCCTGGGAGACCTCGAGGCCCAGCGTGGCGGCGTGCTGGCGCAGGAAACCCGTGAGGTACGCCGTCGCGGGGTACGGCGTATTCAGCTGGATCATCGGGGGCGTGACGAGCAGGACTCGCATGGGGCGGGAAGGGTAGCGCATGGGGTGCGGCCGATCGAGGGAATGGCGGTTTCGCGCCCGAATCGTGCCGGTGGTGTCTCATTTCCGAGGATCGCGACAGTTACGTTCAGGCGCGCCCAGAAGAACAAAGGTCATGAGACCGAACGGTGCGCCAGACCCGGAGGTTCCCCGTGACGCACGTTCTGGCGATCTACACCGTCATTTATATCGCGATCCTTTTCACGACCGTCGGGATCTGGGCCGGCGAAATCGCCAAAGCAGAGGGCGACTTCATCTTGTTGTTGAGCGCGCTCGGTGCATTCAGCTTGAAGCTCGCCATCGATGACTACCTGCACTTCAGCAAGCTGAAGAAAGGCATTCAGAAATCGCTGCTGTTCAGTCTCGGGATGTATCTGATGATCGCCGCGAGCATTGCCAACGCGGCCCTGGCGAAGCCGGTGCTGGCGCCCGCGCTGGCTGCCGGCGTGTTCGTGCTCGGCATCGTCTGGCTGCTGACCGGAGAGCCGCAGACACATGTGGACGCGGACGAGCAGCGCAAGGCAGAGAAGCGGCACAAGGGGTGGCTGAAACTGAATGGGATTTCCGTGGGCCTGCTGGGGATATGTGCATGTCTCCAGCTGAAAGCGCATTTCTCGTGGGCTTCGGCATTTCTGGCAGCCCTGATCGTTCTCGTGATCTACGACTTCTTCAAGTACGAAACGCTCGGTCGGTTGGCCGAGGCGGCAGAGAAAGAGCAAGCGGCCGACAAGCCCCCGGCAGAAGCGACGCCGCAAACGCCCGTTCCAGTTCAACCCGAGGTGTCATCGATGGCTACAACTCCGGCTTCTTCTTTTCTTCCAGTTCACCTGGCAGCAGCCGGGGCGTACGTCATCGGAGCTGGAGTGTTTTGTTGGGCGCACTGGCACGGCGGTTACGCACTGACCGAGAAATGGATCGCGTTGGCATTGGTCGTCGGGCCCGCAGCGTACTACCCCGCTGTTTATTTCATTCTCAAGTGGATGCCCAAGCGCGGACATGAATACACACAGCACCTCGCGGGAATCTGGGGGCCATTGTGGGGCGCGCTCGCCGGAGTCTGGGCCTATCTGTTGGCCGGCGGTACGCATTGAAGTCGTCGTCGACGATCACGACGCACGACGCCAAACCCGAATCACGAGAGCAGGAGAGCCTCATGAACGAAGAAGAGCAGATCCAAGCCGGGTTCGCGGATGCGCTGAAGGGTTTGTACAAGGTGTTGATGACCTCGTACTCCACCGCCGACGGGAACAAACAGGTCGAGAAGAAAGCCGACGAGGCATTCAAGGCCGGAGTCGCGCTGGCTCGCCGGACCGGGGATCGAGCGCTCGCGTTGTTGTAGAGGCGACAGACGGCCGCAGTGGTTCAGTCGAGCGGGCTGCGCGCAGCGAGGCCGCCGCGATTCAGGACGTGCGTGTAGATCTGCGTGGTCTTCACGCTTGCGTGGCCCATCAACTCCTGGACCGTGCGGATGTCGCTGCCGGTTTCCAGCAGGTGTGTGGCGAAGCAGTGGCGCAGTGTGTGGCAGGACGCCGGCTTGTCGATGCCGGAGCGACGTACGGCCTCGCGCATGACTCGCTGCATCGACTGCTCGTGCAAGTGATGCCGGCGCCAGGCGCCAGTGCGCGGATCACGCGACGGATGAGCGGCGGGGAACACATACTGCCAACCGAAGTCGAGGTGGGCTTGCGGGTATTTGCGCTGCAGCGCATGCGGCAGCTCGACCCCGCCGAACCCGGCCGCGATCGCGGCGTCGTGGATCTCCCGCAGGCGAGCCAGACGGATCCTCAGCGCCGAGACTTGCGATTCAGGAATCACCGTGGCTCGGTCTTTGAATCCTTTGCCGTCGCGTACGATCAGTGTCCGCGTCGACAGGTCCATGTCCTTGACGCGCAACCTGAGCGCTTCGAGCAGACGCAGGCCGCTGCCGTATAAAAGGCTCGCGATTGTGCGATATGGCCCATGCAAGTGCTCCAACAGCCGGCGGACCTCCTCGCGCGAGAGGATGACCGGCAGCCGCTTCGGGCGCCGGGCGCGGGTGACGTTGTCGAGCCAGGGAAGCTTCGTATCGAGCACGCGCTTGTAGAGGAAAAGGATCGCGGCGAGCGCCTGGGCTTGTGTCGCGGCCGCCACATCAAGGCGCGTGGCCAGATGGGAGAGGAATGCCTCGACGTCCGCGCCGCCGAGGGATTTCGGGTGCTGGCCGCCGTGAAACTTGATGTAGCGCACGATCCAGCCGACATATTGCTTCTCGGTGCGGTAGCTGTAGTGGCGTTTGCGAATCTCGGCGCGCACAAAGTCGAGGAGGCGAGGTTTAGGAGCATGCTGCATAACCAATCGGCCGCGTTTGACGACATCGGGGGTGCCGTGGTCTATTTAAATCAATAGTTAGCAATCAACGCGAGCACGTTATTTATGCTGAATGTCGAAATTCATCCGTTTTATTGGCTGCAGAAATAAGAGTTAGGCCGCCAATGAGCGCTCGCGGGAATATAAAGGTCGCGGCTGCAATTCTTGCGGCGACGGCCGTTCTTGTCGCAACTGTGGTTTGGAACGACCCGCCTGGTTCGTACATGGACTGCGCAAACGAAATCCCCGCCCCGGTCGGCCCGGATGAATTGGTTCAGCCTTACGCAATTGTCGACTGCTACCGAGAGGTTTCAACAGTTGAGCGCGCCGCAAAGCTCTTCGTTGCCCTGCTTGCACTCTCTGGTGTGTCTCTCGTTGCAAGCTCGGTGGCGGCCACAGCGAAGGGTTGGGCTAGTGCTGCAGCTTGCGCCTCAAGTGCCGTGCTTGCGCTTTTCTCGCTCAGCTTCGCATACGCGCAATCACGAGGCGGGTGGGAGCTGCCACATCCGATAGCGGTATTGGTGTTTGGCGCGGCGGGCGCGATCATTGGCGCGGCTTTCGGATGGGCGTTCGCGAGGTGGCGGCCTAACATCGCGCTGGAGCGGACGCGTGAGGGATAAAGTGCCAAGTCCATACGTCGGCGTGCGCGCCGCTCAGCTTCACCGTTAGAGCGCATATGAAAGGTCTACTTGCTGCTGCAGTTGCACTCTCGACGCTGGTCGCTGTTGCCGGTACCCAGGTTCCGAGCCCCACGCCACAGCTGTATCGGGGCGAGTATTTTTACAATTTCGAAACGGCAGCGTTCACGCCTGAAGGGTCTAGTGAAGCTTGGTGCGTGAGCTCTGCGAAGCTAAAGGACGCCGAGCTTCCCGCCGATGCGAATAGCGGGGGAGGTTCGGGAACTGCAGATATTGTCGTTCTCGGCGTCTTGAGTGCCGAAGGGCACTACTGCAACCTGGGCGCCAGCAAGCACTTTCTGGATATCACTAAAGTTGTTGAGATTCGTAACCGGAAGAGGCGGTAGCTGTGCGCTCTAACAAATCGCTGGAGCGGACGCGTGAAAGATAAAGTGCCAAGCTCAAACGCCGGCGCGCGCGCCGCTCAGCTCAACCGTTAGACGTCATGAATTGGCTGCGCAACATCTTCCGGAGGCGATCCGCTCTCACAGTCCAGGAGATAGTCGCCTTCATGCTCGACAAATCCCAGAATCTTTCCGAGCGAGACGATTTTGCTGGAGACCTTTGCGACTCCGATCTGCCCGAAGTGGAAGCCGCACTTGTTGCAATCGCGAGTGATCGCTCGGAGGATGAGCTCATTCTCGACACCGCCGGCCACTCCCTCTGGATCATCTGCGACCGCCAGAAGCGCAAGTTGCCTGATGCCTTGGTCGCAGGTTTGCAGCCGGAGGCGCAGAAATTCTTTGTTTCTCGTGTGACGTCTAACAAATCGTTCGAGCGGACGCCTGAGGGATAAAGTGCCAAGCTCATACATCGGCGCGCGCGCCGCTCAACTCAACCGTTAGACCGCACAAATCTTTTCTTCAGGTTCGAGTTCACCGCCAGAGTCATCCCTTCGTTTCCGCGGCGCTCGAAGGGTGCAGTGGCGCACTGATCCCGCCGACAGATCATCGCGTCGGATCCGTCGCTCGAGCGAGCCCCGGAGATCAATCGCAAGTCCAATCCAGGCCGCGGGCCGCTCGCTCCAGCGATTTAAGGTAAGCCGTGTTGCGCCGCTACGTCGTCGGCGGCATTCTTTGTCGCAACTTCGGCGAGCGCCCTTCGATCGGTGTCACGGAATAGGGCAATCCGCCAGAGAGATAAAGTGCCAAGGGACTTCAGTCAGCTTCGTCGAGGATCGACATGTGCGCTCTAACACCGCGCTCGAGCGGACGCGTTCAACATCAAGTGCCAAGCTCGTGCGCCTGCTCGCGCGCCGCTCAGCTTGGCCGTTAGGCGACATGACAAACCTGCTCGATCTGATGGATCGCGGACTTAGCGGAATCGCATTTGATATTGTCCCACTCGTGCGAGAGCTATCTGCCTATGGGGAGCACGAGACGGCAGCCTGGCTTGGCACCATTGATGCCGACACTCATGCAAAGATCAGCACGACGGCTTCGCGCGTCATTACGGCCGGTATGATCATCGACAAGGCGATCTGCTTGGCGGCAGTTGAGGTGCGAGAGGGAGCGTCTCGCCCGCTGCGTCGAAATCGCAGATCGTACAAACTCGCACAATTTCTCGCAGTGTCGCCTAACACTTCGCTGGAGCGGACGCGTGAAAGATAAAGTGCCAAGCCCAATTGACCGCGGCCGCGCCGCTCAGCTTCACCGTTAGGCGGCCTAGCGATGCACTTCGACAATAGCGTCGTACAAGGCTGGATTGCCCTACAGCACACGGACGAAAAGTCGCCCGAGTACGAACGCCTCTTTGAGTTCTGGGAAACGGTTAGTGATCTCGTGCGTGAGCGGCCCGATGCGGGTTGGCTCTTCGTGCTTGAGGTTCTGAAGGCTGACGCCTCGAATACCATCATGGAAAATCTGTCTGCCGGACCGCTTGAAGACTTGCTCGCGCTCCACGGTCCGAAACTAATCGCTAGGGTAGAAGCTGAGGCGCGCGCGAACCCGAAGGTCGCATACCTGCTGGGCGGTGTTTGGAAGAACTCCATGTCCGAGGAAATATGGCAACGTGTGCAGAAGGTCCGAGATCGTCGGGGATGGGACGGCATCCCGGCCGCCTAACACCTCGCTGGAGCGGACGCGTGGTAGATAAAGTGCCAAGCTCAGATGTCGGCGTGCGCGCCGCTCAGCTCAACCGTTAGGCAGCACTAAATGCTTGCGCGATGGTTTGACCGTCAACTGGAGGCTGTCTTCTTCACGTTCTATGAGTTGCTTTGCGGCGTTGGGCTTAGAGCGATCGCGCCATTCGGAGCCGTCGTCTTGCTAATTGTCGTCATAGGAGTCGCCTTGCTCGCAGTTCTAGATGCGTTCGCCTTCGCGGCCGGCGCCGTGACAATCGGCCCAATCTCCCAAGCTCCCCGCAGCATCGCAGCGGCGGCAATCCTAAGCGGCTACTTTCTGTGGGGACGGCTGGCTAGCCCTGAGCGAATTGCCACAATGGAATCTTTAGCGGCAACATCAGCTCCGGGTAGCCGCAACCAACGGCGCCTGAAGGTAGCGGCCCTCGTGGCGGTTCTCACCTTCGTTTTCTTACTTCTCTCGGAAGCGTGAGCGCAATGCTGCCTAACACTTCGCTGGAGCGGACGCGTGGAAGATAAAGTGCCATGCCCAATCAACTGCGGCCGCGCCGCTCAGCTTCACCGTTAGGCATTGGTCAAGGAATCACCATGAGCGAACGGGATAGCGGGATCAGCGGACAGATTGCGGAGGCAGAGCGCATCGCATTTGAGAACGAGCTTCCTATGTCGGTGAAGCAGCTGAAGGAGTTGCTTTCTCACCTAAATACCAAGGAAGACTGCGCGCACGACTACGCGGACACCCTAGAGTTCTTAAGTCGTAACGGCCTTGAACCGGCCAAGGTGCTGCCTTGGCTCGAGGAACGAGGTGGTCACTGCGACTGCGAAGTCATCTACAACGTGTACGACGCGGTGGGGGAGCAACTCGGATGGCACCTAGATGCCTAACAAATCGTTGGAGCGGACGCGTGAAGGATAAAGTGCCAAGCTCAAACGTCGGCGCGCGCGCCGCTCAACTCAGCCGTTATGCCGCTTAGGTCACTGCCACTAGCCTCGCTGCTCGCGTCTCTGGTGGCTCTCGCCATCGGCATAGGCGCTACCTGGATTGACATCGCAACAGACACATCAGGAGATGCAATGGACGCAGCCGCTCGTGGCGCAGTGGCGACGCCGCTCTTGCTGTGCCTGCTGTTCGCGATCTACTTTGCTATCGGTAGAGCGCTGGTTGCTGGCCACAAGCCGACTTATGTTCGTGCTGCTTTGATAGCTTCGGTCGCCGCGTTCTTCATCGTCCTGGTTGTTGCCACCATCAGCATCGTCTACGACGGCGTCTCGGCCACAACGCTCTCGACCTTCATGCCGTGGCTCATTGGTGCCGTATTCCTGGCAGCATTTCTCTTGCCAGGGTCTCTATTGCAGGCGTGGCTGTTGCGTCCGCGGCATAACACTTCGCTGGAGCGGACGCGTGAGAGATAAAGTGCCAAGCCCAATCAATCGCGGCCGCGCCGCTCAGCTTCACCGTTAGACGGCAACTGTGGTTCTCACACTCAAACTTTCCGGAGGACCTTTGTGAGTGGACTAGCGGAAATACTAGACTGGGTCGAGCCGGCCGCTGGCGGGTGGCGCTACATTTTCTCCTCGGCTTTTCGAGCGCGCACTCACGACAGCTGGAGAGATGAGCACATTGGCTATGTCATTTCGGACGTGTTTTGGGGCGTTTTGGGAATCGTGGTGTCGCTAGGGGTCGTATCAATCTTGGCTGTGCTCGTTTGGGAAGCGACCACTCTCTAGCTGCCCAGTAGCATGGGTTGCCGTCTAACACCTCGCTGGAGCGGACGCGTAAGAGATAAAGTGCCAAGCCCAGTCAATTGCGCGCGCGCCGCTCAGCTCAACCGTTAGGCATCATGCTGCCTCTCCTCGGCAATCTTCGACGCTTCGCTACCCTAATGCTGGTTGGCGTGACGCCTGTGATGGCGGGCGATCCGGTCGAGGTTTATCTGAAGACGCCCACGGAGGTGGCGGAACAGCAGCAGCTCGAAGCGGTGCTTCGAGCGCTTCCAGCCCAAGTGGAAAAGTGGCGGGCAACATCGCATCGCTCTGTGACATATGTGGTCAAGCAAAGCCATGCAGACATGCTGGTTCCAGATCCGTGCGAGGGATTGCCTATTCGCGTCACGATGGTTCGAGATCGACTACTTAGCGCGGTGTATGAGTCGTCCGGAGGACATTGCAAGCGTGGGGCGGCTGCTAGCAGCAGATCGCCGCGCGGTCAGAAGCGGTACTTTGTGCCTGATCAACTTTTTCAACGCATCGCACAGGCGGAGAAGGAGCTGCGTTGCTATAAGCAACCGGCTACAACTGACTGCCTCGCGACGGCACTTCGCGTTACCTACGACGAAAAGACCGGGCTGCCGCTCAAGATTGAGGACTACAGTGACGTCGTATCAGACTATTACTGGTCGCTAGAAGTCACCGACATACAGGTCGTGCCATGATGCCTAACACCTCGCTCGAGCGCAGCCGTGAGCCATAAAGTGCCAAGCCCAAGTCAAAGCGCGCGGCGTGCTCAGCTCAACCCTTAGGCCGCATGATGTCGCATCGCGTCCTGAAAGCATTGATTTCCAGCATCTTGCTCAGCGTTTCACTTGTTTGTGTCGGAGCCGACATGACACTGAAGGTGGATCAATCAACCATCGTGCGCCTGGAGCAACTACGCGAGGAGTCCAAGTTTTTGGATCTTCCGGGAGCACCGGCTGCAGAAGAGCGGTCGCGGCTCGAGCCACTAATCAATTCTCTATTAGACAGGTTGATTGCGGGCATACGAACTCACCCGACGAGCGGCTGGGTAGTTGAGCAAATGGACCCAACGGTTGAGGCATTCCACCTTGAGGACACAGAGGCGCGCGAGAGGTGTATCGAATACCTTGATCGAACGTTTCGCATTCTCGGAATCCCGAACGATGGCGGTGCGTTTCGGAAATACATGATTATCTGGTGAGCGGGTCGCGGCCTAACACTTCGCTGGAGCGGACGCGTGATGAATAAAGTGCCAAGCCCATTCAACAGCGGTCGCGCCGCTCAGCTGAGCCGTTAGGCGCTTCGTGGTTGCGCGCCTCGTTTTGCTTACGTTTCTGGCCGTGCAACCCGCATTGGCATGCCGTATTGCTTCAACTGAGTCGGAGGCTAGTCGCGTCCGAGCCGACAAGTCCGAACAGCGCCAGATTGTCCGCGATCTCACCGCACGAGCCGATGGTGTCTACATTGCAGCAGCTCTAACGGATGGCAAAGCAGACTCAGACTCCGTTGTGTTCAGGCCGCAGACGACCCTCAAAGGTGCAAGTACAAAGGACGATCTGAGTGTTCAAGTGCCGAACCAGATAACACTCGGTTGCGGCGAGTCGGCCAATTTCACAAATCCCTTCGTCACGACGGGGAAGACCTACGTCATCTATATCTTGAATGGCGAACTCCTTAGGGCTGGTGAGAGGAAGCGGACATGGCGCAGCATCTCCTGGGCCGAAGAGTTGAAGATCGTCAAGATTGTCAGCGCGCCTAACATGTCGTTCGAGCAGACGCGGGAGAAATAAAGTGCCGAGCACAAACGTCGGCGTACGCGCCGTTCGGCTCAACCGTTAGGCGCCTATGCGACAGTTGGCGCTTTGCCTTCTATCCCTTCTGCTCGCTGCTAGCGTGCATGCGGATGGCAACGCTGCAGTTGACTGGGAAGCCCTCGAGGCCGCAACTCT
>Ga0335075_10001991_pt1 | contig 33190 bp, 26 predicted proteins | sample Lox_Sample_24_FD_206723 | JGI IMG/M metagenome (GOLD analysis project Ga0335075, IMG submission 206723) | Soil microbial communities from Loxahatchee National Wildlife Refuge, Florida, United States - Lox_Sample_2.4 | ecosystem: Environmental > Terrestrial > Soil > Wetlands | place: USA...
GCTCGGGGGTCCAGTCGACAAGGCTTGGGGAAAAGAAAACGCGGAGAATTTGCCCTTCGGCATGCCGGGCATCATCGGCAACGACATGGGCTTCGACAAGGAGCCGTCCTATCCGGAATTCATGGCGGCCGTGCAACAGTTCTCGCGACGTCCGCTGCTCGACCAAACAAACAACGCTCCGATGCTCGTTATCAATGGTGCAAACGACTATTTCGTCCCCCAGGCGGATACGCTCGTCTTCCAGGGCCGCCGCGACACTGAAGTCCATCTGCTCCCGGACATTGGTCATTGTGCTGTGTTGGGTGGCGTCTCAAAGCTGCCGGAAGTGATTGACTTGGTTTCGCAGTGGCTTCCGAAGCAGATCGGTTTGGACGCTCGTTGAGCCGGAATACGAGACGGCGTCGCTGACTGGTTGGCCGCCCCCACCCCGGCGGCCAACTCCACGCCCCTCAAACCTCGAAACTTGATAGGCGAATCGAATGACCTCGAAGCTTGAACTCGACCCGCGCCTCGATCCCAGGATCAAGGCGGCCTTCGCCGGGATGCCGGTGGGAGCGCCTCAGCCCAACGTCGCCAGCCGAGAGGAACTGCTGGCGCAGGAGCTTTCGCCCCAGGGCGAGGCCATCTACGCCCGTCAGGTCGCGGTGTTCGACTCCATGGACCGCGAGGACATCGCTCCCTCGGCTGGCCTGACCGTCCGTACGGAGACCTTTACCTCGGCCCCCGACGGCAACACGGTCCAAATTCAGTTCATTCGCCCGAAGGGCGACGAGACCCTGCCGTGCATCTATTATATCCACGGCGGCCGGATGGCGTTCAGCTCGTGCTACGAAGGCAACTACAAGGCCTGGGGCCGAATAATCGCCGCCCGGGGCGTCGCTGTGGCGATGGTAGATTTCCGTAACGCGGTGCATGCGGACTCAGCGCCGGAGATCGCGCCTTTCCCGGCGGGCCTCAACGATTGCGTCTCGGGCCTCAAATGGGTGTGCGCCAACGCCGCCGCCCTCGGCATCGATCCGGCGCGTATCGTGGTTGCTGGAGAAAGCGGCGGCGGCAATCTCGCCCTCGCGGTCGCCATGAAGCTGAAGCAGGATGGCGACCTCGCCCTGTTCAAGGGCATCTACGCCATGTGTCCTTTCATCGCCGGAGAGTGGCCGCAGCCGCAGTACCCATCTTCGACCGAGAACGAGGGCATCGTCATATCGGTGCAGAACAATCGTAGCGCCATGGCCTATGGCATCGAGGCGTTCAACGCCCGCAATCCGCTCGCATGGCCAGCCTTCGCTCAGCGCGAGGATGTCCAAGGGCTGCCGCCGGTGGTGATCAGCGTCAACGAATGCGACCCGCTACGCGACGAGGGAATCGCCTTCTATCGACTCCTGCTCGGCGCCGGCGTTTCGGCGCGCTGCCGCCAGCTCATGGGCATGTGCCACGCGCTTGAAGTCCTGCCGGTCGTCTGCCCGGACGTCGCCCGCTCCACAGCCAGCGACATTGCCGACTTCGCGTTCAGTTGAGCATGCGCCACACCCGCGCTATGACCCATCAGGGGCCTGCTGCGCGAACCACAAACGTGCTCCTCCGCTTGATGGACCCGGACGTTGTCGCGGCGTGGATCGAGGGCAACGGCGGCACGCCGACGCCGGAGTTGATCCGGGGGCGACAATTTCACTACCATTGCGGCACGGCGATGATCGCGATGGAAGACTACTTCAGCCAGCACGAGCAAGGACTCCTCAGCGAAGAGCAGTTCGCGCCGACCTAATGTCCGCTTCCGAGAAGGGACCAACATTGCCTGAGCGTCTGGGTAGGGTCGGGACCCGACATTCAAGCTGACCCACTACCCCGGCGCCGCGCGGCTTCACGAATCATAACAGGGGGTGACCAATGGACGTCTGGGCGCCGCGGATGCTGAGCATCCTGCGCATCATGGCCGGGTTGCTGTTCATGCAGCACGGCCTGTCCAAGCTGTTCGGATTTCCGTCTTCGGCCATGCATCCGGCGTTTCCGCACCTGCTGTGGTTTGCGGGCGTGCTGGAATGCTTCGGCGGCGCGCTGGTGGCGCTGGGGCTGTTCACCCGGCCGGTGGCGTTTCTGCTCTCGGGCGAGATGGCGATCGGGTACTTCACGGTCCACGCGCCGAAGAGCTTCTTCCCGCTGCTGAACGGCGGCGACGCGGCGGTGCTTTACTGCTTCGTGTTCCTGTATCTCGTGTTTGCCGGCGGCGGGGAATGGAGCGTGGATCGGGTCCGATAATACCTCGCCCGCGAAGCGGAACTAATACCTCGCCCGCGAAGCGGAACTAATACCTCGCCCGCGAAGCGGGAGAGGTCGAGACGCCGAAGGCGGCGAGGGTGAGGGTGATCGGGTCGGTAGGCAGAGTGCTTTGTGCCCTCCCGATCACCCTCACCCTCGGCGCTTACGCGCCTTGACCTCTCCCGCTCAGGCGGGAGAGGTTTTCTCGGCCCCTCCCGCGGGAGAGGTTTTCCCGGCCGCTCAGGCGGGAGAGGTTTCCCCAGCCGCTCCCGCGCGCGAGGTCCTCTCGGCCTCCAGCGCCGCCACCCTGGCCTCCAGCGCCGCCAGCCGCGCCTCCGCGGCTTCCTGGCCGGCGCGGGCGTTGGCAGCCATTTCGGCCATCGCGTCCAACTCCTCCTTGCGCACCAGCTCCAGCTTGCGGATCGCCTCGTCGATGCGGGCGCGGACCAGCGCTTCCGCCTCCTCGCGCAGCCCGGCGAGCGCCGACAGGGCGCCGCCGGCGACCCCGGCCAGGTCATCGAAAAATCGCGGTCGATCGCTCATCGCCTTCGCCTCCTGACCGCCGGCGGTTGCTTCCCCCGCCGGCCGTCCATCCGTATAACCTGCGGCCATGATCCTGGTCACTGGCGGCGCCGGATTCATCGGCTCCAACCTGCAAGCGGCGCTGGCGGCGCGCGGGCACGAAACCATGGTGGTGGACTGGCTGGGCCAGGGGGAGAAATGGCGCAATCTTGGCAAGCACCCGCCATCCCGGCTGATTCCGCCACCCGAGCTGGATGCCTACCTGGACACGCGCCCGCCGGTGGAGATGGTCTTCCATCTCGGTGCGATCAGCGAGACGACGGCGCGCGACGGCGACCTGGCCTGGGCTACCAACGTCGAGTTGAGCCGCAACCTGTGGCACTGGTGCGTCGCGCGCGAGGTCCGGTTCGTCTACGCGTCGTCCGCGGCGACCTACGGTAATGGCGCGGCGGGGTTCGATGACGACGGGTCGCTGCCGGCATTGCAGAAGCTGCGGCCGTTGAATTTGTACGGCTGGACCAAGCATGCGTTCGACCTGCGGGTGGCGCGCGCGGTCGCCATGGGCGGCGACACGCCGCCGCAATGGGCGGGGTTGAAGTTCTTCAACGTCTATGGGCCGAACGAGTACCACAAGGGATCGATGATCTCGGTGGTGAAGGTGAAGCACGACGAGCTCGCCGCCGGCGGGCCGGTGAAATTGTTCTGCTCCGACGTCCCCGGCCTGCCGGATGGAGAGCAGAAGCGGGACTTTATCTGGATCGGCGACGTGGTAGACGTGATGCTGTGGCTGCTGGACAAGCCCGGCGTCAGCGGCTTGTTCAATGTCGGCACCGGACAGGCGCGCAGCTATCTCGACCTCGCACATGCGGTCTGCGACGCGGCGGGGCGGGAGCGGAACGTTGCGTTCATCGACATGCCCGAGAAATTGCGCGGACAGTACCAATCGTTCACGCAAGCGCCAATGGACCGGCTGCGGGCCGCCGGCTATGCGGGCCAGTTCACGCCGCTGGAGGAAGGCATCCGGCGCTACGTGCAGGATCATCTGGCGCGAGACGATCGGTATGTGTGAGACGGGCAAAACCTCTCCCACGCTGCGTTGCTCGCGCAGCGTGGGAGAGGTCAAGACGCGAAGCGTCGAGGGTGAGGGTGATCGGGTCGGTACGCGATTAGCGTGTACCCGCCCGATTACCCTCACCCTCGGTGCGGCGTACCTCGACCTCTCCCGCTTCGGTGGAGCGGCTTAGTGGTTTTTCTTTACCCCTCGTTCAACCCGGTCATCGTTCATCTGGGACCGTTCGGCATCCGCTGGTACGCGCTTGCGTATATCGCCGGGCTGGTGCTTGGCTGGCGGCTGATGCGGCGGCTGGTGTTGCAATCGCCGCAGGTCGCATCGCAGCTTCAGGTGGACGACTTCCTGACCTGGGCGACGCTTGGGGTGGTTCTCGGCGGCCGGCTTGGCTACGTGTTGTTCTACCAGCCGGCCTTGTACTTCGCGCATCCTGTCGAGATCTTCGAAGTCTGGGATGGCGGCATGAGTTTCCACGGCGGCATGCTTGGCGTCGCTGCCGCGATCATCCTGTACTGCCGCCGTCTCCGCATTCCCATTCTCGGCTTCGCCGACCGGCTTGCCGTGTGCGCGCCGATCGGGCTCGGTCTCGGGCGTATCGCCAATTTCATCAACGGCGAGCTGTGGGGACGGCCGGTACCGCTGTCCTGGATATCGTGGTGGCCAGGCTCGATGGTGTTTCCGAATGCGATTCCCACCACCAATCCTGCCCCTGCAATCTACGCGGCGTTGCACAACACGGTATGCCGCGGCCTCGATCCGACGCAATGCATTCCGCGATTTCCCAGCGAACTCTACGAAGCCTTCATGGAAGGCCTGGTACTGTTCTTGATCATGTTCGCGCTGTCCCGCCGCGAGTCGCTGCGCGAGCGCTTCGGCTGGCTGACCGGCGCCTTCCTGGTGGGCTACGGCATCGCCCGGTCCACCTGCGAGTTCTTCCGCGCGCCCGACTTCTTCCTGCGGTTCCTGGTGGTGGATTTCGGCCTGAGCATGGGACAGATCCTGTGCATCCCGATGCTCGCGGCCGGCATCTGCCTGATCTGGTACGCGAGCCGCCGGGACCCGGTGCCTGCGTTGCATTGATGGAACGGCTCGACGCCTTCATGGCGCGCGCCAACGCCGCCTATTACGCGACGCACGACCCATTCGCCGATTTTACCACGTCCCCCGAGATCACCCAGGTGTTCGGCGAGCTGCTGGGCGCGTGGGCGGCGGTGACATGGGATCTGCTGGGCCGGCCGGCGCCCGTGCTGCTGGTCGAGGCCGGTCCTGGCCGCGGCACGCTGATGGCCGACGCCCTGCGCGCGGTGGGTCAGGTCGCCCCTGCGTTTCGGGCGGCGCTGTCGCTGCACCTGATCGAAACGTCGCCGCGCCTGCGCGCGCTGCAGGCGGCCCGGCTGCCTGGCGCGACGTGGCACGACTCGCTGGCCACGGTGCCGCACGGGCCGCTGCTGTTGCTGGCCAACGAGTTCCTCGACGCATTGCCGATCCGGCAGTTCGTCCGCCGCGGGCAGGGGTGGACCGAGCGGTTCGTGGAGGGCGGCAGGTTCGTGGAGCAGAAAGCGCCGTCATGGTCGGGCTTGACCCGGCCATCTACGCACGATGGACCGGGCGCTTTTGCACGCGGCATCACCCGATCGGCTCGAGAAGATGGCCGGGTCGAGCCCGGCCATGACGAGATCGGCGACAAGATCCGCGACCAGATCGGCGACGAAATCGGCGACCGGATCGGCGACGACGAGATCCAGGAAGTGTGCGAGCCGGCCCGCGCCTTCGTCGCCGACCTCGCCGCCCGCCTTACCGCCCTCCCGGGGGCGGCCCTGTTCCTGGATTACGGGCCGGAACACAGCACGTCGGGCGACTCCCTCCAGGCCATCGCAAATGGCCGCCCCGCCGACCCGCTGTCCCCACCCGGCACCGCCGACCTCACCGCGCATGTGGATTTCGCCGCGCTCGCCGCCATTGGGCGCGCAGGGGGCGCCGCGGTGTATGGCCCCATCCCGCAGGGCCCGTTCCTCGCGCGCCTCGGCTTGTTCCAGCGCACCGACAGGCTTGCGCGAGGCCAGCCACCGCGCCGCGCCGGCGCGCTGATCGAGGCCGCCCAGCGGCTCGCCGAACCTGACCGCATGGGACGCTTGTTCAAGGCCATGGCGCTCTGCCACCCTGGTTGCCCCATCCCGCCCGGATTCGCCGACTGACCCGCATGCTGCTCGACCCGATCCTCTCGCCCGCGCTGCCTGTGCCGCACGGGTTCTTCACGCAAACGGATAGGCGGTTACGAGGCGCGGATCCGCGCCGGCTTCCACCATCCAGACAGTGCGGATGCACGGGTTGCGTCCGTCCGGCGTCTGTAGCTTGCAAACGACAACAAACTTCCGTCCGTACGTCGTTTCTTCCTCACCGGCGATTGGATTATCGACCGGATGCTGCCTGAGCGCCTGCTCAAAGACGTGCCACGTTGCGTCGGTATAACCATGGGCAAGGAAAAAGCGGGCTTTCGACCGGCCCTCGCGATGGTGGATATTCAGAAGATAGCTCCGGATTTTCCTCTCCGACGCTTGCCAGATCAAGAACGCAAGCCTTCTGCGGGTACCGTAACGAGGCACTCAAAGGGCTCGGAGAACTCCACTTCGTATGCACGCCCGCCCTGCCAGACGCCGACCACGGTACCATGGCTGCCGGCGGGCAATTCACGATCGAGTGTCCCGACCTGCACGGGCGCAGCCAGCGTGACGTCAGCGAGTTCCTCAAAGACACGCCCGCTGCCGGCGCGCCCTGCGGTCGATCCCTCGTCTCGGCTTCCACCCAAGTCTGCGGCTGCGTAGGTCACCGGCTCATCGGCCCCCTTCCTTGCTGCTTTGGCAATAGCAGCCAATTCGCGCTCAAGCATGGATGGATTACGGCAGACGTGGAAGGCCCAGCGACCCAGCTTGCCCCAGTTGTTGACCGCGCGGACCCAACGCCGCGCCGCTTCGTGTTTCGCCGCTTCCTGATTGCCGCTGAAGCCCTTGACTTCAAGCACCAGGGTGAACGGCTCGCTTCCGTCAGATGCCAACCGGACCAGGAAATCCGGTTCATAGCCATGATCCACACCAAGGAACTCGTAGGGGATGGTCAGGTTCATCCCCTCGTTTCTGGCGTAATACGCTACCGCGCCCCGCTGCGCCGCCTGCTCAAGCCGAAACGCGACGCTTTGCTCCCACGACCTGGTATCCGCGACCACATGGCTGATATGGCTGGCGATAGTCGCAAATACCGGGCGCTTGGTTCGGAATTCCACCTCCGCCGTGCCGCCGATTGGCTGCGTGCGATTTAGCAGCGGCAGCAGAGGTGCCTCGCCCGCCGCATCGTCCGGCTGGATGGCGTCGCGCACACGGCCAATCAGTTGGTCAAAATACCGTTCCAGGCCGAGTTCCGATTTTGCAGCGCCATTGAAATTGACTTTCCGGTTCACGTAAGCCTCGACCACACGATATACTTGCGGGAATAGTGCGTGCCGAGACTGCAGCGCAAAGACGTTCCGCCGCCTTTGATCATGCGTGGCGGTTGACGCTTGCGTCAGTTCTTCAACAATGCGCTGGGTCGCCTGAAACAAAATCGTCTGCAGGTGAACAGAATCGTAGTACGCTTTACGGTCTTGCTCGGCATATTCCATTGGCGACTGCGTTTCGGCCATGCCTCGCACTTCGTAAATGCCGACCTGCGCTCGGACGAAGGTTCCGATCGGTTCGCGATTCGGCTCGATGCTGAGCGGCTCCATCGCGTCCACGTCGCAACGAATCAGGTTATGCCGCAAAGCGAATACGTAGCCTTCCACCACTGGAAAGCGGATTTCCATTGCCGCGCGTTCCGGCAGCGCCTTCACCAGGTTGGGCGGCGTGTCGTCCGGTTCCGGGCGGTCCACTGGTCGCCCGCGGAAAGGAACCACCGAGAACGGCACACCGTAAACGTCGCAGTATTCCTCGGCGAGCAATCCGGTCGTCGGATCGGGTCGGTAATCCATTCGGCGCAAGCCTCGCCCTACCACCTGTTCGCACAGCAACTGGCTGGTGAAGGCGCGCAAGCCAAGGATCTGGGTCACCGTGTTCGCGTCCCAGCCTTCCGTCAGCATTGCCACCGAGATGACGCAGCGTACATGCTCGCCCGGTTCGCCGCGCTTGCCGACCGTGGCTACCACGCGACGCAGCTCCTCGGCGGCGTCGGCGCGCTTCTTGCCGGTATCGCCTGCCTCCGCCTGCGCCAGCAGCTTGTTGTCGATGCGGATCGTGTATTTCCGCTGCGGCGTATTGCTGAAAAACTCTGGGAACGCCTCACCCTGTCCATACACCACCCGCGGCTTCGGCTTTCGCGCCCGCCGCGTCGGCGCCTCCGCCTCTTCCTCGTCTTCTTCCAGGACTTCGCGTGCCTCCGCTTCGGTGACCGTTTCCAGCACCTGCTCGCCGCTGATGCGGCGATAGAACTCCTCGGAGATCTCGGTGTTGTCGCAGACGATGATCAGGCACGGCGGCACGTGATAGACGCCGGGCTGCGCCGACTGGATGCGCTCGAAGCGTTCTTTCCACTGCCCCATGAGCTGCTTCAGTGCGCCTTCGGCCTCGCGCCAAACCACGGCAGGACGCGGGCGGCCGGCGCGGCCAGGCAGCCGTTCGCCCGGCTGCAGGTTGTCGCGGATCGCCTCCCATAGCCGGAAATAGCGCGGGTCCGGCCGGCCGGTGGTGTCCTGCACCGGAAGGCGCGGGATTTTGGTGATGCCGCTTTCGATCGCATCGACCAGGCCGAAATCCGACACGATCCATGGGAAGGGCTGTCCTTCAGGATAGCCGCTGCCGCGGATGCGGAACGGTGTCGCTGAGAGATCGACCACCATGGCAACGCCCGGCGTGTCGCCGCCTGCCGCGTTCAGCCGGTCCAGCCCTCCGATCCAAACGGTGGCTTCCTCGAACTCCTCTTCAAACCCGTTGCCATCCTCGCCGGCGGCGCGCGATGCCGGCACGCCTGGTGCCGGGCGCCAGCAATGATGGCCTTCATCGTTGATCACCAGGATCGGCAGCCGATCGGGTGCCTCGCGGATGACGCGGCGGAGCAAGTCCATCGGGGTTTCTTCGCCCTTGTCCACCACGGCGTAGCTGCGGTCGCCTTCCTTGTGCGGACTTTCCGGTGCCAGCTTGTGCCAGTTTTCCACCACAACGATGCCGCGTTGCAGGAACGGCCGCCATTTCGCCGGCACCAGGTCGAATGCATCGTAGTAGTTGTCTGGCGCCTCCGGCCGCAGCACGCCCAGCCGTTCCTTCACCGTCAGGTTCGGGGCGCAGACCAGCACGACATCGGGGTATTCGCGGCTGGCCGGGCTGATGCCGCGGTTGACGAAGGCCCAGGTGATCAGAATCGCCGCGACCAGCGTCTTGCCGCTTCCGGTCGCGAGTTTCGTGCACAGCCGGCGCAGGGGTTGCAGCGCAGGATCGGCCGGGCGGTCGATCAGGGTCGGGAAGAAATCCTGTGTCGCCGGCAGGTTGAACGCCGCACCGGGACGGGCTCCGCGCAGTAGCCGGCCCAGATCGTCGTCGGTCAGCTTCGGCGTGAAGCGCAGCCGGCTCGTGCGGCCGGTGAAGCGGATTTCCGCCAGGTAGATGACCGTTTCCACCGCCTCGCGCTGACCAAAGAACAGCCGCCGCTCGCGGTCTTCGCGTGACCAGTGGCGCAAGAGTTCGCGTGTGGCGAGGGTGGCGCCGCGATACTCCGCCTCGCGCCAGCGCTTCACGTCCTCGCGCAGCAGGTTCGGCAGCCGCAGGTCGTCTTCCTGCTCTTGCGCCAGCAGCGAGCCCTGCGCCGTGCCGGTGCGTTCGTTCTTGTACCAGTACGATGCCCGGCGGCGGCCCGGTTCTTTCCAGGTGCGGCCTTCGATGCGATCGAATTTCCAATGCTGGTCCGGCTCGTGGTAAGGCGAGCACAGAATCGGGTGCTCTACCGGCTGGATCGGGATTTCCTGCTGCTGTGCGGCGGGGCGGGCCATCGCTATTCGTCCAGGCGATGCAGCCGCATCACCTCGTTGCCGCGCGGATCGATCACCTTCACCGCGACGCAGCCATGCTCGCCGCGCGGGAACGGCAGGCTGACGGTGCCGGAGAGTTTCGCGAACGCCTCCTCGTCGATCACGCCTTTCAGCGCGGCACTGAGCTTCGACCACGCGTCCTTGTCGGGGAAGAACGCCTGGGTGATGCAGAAGGTGCGGCCGTCGTAGTCGCTGTCGATGAACCACGCCGCCACCTTGTCGGCGCGGCTGGGGGCAATGGTGTTGGACACCGGGTCGTAAATATCGACGCCTTCCATCACCACCTGGAACTCATCTCCGACCGGATCGACGCGCGAGCGGGGCTTGCCGAATACGGTGAAGAGCTGCGCCGCCGGCGTGTCCTTGAGCAGGCCGGTCATGCCGGGATTCACGTCCGGGCGGATATGCGCCATGTGGACGCGGACGCGGGGATTGGGATCGGCATCGATGATGGCCTGCGCAGCGCCGTCGAAGGAGAAGCCGGCGACCACGAGTTCGTCATAGCTGTAGCGGAACGCTGCGCGGAGCAGTTGCTCCACCTGCTCGGCGGTCACTGGACCGTATTGCGGACCGAAACCGACCGCGACTGTGGCGCGACCTTCGGGATCGGGGTCGGTCTCGCCTTCCGGTACCCAACGGCCCTCGGCGTGGATTGCACTGGAGCGGGTGCCAAGCTGTTCCAGGCGGGAGAATTTCATTACCCGGTTGTCGAGGAATCGCACACCGTCGAGTTTCAGCAGCCGCAGCATCTGGTCGAGGTAAGCTTCGGCGTTCTGCGGTTCGGCTGTGGCGGCGATAGTGTCGGATGCAAACGTGTCTTCGAGTGTTTCGGATGCGCCCTCGATCGGGCTGGCATGCGCGGCGTCGTCGATGCTGATTTCGGCAGGTTGCACTGCCTCGACAGTGAATGGGCCGGAGACGCGGATAAAACCAGGCACTTCCACTGGTTGATCCACCAATTCTTCGGGTTCTGCCGCTGCGGCGATCGCAGCATCGACCTCGTCCTGCTTTACTCGCCAAGCCGAACGGTAGCCAAGGACGGCGGCGGAAAACTCGATGGGGTAGTCAGGGTCGATGTCGAACGGTGTCGTCCAATGCTGAAACTGGTCGGATGCTTTTGGCAAAATCCAACGCCGGCGATCCGCTTCCGTGACAGAACGCCGCCCTTCTAGCTGCTGTTTCCTGGTCAATTTGGCTGCAAGGTGGCTTCGAAGATTGGCGCCCACGCCAAGCAATGCCTTGTTTAGTTCAGTCAGACGTTCCTCCAGGACCGGATCATGCTTCGCGAAAACGAAGTCCAGTGCTGTGTTTTGTGCGATTGATCCTAACGTTACGTGCGGTATCGTTTTGTATACAAATCCTGCAGACAGTCCTTTCGCCTCGTCTTTGAGCTGATAATCGTCGAACTTGGCAGTCATGAGGCGCTGGCGAGCTGTCGCCACCGCGACGCGCGATGTATCGACTGTGATCCATCGGCGACCCCAACGCTCGGCCACGAACGCCGTAGTTCCCGAGCCGGAGGTAGGATCTAAGACCAAGTCGCCAACATCTGTCGTTAGAAGCATGCAGCGCTCTATGACCTTCGCTCCCGTCTGCACAACGTATACTTTCTCGTCCGTAAATGCGCCAGTCTGCGTATCAAGCCAGATATCCGTTAGTGGGGTCATTGGGAAATCAGAAAAATATCGAACATAGCCGATCGATCGATCCGTTGGCGCTCCAAGTCGGTTGGCTCGCATCAGACGTCCAATACCATCTTGATTCGACTTCCAGTAGCCTTTCCCGGGCAGGAATTCAACACCCTGATAACGGATCGGGAACTGTGAACGCTCTGTGCCACTCTGCGAAGTGAGATTATCATGTCGATATACGCGGGCTTCGTGATCATTTACGTCCGGCGTAATCCCGAGCTCATGTGCAGTGGCCCTGAGTCCGGACCGCAGTTCGATTCGCGCGTATCTTCCTCCAATGTCGTCACCGAGGGAGCGCGGAACGAAAAGCTGTCGAGCCTTTAGTTTCTCGCGGTTACGGCATGTCCACAGGATGAAGTCGTGAGTCTGCCCTATAATGTCTCCGCCAAGGCTGCTAGTTTTCTTAAATACTATTTGTGTAACGAAACTATCGGAACCAAAAACCTCATTCACTAGTAAACGCACCCGGTGGACGTTTTCATCTCCAATTTGAATAAACAAGCTGCCGCTGTCCGACAGCAACGTTCTTGCAACTATTAAGCGGTCACGTAGGTAAGCAAGGTACGAATGGACGCCTAAGCGCCATGTATCGCGATATGCGCGCACCATTTCGAGTTCACGCGTCAAGTCCCTCTCACGATCTGTCACGTTGGTCTTGTGTGTTTCTGGTTGGAAATTCGATCGAAACCGAATCCCATAAGGCGGGTCCAGATAGATCATCTGCACCTTGCCCGCGAGGTTCTCCCGCTGCGCCAGGCTCGCCATTACCTGCAACGAGTCGCCCAGGATTAGCCGGTTCGCCCAGTCCATATCGTGCTGATAGAACCGTACCGCCTGCGCGTAACTGAGCTGCGGATCGGCGAACAGATCACGCGTCACGTCCTGCCGCGCCGCGGCGCGCAGGATGGCCTGGGTGCTGACGCGCTCATGGATATGCAGCGCCACCGGATCGACGGCGAACCGAGGTGTCTCGCGCTTGCCGGCCCATTCCAGCCAAGGATTATGCTGCCGCAGCGCCTCGGCGAGCAGCGCGGCTTCCTCGGCGGTCAACGGCTCGCGCTTTGCCTTCTCCAGCAAGGGCGGCAGCGCGTCCGCCCCACCCGAGGGATCGAACCGCAGCGCCGGATCGAGCCGCGGCGAATACGCATACGTCAGTTTCGGTGCGTGCGGCGTGCGGCCCTCGGCGGCGAGCGCGGCGGGCGGATTGTTCAGTCGGGTGGCGCCGGTGTGGCGATAGTCCTCCACCGGAAGAGCGCCTTGCTGGGATGCCGCCTCTCTGCGCCGCCGCCCGGCCATTCCGCTGCCTCCTTGAATCGATCGCGACACAGTCTAGCCCATGCCCGGGAAACACGCACAAGTGCGCTAGCGGCTTTACAGGCATCAAGTGACCGCTGCTTTGTGCGTGCCCGTAAAGTGGCACGGGGCCACGCATCCCAGCCCACCGCATGGGACGCTTGTTCAAGGCCATGGCGCTCTGCCACCCTAGTTGCCCCACCCCGCCCGGATTCGCCGACTGACCCCATGTTGCCCGACCCGATCCGCTCGCCCGCGCTGCTCGTGCCGCATGGGTTCTTCACCCGGCTGGGCGGCGTCTCCGCCGGACCCTTCGCCAGCCTGAATTGCAGCCTGTCCAGCGCCGACGACCGCAATGCCGTGCTGGAAAACCGCGCCCGCGCCGCGCGCGCCATCGGCGCCGAGCCCGGGGCCTTGCTCGGCCTGACGCAGGTGCATGGTGCCCTGGTGGTGCATGCCACCTCGGCCTGGGCCGCCGGCCAGGGACCGCGCGCCGACGCCATGGTCGCCGACCGCCCCGATATCGCCCTCGGCATCATCACCGCCGACTGCGCGCCGGTATTGTTCTGCGACGCCGCGGCGGGGGTGGTCGGGGCTGCCCATGCCGGCTGGCGCGGCGCGGTGGCCGGTGTGCTGGAGGCGACCGTCGCCGCCATGCGCGGGCTCGGCGCGCGGCATATCGCGGCCGCGATCGGGCCGTGCATCCGCCAGGAATCCTACGAAGTGGGTGCCGACCTGCGCGACGCCGTGCTGGCGCGCGATCCCGCGGACGATCGGTTCTTCGCCCCGGGCCGGCGGGAGGCGCGCTGGCAGTTCGATCTGGCCGGGTACTGCGCGGCGCGCCTGGAGGCAGCGGGCGTGGCGGTGGCCGTGCTGGAGGCCGATACGATGGCAGATGAAGCCCGCTTCTTCAGCCACCGCCGGCGCACCTTGTCCGGCGGGGGGCCGATCGGGCATCAGGTGTCAGCGATCCGCTTGGGCGGCCAAGCGTTGCCGACGGGCTGACCGGCCGCCTGGCGGACGGAGAAGAAGGTCCTGACACGGCATTCACGAAAACCTGGTCCGGCGAGTGCGCGGCCTGTTTCCGCGGTCAGAGAATTCGCCACGAGGCACGCAGCCGGGAGACACCGAGCCCTGGCGGAAATTCAAATCGCCACGGCGTTCCGGCCGCCCTCCGTTTCAGCCGCCATCCGCTTCAGCCCACGCCGCCACGCGAGCCGCATTGCCGCGCCACGTGTAATCGCGCCGCGCGATTTCCTCCCGCGCCGCCGCGCCGAGACGCTGCCGCAGTGCCGCGTCGCCGGCCAGGCGGCTGATCGCGCGCCACATTGCGTCCGGCTCGTCGGGCGAAAACAACATCGCGGTTTCGCCGTCGCGCAGCACTTCGCGAATGTTCGGCTGGTCCGGGGCGACGATCGCCCGTCCCGCTGCCATGTAGTCGAAAATCTTCAAGGGCGACGCGTAGGGCACCACCAGCGGCTGCAACGCGATGTCGAACCCGGCCACCAGCGCCGGAATTGCGTTGTGCGGCTGCAGTCCGGTGAAGGTCACGCGCTCGCCCAATCCAAGCGACGCCGCCTGTTGCTCCAGCGCCGGCCGCGCGGGGCCGTCACCGACCACCACCAGCCGCAGCTTCGGGCCGTCGCGCTGTGCCGCCATCGCCGCGATCACCGAGTCCAACCCGTGCCAGTCGCGGATGAAGCCGACAAAGCCCAGCACCACGGACCCGTCTTCCGCGGTTCGCGCAGGCAGGTGCGCGAACTGCGCTGGGTCGATGCCGTTCGGGACAACGGCGATGCGCTGCACCGGCACACCGGCCGCGGCGATGACATCGCGCAGCACGCCGGTGACGGCCAGGACCCGCGTGGCCGAGCGCCAGACGTAACGTTCCACCGCGTGACCGAGCCAGGGCAGTGCCAGCCCCCCGAAACGGGCGCGTTCGTCGGCCAGCGGCGAGTTTACCTCCAGGAACAATCTGGCGCGGTTGGCGCGCGCCACCCAGGTGCCGGCGAGGAAGTAAAGGTTGTAGCGTTCATAGATCAGCTCCGGCCGGAACCGCCGGTACGCCGCCCGCAGCCGCCACCAGGCAGGGATGTTGTAGGCGAGTTCGGCCAGCTCGCCGATCGCGATGGGAAGATGGGCGCGGATCCAGGCCACCAGCCGGCTTTCGCCGCCGAAACGGGCTTGTTCATAGAAACCTGGCCCGACCACCAGCACCTCGTGCCCCAGGCTGCGCAGCGCGGCGATGAGTTCCTCCACGTGCACGCTCTGCCCGTCGCGCGACTGGATGCGGTGGCTGTAGAGGATGCGCATGGGGTCAGCAGCAAGCATTCGCCCTCCCCGAGCGGGCGCACGCCCGCGGGGAGAGGGTGATTGCTTGCTGGGCGCCTGTTTCCGTCCTGGTTCGCTGCGTGCGTGTCACGTGCACCGGCATGGACCTGGATCGCAACGACATCCGCATGCGCCCCAGCGCATGGCGCGCCAGGAAAACCAGCCCGGCCGGCCGATGCGGATCAACCAGGACTACCCCAATCCGCTGTCGCCGCTGTTTTGCCCAGCCTTGCTTGTAGGCATCGTCGCCGCGACCGAAGTCGATTGCCGCGATGTGCTCCTCATCAAGGAACCGGCGCAGCATCAGTGCGGTCAGAACCGTGCCGGGCGAGTCCGCGTGAAACGCCTCATCGTGCGCCAGCTTCAACACGGTCGCCGTGCCTGCCTCCATGATCCAGAACTGCGCCGCCACGGCCACGCCGCCGATGTGCCAGAGGCCCAGGCGCAGCCGTCCAGCCGCGGCGGTTTCCCGCATCAAGGCCGCATTGAACAGCGGGAACGGTTCGGGCTGCTTCCAGCTTCGGGCATAGACATGCTCGAACGCATCGATCCCCGCTTCCAGGTCGGGCGGTCCCGCGACGACAGCGAGGCTGGCATCGCTCCGCTGGTCGGCGCGGCGCAGCTTGCGGCGAATCGTCTCACGCAGCGCGCCCGGCCGGGCGGCGAGATAACCGCTCCAGCTCATTCCGTCGACAGTCTCGTGCCAGTTGCCGAAATGCGCAAAGCGCACCACCGACAATCCGGCCTCACGCGCACCTTGCTCGAACGCCGGCAGCGCGGCCCATTCCTCGGGCAGAGCGTCGAATCGCGTGATGGCGTGACCGCGGCAGAAGCGGGCAAGGGCGGCAAAGACCGGGACCAACGTTGCAACCGGCAAATCCGCTGCCACCAACGGCGTGTAAACGCATGTGTAAGGCGTCGTCAGGCTGCCCAGGGTCCCGCTTGCGTCGTCCTGACGCAACGGCAGCAGCGCGACCGGGCGATCGTCGATGCGGGCGAGAAGGAAACAAGCATGCGTGCGTGGCGGCATGCCGAACGACAGGACCGTGCGCCACCATGCGGGGCTGGCAAACAGTCCGGATGAGGCGGCAAACAGCGCCTCGGCATCGGCCGGCACGGCATCCAGCGAGGCGAATGCCTCCAGCCGCACTGTCATGGCATCGAGTACCAGAGGCAGCCGATCCATTCGTGCACGGCGTAGAACGTGGTGACCCACGCCGAGACTTCCGGCACGAAATCGCCGGGTTTCGGCCGCGGCCGCCGGTTCAGCGGACCTGGCGCCGCGGTCACCGTGAAGCCGGCGGCGACAAAGGCAATCATGGCCCGGCGTTCATGCCAGGGCTGCGTGACGAGATAGATCGAGTCGATCCCGTTGGCGCGCAGGATCGCAGCGCTGTCGCGTGCGTTCTGCCAGGTGTCGCTGGAGCGGTCCTCGACCCATCGCACCGGCGTTTTGAAATCCTGCACCATGGTATCGCGCATCACATCGGCGACCGCCGGGGGTTCGCGGCCGAGCACGCCGCCGGTGATCAGGATCGGCAACTGCGTCTTGCGGTACAGCTCGGCGCCGACCAGCACCCGCTGCAGGCTCAACGGCCCGATGGTGATTTCGCCGTGCGCCACGCGTGAGACATCGCCGCCCAGGATCACGATGGCGCCGGGCGGTTTGCCGGGCGGCGGGGTCGTTGGCAGCCCGAGTTCGAGTGGATAGAGCAAGGCACTCGCGACGGCCGGCATGCCGAGTACCAGCAGAAGGACAGTGGCAACGCCGATCAGCCAACGCGCGACATGCGGCGTGCGCCGCAGCAATATCACGCCCACCACGATGGCGAGCACAAGATTGACAGGGGGCAGCACCAGGAAAGACAGGACGGATTTGAGCCACACGTTTCGGTGTTAGCGACCTGCCGCCAGCCAGTCCAGCACCTTTCCGAGTCCGCTGCGCAACGGCACCGGAGCGTCCAGGCCGAGTGCGGCACGCGCACGGTCCGGCCCGCCCACCGAGTGCCGGATGTCGCCGGGACGCGGCGGGTGATGGCGAATGTCCGGCGCTTTGCCGGCAAGGCCGGTAATGGTGCGGGCAAGATCGAGCACCGTGGTTGCCATGCCGGTGCAGACGTTGAACACCGGCGCATCGGCGGAAGCGTGGCGCATCGCCGCCAGCAGTGCGGCGACGATGTCGGCAACGAAGATGAAGTCGCGGGTCTGGCCGCCGTCGCCGAAGATGTCGATCGGCGTGCCCTGGGCGGCATGGCGGCAGAAGATGGATATGACGCCGGAGTAGGGCGAGTCCGGGTCCTGGCGCGGCCCGTAGACATTGAAGAAGCGCAGGCCGGTGGTGGGGATGCCGTGTACGTGGCCGGCAACGCGGGCGTGCAGTTCGCAGGCGTATTTGTCGGCGCCGTAGGCGGAGAGCGGGCGGCACGCAGCGTCCTCGTTGATCGGAACGGTGGGGCAATCGCCATAGACCGCGGCGGAGGACGCATACACGACCGGGATAGCGGGGCCGGCGCGGCGGATCGCGTCGAACAAGGTGATGGTGCCGGTGAGGTTGGCGCGGTGGGTGCCGAGCCAATCGGTGACGCCACGCTGCACCGAAGCGATGGCGGCGAGATGGAAGATGCCGTCGACGCCAGCGATAGCGTCGCGGACGGTATGGGCGTCGGCGACGTCGGCTTGGATCAGCGGCACGCCGGGCGGGAGATTGGCGCGCGAGCCGGTGGAAAGGTCGTCCAGCACGCGCACGATGTCGCCGCGTGAGAGCAATGCGTCGCAGAGATGCGAGCCGATAAACCCGGCCCCGCCGGTGACGAGGTATTTCATAAGCCTCTCCCGGGGCGTGGCACGTCAGTTGGGCCGCAGCACCTGGCGCAGCACGGCGCCGTCGGCCAGCCGATCGAATCCCGCATTGATCTCCTCGAACCTGATGAACCCGCTGCGCAGCTTCTGCACCGGCAGCTTGCCACGCTGGTAGAGCGCGATAAACCGCGGCACGTCGCGCTTCGGCACGCAGCTTCCCATGTAGCTGCCGCGGATCGACTTCTCGTCCGAGACCAGCGCCGAGTGCGGGTAGGAGAAGACGCGATCCACCGCCGGCAGCCCGGCGCTGACCACCATGCCGCCGCGCGCGGTGATGGCATAGGCGAGGTTCATCGCCTCGATCGCGCCGGCCGTTTCGATCACGTAGTCCAGGCCGCCGCCGGTTGCGGCCTTGATCTCGGCCGCCACGTCGGCGTTGCCGGCGAGGAACGTGTCGGTCGCGCCCAGTTCCTTCGCGATGCGCAGCTTGTCGGCGCTGAGATCGACCGCGACGATCCGTTCCGCACCCGCCACCACGCCGCCCATCAGCGCGTTCATCCCGACGCCGCCGAGGCCGACCACCGCCATCTGCCCGCCGGACGGCACCTGCGCCGTGTTCAGCACCGCGCCGACGCCCGTGACCACGGCACAGCCGAAGATCGCGGCATCCTCCAGCGGCACGTCATCGGGGATTTTGATCAGCGCATTCTGCGCAACCACGGCATACTGCGCGAACACCGAGAGGCCGCTGTAGTGGTAGAGCGGCTCCCCGTTCAGGCTGAGGCGGCGGGCGTCGGTGACCAGCGTGCCGTTGGCCCGCGCGGCGAACGAGCTTTCGCACAGATTGGGCCGGCCGGCGTTGCAATAGCGGCAGTCACCGCAGCTTGTGACGAACACGCTGACGACGTGATCGCCCGGTTTGAGACCGTGCACCTCCGGCCCGACCTCGCGCACGATGCCGGCGGCCTCGTGGCCGGGGATGGAGGGCAGCTTGCGCGGACGCAGGCCCTCGATGGTGGAGAGATCGGAGTGGCACAGGCCGGCGCCGACGATTTCGTACAGCACCTCGCCCGGGCCTGGGGGATCGAGCTGCACGGTCTCGATGGTCATCGGCTGGCTGGCGGCGTAGGGGCGGGGAAGGCCCTGCGCGCGCAGGACGGCGGCTTTCATGTGCATGATGGTCTCCTACCTAACCTCTCCCGCGCTGCGCTACGCGCGCAACGCGGGAGAGGTCGAGACGCGAAGCGGCGAGGGTGAGGGTGATTGGGTCGGCGAGTTCTATTCTACTTACCGACCCGATCACCCTCGCCCTCGGTGCTTCGCACCTCGACCTCTCCCGCTTCGCGGGCAAGGTTGCTTCACTGCCCAACCTCGTCGCTCAGCGTAAACCGCACGCCCAGCGCTGTCAGCTTCTCGCGTGCCGCATCCATCGTGGTGCGATCCTGGCCGAGAGGAATGCCGATCCCGCGGCACGCATCCTCGAGCACCGTCACCGCATAGCCCAGCCGCGCGGCATCTTCCGCCGACCATGCGACACAGAAATCCGTCGCCAGCCCGGCGATAAACAGCCGCTTCAACCCGCGCTGACGCAGCCAGCCATCCAGGCCGGTGGGCGTCTTGCGGTCGTTCTCGAAGAAAGCCGAATAGCTGTCCAGCTCCGGCCGAAATCCCTTGCGGATAATCAACTCGACCCGCCGCAGGTCGAGATCGCGGTGCAGCGCCGCGTTGGCGCTGCCCTGCAACGCATGATCGGGCCACAGCACCTGCCGCCCGTATGGCATGTCGGTCTCCTCGAACGCCTGCCGCCCGGAATGCGCGCTGGCGAAGGACGAATGGCCGGGCGGATGCCAGTCCTGCGTTGCGAACGCATGCGGTAATTGCAGCAGCAGCCGGTTGATCGCGGGCACCACCGCAGCGCCGTCGGCGACCGGCAGTTCGCCGCCCGGCATGAATGTCGGCTGCACATCGATCAGCCCCAGTATATCGGTATCCGAAACGATCCGCATCGCGAGCCTCCCTGGTCATCCGGTGGCGGGAATAGTATGACAAACGCAACACCCATCCTGCGTAAGCCTTGTCCGGAGACCAAACAATGAAATTGCCGCGCTTGTCACTGCCCTGTCTGCTGCTGGCCGCCGCCCTGGTACAGCCCGCCTGGGCCGCCAGCTTCCGCTGGGCCAATGACGGCGACGTAGCCACCATGGATCCTGACATGCTGCAGGAGACCGTGCAGTTGTCGTTCCTGTCCAACATCTACGAACCGCTGATCCGGCGCGACAAGGACCTGAAGCTGCAGCCGGCGCTGGCGACGAAATGGGAGCAGGTGAGCCCCACGGTGTGGCGGTTTCATTTGCGGCCGAATGTGAAGTTCACCGACGGCACGCCGTTCACCGCCGATGACGTGCTGTTTTCCCTGAAGCGCATCCAGGCGCAGACCTCCGCCATGCGCGCGCCGATGTCGATGGTGAAGGAGGGACGCAAGGTCGATGACCTGACCGTGGACCTGGAAACCTATCATCCCGATCCGATCCTGCCACAGGAAGTCACCAATTTCCTGATCATGTCGAAGGCGTGGTGCGAGGCGCACAACGCCACCGAGCCGGTGATCCTCGGCGGCAAGGTGGACAGCTATTCCGTGCACAACGCGATGGGCACGGGGCCGTACAAGCTGGTCTCCCGCGAGCCCGACCGGCGCACGGTTGTCGAGAAAAACCCCGGCTGGTGGGACAAGATTCCCGGCAATGCCGATCACGTTGAGTTCGACGTGATCCACAGCGCGTCGACCCGCGTCGCCGCGCTGCTGTCGGGCGAGGAGGACATGATCTACTCCGTCCCGCCACAGGACATGTCGCGCATTGCCCATACGCCGGGACTGCATCTGATCCAACACCCGGAGCTGCGCACGATCTACCTCGGCTTCGATATGTCGCGCGCCGAGCTGCCGAGTTCCGACGTCAAGGGCAAGAACCCGTTCAAGGACCTGCGGGTGCGGCAGGCGTTCAACCTGGCGATCGATGAGAACCTGATCGCGTCGAAGGTGATGCTGGGGCTCGCGCACCCAACCTTCATGATGTGGGGGCCGGGCGTGAACGGCTATGATGCGAAGCTGGACGTGCGGCCGAAGCCGGACCTGGCGAAGGCGAAGGCGCTGATGGCGGCGGCAGGCTATCCGAACGGGTTCCGCGTGGCCTTCGATTGCCCGAACGACCGCTATGTGATGGATGAGCAGATCTGCACCGCGATCAGCGCAATGCTGGCGCGGATCGGTGTGAAGGTGGATCTGATCGCGCAGACCAAGGCCAAGTATTTCGCGAAGATCCTGGCGCCGAAATACGACACGGATTTCTATCTGCTCGGCTGGACCCCGGCCACGTATGACGCGCACAACGCGCTGTACAGCCTGCTCGGCACTCGCGCGGGCGGGCGCGGCGAGGTGAACGTGAGCGGCTATTCCAACCCGGCGCTGGACGATCTGATTACGAAGATCGGCGAGGAAGCGAACCAGACGAAGCGCGACGGGCTGATCGATGACGCGGCGCAAATCGTGCAACACGAATTGCCGGTGATCCCGCTGCACCAGCAGGTAATCGTGTGGGCGGCGAAGAACAACGTGTCGGTCGCGCAGCCGGCGGATGATTTCTTTCCGTACCGGTATATCGTGGTGAAGTGAGAGACCCCGCGGGCGCAGGGTCCGTCAACCGTGCGCCCGCTATCAAGCGTGAGTCGCGAGCCCAATGTCATTGCGGACCCAATGTCATTGCGAGCCTAATGTCATTGCGAGGAGCGAAGCGACGAAGCAACCTCGTTCGGGCAAATCTCCGGCCTGATCGTGCACCAGCACGACCGCGATTGCTTCGCCGCTCCGCTGCTCGCAAGAAACAACCCATTATGGCCGAGGCTGCCCCGCTGAGGCCCCAAACCGCTTTGGCCTGCGCCCGCCCTCGGTCTACAACCGAACCCCATGCACCGCCCGCACCACTCATCTGCCATCCCGCCGCCCGCCCTGATCGCTACCACGGCAGCGCTCGAAGCCTTCTGTCGACGCCTCGCCGCGGAAGCGTTCGTCACCGTCGATACCGAATTCATGCGGGAACGGACCTACTGGCCCGAACTCTGCGTCGTGCAGCTCGCCGGCGACCGCGAAGTCGGCGTGATCGACGCCCAGGCCGAGGACATGGACCTGACCCCGCTTGGCGAGCTCCTCGCCAACTCCACCGTCCTGAAAGTCTTCCACGCCGCGCGCCAGGATATCGAGATCTTCGTCCTCCGCTTCGGCGCCGTTCCCATCCCTCTGTTCGATACCCAGATCGCGGCCATGGTCGCGGGCTTCGGCGATCAGGTCGGCTACGAGGCACTGGTCGCCGGCCTCACCGGCGGCGCGATCGACAAGGCGCATCGCTTCTCCGACTGGTCCGCCCGCCCGCTTTCCCCCGCGCAGATCGCCTATGCCGCCGCCGATGTCACCCACCTGCGCGACGTCTACCGCAAGCTGCGCGCCCGCCTGGAGGAAGACGGCCGGCTCGAATGGGTCGCCGAGGAAATGGCCGAGCTGACCGACCCCGCGCTCTATCGTGCCGACCCGGAAATGGCCTGGGAACGCCTGCGCCCGCGCAGCGGCAATCGCCGATTCCTCGCCCGGGTGCAGGCCGTCGCCGCCTGGCGCGAACGCGAGGCGCAGCGCATCAACATCCCGCGCCAGCGCCTGATGAAGGACGAGGCGCTGATGGAAATCGCCGCCACCGTTCCCTCGGATGCCGAGTCGCTGGCGCGCATCCGCAGCATCACCCGAGGTTTCGCCGAAGGTCCCATGGGCGAATCGCTGATGGAAGCGCTGGCCGCGATCATCGCGGTGCCGGACAGCGCGCTGCCACCCGCGCCGCCGCCGCGCGACCCCTTGCGCGCCTCGCCCGCCTTGGTCGCGCTGCTGAAGGTGCTGCTGTCCGCCAAGTGCGAGTATCATCACGTCGCGCCGCGGCTGGTCGCCAGCACCGACGATCTCGAGCGCCTGGCACTGGATGATGATCCCACCATCCCCGCGCTGCATGGCTGGCGGCGGGAAGTGTTCGGCGAGGACGCGCTGGCGCTGAAACAAGGCCGCATCGCCCTTGGGGCGGATCGGCGCCAGGTGAAATTAATTCGGGTGTAGCAGGCCGGCGGTCATCAATTGTTGGTTGCAAGGACCGGTCATCGTGACTAGCGTGTAACGCTCTCATGATTGGCATGGTTCGATGCCTCACTCTGCGGACAACGCCGCTCCGGTGGACGCAGCCGTTCTGACTGTGGACCGCAACCAGCCCGCCGCCGCTATCGCATGGCCCACCGGCCGGCGCCCCCGTCGTTTTCCTGATTGGCTGCGGACCAAGCCGGCGGTCGTCGTGATCGCCGTCCTTCTGGTCGGGATCAATACAATCTGCGGCATCGTCATCGTGCGCGGGTTGCACGACGGCTACGCCCGGGTGCGTGAGGCCGATGCGCTCACGGGTACCCTGTCGCGCCTGCGCACTGACGTCGCCGAACTGGGGCATGATGTCCGTGACGCCTTGCTGCTGCGCCGGCCTGGCGACCTGGAACGGTACCACGCGACGCAGCGTCTGCTGGCCGGTGACATGGACCAGTTGCGTGCAGCCACCAGGGATGATCCCGCGCAGCAGCAGCGGCTTCGTGCGTTGCAGGACTCCATGGAGGGGCAGGCGGATGTTGTGACGATGGCGGCGGGCGGTGACAGCCGGTTACCCGATGCGGCGCTGCTGCGGGATATCGTTACTCAAGAGCATCGATGGGAGGCTGCTCGCGCTTTGGTCGATGCGATGCAGCGGGATGAGCAGGAGGCGCAGGTCGCGCGATTTGACAGTGCGACACGGGGCTTGAACCGGGCCTTCGCCATTTCCGAAATTAGAACCTTGGTGAGCGCCGGGCTTATCGGGTTGCTGCTGCTGCTGGTATGGCACGATCGCAGGGCGCGCGCGGCGCTGGCGGCGGAACGCGTTGCGGCATTGGCACGCGCGAACCAGGCGCTGCTGCGGGAAGCGGGCGAACGTCGCCAGGCGGAACAAGCCTTGCGTGATCGCGAGCTGATGCTGCGGGGGCTGACCGATGCGATCCCGCAAATGGTCTTCGTGTTGTTCCCGGACGGCACCGGCGAATTCCTCAACCGCGGATGGCACGACTATACCGGCGCGGCCGGCCGGTTCTCCCCCGCGACCGGCCTGGATCGCGTGCACCCGGAGGACGCTGTGACCGTGACTGCCCGCTGGCGCCGGGCAGTGCGCGAGCAAGGGCCGTTTGCCGCGGAATTACGCCTGCGTGGCAGAGACGGCCACTATCGCTGGTTCCTGTTGCAATCGGTGCCGATCGCCGATTCCGGCGATGGCAAAGGGCCCCGCTGGGTCGGGGCATTGACCGACATCGACGACATCCGGCGCGCCGATGCCGCCCTGCGCGAAAGCGAGGACCGGTTTCGCCGCATTTTTGAAGGCAGTCCGTTCGGCATCACGCTGTCGGAAGGCAGCCACCGCCGGATCCTGCAGGCGAACCCGGCGTTCTGCCAGATGCTCGGCTACACTCCGGACGAACTGATCGGCCGCAGCCTGGTCGCGATCACGCATCCGGACGAGACGCCGGCCCACCGGATCTTTCCGTCCCTCGATGGCGTAGGGCCCGGCTGGCGCACGCGGGAGAAGCGTTATCTCGCCAAGGACGGCGCTGTCGTTTGGGCGCGGATTCGCGTATCGGTGTTCGATCCGCTCGGCGGCGGCGGCCCGCAATTGCTCGCGGTGGTGGAGGACATCACGCGGCAGCGCGAAGCGGATGAGGCGCTGCGCCAGGCCCAGCGCATGGAAGCCGTCGGCCAGCTTTCCGGCGGCCTCGCACACGATTTCAACAACCTGCTTGGCGTGATCATCGGCAACATCGAGTGTCTGCTGGAAACGCTGGCGGACGATCCCGAACGCGCCGAACTGGCGCAGGAGGTGCTGGACAGCGCGCTCAGCGGCGCCGAGCTGACGCGCCGCCTGCTGGCGTTCGGCCGCCGCCAGTCGCTGTCGCCCCAGCAGATCGGCCTGGGCGCCGAGGCCGCGCGGCACATCAAATTGCTCCGCCGCACCCTCGGCGGGCGCGTCCGCGTCGAAGCCGCGTTTGACGATGATCTTTGGCCGGTGCAAGCCGATCCGTCGCAGATCGGAGACGCGCTGCTGAACCTGGCGATCAACGCGCGCGATGCGATGCCGCATGGCGGTGTACTGACGATCGACACCTATAACAACCGGGTGTTGGCGGGGGACGCTGAGAACGTCGCGGGCATCGACCCCGGCGAATACGCGGTACTGGCGGTCAGCGACACCGGCGTCGGCATGACGCCCGACGTGCGCGACCGCGCGGTGGAGCCGTTCTTCACCACCAAGCCGCCCGGCGTGGGCAGCGGTCTGGGGCTCAGCATGATCTACGGGTTCGCGCGCCAGTCCGGCGGCCACATGACAATTTCGAGCCAGGTCGGGATCGGCACGACCGTGTCGATATTTCTGCCGCGTGCGACCACCGGTGAGAGAATGGAGGCGGTGCATGAGGCGGGTTCGCCCGACGTGCTGACCGGGCACGAAACGATCCTGGTGGTGGACGATAGCGCCGAAATGCGGCAGGTGGCGGAACGCCACTTGCGTCACCTGGGTTATTCGGTGCTGTCCGCGGCGAACGGACCGGCGGCGCTCTCCCTGTTGCGTGCCGGCACGGCGGTCGATCTGTTGTTCACCGACATCACGATGCCGGAGGGCCTGACGGGCTTTCAGCTTGCCGAGGCCGCGCGTGCGATGCGTCCCGGGTTGAAAGTGTTGTTCACCACCGGGTACGCCGGAATGCCCGACCCGGCTGATGCGTCCGATTGGCAGGAGCGGCTGATCCACAAGCCGTATCGCCGCCCCGAGCTGGCCGAAAAGATCCGGGCGGCACTGAGTTCATAAACCGCGCAGCCGGGTGGATCGAGTCAGGCGTGATTGGGCGATTGGCATTGCTGCTGCTGGCATTGTGGAGTTTCCCCGCCGCTGCTTACGGCGGCACCATGGCGCGCGAGATTCCGCTGGCACCGGACAGCAGCAGTGTTGCCATCCGGGCCTATGGTCTCGGCCTGGTGCCGTTCGATGGCCGGTTTGCGCGTTTCCATGGTGTGCTGCGCTACGACCCCGATGACCACGCCCGATGCCGCGTTGCGCTGCAGGTCGATGTCGCCAGCCTGGCGATGGCACAAAGCGCGATGACCGCGACGGTGCTGGGGCCGGATTTCCTGGACGCGGGGCGCTATCCGGCACTGGCGTATGAGGGCGCATGCGGTCGGGATGGCATTGCGGGCGCTCTGACGATGCACGGCGTCACGCGTCCGTTCGGGCTGACCTTGGACTGGCGCCGCAACGCGGTGGAGGGGGTGGGGCGGCTGCGGCGCGCTGACTGGGGCATGACGGCGCGGCCGTTTCTGGCCGGCAGGTTCGTCCGGATCACGGTGACCGTGGGTCTTGGCGAGCGCTGACCGAGCCGTGTGGACGCCAGCCGGGCAATGACCACCCGGGCGATGACCAGCCGGGCGATGGACCAGCCGGGCGATAAGTTGTGGCGCGTCCATTGGCGCGCGCTTGCCTCGCCGCGCAATACCCCGCAATGACAAGCTGCTTGGTGATTGCATCAGGAAGCTCGGATGCTTGCCTCGCCGCGCAATACCCCGCAATGACAAGCCGAGACCTGTGCTCGCGGTCGGGCGACATCATCTCGGGTGGCGGCATCATTTCGGGCAGGGACACGCATGAAGGGCGTGACGCGACGGTGGGGAAGCGCATGAATTCCGTGACGGTAAAGCAATGCGCGGTGCTGGTTGGCGGGCTTGGCACCCGGCTCGGCAGCCTGACGGCGACAACGCCGAAGCCGATGCTGCCCTGTGGCGACCGCCCTTTCCTGGCCTGGCTGCTGCGCGAACTGGTCCGCTTCGGCGTCTCCGACATCCTGCTGCTGACCGGGCATCTGTCGGACCAGGTGTCGCGAGCCGTCGCGGCGATCGAGGCCGGCCTGCCGCGCCCGGCGCGTATCGCGATCTCGGAAGAGCCGTTCCGCGCTGGCACCGGAGGGGCGGTGTTTCACGCGCGCGGCCGGCTGGACGAGCGCTTTTTGCTCTGCAACGGCGATTCGCTGCTGGATTGCAACCTGGCGAACCTGCTGTCGGCGGCTGCGGCCGACGATGACGGCGCAATGGGGCGCATGTTGCTGCGCGCGTTGCCGGACGCCTCGCGGTTCGGCGTGGTGGAACTGCAAGGCGACCGCGTGACCGCCTTCCGCGAGCGCCCGCCGCCCGGCACCGCCGGTGTCATCAACGCCGGCATCTACTTGTTCCGCCGCGCCCTGGTCGATGCGCTGTCGCCGTCATGCTCCCTGGAAGCCGATGTGATGCCACGGCTGGCCGCGGCGGGGGCACTGCGCGGCGCGGTGGGCGGCGGCTATTTCCGCGACATCGGCGTGCCGGACGATTTCGCACGCGCGCAGACCGAACTGCCGGCCCTGCTGCATCGCCGCGCCTTGTTCCTGGACCGCGACGGCGTGGTGAATATAGACCGCGGCCATGTCGGCACCCGCGACCGCTTCGAATGGATGCCGGGCGCGCTGGACACGATCCGCTTCGCAACGCAGGCAGGCTGGCATGTGTTCGTGGTGACGAACCAGTCCGGCGTGGCGCGCGGCTATTACGACGAGGCGGCGGTGCGCGACCTGCTGGACTGGATGGCCGACGAGGCGCGTCGTGCCGGCGGCACGATCGATGATGCCCGTTATTGTCCCTATCATGAGGAGGCGGTGGTGGAGGCCTATCGCCAGGCGCATCCCTGGCGCAAGCCGGAACCGGGGATGCTGCTGGACCTGATCGCGGCATGGGAACTGGACCCGGCGCGCTGCGTGATGATCGGCGACCAGCCTACGGACATGGCCGCCGCCGCAGCGGCCGGCGTGGCGGGGCACCGGTTTACCGGCGGCAATCTGCTGGAGTTCGTGCGGCCGATATTGGAAGGGCAGCGGGCACGGCAATGATGGAATTGCCACCGCCGGCCGGAATGAACGTCTCCCGCGTCGCCGTCAGCGCACCCGAACGGTCTGGCGCCTGCGCGGTGTGCTCCGGCGCCGGCGATAACGCCGTGCGGCGGACCGCCGGAGCAGGCCACGTGCAAGCAACAGCAGTGATCCAGACTCCGGCACGTGCCCTCGCAATCGGGCACGGCCTGGAAGCTCTGGTCACTGGTTCTCCCGCCGGCCAACGGCATGTCCGCCGGGACGACCCTTCTGGCCAGGCCCGCTCCGCATTTGTGCGGCCTGTCGGGTGTTGGCAGCCTCCGCCTGCCGCGCCTTCGGGGATTACGTCCGACGCCGCCGCGTCCAGCCCACACCCAGCAACCCGGCCGAGAGCAACGCCAGTGAGGCAGGCTCGGGCGTCAGAAAGTCGCCCGACGCCGAGGTGAACGTGACGCCTTGCGGCAACTGGAAGGAAATCCCCGCCGTATCGCCGTAATCGACGACTCCGTCACTGGCCAGCACCTCCAGGTCGGCTGAAATCTCGAGAGTCACGCTCGGACCGGTCAGCGACAGAATGCCTTCAATATCCAGGTCGTTGGCGTTGCTGACGGTCGGCGTCATCCAGGCAATCGAGGCCAACCCGTCCTCGTTCGCCAGGTTGCCGGACACGGCCGTCAACCCCTGGCCGTCGTACCCCTGGCTCCATACCACTGTGCCGCCCGGGTCGATGCCGCATGCGTTGAAGAAGCCGCACCCCGAGAATTGCAGGAACGTCGACCACGACTCGTTCGCAGGATCGCTGGCGGTACCGTCCACCTCGAAGAAGATCGGAATATTCGTAACAGTGCTGGCGCTCGCACCGGCGATGTTAAAGGTCAGCGTGTCCCAAAGCGTGGCGCCCGCGCTGCCTTGGGCGCAGCAGGAGCCGTTATTGTCCGTTGCCGAGGCGAACGCGTGCAACGAACCGGTGGCAAGACTTACCGCCGCGCTGCCCGCGGCGGAACGCGTCCCACCGGAACCGTCGGGCGATTGGGAGTTGGCGTACACGGAACCCGATGTCAGCCCCGTCGGGACAGGCACGCCGTACGAAATCGAGCAACCTACGGCGCCCGTTGAAGTGGTCGCGCTGCCACCGCTGTCCGATGAATAGCTTGTGGTCACGCCGCAGCCGGGGTACGCATAGTTCGAACCGCTGCCGGATGACAGCGAAATGCCGAATGTCGAGGCTTCGGCTGTCCGGGCACCAAGACAGGACAGAAGGCCGATGCATCCCAGGATGGCGAGCACGAAGCCGCCAAAGCGGCACGATCTTGTTTGAATCATCGCAAACGTCCCCAGGCGTCTCGTCGTCGGTCGATAACGTCGGCAAGCCCCGCGCATGGACCGCGAGCCGCCCACGTAATTCAGCAAACTCCGTGCCAGATCCGAAAAGCGTTTATTGCCAAGTGGTTGCAGTTTCCCTTGCGGGGGCGAATGTCAAATACGGCGACCCCGTCAAATGACGGGTATCGGCCGCCGCGGAGGCAGGCAAAAATCGGCATGGGCGCCAAAGAACCGGATCGGATCGGCCACAGCGCTACCTGAAAGTCGTAAATTCTGGCGCCCCCGTCAGATGCCGGGCAGTCCGCTCGCGGTGGCGGTATCGACCAGCCGCACCAGCTCGGCCTGGCGACGCGTCTCGGTCTTGCGTAACAACGCCGAAATATGTTCGCGCACCGTCTTCACGGCGATGCCGAGTCCGGCCGCGGCCTCCCGCGGCGTCTCACCTAGCGCAACCCGCTCGGCCACCTTGAGCTCGGCCGCGGTGAGGCCATAAAGGTCACGCAATATCGTTCCTGACGAAATGGATGCGGCGGGGTCGGCGATCGTGACCGCGATGGCAGGCGCCACCGATGCGAACGGACCGCTGCGTCCGGGCAGCGGGGTGACAAGGACCGCGTAATCCCGCTTGCCCGACCGGCGCGGCAGACGCATGGCGCCTCCCCGCCGAAGCGGCCGTGTCGAATCCGCCCGGGCCGCACTTGCAATCAAACCTTGCAACGTCTCGTCATCGGTTTTTCGCAGCGCGGTGATCGCCTCGCCGGACAGGGCGAAGGCATCGTCTCGCGCCGCCATCGTTCGCGCGGCGCGGTTGGCGAACAACACGCGGCCGGCGCGGTCAAGCAATACGACACCATTTGGCCTTCGCTCCAGCAGAAGGTCGGCGTCGGCGGCACCAAGCGGTGCGCCATCGAGACGCCATGCCAGGATGACAGCACGCTGGATGTGATCGAAAATCCTGGTGTAGAGCGCGATCTCGTCATGGGTCGGATGGCCGGCCGAGCGTGGACGGTGCAACGGCGCCTGGGCCCTGAATGGCGGGCCAGGACGCGTAACCCCGGCAATCGAGTAGCACAGCCCCATTTCGCGCATTTTCCAGGTGAACCATTCGTCGCGGTCGAGCTCCGCTTCCGGCGTGTAGAGATAGGTCCAGACGATGCGTGCGTCCGGGTGCTCGTTCACAAACCTCTCCCCCGGCGAGATCGTTGCATAATACGCATCGAACAGCGGGGATAGGTTCTCATCGAGCCCGTCCCAAATGCGTAGAAGGGTGCGGGCACGACGCTGATCGTAGATGCGGAAGGTGGCGCCGGGGAAGCCGAGCAATCGCTTGAACCGGCCGACCGCGTCGCTCCATTCGCCGTCGCCCGATGCGGCAGCGTAGAAGCTATCGACGACAGAGAGAACGTCTCCTTTGATCATTGGCAACATTGGCAAAGATGCGAGCAATGCTACTCAAAGTGCGACAATTACGGCAATAGATTTTAAGGCCGATCGATGACAGGGAACCGGGCCGGGGAGCGCCTGCGTGAAGGCATTCACGCTTGCTCCGCCTGGCGGATCAAACGCCGGGACTGCCCAGGCCGCCGGCGTGCCGTCGCTGCCGGACGGATGGGGCCCGACCGAGCACCCGGCGGCGCGAGCAGGCTCGCAGCCTTGTGCAGCCCAGCGCAACTCAGGTGCGGGTCAGGAGTTGCTCTCCAGGACCAACGGCAACGGAGAGCGACACGATGCCAGCCAATGGCTTCGCAGCCGTCCTGAAAAAGATCGATACCGCGCTGGCCTGGGCGCCGCCTTGGGTTGCGGGGATCGTTGTCCTGGTCGGATCAGCGGTGGTCGCGCTGGTGCTTTACAACTGGACGTTGCGGTTGCTGGGCCGGCTGGCCGCCCGCTTTGGCACCTTCCCGAAACTGCTGATCGACAAAGGCCGCGGTCCGGTGGCGGCGTTGCTGCTGGTGATGGTGCTCGGCGCCGCGCTGCCGGCGGCCAATTTCCCATACGCGATCACCCTTGCGCTGGGCCATGCGCTGTTGGTGGCCTTCGTGCTGGCGCTCGGCTGGGGGTTGAACAATGCGCTGGTTCTGTCAGCGACGATTTATCTGGCGCGGATCCGGGTCGACGTCGCCGATAACCTGTTGGCACGCAAGCACGTCACCCAGGTGCGCATCCTGCAACGCGCCGTGCAGGTGCTGATCCTGATCGTCACCGCCGGCACCGCCCTGATGACCGTCGCCGCCGTGCGCCAGTTCGGCGTCAGTCTGTTCGCATCCGCGGGTGCCGCCGGATTGGTCGTTGGCCTGTCGGCCCGGCCGGTGCTGAGCAATCTGCTGGCAGGAATCCAGATCGCTCTCGCCCAGCCGATCCGCGTGGAAGACGCGGTGGTGGTGGAAAACGAGTGGGGCTGGATCGAGGAAATCAACAGCACCTATGTCGTGGTGCGCATCTGGGATTTGCGGCGGCTGATCCTGCCGCTGACCTATTTCATCGAAAAGCCATTCCAGAACTGGACGCATCGCAGTGCAGACCTGCTCGGGTCGGTGCATCTGAACGTGGACTGGACGGTGCCGGTGGACCGTCTGCGCGAGGAGCTGAACCGGATCGTACATGCGAGCAAGCTGTGGGATGGCAAGGTGGTGGTCCTGCAGGTGGTGGAGAGCGTCGAGGCCATGGTGCAACTGCGCGCCCTGGTGAGCGCGCGCAATTCCGGTGAGGCATGGGATCTGCGCTGCGAGGTGCGCGAAAAGCTGGTGGCATTCCTGCAGCGGGAGTACCCGCACGCGTTGCCGCGTCAGCGGATGGAGGTGAATGCCGATGCGATGCGCGAGCTGGTGCACAGCGAGCGCGGCAGCGAACGGCGACCGACAGTGGTGAGGCCCGATGCGGCGTGACCGGAAACCTCCTTCCGGCTACGCGCGGGAGAGGTTTTCGCGTATCTCGGGCAAATGCTCACGGCCCCAGAACAGTTCGCCGTCAACAACGAAAGTTGGAACTCCGAATATGCCTTGCTGTTCCGCGGCGCGGCAGATCCGTGCGACGTCCGCGCGGCCTTCCTCTGCGTAGCCTGCGAAGCCCCCTCCGTCCGCGCCGGCCTCATCCAAGACCGCGGCGATGGTTGCCACATCCTCGATGTCCAACTCGCGCTTCCAGAACCGCTCGAACACCAGGTCGTGGTAACGCCGGAATGCCGCATCGCCACTTTGCTGCGCGTACAGCATGCCGGCCGCGGCCAACGCCGAATCCCAGATCTTTTGCGTCCCGCGTATGATCAGCCCGCGTTTGCGCGCCGCGCGGCGGCAATCCATGTAGCTGTACCGCACCCGCCGCCATTGATGGGCATTCCGATGTTCCTCCTGAACATTCCCGGCGGCATCCAGTTGGGCTGAGCCGAGGAAGCTCGGGATGTCCAGCACGTAAGGCAGCCATTGCAGGCGCACCGCAAAGTCGCGTTCGAGCTCATACGCCAGGTCCTTCGCCAGATAGGCGTACGGACTCTTGTAGTCGGTATAAACGGCGATCTGACGGGCGGCCATGCCGGCAGCATGCACCGCGGCCTGCGTTATGCAAACCCCACGAGAGCAATACCATCCTGCGTGCCGCGGTCCATTGCCTGGTTCCGCCCGCCAATTCGAAATACGGAGCCCGGCGGCGGCGAAGCAAAGAGGCGGACATGGATCACGACGAGCGTGTGCGGCAGGAATTCACCCGGCAGTCGGGTCACTTTGCCAGCGCGGCGAAGATTCCTGATGCGCAACGGACGCAACGTTTGGCTGCTGGTGGTGGCGTCGAAGCCGAAGTGAATAATACCAACCCGCTGAATGACCGACGTCCGCGGCTGCC